>Ga0070765_100001477_pt1 | contig 14475 bp, 11 predicted proteins | sample HubBroMetageWFT5_FD_71516 | JGI IMG/M metagenome (GOLD analysis project Ga0070765, IMG submission 71516) | Warmed and freeze-thawed soil microbial communities from the Hubbard Brook experimental Forest, New Hampshire - Hubbard Brook CCASE Soil... | ecosystem: Environmental > Terrestrial > Soil... | reverse complement strand
CCTCCAAGTTGCCCACTTGGAAGGCGCCCAGCATTTCGCCGATGTCGTGATCGATTTGTTCGGAAACAGGAAGCGGCAGCGGAGGCATCGGCGAAGTGTCCGCCGGCTTCTTATTCTTGTTTTTCTGCGCCCATGTTCCGGGAGAGACTGTCAAAAAAATGGCGATGGCCGCAACAAATTGCACGCGGCCCCAGGAAGTCTTGTGCCCACGGGGTCTGAAGTTCTTCCGAAAAATCATCGCTGATCCCCAAGCGAGGAACGCCCTGAACGCGGCCATTGGCTTTCCTCCAATTACGGGTGCGAGAATATCACGAAGGAAAATCGTGCGGCGGTTGGACCTTTGACCGTGTGCTCAATCCAAGCAGGCTGGATTCATTTAATGGCGTCGCAGGCGACGCGAAACCCGTAGTCCGCGTACTGAAATTCAGGAGGAATACTTGACCGCGACGCGCAGCGTGACACCTTGGTGAAATGGCGCCAAGATCCGCCTCGCGACGCACGGCGGCCTGTGCCAGCTGGACCCGTTTTGCCCGATACATCCCGGGGACCCTGAGGATTTCGATCCGGCGACACCCGGTAATAATCCGCGTCGAACCAGTCCGCGCACCATTCGTGAACATTCGCACCAATATCGAAAAGCCCGTAACCGTTCGACTCCGCTTGTCCCACCGGTTCCGGTCCTGTCTTCCAGCGCACCGCATAATTTGCCAAAGACTCGGGAGGATCATCACCCCACGGAAATAGCTTTTGTTCCACTCCGCCGCGCGCCGCAAATTCCCATTCCGCTTCGGTGGGCAGTCGAAAATGACGCTGGGTCATGCGGCTAAGCCACTCGCAATATTTCATGGCGTCAAACCACGAAGGTGTCACGACTGGCTGCAAAGGGTTCGAGAAATTTGGATCTTCCCAATGTAGAGGCTTGCGATGATGCGTGGCGGAAAGAAATTGCGCGTATTCGGCATTGCTCACTTGGCAGGCGCCCAGTTCAAAGGCATCCACCCAAACACGATGCACCGGCCGCTCGTTATCCTGGCCCACATCGCTGCCCATCAGGAACCAGCCCTCTGCAATCGGAATCATTCGCGAGGCTGCAAAATGCTGGCGAGCATTTTGGCGGATCTGATCAGTTTCGTGCGGCTGCATGTTGTGTCTGGCTAAGCAGATTGACGAATAGCCGGTAAGTACCCGGCACACCTGCGGGAAGCTCGCGGAAAAACGACAAGCCGGTGTAAATGTACAATCCCTTTCCGAACCGCACGGACACCAACGCTCCGGTGACTTCCGGCTCGTTGAAATCCTTTAGCCCCACGAGCGCTTGGTAGCGCGGATCGAAAGTGCCCCAGAAATACAGGCCGCGTTCCTGCTCCCATCCCTGAAAATCCGCGGGAGTAATTTTGTTTGGCGTATTGAGCAAAGGGCTATCCGGCGCTAAGAATCTGACCGGGGAATTCGGATCGGTCACGCGCGCGACTTTGTCGCCCATTTTCGCAGGGTATGGCGAAGGCAATTCTTTGTCCCACGCGAAATCACGCTGGTATTGCACTAAAAGGGTCCCGCCTCTTTCCACATAATCCAATAGCCGCTGATTCGCACGCAATAAATCGGGCCGCAATTCGTAAGCCCGGATACCCGCCGTGATTGCGTCGTACTGGCTCAAATCCCCGAAAGCCAGCGCTACTTCATCGAGCAGATCCACTTGAATGCCAAGTTGCCGCAGAATTTCAGGAAGCGGATCATTTTCCGCTGAGATGTAGCCCACCCGCAAGTTCGCGGGCACGTTCAGATCGAGGACGTGCACTGTTGCATCGGATGGCTCGCTCCAATTGCGCGTGGGAAGCGTTGGAATGGGCTCAAGCGATGTCCTAAATGTCTCCTCGCCGAGTTTTGCGAAAGGATGGAGAGCGTAAGCACCCGGAGCGGTCTGCGCCGACGGCGACACAACAAAACGAATCAATTGGTCGCCGGAGGTCGGGAAGTCCAATGGCGCAATGGATTGTGCATTCCATCCTGGGGGCGCCTGGACTCCCACTTCTACTTTTGCAGGCTTTGTACCGTGATAGCGGACGCGTGCGAGCAGCTTCACCGGCTCTGACGCTCGCTGCTCGGGCACCATCACTTGCTGCGGCTCGACCGTCAAGGTCACTGCCGGAACAAGTTCCAGCGGATAGGTCGCAATTCCTGTCGTGGTTGCCTGCACGGATTCCACCGGCTTTTCGATCGTAAATTGATACGAGCTCCACACCACGGTCAAAGCCACGCGCACGAGTGCGGGAGGAAACGGCAAGATCGCATCTTGAGGAGAACGCGGCGGTTTGGCGTCCCCGGGGATTACCGCGTTGAAGTGTTCGCTTTCGCTGCCTTGTTTCGCTTCTTCTTTCGTTGCACTCCAGCCCGGCGGCACTTGCAGGTCGCGAGCAGCGAGCGTCCATTTCACTGGCACGATCGGTTTTCCCCCGATGGTCACATTCACGGAAAAGCTTTCTCCTGCAACAAGCTCGTGACGGTCCGCCTGTACTTCGAACGGAATGGCTACGTCTTGTTCCAGTGCGGAATTGATTCGTTCGCTCGCAAGTTGCAGTTCCCACAATGCAGGAGCAGTTTCATTATTGGTCCGATCTGCCATCGCATTTTTTGAAATTTCGTTTCTCAGAGCTCCGATTTGCAGTCCGGCTTGCGCCAGCGAAGTGGCTGCATCCGTTCTCTGCATGGAACGCAATGCGACTATCGCCGCTTTCAAGTCTGCATCCGCGGCAGTCAGCCGTGCAGCCATGGATACTTGCAGGGAGGGAAATCGCGAAGCGAGCGATGAAAGAGGTTCCGCTAAAATCTTCGAGTCGAACTTTCCCGCCGCGCCTTTCTGGTTTTCTGCAACCAGATAGATGGGCCGCCGGAAAAATACGTTGCCGAAAAATGCCGGTGTGCCCTGCGAGCGGTGCTGCGCGTGCCCTTCCATGCCCATCTCGGTATAGCTTTTGCCCCACAGCGGCGAAACATCGTTCACTGGCAACTCTACTGCATCATCTGACTTTTCTCGCGCAAGCCGAACCTCGAGTGTCACCTTCCAGGGAACCAGTCCTTCGGAGATTTGCTCAGGAAACGCTTTTGGATCGGCGGCCGCGGCCACTGCTTGGGGCGTGAGTAGGCCGCTTGCCTGGTGCTGCCCGTGTCCGGAATGTACGCCACCCCAGCCATTGATCACCACTTGTGGCCGATACGTCCGAATTACTCGCACCATGTCTTCTAGCGCGATGTTGTCCCAGATTCTAATGGTCTGGTCCGCGCTTTTTGAGAAACCGAAATCCGGTGCGCGCGTGAAAAATTGATGCACGCCATAATGCTTGTCGGCCGCGAGCAATTCCTCCGTGCGAATCACTCCTAACGCGCCGCCCTGCTCCGGGCCGATCGCGTTCTGTCCACCTTGGCCGCGAGTAAGCGTCAGTAGCCCCACGTCCGCGTAGAGACCGCGCGAAAGATACGTCAACAGGCTCGACCATTCGTCATCGGGATGCGCGGTTACGAAAAGAACTCGCGTCGCAACCCGCGATTTGTTGATGGCCTCGATGGTGTCGGCGAGCGATTGTGCGGCCCCCGGAGGTGCAGCGAATAGTGCCGCGCAGGCGGTCAGAACGATGGCCAGCCAAATAGCTTGCAACCGCTTCATCCGACAACCTCCTGGAATGGCCATTGGCGCAATAACCGCGCTCGTCCAAGATAAACCAGGACACCGGCCGTCATGGCCACAAACGAAGCGAGCATCGGCGTTGGACCCGTCGAAATAAAAATCGCAATCCAGCCCGCTATTGCCAGCACAACGGGAACAGGATACAGCCACATCCGAAAAGGCCAGCGCTCCGCCTTCCATCGCCGATGAAGCAACAGGAGTCCAACAGCTTGGCCAACAAATTGGATGAGACATCGCATGGCCAGGATGGCGCGGATTACCGAGAAAAGGTTGAAAAACAAGCAGATGATGATCGAGGCCGCGCCCAGCGCGAGCAGCGAAATATGAGGAAAGTGCTTCGTCGGGTGCACCCGTGCGAAACCCGAGAAGAAATTTCCATCCAGCGCCGCTGCATACGGCACGCGCGAGTATCCCAGCGTGGCCGAAAAGATCGAGCCGAACGCCAGCACCAGGATCAAAGCGGTTGCGAACCAAGCCCAATGCATCCCGAACGTCCGCTCCACGAACAAGCTAACCACGTAACCGGAATTCTGCGCCTCTTGCCAGGGAATGACGCTCAGAATGCTGCTCTGCATCAGAAAATAGAGAAGCGCAATCCCGAAGATGGAAAAGAAAATCGCCCGCGGAATATTTTTCCCGGGATCCTTCATTTCACCGCCCAAATTGCAGACGTTGTAATACCCCAGATAACTGTACACGGTTTGTACCGACGCATGACCGAGCCCGGCGAAGGAAATCCAGGAAAAACTCCACGCTCCCGGAGGGTAGGAAAATAATCTGTTGGAGTTAAAATGCGTCGCGCCTCCGTAGATCAGCCACAGGATGGTTCCTAGAACGATCACCCAAAGCACCGTTGAGATTTTACCGATGGTCGTGATACGCCGGTAAAGCAGCACCACGGCAATCACAATCAGCGACAGCGCCACAGTCCGGTTGTAACTCGCAATCGCTGCGCCAGTTTGGCCTGCATGGGCGTTCAACCATGATGTAACCAGGGGAACTTTTGCCGTTAGATATTTCGAATAATCCGCGAAACCCAACGCACCCGACGAAATGCTAAGCGGCGCCTGGAAAAGCGTCTGCCAGATGAAAAGAAAGGACAAGAGGCGGCCCCAACTATTTGCGCCGTAAGCTTCCCTTAGAAAAACGTAACTCCCGCCAGCCTGCGGCATCGCTGCGCCCAGCTCCGCCCATACGCATCCATCTACCGCCGCAAGCGCTGCGCCCACGACCCAGGCCAGGATGCATTGCGGCCCACCCATGGCGCGGATGATGAACGGGATCACGATGAAGGGCCCGATTCCCACCATAAAGGTCATGTTGAGGGAGGTGGCTTCGATTAACCCGAGCCCGCGGTCTAGATTTTCCGGCTCATTCATGGTGTCCCGTCTATTCTTGACTGGCCCCTGCGAAAAACGGAAGACCGCAAAGCATAGCAAGTTTCCGCCATTTGCGTCCGTATCCTTCCTGATGTAGGTTGTTTCAGAGAGCGCAAAGTGAAAAATGCCCGTGTTACAGCATCACCAAGCTTGCTTACGGCCATGTTTTTTGTCGTTTCGCTCCTGCCCAAGCCTGTTCGCGCGGGGGACCTTACACTGCCTCCGGAAGCCATTCAAGCTTTCAACCACATCTATAACGGCGATCCTGACACAGCTATCCCCATCGCGCAAAAGCTTCAGCTATCGCAACCAGATCACCCGCTGGGATTTGTGCTCGAAGCCGAAGCACAATGGTGGAAGACCTACTGCTCCGCGTCAGAAATAAAATACGGGATGGTGGAAGCCTGGAAGCGCGGAAAGAAGCCGGAAGACCAAGCTTATCTCGCGTTAGCCGAGAAGGTGATCGAACTCGCCCAAACTCAAATCGTCAAGACCGAAACCGCCGAAATGCATCTATATGTTGGAGTCGGCTATGCGCTCAAAGCGCGGCTTCTTGCTTTGCGTGGCGAAAATCGCCCAGTAGCTCACGCAGGCGTTTCGGCGCGAACTGAATTTCTGCGCGCACTGGAGCTCGATCCAGATATGGCGGATGCTACCGCGGGGCTCGGCCTTTACAACTACTACGTCGATTCTCTTTCGTCCATCGTAAAAATGCTCAGATTTTTCATGGGCATTCCCGGTGGAAACAAGCCAGAAGGCATACGGCAGATGACCATCGGCATGGAACACGGTGTGCTCCTATCAGTTGATTCGCGATTTTATCTGGCTGCCAATCTTCGCAGGTACGATCAGAAGTACGAACAAGCCATCACTGTCGCCGAGCCGCTCCTTGCCAAGTATCCGGACAATCCGATTTTCCTTCTGCTGCTGGGCAACCTCAGCGCAGAACTATCTCGCAATGACAAAGCCGCCGAGTATTTTCATACCGTGCTGAATCTATCCAAATCCGAATCGAACTGCATCGATTGCGCCGCTTGTTCCAACTGCGCGACCTGCGCCGCCCGCGCGCGTGAAATCGCGAATGCCTTTCTGGCTTCAGCGCACTAGTGCGGCGGGTCCTGCGCGAGACGCGCCTTCCCGCCAACCTGGCTCATCAGCAGCGTCGAGAGACACCCCGATACGAACGCCACGCCCCAAAGCATCTGCGGACCGTGTCTTTCCAGAAGCATCGCGCCTAGCCAAGGGCCCACCGAAAATGCGAAGCTAAACGACATGGTGTACAGCCCCATGTATTCGCCGCGTCTTCCCGTGGACGCAATTTCTGACGCATAGGCCGCGCTGCCGGGCATCAGAATCATTTCTCCGAACGTCCATACCGCCACCGCAGCGAAAATTCCGGCCGCCCCTCTGGCCAATGCGAATGAGCCGAAACCGATGGCATAGAGAAGTGCGCCGAGCGTGAGCGTCCGCCGATGCGTCCAATGAGACGTCGCATGGTTCAGCGGAACTTCCAGCGCCACGATCATCAGTGTGTTGAGGGTAAACACGGTACCGAAAAACGATTCCGGGAGCCGCAGATAACGCACCAGAAAAACCGGCACGGTGGAAGTCAATTGAAAGAAAACGAGCTGGGTGGGAATTAGCGCGGCAAGAAAATAAAGCATCCGCCAGTTTCGGAATGCGCGCAAGTCCACAGCAGGATGTGGCGCGGCCAGCAACCCTGGGCCTTCCGCCTCGATTTCGCGCCCAAGCTCTTCGGCGTCATCCCACTGCAGCTCGCTCGTCCTGGTGCGCCGCGGTCCGGGCCACCCAAAGATAAGCACCAATCCGGCCAGAACTGACGTCGCGCCGTCCACCAGAAACAAAAATCGGAATGAGTACACCGCCAGGATTCCGCCGATTGCCGGACCCACGCTCATTCCAAGATTCACCGCCAGACGGCTAAGCGCGAATGCTTGTTTGCGCTGACTGGGCTTCACCAGATCGGAAACCAACGCGAGGCTTGGTGGCCTGACGGACTCGTTCAGGATGGCGAATACAAAGGTGATCGCAAGAATCGCGCCAAAATGGTGCGCCAGCGGAAACAAGAACAGCGCGAAGCCGGAAAGAAGAAGCGAACAACGCATCACGAACAGCGAACCCAGACGGTCGCTCAGCCGGCCCGCGATGGGCATGGTCAGCAGCGCGGCCATTCCGTACACTGTCAGCGCCAGCGCCGCGCGCGACACGGAAACCCCAAGCTCCCGCGTCAAGTACAACACCAGAAACGGCAGGACCATGGTCCCGCAACGGTTCACCAACGTGGTCGCAAACAGAATCCAGATTTCTCGGGGAAGGCCTCGCAGGCCGCGCCAGGGATTCATGAGGCTATCTTAGAAGCCGCAGCCCGGGGGGCCTTATTCATTTAGACGCGTGCCGATTCTTCTTGTTCGAAGGCGTGATAGGAGGATCGGACCAGCGGTCCTGCTTCGACGTGCTTAAAACCCATCGCTTCGCCAAGCCGCTTGTATTCCGCAAATTCATCCGGGTGGACGTACCGTTCGATTGGCAAATGCTCTGCGGTTGGTTGCAAATATTGCCCCAGCGTCAGGATGTGCGTTCCCTGCGCGGCAATCTCTCTCATTGCCTGCAACACTTCTTCCCGCGCTTCGCCGAGACCCAACATCATCCCGGTTTTCGTCGCGATGCCGGGCAGAGTCTGACCCGTAAGCGCGGGTGCAAATTGACCGGCGCGGCGCAATAACTCGAGCGAGCGCTCGTAAACCGCGCCTTTGCGCACTCGTCGATACAGCCGTGACACCGTTTCCATGTTGTGGTTCAAAACATCCGGCCGCGCTGCCAGAACGGTTTCCAGCGCCTGCCAATCGCCTCGAAAATCCGGAATCAGCACCTCTACCCTGCATCCCGGGACGCGTTCCCGAATTTTCATTATGGTGCGCGCGAAGATTGCCGCTCCGCCGTCCGGCTGGTCGTCGCGGTTTACGGAAGTCACCACCGCGTACCTTAATCCCATGCGCGCAACAGCTTCGGCTACGCGATCCGGCTCGTCTTGCTCGGGAGGACCCAGCGGCTTCCCGCTGGGCACCGCGCAGAATCCGCAAGCCCGCGTGCAAATGTCTCCCAAAATCATGAAGGTCGCAGTTCGGTGTTCCCAGCATTCCCCCATATTGGGGCAGCGCGCACTTTCGCATACCGTATGCAGGTCGAGCATGCGCATCGTCCGCTTCAGTTCCTGGTAATTCGTTCCTCCAAAATACTTCACTCGCAGCCAGGAAGGGCGCGGATGTGCCGCTGGCCCCGGAGTGACATTGTTCGACAGTATGGTGAACGGAGTAGCCATTTGCCTGAATTCGAGAGCTATATTCTACGCGGCCCCATGGCTCGATACAACCTCGGCTGCAATTCACAGATATACGACGATCGTATCTGTTGTCCCGAGAATGGTTTCCAGTTTGCGGCGTGTGCTGTTTCAATCTGGCACACTGGGACGATGTCGTTTGTTGTATATCTACAACACGGGAAAATAATCTCCATCCAAGAGCTTCGTAACGTGTTGATTACAAAAGTGTAAAATGACATTCGGGAGGCTACCGAAATGCTAGTATAATCAATGCCCAGCGCATGCCTTACCAACTCACTATCCAGCGGCCGGTCGAAATTGACGGCCTGGGTCTCCACACAGCTGTTCGCAGCCGCGTCCGACTAGTCCCCGCTCCGGCTGACACCGGAATCGTATTCCGCCGTGTAGATCTCGATGGTTTCGAGATCGAAGCTCACGTTCGCAACGTAGCACGGGTGAGTTACGCCACCAGCTTGATGAAACAAGGTGTGCTGCTTTCCACTGTGGAACATGTCCTGGCGGCCCTGTATTCCTGCGGTATCGACAATGTCTATGTGGAACTCGACGCGCTGGAACTACCGATTTTGGATGGCTCCTCGCAACCTTACATCGATCTTCTGGCTCGCGCCGGGACGCGCACCCTTCGGCGGCGACGGCGCTACATACGGGTCACCAAACCTCTGGAATTTTCTGACGGAGACCGGCGCATCGGAATTTATCCGGCCGAAGAATTCCAGGTTCATTGCTTTGTGGATTATCACCACCCGGCGGTAGGGCCGCAGGAAGTGAAAATGATCGTGGATCGCGAATCGTTCAGCCGCGAACTGGCTCCGGCTCGCACGTTTGGGTTCATGAAGGATTTTCCGGGCATGCAGGCGATGGGTTTGATTCGCGGCGGCTCGGTGGAAAATGCCATCGTGCTCGATAACGAAAGCGTGCTGAATGGGCCGTTGCGTTTCCCCGATGAATTTGGCCGCCACAAAGCCCTGGATCTTATCGGGGACTTGGCCCTAGTCGGTCGTCCGCTGAAAGCGCGAGTGGTGGCGCATAAAGCCGGTCACGCCTCGCACACGCAATTGGTCACCCGCCTTCTTGCCGACCGCAGCTTATGGACCGAGGCTACGGAAGCTCAGGCCTTGGTTTCTGAGGCTGAAACTGCTGCTCTTTCTAGTTCAGTCTTCACGGTGAGATGACCGCAAAAGACACCTCAATCGTTCTGTTAGCGGCTGGTAAGGGAACGCGCATGCGTTCGGAGCTGGCCAAAGTTCTGCATCGGGCAGGTGGGCTTCCGCTCGTTGAGCACGGCGTACGCGCTTGCCAACCCCTCAAACCAGCGCAGCTGCTTGTCGTCGTGGGGCATCAAGCGGACGAGGTTAGCGCGGTCGTAACGCCCCTTGGGGCGCAAACCGTCTTGCAGCAGCCGCAGCGTGGCACTGGCCATGCGATGCAAGTCGCGCGGCGCGCGATACGCAGAAGCGCGAAGCTTGTGCTAGTGGTGCCGGGGGATGCTCCGCTTCTGCGCACCGAAACGCTTGCAGCGCTGCTTGACACGCACCGCCGCGGCCAGGCCGCCGCGACAATCCTCACCGCTGAGCTTGATGATCCCACCGATTACGGCCGAGTTCTGCGCGATTCCGAAGGCCGGGTGCAAGCGATTGTGGAGGAAAACAGCTGCACGCCGGAGCAGCGCGCTATTCGCGAAGTCAATTCCAGCATTTACTGCTTCACGCTCGCAAAATTATGGCCCTGTTTGAACTCCCTGCGCCCGGACAATGCCCATCGGGAACTCTATCTCACTGACGTGATCGGACTACTTCGCCAAAACAACGAACGTGTCCTGGCTTACGTTGCCCCCCATCCCCAGGAAATTCTCGGCTGCAACACCCGCGCTGCCTTGGCTGACGTGGACCGCATTTTCCGTGCTCGTAAGACCGCGGAATTGATGGAATCTGGCGTGACGATTTACCTGCCGGAAACGGTTGTGATCGATCCTGAAGTTACCGCCGGCCCCGACACGCTCGTCGAACCGGGGGTTCAACTTCTAGGCAAGACGCGTATTGGCGTGCGCTGCATAATCCAAACGGGCAGCATTCTGGTCGATTCTCGTGTGGATGACGATGTCGTGATCGCGGCGCACTCTGTTCTGGATTCTTGCCGCGTGTGGCCGGAAGCTAAGATCGGGCCGTTTTCTCGTTTGCGCCCTGGCTCGGAGATCCGCAGAGGCGCGCACGTCGGAGGATTCGTCGAGATTAAGAAGTCGGTCGTGCAGGAAGGCGCCAAAGTGCCGCATCTAAGCTACATCGGCGATGCGACCATCGGCCGCGATTCGAACATTGGAGCGGGCACAATCACCTGTAACTACGATGGCTTCGCGAAACACCCCACCACGATCGGTGAAGGAGTCTTCATCGGCAGCGATACCGCCCTGGTGGCTCCTGTCCGCATAGGGCGCGGTGCGTATGTGGCTGCCGGGTCGACCATCACTGAAAATGTACCCGCAGACGCCCTCGCCATCGCTCGCGGGCGCCAGGCAAACAAGCCCGGATGGGCCGCTGCGCGCCGCAAGGAATTGGCACAAGCCAAAAAGCCCAAGTCTTCGAAGCGTCGTGCTTCTCGCTCGCGGCCAAAACGTCGCACCAAGACAAAACGCCGCCGATAGTTGCCCCCCCCGCTACTTACAATCGTCGGCGCTTTTAGCATTCGCAGCGCGGATGGCGAATGCTGACTCCACGCTGTGAGTGATGGTCGGCGGCACTATCACCACGCTGCTCATCAGGTCCGAGGGATTGTTGGGCGTGTAGCCGGAAGGCTTTTTGAGCGTGGCCAGAACTTTGGTGTGAGTCAAAGGAGAAGTGGCCTCGACCGGTTGACCACCTTTTTTGGTGCTAAAACTAACTAGCATCCCGTCCTTGAAATTCACTCCCCGTAGCGTCAAAGTCTGAGGGGGATTTTGCGTCTCGTCGCCGCTGGTCTCTTTTATTATGCTGTCGCTGGAAGTGATTCCGATATCATCGCGACCAAATTGCAGTATGGACTCCGCTTCCTGCCTATCGACGCCAGGCTCAATCCTCTCGATCGGTTGGTCCGACTCCTCCACCTCATCCGAGGCGGTTCCCGAAGACGAGTTTGCCACGGCCGGGCTTGTCTTAGACGGCGGAACGTAGTTCGGGCTGTTCAACGTCATGCCACTGATGTACGCATTGGTCAGCTTGGATCCGACAATTTCCAGATCGAATAGCTCGGATGACGAATTCATTTGGAACCCAGAAGGAACTGTCACGGTTTGAACTCCGGCGTGCAGGTCTCCGACCGGAATAGACCTCTTTTCTATCAAATCTTCCAGGTAGATGATCTGGCCATCTCGGAGATCTTCGGGCCGGCCGACAGCCTTGATCGTAATAAGAATAGGCTCGGTAGTGATTCCGGAATCATCCGACTTCACGATCGATGGCTTGGTCTGTTGAATCAGAATGCAAGGCTGGGAAGTACGCGCACGCGATTGCGCTTTGGCGTAGCCTATCGGCCCAAGTCCGAACGCGCATAACATTAGAATCACGCGCAACGAGCTGGTCAGCATCTTATGTCTCCGTTCATTTGCAATTCCCCTAAGGGGTTCGGATTTCGAGGATTCAATGGCCTCTACGAATAGTCTCAAATCCAAGAAGTTCGACCGATGACTGGAGTGAGCGCCTGTCGCCAACTCGTTATGCCGATGGCCACGGATGACTCTCGGTACGGTAGCGAGTGCGGTTCACGAGCGGCACATCCTAAATGTGATTGTGCTAAAATCGTTCTATGAAGTTCGGCGTAGTCCAATTCCCGGGTTCGAATTGCGACCACGACGCTTATCATGCCATTGGCTCCGTCATTGGCCAGCCGGTTGAATTTGTCTGGCACCAATCCGAAAATATTTCCGGCCTGGACGCCATCATTCTTCCGGGCGGGTTTGCCTTTGGCGATTATCTGCGCACCGGCGCTATTGCGCGTTTCTCTCCGGTGATGAAAGCAGTGGATCGGTTCGCGCGTTCCGGCGGCCTGGTCCTGGGAATCTGCAACGGCTTTCAAATTCTGTTGGAGGCTGGTCTTTTGCCGGGAGCGATGACGCGCAACAAACACCTGCGGTTCCTTTGCCGCCAGGTCCACATTCGAGTGGAAACCACCGACACACCTTTTACCTGCGCCGCCCAGCCGGGACAAGTTCTGGAAATTCCCATCGCTCATATGGACGGAAATTATTTTTGCGATGCCGCGACGCTTGCCGAAATCGAAAGCAACCAGCAGGTGGTTTTCCGCTATGTGACGCCGAACGGCGAAACGGCGGCGCCCGATGATCTCTTGGCGAATCCCAACGGTTCGCTTCACGCCATCGCCGGAATCTGCAACCGCGAGCGCAATGTGATCGGTCTGATGCCACATCCTGAACGAGCGGTCGAATCACCGCTTGGTTCGGCGGATGGTTTGGCCATTTTCCGCTCGATGGTCGCGAGTCTAACCAGACGCGAATCGGTTTCCGCATAATTGCGCGCCTCCGCCCACGGTCTTCCATTTCAATCTCTTGCTCGAATTTTAATTTACTGGGACACTTTCATAGTCAAAAATAGCCTTTTCCGCAGCCTGATCAAGCCGAAGGACAAAGAATGATCGATACGGAAACCAAAGTTACGCCACAAGTCGCCGCCGAGCACGGCCTCACGCCTGAAGAATACGCGCGCATACAGAAAATCTTGGGCCGCGATCCGAATTTCACCGAACTGGGAATCTTCAGCGTGATGTGGAGCGAACATTGCTCTTACAAATCCAGCCGCGTGCATCTGAAACGGCTTCCAACGCAAGGCACCCAGGTGGTGCAAGGTCCGGGAGAGAACGCCGGCGTCGTAGACATCGGCGACGGTCTCTGCGTCGTCTTTAAGATCGAATCGCACAATCACCCCAGTTTCGTGGAACCTTTTCAGGGCGCTGCCACCGGTGTGGGCGGGATCCTGCGCGATATTTTCACCATGGGCGCACGGCCGATTGCAGTGCTGGATTCATTGCGCTTCGGACCCATCACGGCTGGCCCCGCGGCGGGCAACGCAACACCTGAAGAAATCGCGCGCAATCGGCGCATCCTAGACGGCGTGATTCGCGGCATCGGATTTTATGGAAATTGTTTCGGCGTTCCCACCGTCGGCGGAGAAGTGGCCTTTGAGCCGTGCTACTCGAATAACCCCTTGGTAAACGCGTTGGCGCTCGGCATCGCTAGGCGTGAAGACCTGTTTTTTGCGCGGGCGCGCGGCGAAGGAAACCCCGTGATTTACGTTGGCGCGAAAACAGGACGCGACGGCATTCACGGCGCATCGCTGCTGGCTTCCGCGGAGTTCAGCAAAGAATCGCAGCAAAAGCGGCCCAACGTACAAGTCGGCGATCCTTTCCTGGAAAAGCTGCTGCTTGAAGCTTGCCTGGAAGCCATGCGCACCGGAGCGGTAGTGGCGATTCAAGACATGGGCGCTGCGGGGCTTACCAGTTCCAGTTCGGAGATGGCTTCGCGCGGCGGCACTGGAATCGAAATTGATCTGGCGCGCGTGCCACAGCGCGAAACCGGAATGACTCCGTACGAAATCATGCTGAGTGAATCGCAGGAGCGCATGCTGTTGGTGGCTGAGCGTGGACGCGAACGCCAAGTTTTCGAAGTTTTTCACAAATGGGGATTGGACGCGGTCGAAGTCGGCCAAGTAACCGCGGATGGCAAACTTCGCATCCTCGATCATGGGCGCTTAGCGGCGGAAGTTCCTGCGCACGCGATTGCCAAAGAAGGGCCCCAGTACAACAGACCGGTCGCGGCGCCGCAAACCGCTGCTCCGAGCACGCCGCCCGGCCTCTTCGAATTTGCGCCGGAAGGCACTGATCTCACAGAAAATTTCCGGAGGTTGCTCGCTTCGCCCACAACCGCGTCGAAATACTGGATTACCCAGCAGTACGACTCCATGGTGCGAACCAACACTCGCTTCGGCCCCGGCTCGGGAGACGCCGCCGTCCTGCGGCTGAAGGAAACCAAACGGGGGCTCGCGCTTTCCACCGACGGCAACGGCCGCTGG
>Ga0070765_100001475_pt1 | contig 14482 bp, 11 predicted proteins | sample HubBroMetageWFT5_FD_71516 | JGI IMG/M metagenome (GOLD analysis project Ga0070765, IMG submission 71516) | Warmed and freeze-thawed soil microbial communities from the Hubbard Brook experimental Forest, New Hampshire - Hubbard Brook CCASE Soil... | ecosystem: Environmental > Terrestrial > Soil... | reverse complement strand
CGAAAATCAAGCTGGCTCAACTTCTCCAGCAACTCGTCCATGAGTACCAGCAACAATTGTCGCTTGGAGCGGAAGTGCTGGTAGAAGCCTCCAACCGCAAGCCGCGCCCGCCGTGCAATCTCATCGATCGAAGTGCTCTCATACCCCTTTAGCCCAAACAAAACCAATCCCGCCGCTTTCAGTCGCGCTCTCTTCTCCAAACTCCGCTTCTGCCGCGGTTCCGGTGGAAGATCCTCGCCCGCAAGCAACTGCGGACGGACATTCACGACCTTCTCCCGGGACGAACGGTCGCCCCGATCAGCGCACCCGCGCAGCACCACAGCATCCAGCCTCCAAACACGCCTGCCATTTCCGGAGCCATGTTAGGAAACACAACCGGAAAGAACGCGCTGGAAAAGGGGTCGAGCAGGAGTGTGGGCAGCGCAATCGAAATCGCACCCGCAGGCCATTGCTCGGGCACTGGCTCGAAACGGCTGCATAGACGCCGTACGATCCAAGCCATCAAGGGAAAGCTGACCGCAAACAGGATCAGCGTTCCCGTCCAATCCCCCGGACGAAGCAAGTGCTGTCCCGCCATCCGCACCCCGACGCTGCCACCAACCCATATTCCCAAGCCGCACAGTAGCAACCGTTTGTTCATGAACATGAACTCAACTTCATGTTAATACGGAGTAGGAAATCCGTCAATGTGACCTCCCTCACAATCCGCTGTCATGACCGACAATGCACCGGTTCAGCATTTGCGATGGAATGGAACCCAGGTGAGTGGTAGTGTCTGTGGACCAATCCATCCTGAGAAGTCTCTGCGTGCTCCTATGTGGCAGCGTGATATGTTGCATCGTGCCCGGCGCTGCAGCAGCTCAAGCCGGCGCACAACAACCTCCCAACCTGAGTTTTGTACGCGCATTTTCCTCGGCGAATGATGTAAGGGAAGCGTCGCACCCGGTTCTGAATCGAACGCTCGACATCATTGCAGGCCCTAAAGGCCCCGAACCCCGCGTAGACGCGTTGCAATCACCTTCCGCAATAACCACCGACTCAAACGGTCGTGTCCTCGTTGCCGATCCCGACGCGAAAGTCGTGCACCTGTTCGACTTTATTAATTCGAAATATGGGTTGCTGGACCGAGGCAGTGATCGTGTGGGCACGCCGGTCTCGGTCGCCGTGGATGGCCAGGACAATCTGTACGTCACCGACGAGCGCACCCGAACCATACTCGTCTATGACTCGGCGGGAAAATTCCGCCGTTCCTTGGGGGCGCTCAGCGGAGGAGAATCGTACTTCCAGAGTCCGGCGGGCATTGCCATCGACGCGACAACCGGACGCATCTACGTCTGCGACACCGATCGCCACATGGTCATCATATTGGACGACCGCGGGCGACTCCTTGCCAAGGCTGGCAAACGCGGCGGCGGTAATCAGCCAGGAGAATTCCGACTACCTACCCAGGCGGTTGTCGAAGCCGGCGAACTGATCGTGCTCGATGCCGGCAACACCCGCATTCAGATTTTCGATACCGCTCTCCATTTCCGCCGGAGCATCGGCTTGGACTACGTGGATCGCCGCACCGGATTGGCAGTCGACGACGGGCAACATTTATGTCAGCGATCCAGTTCTCAATCAAATTCAGGTCTTCAGTTCCGAAGGCCGACGGCTGTACACATTTGATCCAGGCACAGTCCGGGGCGTGAACTTCAACCACCCATCCGCCATGTGGGTTCAGACCGGCTCTTGCCTTTACGTGGTAGATTCTCAGAGCAATCGCATCGCTCTGTTTCAAATCAGAGGAGAATACGCAGCAGTGCCGATGACTATCGGCGAGCTCAGGCAGATGACCAATCATTCTGATGTCCGGGCTAAACGGATTCACGTTAAGCGCGGCATACCGCAGCCAGCACGAAGAACAGCAACACCAGCAACATCGGCTTGGGCAGTTGGCGCATGACTTTCCACACCACAATGCTCATCGATCCCATCCTCCGCGCGCAGGACTCCACGAATCAAGGCCCAGGCCCCAGTAATACAATTCGGGTATGGGCCACGAAACCGTCTCAATGTAAGTTAGCTTGCCTGGCATTGTAAGGAAAACGCACAATTGGAGGCAAGCCATGACCTGGATCCGCACCATTCCGCTCTCCGAAGCTGATGAGAAGCTTCGCAAGGCTATGGAAGACCAGAAGCTGCTCTATCCCAAGGAGTACGCCACGCCGGTGCATCCTGTTGAAGGCGGCGGCTCCTCGATCGTGGCCTCCCACAGCCTGATTCCCCAGGCCCTTTACCACGCCTTCGCCACCTTTGGTGTACTCATGTCGCCAGACTTACCGCTGAGCCGCCGCCAACACGAAATGATTACCACCATGGTCTCCGTCACGAACCGCTGCGTCTATTGAATTGAGTCACACGCAGAGTTTCTGCGTCGGATAACGCTGGACGAACCACTTATTGAAGCGCTGAAGAGGGATTACACGACTGCCCCCATAAGTGACCGCGAGCGAGTGATGCTCGACTACGTAGTCAAACTGACGAAGGATGCCACCAGAATCTCGAAGGACGATCACGCTCGCCTGCGCTCCGCCGGATTCGATGACAAGGCAATTCTGCAGATCACACTGATCGCATCCTGGTTCAACTACATCAACCGCGTCGCTGACGCTTTGGGCGTGGGACGCGAGTGATTCCTGTTAATGCAGGACGGGCGTCTCGCCCGTCAGGCCGCGGGTGCCCCAGGACTCGAGCTTTTCAAGATCTCGGAGCGGTGCTGCAAGGCACCTCCTGAACGCGCTAACATCGCTTACGTGCAGCCCCGATTACTTGTCCAATACCTCGACCATTTTCTGCAAAGAGGACACGAGACCGCCTACGTGCAGCATCGGGGATATCGCACGGTGCGCTGGTCGTATCGCCAAGTGGCGGACCTCGCTTTTCAGTTTTGCCGCGAACTGGATGCCCGGGTAATCACAAAGGGCGAGCGTGTATTGCTCTGGGGCCCAAACTCAGCCGAATGGGTTGCGGCATTTTTAGGATGCGCCTGGCGCGGCGTAGTCGTCGTCCCCATGGACGATGTGGCCACGCAGGATTTTGCGTCCCGCGTGTATAAGCAGGTGGACGCAAAGTTGCTCGTGTGCTCGCGCGAACACGCGCAACAGTCGATCCCGACGCTTCCTCTGGAAAGCTTGCCCGAAGCATTGGCATCGCAATCGCCGACAGCCCATCCCGCCTCCGAAGTTGAGCCCCACGACACGCTCGAGATCGTATTCACCTCTGGCACCACCGCCGGGCCCAAAGGAGTAGTGATCACACACGGCAATGTTCTCGCCAATATCGCACCGCTTGACTTGGAGATTCGGAAATATCTCAAGTACGAACGCTGGGTACATCCCGTCCGCTTCTTGAACCTATTGCCGCTTAGCCATGTCTTCGGGCAATTCCTGGGAATTTTTCTGCCCCAACTGATGGGCGGCACGGTGATATTTCAGGAAACTTTCAAACCCTCCGAAATTATTCAGACCATACGCCGGGAGCGAGTCTCAGTTCTGGTGGCGGTGCCCCGCGTACTGCAGTCGCTCAAAGAGAAGATCGAACGTGACGTGGAGGAACAGGGTCTACTCCAACAGTTCGGGAAAAGTTTTCGAGTCTCCGAAGGCAAACACTTTCTGCGCCGCTGGTGGATCTTTCGCCGCATTCATCGTCAGTTCGGATGGAAGTTCTGGGCCTTCATCTCCGGCGGCGCCGCCCTCGACCGCGACACCGAAGAGTTCTGGGGACGCCTCGGATACGCCGCCATTCAAGGCTACGGCCTCACCGAAACCACGTCGCTTATAAGCGTGAACCACCCTTTTCGGTTGAGCAAAGGTTCGATTGGAAAGATTTTAGCCGGACGAGAAATTAAACTGTCTGCCGACGGAGAAATCCTGGTACGCGGAAGCGGCATCGCAGTCGGCTACTGGAACGGAAACGATCTCCATCCGGTCGCGGGCGAAGACGGCTGGTATCGCACCGGCGACGTCGGCGAACTCGATGCCGACGGAAACCTCTACTTCAAGGGACGCAAGAAAGATGTCATCGTCACTCCGGCCGGCATGAACGTCTATCCCGACGATCTCGAAGCCGCTCTGCGGCGCCAACCGGACGTGAAAGACGTTGTGGTGATCGCATTGCCGCGCAATGGCAATGCGGAACCGTGTGCGGCGATCATCCTGCGCGACACCGATGCCGATCCTGCATCCATCGTGCAGCGGGCGAACCAATCGCTCGCGGAGTACCAGCGCATGCATACCTGGGTCGTATGGCCGGAGGAAGATTTTCCCCGCACCTCCACGCAGAAGCCACTCAGAAGCATAATTCAACAAGCCGTGCAGGCACAGTTGGCAGAGAAATCTCCGAAGCAGATTACTTCGAGTCCACTGGCAGAGTTAGTGGGACGGATTACCGGACGACGGCCGTCACAGCTTGCGCCGGATGCGAATCTCGAGTCCGAGTTGAACCTGAGTTCGCTCGACCGTGTGGAACTATTGAGCGCGCTCGAAGACCGATACCAGATCGATCTCAGCGAGACTCGCTTCGCAGCCGTGAACACAGTTGCTGACCTCGAGCGCATGTTGCAGGGCAAGCCTGCGGCGCGAACGCGCTACCACTATCCGCGCTGGGCGCAGCACTGGCTGGCCACCTGGATTCGTCTGGCCGTGCATTACCTGTTGTTGCGCCCCTCGGTATTTCTTCTGGGATGGCCTAGCGTGGAAGGTCGACAGAATCTACGGGCAGAACCCGGGCCTGTGCTTGTGGTTTGCAATCACATCAGCGATGTGGACCCAGGCTTTGTGTTGACCGCTCTGCCGGCGCATCTCCGGCACAAGTTGGCCATTGCCACGGGAGGCGAGGCTCTTGAGATACTCCGCACTTCGCCGCCAACGCGGGGATTCATGGGAAGATCATATGACCGCGTGAAGTGGGCTTTAGGCGTGGCGTTACTGAATCTGTTTCCCTTGCCGCGGGAAGCGGGATTCCGCGAGAGCTTCGCCTACGCCGGGGAATCGATAGATCGGGGTTACAGCGTGCTGGTTTTCCCCGAGGGCCGACACACTACGGACGGCAAGATGCTCCCCTTCCGCGCGGGCATCGGCTTGCTGGCCAACAACCTGCAAGTTCCAATCGTGCCCATGCGCATTGACGGACTATTCGAATTGAAGCAAGCAGGGAAAAAAATTGCCTGGCCCGGCCGGGTGAAAGTCAAGATGGGCGCGCCCATTCATTTTGCACGAGGAAGCGACCCCGCGTGGATTGCGCGGGAACTACAGAAGATGGTCGAACAATTGTGAGGTGCAGCAATCGTCTGAGGCAAACAGAGCAGCGATGGATCAAAAGCTTACCGGACATCGGTATCACGGCCGGGGTGGGTTGTTGATCGGGAGTTTCGGTGTCAACTTCCGGATGATAAATTCCTGAAACAGATTGCTGACGGCACTTCCGCCAATCCCGATGGCCGCGTTTTCAAAGGTTAATTCCGCTCCATTACGATCATTCGGCGGATAGTACAGATTCGAAATACCGCCCGCCGCCAGACTTCCAAGGATGCTCGAGTAATTTGCCTGCCAGCGCCGGTTGTCGCCTTTGCAGATCACAGAATTGGCGATGGCATACAGAACCCGTGCTCCCATGCTGCCTTTTCCCTTATAGAAATAACGCGGGTCCTGTTTCAGAAGCGACGGCAGAATAGCGGACCCAATGAAAGTGCTCGTCACCGTGTCGGCAAAACCAGCGCCGAAACGCTTGGCATAACCTTGCGCGCCTTGCCCATATTGATTGAAGTGATCTTGCGCCTGTTCCACTCCCGCCACGCCCCCTACAAGTACGAAGCTGAAGGGATCTAACACTGACTTCCAGGCCAGCTCGAATTTTTGCTTCGAGTTCAGGGGAACCGCATTGGGAACATAGCTGACATAAAAATTTGGCAGGACGCCGAGCACACGCTGCTTCTCTTCAACCTTGATCTGCTCCTCCGCCACTTCGGTTGGGGAAACTGCGACCTGCACCTCGGTCATATCCGTTGCAACTGTCAAGGGGTTTTGCGGGAGCAGGTAGGCCTGCCCCGGTTGCAGCACTCCAGAGAAGGTTTGGCTTGCGAATCCCGCCGACGTAATGCTGAGCTGGAAAGGTCCGGGAGCGACGTTGGTAAAGGAGAATTGGCCATCGCCGCCGGATAGCACCTCTTGGTCTCGGGACCGATCTTGACCCGTGAGCTTTACCAGGGCTCCGGCGACGACCGCTCCACTTTGATCGGCGACGCGTCCGCTAACGCTTCCGGGCAATGGCGCATCCGGCGCCGGCGATGACGGAGCAATCTGGGCCGAACTGAATGAGGTCCAGGCCAAAATGGCAAACGCAACCATTATGAGTCCAAGCTTGAATTGGAAAGGCATGAATAAAGTTAACTTTATTCTCTCACGTGTTTCGCTATCCAGATAACCAAAGGCGATCTACTCCCGCGCCGAAACCGACGCGCTCCCGGCTTTTCACAGCCCGGTCATCTTCCGGTGCTCAAATCCCACTCCGAAGTTTGATGCGCCGAAGCCAATACCCGCCAAGTTCAATGCGGGTTATAATTTGGGGCCATGAAACACCAACGACTATTCATTGCAGCAGTGTCGTCCATGATCATTTTTTGGTCGGTCTCCAGCGCCGCCAAGAAGATGGTCGAGATGAAAGATGCCCAAGGCAAGAGCGTGGGCATAATTACTTTATCGGAAGCCGGAAAGGGCGCGAAGGGCGTAGGGCTGGAGGTTAAGCTGCACGACTTGCCGCCGGGTACACATGCCATCCATTTTCATCAGAACGCAAAATGCGATGGTCCTGACTTTAAATCGGCCGGTCCGCATTTCAATCCTGATGGGAAAAAGCACGGCCTGGAGAATCCCGAGGGACACCACGCCGGTGACATGATGAACTTAACCGTCAACAAGAACGGCAAAGCGGCCCAGAAACTGACGGATAACGACGTCAGCCTGGGAGATGGAACCGATAGCCACTCGCTGTTCAGCAATGGCGGAACGGGGCTGGTCATTCATGCGAACGCGGATGACATGAAGACGGATCCTTCAGGAAATTCGGGCGATCGCATTGCCTGCGGCGTGGTGACTAAATAGATTGCGCTTTCGCAGCGCGGGATGTCCCTACGACAGCGGGCGAGACAGCAGCGCTACTTAGCTGGCGCGATGTCAACTTTGATCGCGGGGGAGTTGTCTTGTTTCCGAGTGTCGACAGACACTACCCCGAGGTTTCCGTTGGAATCCAGCGATCGAATGGTTTGGGTGTCGCGGGTTGTGCTGCCTATCGTCCCCGGTTGAACAGAGCCCGACCGAACAATGTCGATGGCCTGTTCTGTGGTCCGCAAGCTGTCGCTGGGCTGCGCAGGATTGGGTTGCTCCACTTGCTTTTCGCTGGATTGCGCGCCATCGCCAGCTTTGCGCTGAACCGTCGTCTCGCGCTGGTTCAGATGCAGGCTGCCGTCAATCGGAACTCCCGGGAGGTTGGTCGAGTAAGTGTCTACTGTCTGTCGCTTCTCGCTGGCATTTTCTGATTCCTTGCTCACGGTGCGCTCGACCAGGGACAGGTTCCCGTCGGTGCCCGGCCGCAACACGCGCTCTTCCTTAGTGCGATCCTTGCCGTCGTCCTTGACGGTCCCCTCTCTCAGTTCGCTGAGTTGCCAGTTGCCATTGGCATCGGGCAACAGAGTTGACTTGCGAAATTCGAGGTTGTGCTCGCCAGTTTTCGTTTGACGTTCCGTGGTTTGCATGGACGCCGCGAAACCGCCATTCGATGAGGGTGTAAGCAGCGTGCTCTTGGTCTCCTGCACATTGGGAGCAATCTGGCGCGTGTCTTGAATCTCCCTCTGCACCGTATGCAACGCGCCGTTGGCATCGGGATCGGATGTGGTGCGCGCGACCCTTACCTCGCCTCCCGGCAGGCTGCGCTTTTCCTCTTCTGTGACCTGGACCAGGGTTTTCCGGCCTTCGGAATCTCTGCCAAAGGTTCGTTCCACCGTCCGCACCGTATTGGCGTCCACCTTAATGGTTTCCTTTTGCACATCCAGATAAGGTTCGTAGCGGCCATCCCTTCCCAGGCTCTCGACGCTTTGATTATCAACGACGCGGCCACCGGCCTCGGTATGGGTTTCAGACGTCCTGGTCGGATTCAAATTGCCGGGCAGTTGCTGCTGGGTCGTGGCCGTCCAGGATTGATTGGAGCCACCGGCTGAATTGTCAGAGCTGGTTTGAGCCGGCACGAGAGTGCCCTGCGAGGTCAGCCAAATCCCGAGGAGAATCGACTGCAACAGGCGGAAAGAAGCCATATCCAAGAATAAACCAATTCAGGAGCGTGGAGCATCCAGACCCATCTTGTGCAGGAGTTCTGCAAAGCGGTGATCGGAGCGCAACGAGTCAAGCCGGCGCGTGACGCCCAGAAACGCCATTTGGCTTTCCCGGTCCGCATACGCCTTCTCCAGCCATTGAAAGGCGGTGTCCCGGTCGCCGATGCCGGCAAACACGACCGCCATATCGAATGCCGAAACGTAATGGCGATGCGATGCCTGCCGCAACTTTTCAAGTACGTTCCGCGCTTCCTTTTGATTGCCGGAGATCCCGTACGCGTGCCCCAGCGAAGCCAAGGCAGGAGGGCTGTTCCGCGACAACACAACCGCCATCTTGTACTCACCGATCGCTTGCCCGAATATCCCCTGCCCTTCATAAATGGAACCAAGGGAAATGTGCGCGGGCACGAAGTTATGATCCATCTCCAGAGTGCGCTGGTTCACGTCGATGGCCTGCGCATACTGGCCCAGATCGCGATAGCGCCCCGACAAAGTAGTATTGATCGCCAAGGATAATGGATCGATCTGCTGTGCCTTTCTTGCCTCTTCCACGGCTTCGGGAAAACGGCCCATCGCCGAGAGATAGTAACTGTACCATTGGTGGGCGGTCGCGTAGTTGGGGTTCAGGTCAATGGCGCGGCGAAATTCCTGCTCGGATCGGGCCCAGTCCCAGTCATAATAAAACTCCACCAAGGCAAGTTCGGCATGTCCCTCCGCGATTGTGGGATCCAACTCCAGCGCCTTATTGGCTGCGACATGAGCCTTTGAACGTGCCACTCGAGGAGGTAAGACATCCGAGCCCAGGATGGAGTAGGTATCCGCTAGGCCCGCATATGCAGCTGCGAACTTCGGGTCCTGGGCGATGGCTTGCTGGAAGTAATCGATGCTTTTTGTTAGGCCTTCATCCGTCCGTTTATTCCAGAAGTAGCGGCCCTTCAGGTAGGCCTCGTAAGCTTCCGGCTCAACCGAATGCATTGCGTTCGTTTTAGCCGGAGTTACCTTCCCCTGAACTTCTTCCGCGATATCACGCGCCGCCGAGCTTTGCAGCAGCAACACATCCTTGAGTTCGTGGTCGTAGCTTCTTGCCCACAGATGACGATCACTGGCGGAGTCGATCAACTGCACCCGAATCCTGACCCGGTTTCCCACCCGTTGCACCGTCCCTTCAATCAGGGTATCCACGCCAAGCTCGCGGCCAATCTCCGGAGCGGTCTTGCCCGCGCCCTTGTAGTGCATGGCGGAGGTTCGGGAAATTACCCGCAGACTTCCGAACTGGGCGAGGTCGGTGGTGAGTTCGTCAGTCATACCGTCCGCGAAATAGTCCTCGGCCGGATTATTGGAAAGGTTCTCCAGCGGGAGGACAGCGATAGAGCGAGGCGGTTTGGCAATCGATGCCACGGCCACGGCGGCACTTCTGGTCGAACGAAACAGAGCAAAGAACCGGTCCCGCGATTGCGCCACATTGAAAACCAGAGCGGTCCCGGCCAGCACCACTAAAGCTGAAACAATAAAATGCAGGCGTGGGAGTCCACGCCCGTGTTTGTGCACCGTAAGCGCGGGGGCTGCCGGCTCTCCCGCCGTTGTCTTCCCGGGCGAAGGGTCGGTAAGAACCTCGGAAACCGTCTCACCCGACACCGCAGCCTGCTTCGCGCTTAGCTCACCGATAATTTCAACCGGCGCAATGAAACGGTATCCCAATCGTGGCAGGGTCTGAATATAACGGGGTTCAGTGGCGGAATCGCAAAGCGCCTGCCGCAGTTTCTTGATTGAGGTATTGAGGCTGTGTTCGAAGTCGACGAAGGTTTCAACCGGCCAAAGCTTCTGCCGGATCTCCTCCCGGGTTACCAGTTCGCCTGGGCGAGTCAGCAGTAACTCCAGGATCGAGAAGGGTTGGCCTCGCAGCCTTATCTTCGTCCCGTTTTTGGACAACTCCTGAGCATAGGTCTGCGCCTCAAATGGTCCAAAGCGGAAACTCGAGGGGGACTTCATGGCCAGAGCCCGGCGGACGCCGGATTTTGAAGTGGGATTGTACCATTGCCTCTCCCAAAACGCAGCATTCCAAATGTATATATCCTGTTTTCAATAAGTTTACGATGTCCCGCAGTCACGATTGAGGACGGTTATCGTTTTGACCGGGCCATGGCGCCGATTTTTTGCGGCAAACCTATGCGCTGCACCAATTGCTGGAAGCGCGGGTCGGACTTAAGACCGTCGAGGCGGGGACCGGCGTCTAAAAGGATAAGTCCACCGTCGCGGCGCCGATACGCATTTTCCAGCACACTGAAAGCGCGATCAATTTCTCCCAACGCTAAGTAGATTTAAGGCTGGGCCACCCTTTGCCAGGCTGAAATCGCCGCTATCGATATCTGCTGCCCATGAAATCTCCAATCGCCGCGTAGGCCTTCGCCAGCGTCTGCTCATCGGGCAGAAAGACAATTCGAAAATGCTTGGTTCCGGGTTTCTGGCCGAAGCCAGAACCGTGCACCACCATGACGTGCTTCTGCAGAATAAGTTCCTTCACAAACACATCATCGCCCTCAGGAATATCGATGCGGGGATAGGCATAGAACGCGCCGCGGGGCGAGACGCAACTTACCCGCGGGGTCGAATTGCACCACTCGACCGTCAGATCGCGTCGGCTGCGAAGCTTCTTTCTGACTTCGATCAGGTGGTCCTGTGATCCCTCCAGCGCAGGCCGGATGGCATACTGCTCGGGATGATTGGCGCATAACCGCGCGCGCAGCAACCGCTGGATGCCCTCGGCGTAATGCTTCACCGTGGCCGCCTCGCCGCTAACAATTCCCCATCCGATACGCCAACCCGGGACCAGATAATTTTTGGAGAGTCCGCCAAACGTCACCACTGGAACATCGGGCGCGACTGCGGCTATGGCAACGTGCTCGTCATCTTTTGTTTGACCACTGTCGAGAATCAGTTTGTCGTAAATTTCATCCGCAAAAATGAGCAGGTTGTGTTGCCGCGCCAGTTCGGCAATCTGCAGAAGCATGGCCCGCGTGCACACCGCTCCTGTCGGATTATTAGGATTGATCAGGACAATGCCTCGGGTGCGCGGCGTAATCTTTTTCTTGATGTCGTCGAGTTCCGGCTGCCAGCCATCCTCTTCGTTCAGGTAGTAGGTGTTGAGCCGAACGCCAAGCTTGGTCAGCAACGCCGAGTACAGCGGATAATCCGGGCACGGCGTCAGCAGATCGTCTCCGGGATTGAGCAGAGCGGTCAGGCAGGTGTCGACCGTCTCGCTGACACCGTTGGTGACGAAAACGTCCTGCACCGAAATGATTCCCTTACGCGCAGCCTCGCCGCGAATGGCGTCCAGCGCCTCTTTGATTCCCGGCGACGGCGCGTAGCCATTCTTGCCGTCACGCATCGCCTTGTGCACAGCCTCGATCATATGAGGCGGAGTCTGAAAGTCAAAAACGTTGGGATCACCGATGTTCAGCGGGATGACCTTGTGGCCTTGCTTGATGATGTCGTCGGCGACGGAAACCAGATCACGAATGGCATAACGAACGTTGTCAAGACGGGAAGCGGCAGCAATTTCACGGCTTTGAGTGACGGGCATGAATGGCTCCAGTTCCGGGACGGAAAATCCGTCGGCCGGAAAGATCTGCACCACAGAGACACAGAGTCACAGAGAATGGTGCCCGTTCTCTCTGTGGCTCTGTGACTCTGTGAGTTGGTGGTAATAATCTCTTAATCCGCTCTATCAATCTGCGCCTTCTGCAGGCGATCCGAATAATCGACGTAGATCGACTTCCACTCGCTGAAGAAGTCGATGGCGCCCAGACCGCCCTCGCGATGACCATTGCCGGTAGCCTTTACTCCACCGAACGGCAGGTGCACTTCCGCGCCAATCGTCGGCGCATTGATATAGGTGATTCCAGCGTGCAGGTCGCGGATGGCGACGAAGGCCTTATTGACGTCCTTGGTGTAGAGCGCGGAAGACAATCCGTACTCGATGCCATTCGCAACATCGATAGCATCTTCGAGGTCTTCGCACGCGATGATCGAAACCACTGGCCCAAAGATTTCTTCCTGCGCGATTCGCATTTTGCGGTCGACGTCGACGAACACAGTCGGCTCCATGAAATAGCCATTCTGATAAACCCCTTTATCGAGCCGGTTGCCGCCGCATTTCAGGCGAGCCCCATCGGCTTTGCCAATGTCAACGTAGCTGAGGTCCGTCTTCAACTGATTCTCGTTGATCGCCGGCCCCATCTCGGTCGTCTCATCGAGACCGTTGCCGACTTTCAGCGCTTTGGCGCGCTCCACATAGCGCTCCACGAATTCGCCGTAGATGCCTTTCTGCACAATGATCCGGCTGGTCGCGGTGCAACGTTGCCCGGTTGTTCCAAAGCCGCCCCACAGTCCGCCTTCAATCGCGAGATCGAGGTTGGCGTCGTCGAGCACGATCATGGGATTCTTGCCGCCGAGTTCGAGCGAACAATGTTTGAAGCTTTTGGCCGCAGTCGTACCTACGATGCGCCCCACCGCGCTCGAACCCGTCAAAGAAATCGCTTTCACGTCGGCGTGCTCGGTGATGGGAGTGCCGACTTCAGATCCAAAGCCGGTCACGATGTTCACCACTCCCCGAGGCAGTCCGGCGTCGTAAAGCACACGCACCAGATTGAACGTCGAGAGCGGAGTATCCTGCGCGGGCTTGATCACGCAGGTATTGCCGCATACCAGCGCCGGCAAAAGCTTCCACGAAGGAATCGCCATGGGAAAGTTCCATGGAGTAATCATTCCGCAAACGCCGATGGGCTGGCGCACCGCCATGGCGAACTTGTTGGGCAACTCCGAGGGCGTGGTGGGTCCGAACATGCGGCGGCCTTCGCCGGCCATGTAGTAGGCAGTGTCCACGGCCTCTTGCACGTCGCCGCGCGTTTCTTTGAGGATCTTGCCCATTTCGCGGGTCATATCTCGGGCGAAATCTTCCTTGCGCTCGAACAGCATCTCAGCGGCGCGGTAGATGATTTCAGCGCGCCGTGGCGCAGGAATGAGACGCCACTTGGCAAACGCCTGCTTTGCGGCTGCGATGGCGGCATCCACATCCGCCTTGCCCGACCTCTGGAAGATGCCCACCACATCGCGCGTATCGGCAGGGTTGCGGTTTTCAAAAGTTTGTCCGGTCGAAGCCTCGACCCATTCGCCATCGATAAAGTTTTTATAAACCTTGGTCCGGGTCGCCGTGCCAATGATGGTCGGACCGGTTAAGAGATCGGTTGCCATAGAGCCTCCTGGGATGAATGCTGAAGAAGGATGACTGCCTCCATGCTACAGCCCGGGATGAAGTGCGGCAAGCGAGGCTCTAACCATGAACGCCGCGAACGTGAAGTCCGAGAGGAGTCGTGGGCTCCGTGTTCGCTGTCACGCCTACTCGACGTCAAAGTCGGCAGTGCGCGGTTTGGCTGCATTTCCCACCGAGTCCAGCGCCCGTAGTTCAACGCGATATCCGCCGGGAGCAAGCGTAGCCACGGGCAGCTTAAGTCCCACGGGCACGACGGAGCTTCCGGCTTGCGTCGGCGCCCGGGCTGCGACGTCCGACTTTTTCTCTCCGGTCTTGCGATCTACGACCGTGAGCTCGATCCCAATTTGCGGGGGATTGGGTCCGGCCAGCAGCGGTGCATAAATCTCCGCGTAGACCGCCGCATTGTCAGTTTTCTTAAACCGGTTGGATGCCGAGGGCACGACCTGGACGCCTTGCACCACCAGGAGTTTTCGGTCCGCCAGCAATTCCGAGTCCAGGCCAGTCGACAGATCGGCGACGCGTTGCATCTCATTGCTCAGCGCCACACCGCTCATGCTGAGCTGCTTGCCGTCGTACGGGTCGATGATCAGCGGCAGTTGCAGCTTGCCAAAACTTTCGTTTCCGGAGCTGAACACGACCTTCAGCGTGTACTGTCCGGAAGCCACGTCAAACTGGTTTTCATAGTGGAGGGGCTGCTTCTGGAACTCCTCCAATTCTTTCTTACCGTCAAAATCCAGGTCGACGGTATCGCTGAAGCGGGCGGCAATCGTGCCATCGGGCTTGTAAGCAATACCAAGCACGTTGACCGACGAATGCTGTTTCCCTTTCACTTTCTCAAACTTCATCGCGTT
>Ga0070765_100001474_pt1 | contig 14487 bp, 15 predicted proteins | sample HubBroMetageWFT5_FD_71516 | JGI IMG/M metagenome (GOLD analysis project Ga0070765, IMG submission 71516) | Warmed and freeze-thawed soil microbial communities from the Hubbard Brook experimental Forest, New Hampshire - Hubbard Brook CCASE Soil... | ecosystem: Environmental > Terrestrial > Soil... | reverse complement strand
GGGGGGCCCGCCCCCCCGTATCCCCCCCGACCCCCGTACCCCGGAGCCCGGTAGAGCGTGCCGGCCAGGGCTGCGGGATCGACCCCGGTGTCGATCACCTCGACCCCCGGGATCTGTGATCCGGAGGCGGCGTAGACGTGCACGTCGTGCCCGCGGCCGGTCAGGCCGCGGGCCAGATCGGACACGAAGGCCTGCGAGCCGCCTCGCTGGGGCTCGCGGATGGCCGTCACCAGCGGCGCCATGATCGCGATCTTCATACCGACCTCACGGGGGGCCGGGGGGGTCGTCCCCCCCAGGCTGGCACGGCAGGATCCTATAGGCGAGGTCGCGCGGCGGGTTGATGCCGGCCATCTCGAACGGAACCGTCCGAAGACCGCGCCGCCTGACCTCCTCTGCCGCCTTCGGGTAGAAGATCCCGGCCAGCTCCGCCGCCTCGTCACAGCTGCCGAACTCGACCGACATCGGCCCAGGGAAGCTGACGTGCCGGTAGCCGCGGGCGGCCAGCCAGCCTAGGTTGTTCGGCCAGATGACGGTCACGCACCCGCCCGGCCGGCACACCCGTTCCATCTCGGCCAGGCCGGCCTCGCCGCCGTGTCCCGCGGCGGGGGTGAAGGCCGAGCAGGCGACGACCAGGTCGGCGTGATCGTCCGGCAGCGGCAGTTCGTCGAAGAACCCGTGCACGACACGGGCCCGCTCCCCGTGATCGGCGGCCGCGAGCTTGCGCCGCAGGATCTCGCGCAACGGCCCAGCGGGCTCGACCGCGACGACCCGGCGGGCCCGCCCGATGAGCTCGAGCGTCAGCCGTCCGGTGCCCGCGCCGACCTCGACGATCCGGTCCGCGCCACGCGGCAGCCAGCCCACCACGCCGCGATGCAGGCGCTCGGCGCTGGCCAGCCGGTCGTACAGCTCGGGTTCGAGCCGGTACAGCAGTTCCCAGGCCAGGACGACGTCGGTCTGCGGATCGCCGTTTCCCGGCTGGACATACCGCCTCGCCTCGTCGGGGGTGAACACGCCGAGGTCCGCGACCGTGTAGCGCCTGCGCAGCTCCAGGCCCGCCCGGGCCGGAGCGTCAGGCACGGTCACCGACTTCAGCCCAGTTCTTGTCGGTCTCCCAGACGCGGACCGATCGGAGCATCCCGTCGGGAAGCTCCGGCCGGAGCCGCTCCCAGAAGGCCAGCGCCAGGTTCTCCGCGGTCGGGATGCGTCCGGAGAGCCAGGGGACGTCGGTGTTGAGGTTGCGGTGGTCCACGTCACGGATGACCTGCCTGGCGATGACCTCCGACAGCACCTTCAGGTCCAGGACGTAGCCGGTGTCCGGGTCGATCTCACCGGCCACGACCACCTCCAGCACGTAGTTGTGCCCGTGCAGGTTCGCGCACTTCCCGAACAGGCGCTGGTTCTCATCATCGGGCAGATCGGGGTTCCACAGACGATGCGCGGCATTGAACGATTCGCGGCGGCCGACCAGAACGGTCATCGGGCTGGTCCTCTTTCGCGAGTTTTTACTAACGATAGACTACATGAGTGAGCTTGCCCCAGAACGAGGCGGACCTGCGGACAGGAGAAACATGACCCACGAGCCGAGGCTCGACGGCGCCGACCAGGTGCCGCCGAAGCCGAGTCCTGCCAACGGCACGCGGCCGGGGTCGGCGCTGCTGGTCGCCGGCGAGCCCGCCGCCACGGACGCCGACCTGGAGAGCGGGTGGTCAGGAGGGTCGTCCCCCCAGAGCCAGGGTGCCGAGCGCGCCGTAGACCTGGACCCCGCGCACGGCCCCATGGACCTGGCCGCCGCGGAGCGAGCCGCCGCGGACTTCCTGACCGCGCTCGGGATCGACCTCGACCGGGAGGAACGGCGGGCGACCCCGGCCCGGATGGCCCGCGCGTACGCGGAGATGTTCGCCGCGGAGCCGTTCCGGCTGACCACCTTCCCCAACGACGAGGGCTATGACGAACTGGTGCTGGCGCGCGCCATCCCGTTCCGGACCGTCTGCGAACATCACATGCTGCTGTTCTCCGGGGTTGCGCACGTCGGCTACCTGCCCGGCGAGCGCATCCTCGGGCTGTCCAAACTGGCCCGCCTCGTCGGGCACTTCGCGGCCAGGCCGCAGACGCAGGAGCGGCTGACCATGCAGGTCGCCAGGTGCCTGGACGCAAATCTCAGCCCCCGGGGAGTGGGCGTGGTGCTGGAGGCCGAGCACACCTGCATGACGCAGCGCGGCGTCCGCGCCCTCGGCGCGAAAACGGTCACCTCGGCCTTGCTGGGCACGCTGCGCACCGACCCGCGCTCCCGCGCCGAGTTCTTCGCCCTGGCCGGCGTGCCCACCTGACCGTGCCCCGGGAGGTTGACACCGCCGGTTGACACGGCCGGGCAGGCCACCTGCAATGAGGAGGTGGTGGCCGACGGCGCGCGCGACGCCGACGCCGACGTCATAGCGGCCGGGCGCGAACCGGGCAGCCGTCCCCGGTGGCCGGGCCGCCTGATCTGGCTGCTCGCCATCGCGGAGGCCGTCGTGCTGGCCGTCGCGGTGGCGATCGCGCTGCACTATCGCGCCGAGGCCACCGGGCTGCGGCCCTCCGCGCCGCCGGCGGCCGGCCCGGCCGGCCAGGCGCCGTGCACGCCGTCAGGCCTGGTGCCGTCCGCACCGGGATAGACGCTTGCGTTCCGGGTCACGCCTGGCCACGAGGAGTCCACCGGAGTCGGTACGCCCAACATGACGGCACTGATCACCGAGAGCTTCTAGCCACTGATCGCCCCACGGGCAACTGCTTGTACGCTGTGCTTGTTTTGCTGCCGGGTGCCGGCGAAACGACGATGGAGGTGGTCTGTCCCGTGGCTGCGGCCGACGACTGGGTGGCGCGTACGGCCGCCGAGGTGCGCGCCGAAGGCGAGCGCAGGCATCCCGGCGAGGTCCCGACCTGCGCGTCGGGGATCAGCCCGTCCGGGCCGGTGCACCTGGGGAATCTGCGCGAGCTCATGGTCCCGCACCTGGTCGCCGACGAGGTCCGGCGCGACGGCGCGCCCTGCCGGCACATCTTGTCCTGGGACGACTACGACCGGCTGCGCCGCGTCCCGGCCGGCCTGCCCGAGGAGTTCGCCGAGCACATCGGCCGCCCGCTGACCGGGGTGCCCGACCCCTGCGGCGGGCACGCGAATTGGGCCGAGCACTTCAAGGCGCCGCTGCGCGACGCGCTGTCCCGCCTCGGCGTCCGGGTCACCGAGATCAGCCAGACCCAGATGTATACCTCGGGGGCCTACACCGAGCAGATCATTCTCGCCATGCGCCGCCGGGCCGACATCGGCACGATCCTGGCCAGGTACCAAACCAAGCGCGGCGCCGATCCCGACGATGACGACGAGCCGCAGACCGCGGTCTACTACCCGTTCCGGCCGTACTGCGCGTCGTGCGGCCGCGACGACACCACGGTCATCGCCTACGACGACCAGACCACCGAGATCACCTACACCTGCGCCTGCGGCGCGGTCGAGGGGCCGACACCGATCGCGCGGGTGGCCGGGAAGCTGGCCTGGAAGGTCGACTGGCCGATGCGGTGGGCCTACGAGCACGTCACGTTCGAGCCGGCCGGCGCGGACCACGCCTCGCCCGGATCCAGCTTCACCGTCGGCGGGGAACTGGTGACGGAGATCTTCGGCGGCGAGATGCCGCTGCACTTCGGCTACGCGTTCGTGGGCACCAGCGGGTCGTCCAAGATGAGCGGGTCCCGCGGCGGCGCGCCGACCCCGGCCGACGCGCTGGAGATCTTCGAGGCCCCGCTGCTCCGCTGGCTGTACGCGCGGCGGCGCCCCGAGCAGGCCATCACGCTGGCCTTCGACACCGAGGTCGGCCGGGTCTACGACGAGTGGGACGCCCTGACCCGCCGGGTCGCGGAGGGCATCGCCGAGCCGGCCGCCCGAGTCGTGTACGCCCGCGCGGCCGGCACCTCCGACGGGCTGCTGCCGGTCACGCCGCGGCCCCTGCGCTTCAGCACGCTGGCCTCGGTGGCCGACGTCGCGGCCGGCGACGAAGCGCAGATCCTGCGGATCGTACGCGACCTCACCGCGGAGAACCCCGTCGCCAGCCTGGATGAGGTCCGGCCGCGGCTGGACTGCGCGCAGGCGTGGGTCACCGGGTACGTCGCGCCCGAGGACCGGACCCAGGTCCGCACCGAGCCCGATACCGCCCGGCTCGCCGCGCTGACCGACGAGCAGCGCGGCGCCATCAAGCTGCTGCTCGAGGACATGGCGGCCGACTGGTCCCTGGACGGCCTGACCACCCTGGTGTACGGCATCCCCAAGCTCCACGCCGGGCTGCCCATCACCGCGCCGCCCACGCCGGAGCTGAAGGTGAGCCAGCGGACCTGGTTCGCGCTGCTGTACGAGCTGCTGATCGGCAAGGACACCGGCCCGCGGCTGCCCACGCTGCTGCTGGCCCTGGGCCAGGACCGGGTCCGCTCGCTGCTCGCCCCGGCCGTGACCCCGGCGTGAGGCTACATCGCCGGGCGTAGCAGCGTGGTGCGCTCGCGGATCCTCGCGTGCCGGGCCCGGCGCCGGGACATGTCCTCCAGCGCCACCACCGGGGCGCAGGTTTCCGGTTCCTGCGCCTCGAAGGCCTGGTAAGAAGGCCGCACCACCGAGCGCAGGGCCGCGGCCAGCCCGGCCGGGGTGAGCGCGGCCGGGGTGAGCGCGGGCCGCGGCGCGCCCGGCGGTGAAAGCTGCAGGGCGCGGCAGGTGATCGCGTCGAGAACGCCGGGCACCCCGGCCCGCACCTGGCGCGGGGTGTAGATCCGGCCCCCGTGCCGCAGCGCGGGCGGGATCGCGGTCGCCTCGTCGCCGGTCCAGAATCCGGTGAGCAAGGCATAGAGCATCCGGGCCAGGGCCGCGGTGTCGGCGGCCCCCGGGTCCTCGGCGCTCGCCCGGGACAGGGCCGCGTCGATGCCGAGCCCGGTGATCTTCAGTCCGCTGGCGTTGTTCCAGCGCAACGAGCGCGGACCCAGGCACAGGTGCGGCCGCCCGGCCGCGTGCGCGACGGCCAGCGCGTCCGCGGCGTCGGCGACCATCGCGGCGGCCAGGGCCGGGCTGGGCAGCCCGGACAGCACCAGGTCCTCCAGGTGCGTGCCTGGCGTCCACTCGGACACGATGTACGGGTCCTCGATGCTGAGGTCGGTGTCGTAGATCGTGGCCAGCCGCGGATCGCTCACCCGGGCCGCGGCCTGCAGCGCCTCGACCATTCCCGCGGGGACCTCGACCCCGCGGGGAAGCGTGTGAACGGTGACGGGCCGGCCGAGCAGTTCGTCGGTCGCCTTCCACACCGATCCCCGGCCCGCCGCGCTGACCCGCTCCTCGAGCCGGAAGCGTCCGCCCAGGCGCATCGTGCCGACTGTCCCGATTTCCCCCGTCATGGCCATGATGACCTCCCTGCACGTCCCGTAGCAGGACTTGTGCCCCGTTTCCGCGCCTTAGATGCCTGCGCCTGGGTTTTGTTGCGCGGAGGTTATATAGGGTCAGCCCACGGTCGTAAGGAACCGGTCCATAACGAACACGCCTGACTCGAGCGCGGACAGCGGGATGCGCTCGTCGGTGCCGTGGAACATGGCGTAGTAGTCGTAGCCCGGCGGCAGCACCATCGGGGTGAAGCCATAACAGGTCATCCCGAGCCGGGCGAACTGCTTGGCGTCGGTGCCGCCGCTCATGCAGTAGGGCACGATCGTCGACCCGGGGTCGGCGGCCAGCAGGGCCTGCGTCATGCTGGCCAGCACCGGGGTGCCGAGCGGCGCCTCCAGCGGGATCTCCCGGTGCGCGTACTCCCAGCTCACCTCGGGCCCGGTCAGCTCGTCGAGCACGGCACGGAACTCCCCCTCGCGGCCGGGCAGCACCCGCCCGTCCACGTATCCGACCGCCTCGCCCGGGATGACGTTGACCTTGTAGCCCGCCTGGAGCATGGTCGGGTTGGCGCTGTTGCGAATCGTGCCGGCCACCAGGGCCGCCGCCGGCCCGAGGTAGGCCAGCAGGTCCTCCGCCGCCATGGCGCCGAAGCTGCCGGGCGGCTCCGGCCGCCCGGCCGCCTCGGCTATAGCCTGCACCGCGGCGCGCACCGTGGGGATCAGCCTGACCGGCCAGCGGTACGTCCCGATCCTGGCCATGGCCTGGCTCAGCCGGGTCACCGCGTTCTCCGGGTTCGGCTTGGCGCCGTGACCGGCCCTGCCCCGGGCGGTCAGCTTGAGCCAGGCGGTGCCGCGCTCGGCCGAGGCGATGGGATACAGCCGCTGTCCCGGGCCCGCGTGAAAGGTGAAGGCTCCCGATTCCCCGACCGCCTCGGTGCACCCCTCGAACAGCCCCGGATGCCGCTCGACCAGGAACCGGGCGCCGAACTCCGCGGTGTCCTCCTCGTCCGCGGTGAACGCGAGCACGATGTCGCGCCGCGGGCGGATCCCGCCGCGCGCCCACTGGGCGACCACCGCGAGCAGCACGGCGTCGGCGTTCTTCATGTCCACCGCGCCGCGTCCCCACAGCACGCCGTCGCGTATCTCGCCGGAGAACGGATGCACCGACCAGGACGCCGGGTCGGCGGGCACCACGTCCAGGTGCCCGTGCAGGAGCAGCGCCGGGGCGCCGGGCTCGCTCCCGCTCACCCGCGCCACCACGTTCGCGCGCCCGGGCGCGGACTCCAGCAGCACCGGCTCGACGCCCGCCTCAGCCAGCCGCGCGGCCACGTACTCCGCGGCCGGGCGTTCCCGCCCGTCCCCGCCGCCGCGGTTGGTGGTGTCGATCCTGATCAGGTCCGCGGCGAACCGCGCCGCCTCCGCCCCGGCCGCCGTCATCGCGCCAGGCTATGACACCGCCCGGTGACATGGGCCCGGAACGCGTCCCGGTCGACACGTGGTAACTCTGCGTTCACCCTCTCGTCACCTTTCGCGGGACGCGTGTTACCGTGTGTCACCGCATAGTGGAACCTGCGGTGCGGACGGGGGATTGTGCATCGTGACGCAGGGTGACGGCCCGGTGGCGCTGGTCAGCGCCGGCTCCCGCGGTATCGGCGCGGCCATCGTCGGCAGGCTCGCGGCCCGCGGCTGGGACGTCAGCTTCGGCTACGACCGCGACGAGCACTCCGCCCGCGAGGTGGAACGGGCCGCCCGTGAGCTGGGCGCCCGGGTGACCGCGGTGCGGGTGGACATGGCCGACGCCGCCGACGTCACCGCCTGGGCCCGGCGAGCAAGGGACGAACTGGGCCCAGTCGGGGCGGCGATCAGCTCCGCCGGGATCGTCAGGGACCGGCCGCTTGCGCTGATCCAGCCCGCGGACTGGCGCGCGGTGACCGACCTGGACGCCATGTTCCACCTGTGCCGGGCCGCCGTGTCCGAGATGCGCAGGCAGCGATCGGGCCGGATCGTGACGGTGTCCTCGATGGTCGGGGTGTACGGCCACGCCGGCGATGACCTGGCCCCCAAGCCCGGCATCGCCGGCTTCGTCAAGCTGCTGGCCGGCCAGGTCAGCCGGTACGGGATCCAGGTCCACGCCGTGACCCCCGGCCCGGTCGGCCGGGAGATGACCGCGATCGTCCCGGAGCGCACGCACGCGGGCCTGACCGAGACGATTGCGCTGCGCAGGTTCGGCAGCGCGGGCGACGTCGCCGATCTGGTCGCGTTTCTGCTGTCCGATGAGTCCAGCGTGATGACCGGCACCGTCCGGGAGGTGCGCAGCCCGATCTTCGCTGGTGCCCCCTAAGGCACGCGCGGCGGCTCGGTGGCCAGCCCGGTCTCCTGGGTGCTCGTGGCGTGCCAAGGCTCCCCGGGCAGCGGGGCCAGGCTGGTGACCCGGATCGGGGTGAGACGCGTCGGCGCTGCCGGGGTCTTGGCCAGGTCAGCGACGAATTCGTCGGCGCCGATGACCTCGGCCTCCTCCTCCGTGCGGGAGCGCCACCTCGAGGGCACGAACATCGGCAGAATCATCGCCAGCCCGGCCCCGGCGAGGATCCCGTTGAAGAGCATGGCCTCGAAGCCCGCGCCGAACGGATCTGACCGCAGCGGGATCAGGTCGACGCCCTGGCGCACGCTGACCAGGTACAGCGCCGTCCAGCCGAGCAGCAGCAGGCCGGGCAGCCCGGCGGCCAGCGGCGAGATCCGGGGAACGGCGACCAGGATCCCCGCCAGCAGGAAGGTGCCGGTGAGCGCGGCCAGCGCGAGGAGCACGCGGTGGTCCGGTACCAGGGAGCCGCCGCCCGCCGGCAGCTGGGAGAGCTGGTCGGCAGGGGCGGGAACGCGGAGCAGCCGCAGGTATCCCCAGGCCCCGGGGAAGAACAGCACTCCGGTCATGACCACGGCCAGGACGAGCCCGATCCGGTGACGCATGTAAGTGACCTCCGATCTGCCCGATGCTCCCGGTACGGAACGGAATCCGGCCCGCTAGCGTTACACCGCGCCCCGCGACGCCTCGGCCGCGCGGGGCTCCTCGGCCGGGCGGGGCTCCTCATCCGGGCGGGGCTCCTCATCCGCGCGGGCCTCCCCAGCCGGGGCCGGGCGCAGGTAGGCCCGCCAGGCCATGTAGGCGAGGAACGCCACCCCCGCGATCAGGTAGCAGTTGGCCACCAGGGTGAGCAGCCCGTGGAATCCGTACTCGCGCGGCCCGCCGGAATGCGGCGTGTACCAGAACGGCGCCAGGGCGAACAGCAGGTACCCCAGGCCCGCGACCACCCGGTGCCCGGAACGCGCCAGCACGACCAGGGCGGGCAGGATCCAGACCCAGTGGTGGGCCCACGAGATCGGCGAGACCAGCAGGCCGGTCGTCCCGGTGACCGTCGCCGCGCTCAGCCAGTCACCGCGCCGCGCGAAGATGGCGGCCGCGCCCAGCCCGATCGCGGCGAAGCCGAGCGGGATGACGACGTACCACGGGCCGATGTGGGCCGCACCGCCGGCGATCCGGACCGCCGTCGCGTAGGGCGACTGGTTGCTGATGTAGGGCGCGCCGACCCGCTTGGTGTCGTAGAACAGATGCTCCCAGTACTGCCTTGACGCGCGCGGCGCGACGAGCAGCCCGATGAGCCCGCAGCCGACGAACGTGCCGGCTCCGATCAGGGCCGCCTTCGTCCGCCGGGCCAGCAGGAACAATACGATGAAGATGCCCGGGGTCAGCTTGATCGCGGCCGCGATGCCTACGCCGAGGCCCGCGGTACGGCCACGGGAGACGCGCCAGACGTCGGTCAGGATGAGGGCCAGCAGGATCAGGTTGATCTGGCCAAGGAACAGCGTCTCGTACACCGGGTCGAGCGCCATCGCGGCCGCGGTGGCGCCCGCGATCACGAGCCTGGTCGGCCGGTATCCCGCCAGTTTCGCGATGAGCACCAGGGAGTAGGCCAGCGCCGCGACCGACACCAGGTCCCAGAGCACCCGGGCGACGGCCAGCGGTATCGCCGCGATCGGCACGAATACCACGGCCGCGAACGGCGAATAGGTGAACCAGTGGCCGTAGGCCAGGGCCAGGTACAGGCGCGAGTCCTGGGTGACGGCGTGCCCGCCCCACATGTAAATACGGAAGTCCAGTGCGTTATATGTGGCGGCGAATCCGATGACCGCGGCCAGCTCGAGGCCGAGGACGCCGTAAATTACCGGGGCGACCCAACGCTTCCTCGGCTCACTGGACACTCACGAAATCCTATGCCAGGAGCAGGTCAGCGCAGGCGGCGGCCATCATCTGGTGGCCGCTGGCGTTGGGGTGGATCCGGTCCGGGCCGAACAGGCCCGGGTCGGCCGCCCCGGGCATGGCCCAGAGGTCGAGGCAGAGCGCGCCGCGGCCCGATGCCTGCTCCCTGATGATGTCGCTGGCCTGATGCATCCGCTGGCGCGCCAGGACGACCAGTTGGTCGGGCAACGGCATGATCCCGGCGATATCGGGAAGCGTGCAGGTCAGCACGGTGGCGCCGGTCATGTTCAGGCCGTCGAGCAGCCGCCCGAGCTCAGCGGCGAAGCGGCCGGCGCTGAAACCGGGTTCGCGGATGTCGTTCATTCCGACGGTGACGCTGACCAGGTCCGGGCCGATCTGCGCGGCCGCGGGCAGCTGCCGCTCGAGCACGGCGGCCACGCTAGCGCCGTCGGCGGCCAGGTTGGTCAGGGCGCAGGGGACGTCGGTCCGCGCGCTGAGGATCCCGGCCAGCCGCCGCGCCCAGCCGATCCTCAGCCCGCCCGCGTCGTGGTCATCGCGCCCGGCAGTCAGGCTGTCGCCCAGCGCGACATAGTTCGACCAGCCGTGCATGGTGTGCCCTTCGCGCCGATCCGGTCCCCTGGTAATACAAAAATAAGCTGAATTCTGGAAGATTGGCGCAACCAGAAGGGCTGCTGCGGAGTTAATAGTACGGGGATGCCGTGCGAACGGGGTTGCAACGCGTTGGCGCGAATGCCGGATCCGCTGAGTTATTGAACATTCACGATTAGGTGAGGTGGTGAACCTAAAGACCTATGGGGGTCGCTTTAGCTGCATTAATTACGAGGGGTAATGCTATGGCTACGCGTTATGGCATCGCCATGACCCGTGCACCTGAGGCTGGCGTTCCGCTGGGGCGGATCGCGACGCCGCGGCTGGTGTACGTGGTCATCGCGGTGTGTGCGGCGGTGGCGGCGTTGTTGCGGCTGTATCAGCTGGCCCGCCCGGGTTACCTGCTCGGGGTGACCGAGTACGACGACGGCGTGCAGTTCGGGGATGCGGTGCGGCTGGTCAACGGGGTGATCCCGTACCGCGACTTCGTGGTCATGCAGCCGCCGGGCAGCGTGCTGCTGATGGCGCCGGTGGCGGCGCTGGCCAAGGTGATCGGGACGGCGTGGGGGCTGGCCATCACCCGGCTGCTGACCGCGGCCGCCGATATTGCCTGCGTGGTGTTGCTGGGACTGCTGGTGCGGCACCGGGGTCCGGTGGCCACGGCGATCGCGTGCGGGGTGTACGCGGTCTATCCCGACGCGCTGGTCGCCGCGCACACGTTCTTGCTGGAGCCATGGCTTAACTTGTTCTGCCTGCTGGGCGCGCTGATGGTGTTTGACGGGGACCAGGTAACCGACCGGCGCCGCCGGCTGGCCTGGGGCGGGGTGCTGTTCGGGGTGGCGACGGCGGTCAAGATCTGGGCGATCGTGCCGCTGGTGGTGATCTGCGTTCTGGTGGCGCGGCGGCCGCGCCACCTGGGGGCGCTGGCCGGGGGAGCCGCGGCCGGGCTGGGCGTGCTGGTGCTGCCATTCCTGATCATGGCGCCGGGCGCCCTGGTCAAGGACGTCCTGGTCAACCAGTATGTCCGGGACAATATCTGGCACAATCTGCTGTCGCTGCCGCGGTTGAGCAACCTGGCCGGCTTCGGCCTGGACCCGGGTCTTTCCACCACGATCCAGGTCCTGGTGCTGGTGGGCTTCGCGGCCATCGTGCCCGTCGGGTACCTGGCGGTCTGCCTGGCCGGACGGCGCCGGCCGGCCCCGCTGGACTGGTACGCGCTGATCGGCCTGGTCGCCGTGGTCGCCATGCTGCTGTGGCCCTTCAACTACTGGTCGCACTACGGCGCCGTCGCCGGGCCGTTCATCGCGCTGGTCGTGGCTCTCCCGGTCGGCCTGCTGCGCCCGGCGGAGGAGAGCTATAAGCTCATCCCGCTGGTCGCCGTCGGCCTGGTCGCGGCGTTGCTGATCACCGGGATGGGTGTCGGCCAGTTCGCCGCGGAGACCAGGCTGCACGCCTGGGTCAGCCCCGCCGCCCGAGCGGACCGGCTGCTCCCGCCCGGAGCGTGCGTGCTGACCAACAACCCGGCGCTCGCGCTCAGCTCCAACCGGTTCACCCCGGATGGGCCCGGCTGCCCGGCCATGGTGGACTCCTTCGGCACCTACCTGGCGATGACCGGCGGCAAGAGCTATCACGACTCCCGTCAGGAACTGAACACGGTCAGGGATCTATGGCGCTACGACTTCGCCCGGGCGCGCTACGTGTGGTTCGAACCCGGCAGCCAGGGCCAGATCCCGTGGACGAATTCCCTTTATGCGTACTTCACCAGCCACTACCGGCTGATCGGCCTCCCCTACGGCCGCGGTCCGCACGACGTCCCCGGAGGCGGCATCTACGCCCGCCGGTCCGCGCCGCAGCACGCCCGGCAAGTCCTCGCCTACCACCGAGCCGGACACCACTGGCCCCTCAGGGCGTGAACACCATCCGGCCCACCGTGCTGCCGTCGGCTAGCCGCTGCACGCCGTCGGCCACGTCGTCCAGTCCGAGCCGCTCGCCGATCAGCGGCCGGATCAGGCCGTCGGCTACCAGCTTGCCGAGCTGCGCGTGGCAGTCCCGAATTGCCTGCGGCTCCTTGGCCTGGTACAGGCCCCAGTGCAGGCCCACGATCGAGTAGTTCTTGATCAGCGCGTGGTTCAGCGCCGCGGTGGGAATCTGCCCGCTGGCGAACCCGACGATCAGGATCCGGCCCTCGAACGCGATGCACTTCGTCGACCGGGCATACGACTCGCCGCCCACCGGGTCGTAGATCACGTCGGCGCCGCGGCCGCCGGTGACCTCCTTGACCACCTCGACGAAGTCCTCGCTTAGCCGGTCCACCACCACGTCCGCGCCCAGGGCCTGCGCCACCGCGGCCTTGCGCTCGCCGCCGACCACGCCGATGACCCGGGCGCCGGCCGCCTTGCCGAGCTGGACCGCGCCGCTGCCGACCCCGCCCGCCGCCGCGTGCACCAGCAGCGTCTCGCCCGCCGCCAGCCGCGCCCGCCGGTGCAGCCCGAACCAGCCGGTCTGGTAGGTGATGAAGAACGCGGCGGCCTCCGCGTCGTCCAGGCCCTCCGGGGCCGGGAAGACGCTGCCGGCGTTCATGACCGCGAGCTCGCCAAAGCCGCCGGACGGTAGCGACGACCCGCCGAGCACCCGGTCACCGACGGCGAACCCGGCCACCTCGGGACCCAACGACACGATCTCGCCGCACAGCTCGATGCCCGGCGTGAACGGCAGCGGCGGGCGGACCTGGTAGGCGCCCCGGCACATGAGCACGTCGGGGAAGTTCGCCGCGGCACCGCGCACCCGCACCAGCACCTGCCCGGGCCCGGGCTCCGGATCCGGCACCTCGGCCAGCCGGAGCACGTCCCGCGGCTCCCCGAGCTCAGATACCTGCCACGCTCTCAAAGCCCAGCCTCCTCGATCCGCTGCTGCATCCGGTTCATGCCGCGCAGCCACCGGTCGGTGTCGCCGGCCCGCTGCCCGTAGTAGTCGTACACCTGCGGGTGCGGCAGGACGAGGAACTTGCCGTCGGCCAGGCCCTGCCACAGCGCCTCGCCGACCTGCTCGGGCTCGATCGCGGCCTCCTTCAGCACCACGTCCCCGGCCCGGCCGGAGGCGGCCAGCATCGACGTTCGCACCCCCTGCGGGCAGATGCAGTGCACGGTCAGGCCGCGGTGGCCATAGGTCGCGGCGAGCCACTCCGCGTAGGCCTCGGCCCCGTGCTTGGTCACCGAGTACGGCGCGGCGCCCAGCATGGTGAGCAGCCCGGCCGCGGACGCGGTCACCACGAAGCACCCGCGCCCGCGCTCCAGCCAGCGGGGCAGCAGTTCCCGCGACGCGCGGACGTGGGCCATGACGTTGACCTCCCAGGACCGCTGCCAGGCCTCCTCCGGCGCGTCCGGGCCGGTTCCCTCCGCGATCCCGGCGTTGGAGCAGTAGATGTCGATCTCGCCGAGATGCTTGCGGGCGGCGGCGACCAGATCGCGCACACCCTGCTCGCTCGCGGCGTCCCCGGCCACGGCGTAACCGCCGATCTCCCCGGCCACCGCCGCCGCGGCGGCCGGGTCCAGGTCGTTGACCACCACCCGGGCGCCGCCCGCCGCCAGCCGCCGGGCCAGCGCCCGGCCGATGCCCGCGCCGCCGCCGGTGACGACGACTCCCGATCCCTGCACCACAGCCATGCCAGGCACACTACCGCGAACGCGAACCCGACCCTACTGGCTGGTACGCCTGGCCCGCCCGATCAGCTCGCTCGCGGTCGCGATGAGCTGATCGATCCGCACCGGCTTGGTCAGGCACCCATCGGCCCGGCTGACCAGCGCCGCCCCGTCCGCGTGCGCGGTCACCACGGCGACCGGGACCGCGGGGGCCACCCGCCGCAGCGCGTCGATCAGCTCCAGCCCGCTCATGCCGGGCAGCTCCAGGTCGGTGAGCACCAGGTCCCAGCGCTCGCTGGCCGCCAGCCGCAGCGCCACCGCGGGGTCGGCCGTGTGCGTGACCTCGAACCGCCCCCGGTTGGCCAGCACGTGGATGGCGAACAGCGCCGCCTCGGGATCGTCCTCGATCAGGAGAATCCGCCCCCGCGCGCTCATCGAGGCCCAACGCTCATGCGCCCCACCCTGCCCGACCCCCCTGCCCCGCCCCGTTGCGACCCAGGTGCAGGACGGTTGCGCCGCCAGCACCGCGGCTAAGCCGCCAGCACCCCGGCTAAGCCGCCAACACCGCGGCTAACAACACCCCGGCTAGCCAGCATCCTGCGGCGGCAC
>Ga0070765_100001471_pt1 | contig 14494 bp, 16 predicted proteins | sample HubBroMetageWFT5_FD_71516 | JGI IMG/M metagenome (GOLD analysis project Ga0070765, IMG submission 71516) | Warmed and freeze-thawed soil microbial communities from the Hubbard Brook experimental Forest, New Hampshire - Hubbard Brook CCASE Soil... | ecosystem: Environmental > Terrestrial > Soil... | reverse complement strand
CGACCAGCAAGGGCTACAAAGTGCGGGCGGGACTGACTATACGCAGACTCTGGCATCGGGGCAGGCTGTAGTCGGAGTCGCAGGCACAGGAGGACGCGGCACCCTAGCCGGTGGTTCTCTGGAGTCGTCCAATGTGGATATTTCCACCGAGTTCGCCAACCTCATCGTGGCGCAACGATCTTTTGAAGCCGACGCGAAGGCCGTGACCACCTTCGACCAAATTTCTCAAGATACGATCGCGCTGATACAACCGTAAGCCAAGGTCGCGCCCTGCTCTTCTTGGCAGGGCGCGATTCTAAATAGTTCCTAATGAGAATTCTGCAGTTCTCGATCGGCAATGCCGACTAATTTTTTTCTGCCGTCGCGAATGCCCTCACGCTTTCCCGCCGATCTCCAATCGAACCAAGGTGTTCGACGCCACGTCCTTTGATCGCGTGGAGCGGCGCACGATCCCCCCTTCTCGGCACGCGACTTGCTCTGTCTTCTCACGGATGAAGTTTGTGCGGTTTGTCCGAAATTCCTTGATCAGGCACTCGACATGACAGAGCCAGCGTCCGTGGTGGCACTTCAGAGCACAACTGTCAATCCGGATGCCTGGGCGCGAGTGCTGCCTTTACCTTGTCGCTTGGCGGTGGATGTGCCGCTCCCGGGCTTCACGGTCGCCGACGCGTTACGGTTACGGCCTGGCTCGGTGATCAATTCTCGTTGGCAAATCGGAACGGATGTTCCGCTGCGGCTCAACGGCGAACTGATCGCGCACGGCGAGTTCGAAGTTGTAGGCAATCATCTGGCGCTGCGATTGACCGAGCTGGTGTAGGCGGAAATGAGCAGACGAGACGAATAAATAAAGAACGCATGCGATGCGAAATGCAAAGCGCGCAGCAACACTATAGGGAGGTTATGTGGCGAGAATGTGGCAATGGTTGACGGCTCGAGGCCGATCGTGGCGTTCACATCCGTCGCGGCAGTTGCGTTTGCGAGAAACCCTGCCGCTCGGAGAGCGGCGTTTTATTGCCGTGGTTGAGTTCGACCAGCAGAAATTTCTGATTGCCGGAACTGGTAACTCCGTGGCCATGCTGACCAAGCTTGCGAATGAGCGCAAGGCGAACGAGAATGCCGGGCCCGAAACCACATACGAAGAGATTCCGACCTGGGGATTTACCACCCAGGGGCAGTCCAATCAATTGATACGGCGATAACTTGAGGAGTGCGATGAAGCGGTGGGCAAGTATCCGCGGGCTACTGGTAAGCGGAGTATTCGGGTTGCTGTTGGCTCCCTGCGCCGGGGCGGCGATGCTGCGGCCGCGAACCCCCGCAGGGCTGCCGTGGAACGGTGCGGGCGGAGCAAGCGGGTCGGTGCCTTGGAACATCGTCGTTCTACTCACCCTGCTCACTTTGCTGCCGTCGCTCCTGCTCGCCATGACTCCCTTTGCCCGGCTGCTGGTGGTGTTTCACTTCCTGCGGCAGGCGCTCGGGACGCAGACCGCGCCTAGTAATCAAACTTTGATTGGGCTTTCGCTGATTCTTACTTTCTTTCTCATGCAACCAGTGATGAACACGATTTACAGCACTGCGGTCGTGCCTTATGAAAAAGGCCGGGTAGACGCAGTGGCGGCGGTCGAACTGGGAGCTGCGCCGCTACGCCAGTTCATGCTCAAGTTTGCCCGGGAAAAAGATCTGGCCCTGTTTCTCGAATTAGCCAAGGAACCGCGCCCGGCCCGGCCCGAGGACGTTGCCATGCGGGTGGTGCTGCCGGCCTACATCCTGTCGGAACTGAAAGCCGGATTCCAGATCGGGGCCGCGCTCTATCTGCCTTTTCTGGTGGTCGACATGGTCGTAGCCGCGATCACCACTTCGGTTGGCATGCTGCAATTGCCGCCGGTTGTGATTTCGACTCCGCTCAAGATTCTGCTGTTCGTCATGGTGGACGGCTGGAATCTGCTGGTGGGGTCGCTGATGAAGAGTTTCACTTGAGGAAAAAACATGTCTGCCCAACAAACCGTGGAACTGGCCCGGCGAACCCTCGAGGCCGTGCTGTGGATCGTGGCCCCGGTTCTGCTCGTGGCCACGGTGACCAGCCTGATCATCAATATTCTGCAAGTACTGACTTCCCTGCAGGAGAGCACCCTCTCGACCGTTCCGCGCTTGGCGGCGGTGGCGGCCGCAATTTTCCTGCTGCTGCCTTACATGGTACGGCGGATGGCTCTGTTCACGGTCACGTTGTTTTCCGACTTTCATCCTTTCTTGCGTTAGGTGCTCATGGAAACCCTGCATCTCGAGACCATGGTCGCGGCCGTGATGTTTGCCGGGGTGCGCATCGGCGGGCTGATGCTGTTCGCGCCCTTCCTGAGCAGCGGCAGCATGCCGGTGCAGGTGAAGGCCGGCCTGACGGTTGCACTCACTGCGCTGCTGTATCCGGTGTATGGCGCGGTGCGGCTCGAAAGCAGCGCGCTCGGTTGGGTTCAGGTATGCACCGGGGAAGTTGTGGTGGGCTTGCTCCTGGGATTGAGCCTGCAATTCATCATGGAGGCCGCGCAGATGGCGGGGCAAATCCTCGGAGTGCAGGCCGGGTTTTCCCTGGTCAGTATTTTGGACCCGCAGACCCAGGCAGATTCGCCCGTGATCTCGACTTTTATTCAGCTGGTTACGCTGCTGATTTTCCTCGAACTCAACGTGCATCACTGGCTGCTGCGGGGGCTGGCGGCCAGCTTCGCCTATGTGCCTCCCGGTTCCGTGGTCCTGAACTTGGGGGTCGCAACCGCTCTGTTGCGCGCGGCCGGCGCGATCTGGCTGGTGGGTCTGCAAATCGCCGCCCCCGTGGTAGTGGCTACGTTGCTGATCGACGTGACCTTGGGTTTCCTGGCCAAGTCTTCGCCGCAAATCCCCATTCTTTTTTTGGGGCTGTCAATCAAGACCGTGGTCGCGATGACGATTCTCTCGGGCACGCTGATTTTGTGGCCGCGACTTTTTGAGCATCATTTCGCGGCCGGCATTTCGCTGGGGGAACGGCTGCTGCATTTGGCCAAGTGAGAAACCATGGCAGATGGTGACAAGACCGAACAGGCGTCTCCGCGGAAGCAGCAGAAGGCGCGAGAAAAAGGCCAGATCGCACGCAGCCGCGATCTTATGTCGAGCCTCGCAGTGGGAACCATGGTGCTGTTGTTCGCAAGCCAAGCTCCAGCTTTCGCGGCGCAGTGGCGCTCCTTGCTCAGCCGCAGTCTGGATGCGGCGGTGATTGGCGATCTCAGCGAAATCCCTTTGCTGAACTGGACCGGGTGGACGGTGGTTCGCGCCGTCAGCCTGATCGTGTGGTTGAGCTGGATGGCAGCCATGCTGGGCGCCCTGGCTCAGGGCGGTCTGGTGTTCGCGCCCGAAGCGCTGCAGCCCAATTTTTCGCGGCTAAGCCCCGCATCGCGCCTGGAACAACTGTTTTCCCTGCCCTCGGTCGGACGTTTGCTGAAGTCTTTGTTGCCAGGAGCAGCCATCGTCTATCTGGCGGTTGGAGTTCTGGCTCGGGAGTGGAGCACGGTGCTGACTTCGTCGCACTTCGGAATCAACCGCCTGGTGGCTTATCTCATGGGCCATATTTTCGAGCTGGCATGGAAGTGCGCTCTGGTGCTGCTGGTGTGGTCGGGCGCGGATTATGCCATTGAAAAACACAAGCTGGGCAGCGACCTGCGCATGAGTAAGCAGGATCAGAGGGACGAGTATAAGGAGACCGAGGGAAACCCGGCGACCAAGGCGCGTATCCGGCGTTTGCGGCGGCAAATCCGGCGGCGGCGCATGCTGGACGACGCCAAGAAGGCGTCGGTCGTGATCACGAACCCCGACGAATTTGCGGTTGCCCTCGAATACCGCCTCGATATGGCCGCGCCCGTCGTAGTGGCCAAGGGACGCAACCTTTTCGCGCAGCAGATCAAGCAAATCGCGCTCTGGCAGGGAATTCCGCTGGTTGAGAACCGGCCTCTGGCGCACGCGCTCTACCGCGCCGTCGAAGTCGGGCAATCCATTCCTCCCAAGCTCTACGCAGTTGTGGCGGCGATTCTGGCGGCTATTTTCCGGGCGCAAGAACGAGCTGCCGCCGGCATCGGAAAGGCGGGACGCTAAGCCATGGCCGAGGTTACGAAAAACGCGCCAGTGATAAAAAATGGAGTCGTCGAATGGGCCGTCCCGGTCGCGGCCGTGGCGCTGGTTTTTGTAATGCTGGTGCCGCTGCCGTCGGTGCTGCTGGACATCCTGCTGGCTGCCAGCATCACCGCCTCGGTGCTGGTCCTGCTGTCGGCGATCAACATTCTTCGGCCGGCACAGTTCTCGGTCTTTCCGAGTCTGGTGCTCTTGCTCACTCTGGTGCGGCTGTCGCTGAATCTGGCTTCCAGCCGCCGCATTCTGCTGCACGGCAATGAAGGCGCGGGCGCTGCGGGCAAGGTCATCGAAGCTTTCGGACAGTTCGTCGTGGGCGGGAATTACGTAGTGGGATTCGTGCTGTTCCTGGCCCTGATCGCAATTCAATACATCGTGATCAGTCACGGCGCGGTGCGAACCGCCGAGGTCACCGCCCGCTTCACCCTCGATGCCTTGCCCGGCAAGCAGATGGCGATCGACGCTGACTTGAACGCCGGACTCATTGACGAGGCTGCCGCTCGCGCCCGCCGCGAACAGATCGCCCACGAAGCCGAATTCTACGGCGCCATGGACGGCGCGGCGCGCTTCAATCAGCGGGACTCGCTCGCGACCATCCTTATTACGGCGGTCAATATCATTGCCGGTTTTCTGATTGGCGTCTTTCAGCTGGACATTCCTTTTCATGAGGCGCTGAAGACCTACACCGTGCTAACCGTGGGCGACGGGCTAGTCACCATGATTCCCTCGCTCCTGGTTTCGATGGCGGGCGGCATTGTGGTCACCCGGGCATCGTCCGGCACCAGCCTTTCGACCGATCTGGGCAGGCAACTGTTTTCCGGCCGCCGCCCATTGATCATCGCCTCCGGAGTCATGTTGACTCTAGCTGCCATTCCGGGCCTGCCCAAGTTCTCGTTCTTGCTGCTGGCCGCGGTCGTGGGCGTGCTGGCGTGGCGCGCGCCCAAGGTCACAGCCGACAAGCCCGATCAATCCGACCCTGCAGCAGTTGCCACGGCCAAGAAGCCGGCGAGCGAATCGATTGAAGACTTATTAAAGCTGGATGAGCTGAGCCTCGAAGTTGGATACAGCCTGGTGGCCTTGGTGGATCAGCAGCACGGCGGCCAACTGCTGGCCCGGGTACGGGCTTTGCGCAGCAGCCTGGCATTGCAGTTGGGATTCATCGTTCCCTCGGTGCACATCACCGACAACGCGCGGCTCAAAGCGCGCGAATATGTAATTTCGTTGCGCGGCGTCGAAATCGCCCGCTGGGAAATGCACGGCGATGACCTGCTGGCCATCAGCTCCGATGCCACTCCGCCGCCGCTCGTCGGCACCGCGACCCGCGAGCCGGCTTTCGGAGTCGCGGCTCTGTGGATGGTGCCCGGCCTGCAAAACGAGGCCCTGTCCAAAGGCTACGCCGTGGTCGATCAGACTTCGGTCCTGGCCACCCATCTGGCGGAAGTGATCAAGCAGCACGCTTCTGAATTACTCACTCGGCAGGAAGCCAAGCGTCTGCTCGATCGATTGGCGGAAAGCCATCCTAAGCTGGTCGAGGAACTGGTGCCCAAGCTGTTAAGCCTGGGCGAAGTACACAAAGTTTTGCAGCAACTGCTGCGGGAGCAAGTCTCGATCCGCGATCTGTCCACGATTCTCGAGACCATGATCGACACCGGCGCGGTCAGCAAGCATCCGGTGCTCCTGGTTGAGGCCGCGCGGCAGGCTTTGGGACGGGCCCTGGTCCAGCCTCTGCTGGCCGAAGACGGCAAATTGCGGGTGGTGACTCTGGACGTTTCGATCGAAGAGGAACTGGGTCGGGCCTTCAACCCGGCTGCCTCCTCGACGGCGGCCGCAGGACTGCAGCCTTCGCTAGTTCGCCGCTTGCTTGAAGGTCTGCGCCGTCTGGCCGGGGAACAGGTAACGGTAGCCAGTCCGGTGCTGCTGTGTTCATCGCCGGCGCGTTTCCATTTGAAACGCCTGCTGGAGCCGTTCGTGCCCAAGCTGGTGGTGCTGGCGCCAGGCGAGATTCCGTCGGTGGTATCAGTGCAATCGCTGGGGACGCTGCGATGAGCCGCTCGGCCGTAGTGAGCAATAAGGGGAGGACTCGATGAGGGAAGCGAAGCACGCCTACGCCGCCTGGCAGGACGAAGCCGAACGGGAACGATTGCTAATGGAGCAACTTCCGCAAGTGCGTTATATCGCGCGCCGGATTCACGAGCGTCTGCCTCGGCATGTGCCTTTTGAGGATCTGGTGCATGCCGGCGTAGTGGGCCTGATCGATGCACTGCAGAAGTATGATCACGGTAAACATGTGCAGTTCGGCTCCTACGCCAAATTTCGTATTCGCGGCGCCATCCTCGACAGCCTGCGCGAAATGGACTGGAGTCCGCGCGACCTGCGGCGCAAAGCGCGGCAGTTGGAAGAAGCCAACAATACTTTGCGTTTGAGTCTCGGCCGCAATCCCAGCGAAACCGAGCTGGCGGCCCAAGTGGGCATCGATCTTCACGGATTGCAGATGCTGCTCGGTGAAATCGACGGACTTGAAGTGGGAAGTCTGCGGGTGCAGTCTCCGCGGGACGGCAAGGAAGAAGATCTTTGCGAGTACTTGCCCGACGATCCGGAAGAAACGCCGTTGTTGCTCTGTCTGCGTTCGGAGATGAAGGAATTGCTGACCCGCGCCATCGAGGAGCTTCCAGAAAAAGAGCGTCAGGTGCTGGCGCTTTACTACTACGAAGAATTGACCATGAAGGAAGTGGGAGCGGTGATGGGAGTGGGGGAATCGCGGGTGTCGCAGATCCACTCAATGGCCGTGGTGCGACTGCGCGCCCGGCTGGCCGAGGTGACCGCGGTTCGCACTGCGCCCGAGTGCTCGGCGGGAGCGGCCAGCGGCAGTTGACCAATGGCAATTGACCAATGGCAATTGATATTGCTAAGGAGCCAGAAAAATGGAAAAAGTTCTAAACCAGCAGGAAATCGATGCCATGGTGCGCCGCGCCCGGGGCGGCGATGCGGGCGGAAAAGAAGGACTCATGCCTGCGGTAGTGACGCTCTGGGATGCGCGTCAAGCCGGGCAGATCGGGCGCGAGCAAGTGCAATCGATCAGCACCCTCCACGAAGGCTTTGCCCGCAACCTGACCCACGCGGTGGGCGCCTATTTACGGATCGAGTTCACGGCGGCACTGGTTTCAGCCGAGCATTTGACCTATGGAGAAGTTCTCCAACGGGTCCCCGAAGTCAGTTACCTGGCCAGTTGCAAGCTGGCCCCGGTGGGGGCGACCGCCTTGTTGCAACTGGATCTGGCGGTGGCCTTTCCCCTGATTGATGTGCTGCTTGGAGGGCAGGGCGGCAGTTCTTTGCCCGGACGTCAACTGACGGAGATCGAGGAGCAGATTCTCGAGACCGTGATGCGCATCATTTGCCGCGAACTGCAGAATGCGTGGCAGGTGCTGGCGCTCGAATTCGAATTCGAAGAGCGTCAGCAGGCGGAGCAGGTGCAGCGCCTGATGCCCTCGGAAGAAAAAACTCTGGCCCTCGCCTTTGACATCACGGTGGCGGAAAACCGAGGCACGTTGAATCTCGTCTTTCCGGCAGTGGTATCAAATGCGCTCTTGCGCAAGCTTTCGGCGGGCTGGGTTCGCGCCAAGCTACGAGCGCGGCCGGATTCGGAGCAGCGCCTGCGCGAGCATCTTCTGGCCTGCCCTTTTTCGATGGAGCTCGGAATGGAAATCCCTGGAGTACCGCTGCGCAATTTGACCCATCTTTCTCCCGGCAGCGTACTGCTGCTCAAATATCCGGCACAACGGCCCGCAGCCTTGCGGATAGGGGAGCGTGAGATGTTTGCCGCCACTGTGGCGCGTCGCGACCGCATGCGCGCGGCTCAGGTACTGGAGCGGTGTCCTCTGGAGCCGGAAAGGAAATCAACTTCGTGACCGACGAACTCACTCCTACTGCGCCTTCTGCCGCGCTCCCCGATGCCGACGCCCGTCCCTATATGCAAGTATGGGCTGAGAGCATGGCGTCGGTACTGGGGCAAATTGCCGGGACACCGTTCCCGATGGAATGTCTGACTGCGGCTCCGTCTGAAACTCCGCCGCCACAGGAGGGCGATCTGCGAGTCGTGATGGTGGCTGCCGGGGCTTTGCGCGGCGAAATGAGCCTGCGCATTCCGCGCGCCGCCGCTTTGGGAGTGGCCCAGCTTTTTCTGGGCGAGCCTCAAGATGCTGCCGCGGAATTCAAGCCCGACTACCAGGAATCGGTCGAGGAGTTGTTACGCCAGGTCGCCGGCCATGCTGTAACTGCGCTGAAGCCGCGCTGGGGAGAGGTGCAATTGCGGCTGGAATCGGGTGCAGTTCCACCCTTGTGGTCGCCCGGAGCGAGTGGCTGGCTGGCTTCGGGAAGCGCCACTGCGTGCCACCTGTTGCTCGAATGGCAGCTAAGCGCGGCGTTGAATGCCGCGCTGGCAGCGGCTTCGCGCCCCACGGAAAAGAAAGCCCAGGAAACTCCGGCGGAAAGTGCGGGAGGAGAAGGCAATCTTGACCTGCTCATGGATGTGGAACTCGAAGTCACGCTCCGTTTTGGAGAGCGCCGCATGCTGCTGCGCGACATCCTTGAGTTGGGCGAGGGTTCGGTGGTGGAACTGGACCGTCAAGTCGAGGAACCGGTCGATCTATTGCTGGACGGCAAATTAATCGCCCGCGGCGAAGTGGTAGTAGTGGACGGGAACTACGGGTTGCGAGTGCGGGAGATGCTGACCCCGCTGGCGGCGGGATAGCAGGACGGAGACTTTGAAGAAACTGCCTGGGGGAACACGGCTTTCGCGGATGCAGAGTTATTGGCGGACAGCGTATCCGCGATGCGAAAACCACGGCTGCAATTTCACCCGGCGGATGTGGCGGCGAATCGGCTACTGGAATGGAAAAATCCGGCTGCGAGGGTTTTCCTATTGTGCTCCGCAATGCTTCGAAAAGGCTGCCCGGGAATGCTTTTCGGAAGCCTGCACTTCCGTTGTCGCGACTTCTGCGGTCCGGCACCGGGTTCCGCTAGGCCTGCTCATGCTTTCGCGCGGCCTGATGACCCATCCCCAGTTGCTGGTCGCGCTCGAAGCCCAGCGTGCAAGCCCCCATCGTCGTCTTGGGGAATGGTTGGAGGAACTGGGCTTTGCCACAGAACAGCAGCTGACCGCTGCCCTTGGACTGCAGTGGGCTTGTCCAGTTCTTGTCTTGAAAGCGCAACGCGATTCCGCCTGCGGGCGCATGTTGCCCTATCGGCTGCTGGAACGCCTCCGCATTTTGCCGGTGCAATTCGTTGCTGCTACGCGCACATTATATGTGGCATTTTGCGATGGCATTGATTACACGGCTTTGTATGCCATTGAGCGAATGCTCGATTGCCGCACCCAGGCGGGTTTGATTAGCCGCAGCAGTATGGATCGCGAGTTGGAGCGCATCGGGCACGAAGTTCGATCCGGAGATATGCTGTTTGAAGGTTGGCACGACCCGGCAGCCATGGCCCACATCACTTCTGGCCACGCTCTGAAGCTAGGCGCTGAACAAGCGCGTATCGTCACTTGCGGCGAATATATCTGGGTACGCCTCGAAGCGAGCCCTGGGGTTTCTACCCTGTTATTTCGGCACCCTTTGGCGGTGCCTCAAGAGAGAGCAGACCTGGGGGAATCCTCGGCTCGCCTGGTCGCCAGCTAAAGTCGCACTCGCGGCAGTGCGACAGACCTCGAGCCGTATCTTTAAAACCGCTCGTCTTATCCTCGTGCAAATCCCAGTATCGAATCCAAAAACAAAAGGCGCAAGCGAGTGCTTCGAGTGCCTCGCGCCAAGTTGCAGGATGCTTCTTCGGCAAACTCCGCTCCTATCGCATTTCTGCGCTGCGATGCGGAACATTGTGCCCAGCGGGTTTCATCGATCGGCAAGATGTGCCCGATTTTCTTGATTCTGTATTTTTCTAAGACCTCGCCCTACGCGAAGACTGTTGTCCCTGCGCTGGTTTGAGCCAATGCCTTGCCCGTCGTCGAATTGGCTGATCGCGTGCTTCTGTCCCTGCGGAGAACAAAATTGGACAGCGGATTTTATGCAGCATGTGCGGGTTTGCGGGCGCAAACCCAGGCTCTCGAAGTAATCGCCAGCACCGTCGCCAACATCAGTACCACGGGATATCGGGCGCAGCAGCCAATGTTCCGCTCGTTGCTGGCGGGCGCTGCTCCCCAACTCACCGACTCGCTCAACCATGCGATCAACGATTTCGGCGTGCTCGAGGGTACGAGAACCGACCTGACTGCCGGCAATCTCGAACAAACCGGCAATCCCCTCGATCTAGCGATTGAAGGCAGCGCGTTCTTCGCAGTGCAAGTCGAGGGGCAAACGCTTTACACCCGCAATGGGAACTTCCAAATTTCCCCTAAGGGCCAACTGACTACGAAGGCGGGAGATTTGGTGCTGGGAGAAGATGGGCAGCCGATCGTCATGCCGAGCGGGGATATTTCGATCAGCCCCGACGGCACCATTTCGGCCAGTGGAGCTGTGGCGGGAAAGTTGCAAGTCGCGGAGTTTGTCCCCGGCAGCGCTCCGCTTGCGACCGGGAACTCATACTATTCGGTTCCCGCAGCTTCGGCACGACCCGCCACGAATTCGAACGTCCGGCAGGGCATGCTGGAATCCTCGAACGTAAATTCGGTGAAGGCGGTGGTCGACATGATCGCGGTGCAACGCCATGCCGAAATGCTGGAACGGGCCATGACGGTATTTAGTTCGAGTCTCGATCACATTGCAGCCAACGATTTGCCGAAAGTCTAGGAGAGAGAAATTATGTTACGAGCTTTGTACACTGCGGCCAGCGGCATGAGCGCCCAGGAAACCAATCTGGACAACGTCGCCAACAATCTTGCCAACGCAAGCACTACGGGTTTCCGCAAACGCCGAGTCCAGTTCGAAGACATGATTTATCAGAATGTCGTCATGCCAGGGGCGGCGGCGACGCAGCAAACCACTTTCGCCGCGGGACTGCAGATCGGACTTGGAACGCGTACCGCGACCTCGGAAGTGATTCAGTTGCAGGGCGACTTCAGTGCCACCGGCAATCCGCTCGACCTCACCATCCAGGGCAACGGATTTTTCCAGGTGACCCTGCCTTCGGGCGAAACTGCCTACACCCGGGCCGGGGCTTTTCAAGTGGACGCTACTGGCAATATAGTGACGGCGGACGGCAATCCTCTTAGCCCGGGAATCACGATTCCGACCGGCGCGACCTCGATCACCATTGGTCTCGACGGCACGGTCAGCGTGACCACGGCGGGACAGACGACGGCGCAACAGGTCGGAACCATACAGCTGGCGCTCTTTCCCAATCCCGGCGGGCTGAACAGCACAGGCAACAATCTTTTCCTCGCGACCACCGCTTCGGGTGATCCAGTACAAGGCACGCCCGGCGGCAGCGAAGGGCTAGGCACGATTGAACAGGGATACCTTGAACAATCCAATGTGGACGTAGTCGAGGAATTCGTGCAGATGATCGTGGCACAGCGCTCGTACGAGGCAAATTCGCGAGTGGTGGAAGCCGCCGACCAGATGCTGCAAGGACTCAATCAGCTTGGACGGTAAGGAATTTTTCATGAAGTACATTTTGATAGGAACGATGCTGCTACTTGCGACTCCGCCGGTGTGGTGCCTGCGGAATCGAGAGAACAAGGACGACCTTGTCGTGCAGTTGCGCGATGCAGTCGAGGTAAAACGAAGCTGGGTTTTGCTGGCGGATCTTTTGCCGCCGGATGCGCCAGCGGAGATTCGGAAAGCTTTGGGGTCAGTCGAACTGTGTTCAACTCCACAGCCCGGCAGCCTGCGCGTGCTCAACTCGGAGCAGACCGCGGCCAGACTCGCGGGACAGCCGGACTTACTTCGCCGGCTTGCCATCCCAGCCCGGATCACCGTTCGCTACGCCGGTTGGCCGATCGCAGAAGAAAGAGTTCGCCTGGCTATCTCCCAGTTCCTGCGGCAACAGAGTTTGCATGAGCACGGAGGTATAAGCGATCTGCCGGATGAGGCGAGACTCGAATGGACGCGGCCGCTGTCGGCCACCGAAGAAAATCCCAGACTCGAAGTGCTGGGTCTCGATTGGGATAACCGGCAACAATCGCTGCAAGTTCGCCTGCGCTGCTCGATCCGCGCCTCTTGCGGCAGCTTCCTGGCGCACGTAGTTTTGCCCGCATCACTCGCCGAAAGATGGCGGCAACAGTTGGGATTGGGCGGCGATTCAAATTCTCCCAAAGACAGTCAGCAACTGGCGGATGACGGGATGGGCACGGTGCTGGTGGAAAAAGGCAAGCCCGCGACTTTAATCGTGGACAATGGCAGCATGCGCATTTCGGTCCGGGTGACCTGCCTGCAGCCGGGATTGCTGAACCAGAAGATTCGGGTCTTCGAGGCACAAAGTCGGCGCGTGTTCCATGCCAACGTTGTAGCCGAAGGTCTGTTGCACGCAAACCTGTGAGGAAAGAAACCATGTTCTGGCCTTGTAGTGCCGTTGTTTTGATGGTTGCGGTGCTGGCGCCGACAGTGATGGCGAAAGAGACGAAGCCTAAGACTATCCAGCGCGAGACCCAGGCAGCCTACATCCAAAGAATGCAGCAGACCTCTCCGGATTTAACCCCCGCGACTCCGGGGAGTCTATGGACCGACAATGGAAGATTCGCCAACCTCAGCGCCGATTACAAAGCGAGGCATGTGGGCGATGTGATCACTATCGTGGTGGCACAGGGAACCAGCGCCAATAATACTGCCGCGGTTTCGACCGCGCGCACTTTGAGCGCCAGTTCCGGCATCACGGCGTTAGCCGGCAAGCTCAAGACCACGGGCGTGGCAAATCTCTTTTCTCCGAACTCCACCGCTACGTTGACTGGAGCATCGCAGGGTACGACGACTTCGGCTTTAACCGACACTTTGGCGGGGAGAGTAGTGGCGGTGCTGCCAAGCGGAGTGATGGTGGTCGAAGCCGAGCGGCAGCTGACTATGAACAATGAACGCCAGACGATTCTGTTGCGCGGCCTAGTCCGGCCCGGAGACGTGACGCCCGCGGGCACGGTGCTTTCAAATCAGGTGGGAAATCTCGAACTCGAACTCAAAGGTAAAGGCGTGTTGAGTGATGGCGTCCGGCCTCCCAATGCGCTGGTGCGCGGCTTGTTGTGGCTGGTTGGTTTCTAGGGAACTTTCATCATGAAACATCTTCTGACATCACTTCTGATCTTTCTGTTCTCATGCGGCCCGGCATACGGCCAGGATGAGGTGCGCAAGGCTCTCATTCGAGATATCACGAGCATCGAAGGAGTGCGCGAGAACCCGGTGATCGGCTACGGCGTAGTGGTTGGACTGCGAAATACCGGCGACAAGCAGCAGACTATCTTTACCACCCAGATGCTGGGCAATATTCTGCAACACATGGGAGTCCAAATTCCCTCTGGCACCGTGATCGTGAAGAATGTGGCCGCCGTTTTCGTGACCGCGAACCTGCCTCCCTTCGCCAGCCCGGGCACGCAATTGGACGTTACGGTTTCATCCGCAGGCGATGCGCGAAGCCTCGAAGGCGGGCTGCTCTTGCTTACACCTCTTTATGGCGCCGACGGCCAGGTGTACGCCGCCGCGCAAGGGCCGCTGACCCTGGGCGGATACAGTGAGGGAACCAAGACTAACTCCAAGCAAGTCAACCACCCCACGGTGGGACGCATTCCCGGCGGGGCCCTGGTCGAGCGCGACAGTTCGTTCGATCTGCGCAAGCTGGAAAAGGTTTCGCTACTGTTGAGCGAACCAAACTTCAGCACAGCCGAGGAAGTTGCCGGCGCCATCAACCGGGAATTCGGAAAAGAGATTACTACGGTAGTGGACAGCCGCCGCGTCGATATCGAAACTACAGCAGCCGGAATCACGAGTCTACCTGCGCTGATGGCGCGAGCCGAGAACCTGACGGTCGCGGTTCACCATCGGGCACGGGTGGTGGTCAATGAACGTACGGGAACGGTCGTGATGGGCAAGGATGTGCGGCTGGCCGCAGTTTCGATTTTGCATGGCAATCTGGCGGTGGAAGTGAGCACGCAGTTCCAGGTATCGCAGCCCAATCCGCTCTCGAAAGGCAAAACCGAAGTTGTGCCGCAGACCACGCTCACAGCCGAAGAAGCTCCCGCGCGCCGCATCGAGCTCGAGGATGGCGCGAGCGTCGAACAACTGGTCACCGGCCTGCAGAAAATCGGAGCCACCGCGCACGATGTGATTGCGATTCTGCAAGCCATCAAAGCAGCGGGAGCTCTCGAAGCCGACCTGGTGGTGATCTGATGCTTCCACTTTCGCCATCGACCAACGCAGGTATCGCAGCTCCGACGGAAGCC
>Ga0070765_100001470_pt1 | contig 14494 bp, 12 predicted proteins | sample HubBroMetageWFT5_FD_71516 | JGI IMG/M metagenome (GOLD analysis project Ga0070765, IMG submission 71516) | Warmed and freeze-thawed soil microbial communities from the Hubbard Brook experimental Forest, New Hampshire - Hubbard Brook CCASE Soil... | ecosystem: Environmental > Terrestrial > Soil... | reverse complement strand
TTGGAATAGGTGCCGGACTTGGCGCGGGCGTCGCGATGGGTCAAGCGATGATGGACGCTGTAAAGCAATCCACATCCTCCAGTCCCGGCGGAGGAGGCGCGGCCCCTGCCGCCGGTGGTGCCGCAACTTCTGGCGCGGCTTCACCTAGTACAAAATTCTGCAGCGAGTGCGGCAAGTCCATCCCGCGCACCAGCAAATTCTGTCCGGAATGCGGGAAGCCTCAGGCTTAGTGGTGACGCGCACATGAGCGGAATCGAGTGGGTCGTCGAGGCCTTCGGTTGCTCATCGGATTCACTGCGCGACCTACGCGCTGTGGAAACGTTGTTCCATGGCATGATTCGCGGCATGAAGCTGCGCCCCGTCGGTGAAACGCAATGGCATCAATTTCCCGGCACAGGCGGCATCACCGGCCTCTGCCTGCTTGCGGAATCGCACATTGCCTGCCACACCTTTCCCGAACACAATTCACTTTGCCTGAATCTCTTTTGCTGCGTTCCGCGCACGGAATGGAATTTTGAAGCGGCGCTTCAGCAGCTTTTCCACGCGAGGAATGTTTCCGTGAGGCGTCTTGCGCGCCCGTACGAGGCGGCGCGTCATCAGGCGGCAAGCGACTAGAGTTTGGAAGAGGACTTTTTGGTGCAACAGGTGAGCAACGGACGATGACTCAGCCCGTCTCGAACTGTCCCAATTGCGGCGCGAAAATTGTCTTTCAATGGTCCAGCAGCGTTCAAACGGTTTGTCAGTATTGCAAGAGCATCCTCGTTCGCACCGACGTCGATCTCAAAAAAGTTGGCCAGGTCGCCGACCTTCCCCCGGACAGTTCGCCGATTCAGCTCAACACCGAAGGCATTTATCGCAATAAAGCTTTCGTCGTCATCGGCCGCATTCTGTATGAATACGACCAGGGTGGATGGAACGAATGGCACATCACTATGAACGATGGCACGAGCGCCTGGCTCTCCGATGCCCAGAATGAATACGCCATCTCTATCGCCAGCAACATGACTGGCTTGCCGACTGCGACCCAGATCAAAGTCGGCCAGCCATACAGTTGGAACAATCAGCGCTATACCTTGACCGTGATCACGCCGGCGCACTATCGCGGTGTCGAAGGCGAGCTGCCTTTTCAATATTGGGACAAGACCAACATCACCTTCGCCGACCTTCGAAGTGAAACCGGAAAGTTCGCCACGCTCGATTTCAGCGATGATCAGCCGGCCCTTTATCTGGGCGAATTTGTCGAGTTCGACGATCTCAAACTCAAAAATCTCCGCAGCTTCGAGGGCTGGTGATGAGCACAGGCACGCCTCCACTCTCGAATCCGCCGAAGCCGCAAACGAAAGCGTTGAATTGTCCGCAGTGCGGCGCGGCAATCCTTCTTCGTTCCATGGGGCACGCCGAAACCGTGGTTTGCGAGAGTTGCCATTCCATTCTGGATGCCAAGGATCCGAATCTTCAGATCCTACAAAAGTTTGAGGCCATTACCGGAGCGGATCGGCCGCTCATTCCCCTCGGCACGCGCGGCAAACTTCGCGGCACGGATTACGAAGTCATCGGCTTCCAACGACGCAGCATCGCAGTCGAAGGCATCAGCTATCGCTGGCACGAATATGTGCTCTTCAATCCGTATAAAGTCATTCGATATCTCACCGAATACGACGGCCACTGGAATGACGTCAGCGTTTGCAAAGAGCTTCCTGTCACCCAGTTCGCATCGGCCAATTACCTCGGAGAGGTTTACAAGCACTTTCAGTCCTCCGACGCCACTACCGATTACGTCCTTGGCGAATTTCCGTGGCAGGTGCGCGTCGGTGAGCATGCGGCGGTAGCCGAATACGTCAAGCCGCCGCGCGTCCTCTCTGCGGAGAAAACCGCCAGCGAAGTGACGTGGTCCATCGGCGAATATATGTACGGCGCCGATATTTGGAAGTCTTTCAATCTGCCGGGAAGCCCCCCGGAAGCGGTTGGCGTTTACGAAAACCAACCGTCGCCGGTCAACGAAAATGTCAAAGGTATTTGGGCCACCTTCCTGGCGTTTGCCATCCTTCTGCTCATACTGATGGCCGGATTCGACCTCGTCTCGACCAAGGGTACGGCGTTCGAATCCAGCTACCGCTTGAATTCCAGTGAGCCAAAAGGGGAAGCTTCTTTTGTGACTGATGTTTTCAATCTCCAAGGCCGGACCTCGAACGTGGAAGTCACTACCTCGGCCAATGTCGACAACTCTTGGATCTATCTGAATTATGCGCTGATCAATCAGGACACCGAGCAGGCCTGGGATTTCGGCCGCGAAGTCAGCTATTACCATGGCTACGACAGCGACGGTTCATGGACCGAGGGCAGTCAGAAGAACACCGTTATCATCCCCAGCGTTCCTGCGGGCCATTATTATTTGCGCATTGAACCTGAGGTCGACGCCACGCACCCACCCATCGCTTATTCGGTTCAGGTGAAGCGAGACGTTCCCGTTCTCGGATTCTTTGGCATCGCTTTTCTGGCGCTGTTGCTTCCGGCCATTGCCATCACTTGGCGCTCCATCAATTTCGAGCGCATGCGCTGGGCCGAAAGCGATCATCCACCGATCAAGATCGGAAACTCGGAGGAGTAAACGATGTTTAGAAAGCTCTATCTCGCTTATGGCGTGTTAGTCCTGGGAGGCACCGGCTTTGCTCAGTACAACGGCTGGAGCCTCGACAGAATCAGCCAATTGAAAAATGTTCCCAAGTCCGTTCGTGACAATCCCGGCTCCTATCGTTCGGTCTACGGCTTCTATCACCATTACTCCGGAGGCAAATAAGATGAACCTCGTTCCGCTCGGCAACATCATCGCTGCACTCGTGTTCGCCTTTATCGGCATGCTCATCTTCATCATCGCGTTTGTGGTGATGGATAAGCTCACGCCGTATCATCTCTGGAAGGAAATCGTGCAAGAACACAACATGGCGCTGGCCATTCTGGTCGGCGCGATGTCCCTCGGCATTTGCATCATCATTGCCGCCGCTATTCATTAGCTCATGGGCATTCTGCTCTTCATCTCGGTGCTGCTGGTTGCGGCGTGCGGGCTCATTTATGAGCTTGTCGCGGGCACGCTAGCGAGCTATTTGGTCGGCGACAGCGTTTTTCAATTCTCAACCATCATCGGCACCTATCTTTTCGCGATGGGCATTGGCAGCGCGCTTTCGCGTTACCTGAATCGTGGCCTTGTCTATCGTTTTGTTTGGATCGAGCTCTTGCTCGGGGTGATCGGCGGTTTTTCCTCTGCGCTTCTGATGATGGCCTTCGCCTTCACGCAGGGATTCGAGTTGATTCTCTACGGTCTCGTCATCGTCATGGGCGTTCTCGTTGGACTGGAAATTCCGCTGCTTATGCGCATCGTGCGCGACCGCTACGAATTCCGCGATGTCATCGCCCACGTCCTCACCTTCGATTATCTCGGCGCGCTCGGTGCTTCTCTTCTTTTTCCCATTCTGCTTGTGCCGCGTCTCGGGCTAGTCCGTTCCGCCATGCTTTTCGGCCTCGTCAACGCGGGCGTCGCCCTCTGGACTACATATTTGTTTTCCGCGCAACTCTCCGGCAAGCGCGTACTGCGCATCGCGTGCCTCGTAGTGCTATGCGCGCTCGGAATCGGCATGGCCGACGCACGCCGTATCACTGCTACCGCCGAGGACAACATCTACGCCGACGACATCATCTTCGCCCGCGATACGCGTTACCAGCATCTTGTACTTACCCGCTTCAAGGACGATCTTCGCTTGTTTCTCAACAGCCATCTGCAATTCAGCTCTCGCGATGAATACCGTTATCACGAAGCTCTCATCCATCCCGGCCTCGCAGCCGTTCCTGTTCCGCACCGCGTCCTTGTCCTTGGCGGCGGCGACGGCCTCGCCGTTCGCGAAATTCTCAAGTATCCCCAAATCGAAGGCATCACTCTGGTCGATCTCGATCCCGAGATGACCAAACTTTTCTCCACGCATCCCATGCTCACGAAGCTCAATGACAAATCCTTCCTCTCTCCTCGCGTTCATGTCGTCAACGCCGATGCTTTCCCATGGGTCGATTCGAACACGGACAGTTTTGATTTCATCGTCATCGATTTTCCCGACCCCACCAATTATTCGCTGGGTAAGCTATACACCACCGCGTTTTATCGCGCGGCCGCGCGTCACCTTAGCGCTCAAGGCCTGATGGTCGTGCAGAGCACCTCGCCCATGTTTGCTCGCGACTCCTTCTGGTGCATCGCGCAAACGCTCAAGCAGTCCGGCTTGCAAACATATCCGTATCACGTCTATGTCCCGAGCTTCGGCGAGTGGGGCTTCGTCCTCGCCTCCACTCACGAGTACATTCCTCCTACGTCTCTTCCCAGCGGTCTCCGTTTCATCAACGTCGAAGGTTTGCCTGCTCTCTTTCAGTTTCCACCGGACATGGCTCCGCTCCCCATGCCTCCCAATCAACTCAATAGCCAAGTCCTCGTACGCACCTACGAAATCGATTGGAAGGACATCAGTCATTGAAGGTTGGACGCCGCAAGTTTCTCCGGGCGGGCAGCGCAGCCTTCCTTGGACTTTCGCTCAAGACGGATCGCCCCATCGCCGGCTCCTTCGTCAACGATTCTTTTCAAATGGGCCATCTCATTCGGGATCGTTCCACTTTTCCTCCGCCGAAGCGCATCGAGAAATTCCCCGTAGTGATCGTTGGCGGAGGCATCGCTGGCCTGAGCGCCGCGTGGCGCTTGCGCAAACGCGGCTTCACCGATTTCGTTTTGCTCGAAATGAATCCGCAAGCCGGTGGCAACGCCCGCTGGGGCGAAAACGAAATCACCGCCTATCCCTGGGCCGCGCACTACGTTCCCGTCCCCGGCCCCAAAGCCGAGTATGTCCGCGAACTTTTCGAAGATCTCGGCGTCCTGAAAAACGGCCAGTGGGAGGAGCGTAATCTTTGTTTCGCGCCGCAGGAGCGCCTTTTCCTTTACGGCCGCTGGCAGGACGGCCTCGAGCCCGCCATCGGCCTAACGCAAAATGATCGCGATCAGTTTCAGCACCTCGAAGATCTCTTCGCCAAATTCCGCTCAAGCGGTGAATTCACAATTCCTCTCGAACTCGGCCGCTCCTCCAGGTTCCAAGATTTGGATCGCGTCTCTTTCTCCGATTGGCTCCAGCAGCAGGGCTGCGATTCGCGCCTCCTCAATTGGTACATGAACTACGCCTGCCGCGACGACTACGGCGCGCTCGCCAAAGACACGTCCGCCTGGGCCGGCGTCCACTATTTTTCCTCGCGAGAAGCGGAGGAAAAGGGCCCGCTCACCTGGCCCGAAGGCAACGGGTGGATCACGCGCCGCCTTCTCGAACGCGTCGGCGAAAACGTTCGCACTAACCAAATGGTCCATCGCATCGCCGAAACAAAACGCGGCGTAAGCGTTTTTGCTGGTGACACCGAATTTCAATCCGAATTCGTAATCTTCGCCGCGCCTACTTTCCTCGCTCCATATCTGATCGAAGGCTTTCCCCGCCTCCACGATTTCGTCTACTCCCCCTGGCTCACCGCCAATCTCACCCTCGAACGTCTCCCCGATTCTCGCGGCGCCGAACCCACCTGGGACACCGTCTTTCTCGACTCGCCCACTCTCGGCTACGTAGACGCCACGCACCAGTCCTTACGCACCCACATCGACCGCACGGTTTGGACCTTTTACTGGGCGCTCGCCGAAGGTTCTCCCGCGCAAGACCGCCAGCTTCTCCTCGACAAAGACTGGAACTATTGGAAGGAAGCCATTCTCCGCGACCTCGAACGCGTCCACTCCGACATCCGCCAATGCGTCTCGCGCCTGGATGTCATGCGCATGGGCCACGCCATGATCCGCCCCTCGGTCGGCTCAGTTTTTTCCGAAGAGCGCCGCCGCCTCATCCGCCGCGACGGGCGCCTCCTCTTCGCCAACTCCGATCTCAGCGGCATCTCCATCTTCGAAGAAGCCCAATACCATGGCGTCCTCGCGGCTCAAACTGTGCTCAGCCACTTGCACGGCCACCGTTAGCTCCTTACAAAACTGCGATCCCGGCCCGGGGAATCCTTAAACAAATTCCTGCATCCAACGTAAGTACACCTGCGTACTATATGAGTGAGCTTTCCGTGTCGCTCTTTAGGAAGGGATAAGTGTTAATCCAACGAAAACCAGAATTGACCTACGCCGACGTCACGCCCCAAGAGCTCTACTTCAACCGGCGCAAATTCCTCAAGGCCATGGGCATTGCCGGCGCCGCAACATTTGCCGGAAACGGTATGCTGGATCTTCTCTCCCCGTCGCACAATGCCTCCGCCGCCGCGAATTTCCCCAACCTGATCAAGAGTCCTTTCAGCACGACGGAAAAGCCCAACACCCTCCAAGACGTAACGCACTACAACAATTTCTACGAATTCGGCATCGACAAAGACGCCCCCGCAAAAAACGCTCAGAAATTCCGCACCTCTCCCTGGACCGTCTCCGTCGAAGGCGAAGTCAAGACCAAGCGCAAGTTCACCATGGACGAAATCCTCAAGCTCGCTCCGCTCGAAGAGCGCGTCTACCGGCACCGTTGCGTGGAAGGGTGGTCGATTGTTGTGCCCTGGACCGGCTTCTCCTTCAACGTTCTTGCCAAGCTGGTCGAGCCGACGCCCAAGGCGCAATTCGTGGCCTTTGAATCGCTTTGGGACTTGGGTCAAATGCCGAAAGCGAGACCGGAATTGGCGGGAATCGAATTCCCCTATGTGGAAGGTTTGCGAATGGACGAAGCCATGCATCCGCTCACCCTTCTCTGCGTCGGCATGTACGGCGACTCGCTCCCGAATCAAGATGGCGCGCCCGTGCGCATGGTTATTCCCTGGAAGTACGGTTTCAAAGGCATCAAATCCATCGTCAAAATCAAGTTTGTCGCGAAGGAACCGCCCACAACCTGGAACCTCGCCAACGCCCACGAGTACGGCTTCTATTCCAACGTGAACCCCAACGTCGATCATCCGCGCTGGAGTCAGGCGAAGGAACGCCGCCTCGGCGAAATCTACAAACGGAACACCCTCATGTTTAACGGCTATCAGGATCAGGTCGCCAGCCTCTACACCGGCATGGACCTGAAGAAATATTACTGAGGCTGGTTCAAAGCGTGCCCTCGCTCCTCGCCAACAAATGGACCAAGGTTCCGATTTTCCTTCTTTGTTTGACGCCTCTTGGCGTTCTCGTTTGGAGCGCTCTAACCGCAAACCTTGGTGCGAATCCCGTCGAGTTCATCCAGCACGCCACGGGCGATTGGACGCTTCGCTTCCTCGTCTTCACGCTCTGCATCACGCCGCTGCGCAAACTCCTCAAGCTCCCCGAGCTGATTCGCTTTCGCCGCATGCTCGGCCTCTTCGCGTTTTTCTACGCCTGCCTTCATTTCCTGACCTATCTTGGGCCGGACCAGTCCTTCGATCTAAAAGCCATTTGGAAGGACGTCGCCAAGCGCCCCTTCATCACCGTCGGGTTCACGGCTTTTGTGCTTCTGATTCCGCTGGCTCTCACGTCAACTGCGGGATGGATTCGCCGTCTCGGCGGGCGCCGCTGGCAAATACTCCATCGAGCGATCTATATCAGCGCAATTTGTGGTGTGATTCACTACTACTGGCTGGTGAAATCCGCAGTCTTGCGCCCACTTACTTACGGCGCAATCGTCGCGGTCCTACTGCTCTGGCGCCTGGGAGACTGGTTTATCCGCCGCGGCCGCACCATCTCACCCGCCCCAAAGACGCAGCGCGCATCCGCGAACGGCTAGTGCGCAAAACCTATGAGTCCTGAGTTTGAAGAGTCGTGTAGGGGCGGGCCTGTTTACCGCGTAAGGGGCCGCGCCCGTGTAAGCAAGTGATCGCGACTCAGTGAACAGTCGTAGCGTTCCCGTCGCCGCCCGGCGCGGCCAACTCGCTAAATTCCAATCCCCAAAAGCGCGGCGCTGGCGTCAAAAACTCCACGCCGATTCTCTGTCCCTTTTCGCAAGGCTCGCCCTGATACACGACGCGGCACTCTTGCTCTTCCAATGTTTCCGGGTTCGTCAAAACGATCATCTCGCCGTTGTCAATCTCATGCTTCAGCATCAGCAAACCACCGTGCGCGTTCACCACCACGGTCTCGCACGACTCTTTGAACTTCTTCCCGTTGTGCGCGCGGCCCTGCGCCTGCACGCGCATCCTATGAAATGCGCGCCCGCTGCGCCTGTGTGTTGGAGACGTTGTTCCGTTCATACCGCCATCATCGAACGCCGCAGCAAACACCGTCCACTGGCCCTCAGGACAGGTGTTCCCCACCAGCAACCGCCGTGTCGGAATAAAGGCTAAAGTTATCGGCGGTGAGCTTTGGCCATACACCCTTGTTCGCACTCGGCCCGGTGTTAATGTAGGCCGTGCGCGTCACGGTCGCGATTTGGGAAAAAGGAGGTGGAGCGTGCTCGCGGAAAGCCCTCCACCCGGGACTCATGTAACGGTGCTAAGGCAAGAATTTTGCGGTAACCGACCTCGCCGCAGTCACGGTCACAGTACAGGTTGCGCCTGAGGCCGTATCGCACCCGCTCCAACTCTCGAAGACGGAGAGGAAGTATGGCGTCGCCGTGAGGGTCACCACGGTGCCTGAACCATAGGAAACCGAGCAGCTGGACCCGCAATTGATCTGAGCGGGACTGGAAGGACTTGAGACGGAAGTCACAGTGCCGTTTCCAAGGCCCAAGAGGCTCGCTTTATTGACAGTGAGTGTGAACGTCTGCACGGTAAAGGTGACTGTGACGGACCTCGCCGTACTCATGGTTGCCGTGCAAGTCGCGCCAGAAATCGAATCGCATCCGGCCCACGCGGTGTAGCTGGAGCCGGCGGCGGGCGTCGCCGTCAGGGTTACCAGCGTACCGCTATCGTACGTGGCCGAGCAGGTGGGCCCGCAATTGATCTGGGCGGGACTCGAGGGATTCGAGATGGAGGTTACAGCGCCGCTGCCCGTGCCTAGCTTGGTGACGGTCAAAACATCCGTCACCGTGAAGTTGTTCGTGCTCGTCGTGGTGCCACCCGGCGTGTTCACGCTCACCGGCCCCGTCGTGGCCCCCGCGGGCACAGTGGCCTGAATCGTTGTGGATGAGTTCACACCAAAGGCAGCGCTTACCCCGCCGAACGTCACTGACGTGGCCCCGCCGAAGTTCGTGCCGTTAATGGTTACGCTGGTCCCCAGTGGACCGCTAGTAGGCGAAAAGTTCGAGATCCCTGGCGGGTTTACAACCGCGAAATTGCTCGTGCTCATCGCCATGCCACCCGGCGTGTTCACGCTCACCGGCCCCGTCGTAGCCCCCGCGGGCACAGTGGCCTGAATGGCCGTGGCTGAGTTCACAGTGAAAGCAGCACTCACGCCGTTGAAGGTCACAGCCGTCGCCCCCGTGAAGTTCGTGCCGCTAATGGTTACGCTGGTTCCGAGCGGACCAGCAGTGGGCGAAAAGCTCGTGATCGAGGGTGCGCTTACCACCGTGAAGTTATTCGCGCTCGTGGCGGTGCCACCGGGCGTGGTTGCGCTCACCGGTCCCGTCGTGGCTCCCGCAGGTACGGTGGCCTGAATCGCCGTGTCAGAGGTGACCGTAAAGCTCGCGCTTACCGAGTTGAAGGTGACTGATGTAGCCCCGGTTAAGCCCGTGCCGTTGATGGTTACGCTCGTCCCCAGCGGGCCGCTTGTGGGCGAAAAGCTGCTGATCGAAGGCGCGCTTACCACCGTGAAGTTGTTCGCGCTTGTCGCCGTGCCTCCTGGCGCGGTTACGCTCACCGGCCCGGTCGTGGCTCCGGCAGGCACGGTGGCCTGAATCGCCGTATCAGAGGTCACCGTGAAGGTCGCGCTGACAGAGTTGAAATTAACTGACGTTGCCCCCGTGAAACCTGTGCCGTTGATGGTTACGCTGGTTCCCAACGGGCCGCTCGTGGGGGTAAAGACCGTGATCGTCGGCGCCGTCGTCCCGCCTGCAGTGTCTCCACCTTCCCACCCGGAGAGAGTGAACCCTTGCGTGTACGCCTCGATCCCGACATCCCCGGAGGGGTAGGAGCCGTCGGTCGTATACGTGAACTGGGATACACCGTTTTTAGAGACCTCGAGAGTGTTTCCATCTGCGGTTAACCGCCACTTGTCTCCCGAAACGATCGTGGGAGCGAAGAGTTGCACTGCACTGAAGTTCCCGCCAGGGGTCATCTTGTAGATGCCCGACGAACTGGGGTTGTCGGCATAAAGAAACAGCAACCATCCCGTCTGCCCAGGGTTGTTGCGGTCGATACGGACGATGGGACCGCCGCCGCCACTGGCCACTCCGCCCAAGGTTACTTCCGAATACTGCTTGTCGGGCGGCGCGATGCTCCACACTCCCGAGGCGTTGTGACCCGAACTAAAACCGATGACCTGTCCCCCAGCCTTTTTGAATCCGGCATAGCCCGGCAGTGGATACCAGCGATCTCCTTCGTCCAAGGGGCTCTCAGTCCCCGCAAAGTTCGTCGAAGCCCAAGTCCCGGATGAGACGGGGGCAGGACCCGTGGACCACGAGGCGATTACCGCGTTGGTCACGGCACCGTCGGCATAGGCCATGATTCCCGTCGCGCCGGTCGAATATTTAGTCGGGTTAGTACCGGTGTTATAAACAAAGTCGCGTACGCCGTTTTTGATTCCGTAGATCACCTGACCGCGCGCGATGAGCCGGAGTCTATCTCCGTCAACGACCGGCGAAGTTGTCATGAGGTTGTTCGCGGTATAGGTGGTTCCCCGGGTGCTGTCGGGCACATTAGAGTCCAACCTATAAAGGAAATTCTGTCCGCTGGCGATGCTCGCCCACCAGAGATAGTTGCTGTCGCTGGCCGCGCCGGACGTCTGAACGCGAACAATCGGCCCCACGTTGTTAGTGCTAGATCCGATATGCCCGACAACGATTTCAGAGTATTGGTCGGTGGGGACGACGGCAGTCGTGCGAGAAGCCGCGTGATTCAGCGCACTGAGGCGGTCCGCCAAGGCTCCGTTGTTCTTCTGGAACTGGGTGCCGTAAGGGGAATAGGCCGTGAGCGAGACCCACGCCCCATTCTCGGATAGCGGGTCCTCCGCGCCGACGAAACTCGAGAATGCGGTAGGGCCATCGGCAATCACCATGGCCGACATGAGCATGACGACGAACAGACCGATGGGGAATCGGCCCAGGGCACGGAAGGGTCGCAGTGCGCGGCGCAGTTGAACAAGGTTCATGAGGCAGCTCCTGGTAAAGCATGGCTGGAAGGTTTGCAATCCCTGCCCACGTTGGCCAGTTTGAGTCTCGACAAGCACTCCCATCTTGGGAAGGTCGCCAGCTTCAACAACCGTATCCCGAACTTGAAGAGCTTTCGTACCGATGTCATTTCGAGGACGCAACGCAGGCTAGGTCTCCAAACCAGTCGTCTTGCAGCGCAAGTACTCTCCTACCAGTCCGTCTTGGTTGGAATTAGGTAGACACTCTAAAAGAAGCGCGGTGAATGCTGTACTGATTCTCCTGCCATATGGGGCCCTGCTGCCCCATGTCCCAGAAACGTCGTTCCACGATGGTAGGATCCCACTAGGATGTGGTCCTAGGCGCATTTGCCGCAGAACTAGCCTTTGGGTGCGCTCCTGTCGTCCATTCAAAAGAACTTACTAGCGAACGCCGCAGCAAACACCGTCCACGCGGAGGAAGTCCCTACGCAACGGGACTTCGAGACAGTGTTTGCGCCGATCCTTTGAACCCGCAGCGTTTATCAGGCTGTTAAGCATTTCCTGGACGCCGCGTAGTTCAGCCCAACCAGCTCCGCGGCAGCAGCCCTTGCCTGCATCGCTCCTCTATGCTCGCGACTTCGCCTCACGAAATCTCGAAAGTAGCGAGAAGTCGTGAGCTATTTCAGACATGCTCTTCGGCAAACTTGCTGAAACTCAAGGGCTAACGAAAACTCTGACGCTGGCCCGCCGCGTGCCTTCACCATCGCAGGAACGAAGAGCTCTCGTAGTTGTTTTCAACGGAAGCGAAACTATCATCTGGAGAGAAAAGACAATGAACAGCAGAATTTCTCGCGAATCAACAAAACAGAAAATGAACTGGTACACGCTAAGCATGATCGCCGCCTTTCTCATTTGTCCATTGAGGGGCGCCGCGCAAAACAATCCGCCAACTCCCGTACAAATCGTCGCCCTCGACGAATGTGATCCAACCACCTTCAACGCCGATCCCAAGGCTAAAGAAAATCCCGGCCTCGGCCCTGATTTTTGCAAGAACATCACCATTGGCGCCTTCACGACTCTCCAAGAACTATTCGCTGAAGCCGGCGGGGGCACTCCCGATCCAGGTTGGGACTTCGAACCGGACACTCTCAAGATCAGGCAGGGCACGCCCATCGTCGTAGCCAACGAGGGCGGCGAACCTCACACTTTCACCGAGGTTAAGCACTTCGGTGGTGGTTTCATCGACGGCCTCAACAACGGAGAGCCGACCGTTTCCGAATGTTCGGAAGGTTTTAAGAACGTCGCCGTCGCCCGCACCCGCATCCTTCAAGGCAGCCAGTTCCTGGTCGGCACCCTGTCGAAAGGCGACCACTATTTTCAGTGCTGCATTCATCCCTGGATGCGCGTGAAAGTGGAAGTGCAAGACCACGAAACACGAGAGAAATAAATACCGAGCCGGGCACGCAAGACCCAGCAATTTGCCCTGCAACGCCTGACCCGTCGCTGATTCGTGAGCCCTATGACCTAACAGAATCGTTGGGCTAAACAAAAATCAGAAGAGCAGAGGCATCCAAAATGGCTCTCCGGAGGCCGAATTCGTCGGCTCACTGACGTTTCGCAAACGCGTCAAAGAGCTTTAGGTATCATGCCAACCTCCGTACAAAACCGGCCAGAGGCACTAATCCGCTACCTTCTTGAGGGTACCTCCTCTCAGACGGGCCAGGGATTCCTACGCGCCTTGGTGCGTTCAGCCGCGCTGGCCATGGATGTCGCCGGCGTCTGGGTGACCGAATATCTGCCGGAGCGGAAGGTTTTGCGGTCAGTGGCATTCTGGATGAACGGGCAATATGTTGAGGACTACGAGTACAACATTGAAGGCACTCCCTGCGAAGTGGTGATTGAGGAGAAACGTCTCGTTCACTACCCCGACCGAATCATCGAACTTTTTCCAAACGACTCGGACCTGACAGCATTCAATGCCGTAAGCTATGCAGGCGTTCCCTTTTTCAGATCGGATGGCACTGTTCTTGGACACCTTTCCGCTCTCGACACCAAATTCCTCGAACTGCAGCCGGATCTCGAGGCGGTCTTTCGCATCTTCGCGGACCGCGCTGCGGCGGAGCTCAACCGGCTTTGCGCTGAGTCTGGGATTCGGGAGAGCGAGCTGCGCTTTAGCGGTCTCTTCGAGAGCGCCATGGACTCCATCATTGAGACGGACGACCAATTCCTGATCCAGCGCGCGAACTCATCCGCCGCTTCGCTGTTCGGTCTTCCAGCGGACGAACTCGTGAATCGCAAACTAATGGCGCTGCTCACTCCCGCGAGCGCCCAGAAGCTGGCCAACGTTGCATTGGAACTCGAGCCACAGTGCCGACAATTCGCGTGGGTGCCTGGAGGGCTTGACGCGGCCCGCTCGGATGGCACCACGCTCGCAGCGGAAGCGAGCGTTTCGCGTTTTGATCTGCAGGGAGGCTGCCGGTATAGCTTGATTCTTCGCAATGTTCAGGATCAGATTGCAGCCGAAAACCGCCTGCGCGAGCTCGAGTTAGAAACCGCGTACTTACAGACCGAAATTGCCGAGCATCAGAACAGTGGGGAGATCATCGGGAACAGCCAGCCTATCCGTGCTGTGGTTAATGCCGTTCACCAGGTCGCGCCAACGCCGGCGACTGTACTCATCACCGGCGAAACCGGTACAGGCAAGGAACTTGTTGCGCGGGCTATTCATCAAGTCAGCGAACGGTCCGCGCGGCCCTTCGTCCGGGTTAATTGCGGGGCCATTCCCGCAGCGCTGTGTGAGAGCGAGTTTTTCGGCCACGAGCGCGGAGCCTTTACCGGCGCCGCGGCCCGGCGGACCGGAAGATTTGAGCTAGCGCACCGTGGAACCATCTTCCTCGACGAAGTGGGCGAGCTTCCGCTCGAGCTCCAACCCAAACTTCTGCGTGTACTTCAGGAAGGCGAATTCGAGCCAGTTGGAAGTTCGCAAACGCGCAAAGTGGACGTTCGTGTGATCGCGGCCACAAATCGCGATTTGTCCGCGGACGTGAAGGCGGGGCGGTTTCGCGAGGATTTGTACTACCGCCTGCACGTTTTCCCTATTGCCGTTCCTCCACTTCGCGAGCGCAGCGGCGATGTGGAGCTTCTGGCGCAGCAATTCGTCGAGCGTTATTGTGCGAGGAGCGGGAAGCCTCCCCTCGAGCTAACCGCCGATTGTCTCAGGCGCCTGCGTTCTTATCACTGGCCAGGAAACGTCCGGGAACTGGAGAATGTGATCGAGCGGGC
>Ga0070765_100001469_pt1 | contig 14495 bp, 8 predicted proteins | sample HubBroMetageWFT5_FD_71516 | JGI IMG/M metagenome (GOLD analysis project Ga0070765, IMG submission 71516) | Warmed and freeze-thawed soil microbial communities from the Hubbard Brook experimental Forest, New Hampshire - Hubbard Brook CCASE Soil... | ecosystem: Environmental > Terrestrial > Soil... | reverse complement strand
GGAACACGCAAAGTGGCAGGCCTCGCGATGGTCGCGGCGCTTTGTCTGATTCTTGGGAACGGGCTGAGCGCGCTGGCGCGGCCACAAGCGCCGGCGGCGGGCGCGCAGGACGCCGGAGCTGGGAAGCCGCAGTACACGATGCCGGAGTACAACGCGGAACAGGCGGCGGCTGCGGAAAAGAATCCCGCGCAACAGGTCAAATTGTTGGATGATTTTGTCTCGAAGTATCCTAACTCCGCTTTACTAATCTACGTTTATCCGCTCTACGTCCAGGCTTACGGACAGCTGAAGAACTATCAGAAGGTAATCGAGTATTCGGACAAAGTTGTCGGGATGGGAGCCAAGATTGACGCCGGCGGGCAATATCAAGCGCTGTACGCCCACTGCTTTGCGTATAACGCCTTGAGCTCTACCCCTTGGGCCAATGAGCCCGCCAATGCAAAGGCGGCCCGAGATGCAGCGGTGGCCGGCTTGAAGGCCCTGGATGACGTGAAGAAGCCGGACGGCATGACGGACGATGCGTTTGCGGCGCAGAAAAAGCAGATTCAGATTTATTTCAACGGGACTGCCGCACAGGCTTCGATGGCCATGAAGGATAATGCGTCGGCCATCCCATTCTATAAGGCCATGCTGGCGCTCAATCCCGACGACGGAGTCACGAGTTACCGGCTGGGGCTGGCGTATGAGGCGCTTGGGCAGCACATGGACGCATTCTGGTCGATTGCGCGCGCCGTCACAGCGAAGGGGGCGACGGAAGCGCAGTCCAAGAAAGTGAAAGATTATCTGCGAAAGCTGATCGTGAACTACCAGCAGGCGGCGTGCGATAACTTGACAGATGCGGAGCTGGCTGAGCTGTTGCAACTTGCAGGCAGCTCGGCGGAACGTCCGGCGAGCTATACGCTGCCGAGCAGCGCGGACCTGGACGCAGCGCGCAAAGATATGACGATTGCCTCAGTAGTGGCTGACCTGAAGGCTGGCGGAGACAAGGCCAAAGTCACATGGCTGGCGTCGTGCGGTTTGGAGTTTCCCGGCGTGCCTGCCAAAGTGATCGAAAACGTTCCCGGAGACGTCGTCGTGCTCAAGGTAGCCTTTGTGACCAGCGACGCGGAGTTCGACGCCAAGACAACGCCAGATATGGATGTGAAGATAGCTGGGCAGCCGGAAGTGTCGCGCGTGGAAAAGGACAGCGCGATTCACTTTACCGGGACGCTTGTTTCCTATGATCCGGACCCGGCGTTCATGCTGCACTGGGAAAAAGGCAAAGTGAACGAGGAGGATATTCCGAAGGAAAAGGGTGCGCCGAAGAAGACGCCGGCGAAGAAGAGACCGTCTGGAAAGTCGAATAACTAGCCGGAATATAAATTACAGGTACGGACGGCTCTCCGGGTTGCCCCGGGGAGCCGTTTTCTTTTTGGGAGCGACGCTGTTTCCCCGTGGGAGTCCAAAGAAGGGGCTCCAGACAGCTTGATCGTTACGCCTGGGCAAGCTGGGGCACAGCATGCTGTGCCCCTACAAGGGACTCGCTGCGCTTGCTTTGACAAATGGGCTTAGCGAGAGTGGTGGTTTCTGGAAGTTAGTTTGTATTCGTCGATCTTACGGCTCAGCGTGTTGCGGTGAATGCCGAGAACCTGCGCGGCGCGGGATTGATTGCCGTTGGCGCGGTCCAGGACGCGCTTTATGAAACGTTTTTCGAATTCGCTGACGGCCTCATCGAATAAAATGCCCCGGTCTACCATTTGGATGACAAGCCCCTCGAGTTGATCTTTCACGATCGCACGCTCCGCAGAATTTATTTCAGTTTGTTCTGGGCCGGTTTGCAGCTATTGGTCGAGCTCGTGCCCTGCCAGGATGCGATAGGCCTCCCGGTATTTGGCACGCGTGGCTGCGACGACATCGGGCGGAAGCTCCGGGCCGGGCGGGGTTTTGGGCCAGCGGACTCGCTCGAGGTAGTCGCGCACAAACTGTTTGTCGAAAGAGGGTTGAGGACCGCCGGGTCGGTATTGGGCGGCGGGCCAGAAGCGGGAGGAGTCTGGAGTGAGAGCTTCGTCAATCCACATCAGAGAGTTGACTGCGTCGGCAGAGCCGAGCGTGCTGTTGAGGAGGCCGAACTCGAATTTGGTGTCGGCGAGGAGAACGCCCCGGGGTTCGGCATAAGCAGCGGCGCGGCGGTAGATATCGATACTAACGGAGCGGACGCGGCCGGCGAGATCCATGCCTATGAGCGATGCAGCTTGTTCGAAAGAAATGTTTTCGTCGTGGCCGGTGGCGGCTTTGGTGGCTGGTGTGAAAATGGGTTCGGGCAGGCGATCGGATTCACGCAAACCTGGTGGGAGAGCGATGCCACAAATTTTTCCAGTAGCTTTGTAATCTTTCCAGCCAGAGCCGGAGACGTATCCGCGGACGACGCATTCGATCGGAAGAGGCTGTGTCTTGCGCACAACCATGGAGCGGCCGGCAAGATCGTCGCGATAGGCGTCGAACGGGGTGGGGAAGTCCGTGGAGCTGAGAACGTGATGGGGGATGACGTCTTTCAAGAGGTTGAACCAGAAAAGCGAAAGTTGCGTGAGGACGCGGCCTTTGTCGGGAATGGGCGTCGGAAGGATGACGTCGAAAGCGGAGAGCCGGTCGGTGGCGACGATCAGAAGCTTATCGCCGAGATCGTAGATGTCGCGGACCTTCCCGCGCGCGGCGGGAGTGAGACCGGCGAAATGCGTTTCTTGAATGACGCGCGACACGGGACTGGCAGCCACGGAAAAGTTTCTCCCCAAAGGTGGGGAGCATTCTAGCGCAGCGCTCCGTCGAGGGAAAGCAGGGCGTAGAGGAAATCTTTTAAAAAGAATTGTGCAACGAAGGATTATTTTTTCGTGTGCTTACGACGAACAGCCGAGCGGTTCTGTCTTAAAGACTTGCTCCCAATGTACCGTGTCTCTTGTTCTACGAAAAATCACGTATCGATGGGATTGCGTCTCAACGGAAACCAGCTTTGCGACGACCTCGTCCTGGCCGTTTCCAAACAAGTCGGCGTGGTCCACGAGACGAAGCAACTCTTCGTCCATTTCGCTTTCGGATAGACGTATCCAGACGAACTCCTGCTGTAGTTTTTCGCCGGGCTGGCTGGCAATAAAGAACAGGTGATGGACGAGGCCCTCGTTGTCGGCGTCGCCACCATCGAGAGAGAAAGAGCCGATCAGGCTTGGCTGCGGCGATGGCGCGAGATAGCTGCGAGTGACGTATTCGGCGCGGACTTTGGGCAGAAACGCTTCCGGAATACCGTGCTGGCTGAAGAGTTCACGGGCCAGGGCAAGTGCAGCGGCGCGCTGCTCGGCGGTTGCGGGTTCGCGGGACGCCACGCGGAAATCGCCGGGATCTGCGTTGGTGGCGAGCGCACGAACCTGGCCGCGAATTTTCAACGAACCAGCGTAAATCAGGGTTGCAGTGGCCGCGCTTCGATTTGGCTCGCCCACTTGGCCTTCGCCGACGGAAGCTCCGCCGAAGAGCAGAGAATATTTTCTTCCAGGCTGCAGATACTTTGCCGAGAAGTCCTCAGGAATTAGCGCGTCGGAGAGGCAACTGGTTTGCACCGGCGTCAGGTCGGAGGCCTCCAGTGTAGCGATCGGTTCGATCAGGAGCTGACCGCGGGAGTGTTCCTCCACAGCCAGCCAAACGCGTTCCCCGGCGGGTTCGTCGTTTTTGGATTGAATTTGTGTGGAATGGAAAATGGCAGCGAAAGAAAGAATTACAAAAGTGGCGCAGGCCCGCAGAACTGCAGAGCGCATGGACTGATCTCGATTTCTCCGCCGCGGGGTGGAATTCTAGCGCAAACGCTGCCGGGTTGCATCTGGGGCGTTTTTTTCTTGTGTCTAAGCGGCTGAAGCTGCTTTCTGTTTGGGGGCGGGAGCTTCGTCCCCCTCCCAGCGGACGCTGACGAGCTTCGAGACGCCGGGTTCTTGCATGGTGACACCGTAAAGCACGGAGCCGGTTTCCATGGTTTTGCGGTTGTGGGTGACGATAATGAATTGCGTTTGGCCGCTCATGTCACCGACGAGGCGAGTGAAGCGGCCGACGTTGGCTTCGTCGAGCGGCGCATCTACTTCGTCGAGGATACAGAAGGGGCTCGGTTGATAGCGGAAGATGGCGATGAGCAGGGCGAGCGCGGTCATGGCTTTTTCGCCGCCGGAGAGCAGGAGGACGTTTTGCATGCGCTTGCCAGGAGGCGAAGCGACCACGTCGATGCCCGCGTCGCCGGAGCTGTCGGGTTCGGTCAAGCGCATTTCCGCCATGCCACCGCCGAAGATGGTGTGGAATGCTTCAGAGAAATTTGCGTTGATGGCGTTAAAGGCTTGCTCAAATTTTTCACGGGAAACCTGATCGAGTTCAGCGATGGCTTGCTGGGTATCGGCGATGGATTGGAGCAGGTCGTCGCGCTCACGCGTGAGGAACGTGAAGCGCTGCTCGCACTCGTTGAACTCTTCAAGAGCCATCATGTTGACGGGGCCCATCGCTTCAATGCGCTGCTTCATCTCGCGGTAGTTCGTTTCCGCGGTGGCGAGCTCTTCGCCGGTCATGAACGCGGCTTCCGTGGCGATTAGATCTTCGGGCTGCGCATTGACCTCCGTCATACACGTCTCGCGTAGATGCTGGCGGTCTGAATCGTTGCGTGCGTGATCTACTTCGGCGTGGCTGCGTTGTTCGCGGAGTTCCTGAAGCGACTGGCGTCCCATGCGCAAGTGATCTTCCATTTGCGTGACACGCGTCCGGCCGGCGTCCCATTCCTGTTCGAGCTGACGCTGGCGGACTTCCATGCGAAGTTTTTCGCCACGGAGGCCTTCGAGCTGTTGCGCGAGTTCGTCACTTTGCTTGGTGAGCGCGGCGGTTTCATCCCAAATCGAGGATTCTTGTTGCAGGAGCGCGGTTTCGCGCCGATCCAGTTCGGCGCGCTCTTCTTGCAAACGGGCTGCAAGCGCTTCGGCAGCAGAGAGGCGTTCATTCAGGGCGGCGAGTTCAGCGCGTGCAGTGGCGAGTTCGTTCTGCTCGGTCTGGACCGATCCACGAAGTTGCGCCAACTGTTCAACCAGCTTTGCGCTCTCGGTTTCTGCCTCAGTGCGGGTTATGGCGGCGGCAGCATGCTGATTCTTTGCGCGCTCGGCACGCATTCTTGCTTCTTCGCAGTCTTTCCGCAGGCGTAAAAGTTCGTTTTGGCAAACAGTCAACTCGAGACCGAGCCGAGCGAGTTCGCTTTGCATGTGCTCGTGGCGGTGCGTGGCGGAGAAGACGCTGCGTTCGGCATCGCGCTGTTGGATTGTAATTTGTTCGAGCGACCGCTCTCCCTCGCCAAGTTCCACGTTCACTTGCGCCAGCGCGGCTTGGGCTTCACTCGTCTCATGCTCGAGCTGCAAGAGCTCGGCGTCGAGAGCGCGGAGTTCGCGCTTCATTCCGAGCGGACCGGCCTCATCCGCGCGGCCGCCTGTGACCATACGGCCTTGGTAGCAAGTGCCGTCTGGCGCCACGAAAGCAAACTGAGGATTGTCGCGCGCCAGCTTCTCGGCGGAGGCCGCGCTATCGGTCAAATAGGCCGACCGCAGGCGCGGAAGAAATTGCTTGGCAGCGGCCCCGAGGGGATCGCGGAAGCCGACGAGCTTGTCCAGGCGGGAGACGACGCCATCTTCGATGCGGAAGTTGATGATGGGTTCGTACTCAGCCAGGCGCAAATTGCGCAGCGAATCGACGAAGAAAGTGGCGCGGCCGCCGACTTCATCGCGAAGCAGGGAAACGCCGGCGCGCGCGTGATCGTAGGTTTCGACCACCACGTACTCGAGTTCGTCGCGAAGGTATTGTTCGATAGCGGCTTCGTGCTGTTCTTCGACTTCGGCATAGTCCGCGAGCACGCCGACCGCGTGGAAGTTCTGGCCGCCACCGCGTTCGTTGGCAGCGAAGAGCTTTTGTACGGCGTCGGCGGTGTAGGAGCGGTCGTTGAGAATTTGGGTGAGCGTTTCGTGACGCGCGCGAACACCGGACAGGGAATCGCGCAGTGCATCCGCCTTCTGCGTTGTCGCCTCGCGCTGCTGGCGGAGTTCCGCGATGCGTGCTTGCAGAGTGTCCGCACTTTGGGTCAGCGAATTGAGCCGTTCGCTTGCCGCTTCCCAGTCGTAGGCGGCTTGGTCGGCTTCGTCGCGAATGCGAATGGAAGTCTCGAGCAGCTCATGCTCGCCCGCTTCGCGTTTGCGAAGCCCCTCCAGGTGATGGACGAGCGCTTCCTCCGCTTGCTTCTGTTCGCCGTGGAGCCGAAGCAGGCTTTCGCCGGCTTCCGATGCGGAGCGGCGCAGCGCTTCAATGCGCGCTTCGGATTCCTGAATTTGACTGGCGCGCGATTCCGCTCGCGCCGCAAGCCCTTCCACGCGCCCGGAGAGAATCCCGGATTCTTCGCGCAGAGAGGTCACCGCAAGCTGCTGCGCGGTGCTGCGGGCTTCCCATTCCGCTGCTTGCGCCGCCGCTTCGGCCATTTCGGCGGAGACTTGCGTGCGCCGCGAGCCGAGCTCCGCAGCGCGCTGTTGATTGAAATTGATTCGGTTCTCGGTGCGATCGACTTCCAGTGCCGTGGCGTTCAGCACATTTTGATTCTGACGAATCTCGGCGTCCAATTCATAGATGCGCTGGTTGAGGCGGTCCTGTTCGCCTTCCTGCTGCTGAATGGTTTGCGCGTGCTGCGTTTCCGCGGCGGTAAGTTCGACAAGGTGCTTGGAGATGCGCTCCGCTTCCGCGTCAAGCTCGCGGGCTTTTCCGGCGAGCATCTGGCGGACGATGCCACGCATTTGGTCGCGAATTTCGGCGTAGCGGCGCGCTTTGGAAGCCTGGCGTTTGAGCGAGCCGAGCTGTTTTTCAACCTCGACGACGATATCGTTTACGCGGGCAAGATTTAGTTTCGAGGATTCGAGTTTGGCTTCTGCCAGGCGCTTTTTAGTCTTGAATTTCGTGACCCCGGCGGCCTCTTCGATGATGGCGCGACGCTCCATCGGTTTGGTGGAGAGAATCAAGCCGATGCGGCCCTGCTCGATGATGGCGTAGGAATCGGGGCCGAGGCCCACGCCCATGAACATTTCCTGAATGTCGCGCAGGCGGACAATGCGGCCGTTGATTAGGTATTCGCTTTGGCCGGAGCGGTAGAGGCGGCGCGTGACCACCACTTCGCCGGGTTTGGTAGCAAGGATCGGCTTGTCGCCGCCTTTTTTGCGACGCTTGCTTTTCAGGAATTCAGGAACCGTGGCGGACGATTCGTCAGGCTGCACCGGAGAATCCTGCGCTCCCGCTGCTTCTTGCTGCGATTCGGGGGCTGGCGCGGGGTCGAGCGAGAGAATCTGCATATTTAGGTCGTCACTTGAGGCTAGTGCGCTTCCTGTCGAAGGAGCGGCTATCTCCACGGCTTCGGCGGCGCCATCCATCGGGGTGCCTTCGAGAACAAATCGGGCGGCTTCCGCCAACTCGGGGTCCTCCATGGTGATGGTCACTTCCGCCATGCCCAGAGGAGGCCGCTTGGTCGTGCCGTTGAAGATGCAGTCGGCCATGCGCTCAGCGCGGAGGGATTTGTGGCTCTGCTCGCCGAGAACCCAGGAGATGGCGTCCACCACGTTGGATTTGCCGCAACCGTTGGGTCCGACAATGCATGTCGTGCCGGAGCCGCTAAAGGTGACCACGGTGCGGTCACAAAACGACTTAAAGCCAACGATTTCCACTTTTCGGAGCTTAAGCAAGTTGTCCCCTTTTTGTCGTTAACCGCTTCGCGGCTGCACTTGGTGTCAGCCGGTTCGCGTTTGCTCCTAAGCCGTTTCGCCTTTCCAAATCCTCGAAGGCATCTATCCAGCCAGCGAATATTCCAGCCAAGACACGTGCCGGGGGCAAAACGCGCACAGAGAGACGACGCTTTATTCCTCGAGGGGAGGGTCTTTCGAGCGGCAAGTCGACCGTATTTCGGTCGCTCAGACAAACGTGTGGCAGGTTCTCAGTCAGAGGCCCAGCCGCCTGGCGCGTGGATGGCGGTACGGGAAAAAAGGTTACCACGAGCATCATCGAGTGTAAAGGGCTCCGCAACAGATTGTGTTTGATTGGGGAGAACCACAATCCGCGCAGCGCGCAACGCCACGTCCTTGCGGCGGAGGAATTCTTGAATGAGGGCTATCCAAGTTGTAACCAGGACATTGTTTCGCCGGCAGGAACACGAATATCCGCCGTATGATGCGAACAAGCAGAAAGTGAACGGCAAGGCGCAACTTGGGGGCGCCGCTACGTGAAAAGACTGCGATTTCTCATTGCGCTGATCACCAAAGACAACGACTTCCAGATCGAGCAAGCGGCCGCGGCGCAGGCGGCCGCGCGGGAGTTGGGAATTGACCTCGAGATTGTGTACGCCGATGGCGACACCATCACGCAGAGCACGCAAATCCTCAAGACCATACAAGCTCATCACACTTTGCGGCCGGACGGGATCATTGTCGAGCCGGCCGGGGGCACAGGACTCCCGCAAGTAGCCAAGGCAGCGATCGAGGTGGGAGTTGCCTGGGGGCTCGTCAACCGCGAAGCGGAATATGTCGCGGAGTTGCGGCGAGGATCCAAGATCGCCGTCTTTGTCGTTACAAGCGATCACATCGAGATCGGGAGGATTCAGGGGCGGCAGTTAGGGGCGTTGCTTTCGGATGGTGGCGCCATTTTATACATTCTCGGGCCGACGGAAAGCGCCACCGTGAAGGACCGTAAAGCGGGGTTCGAGGCGGTATGCCCTAAGAACGTGCGCGTCACGCTGCTGCGCGGCAAATGGACGGAAGAGAGCGGCTACCGCAGCGTGGCGACTTGGCTGAAATTGGGAGGCTCGAGTAAAGCCGGTATTGTTGCCGTCGCCGCACAGAATGATGCAATGGCTATCGGCGCGCGGAAAGCGTTCGAGGAACTCAGCACCGAGCAAGAACGGACAAAATGGTTGAGACTGCCGTTTATTGGGTCCGACGGATTGCCGAAGACAGGACAAGCTTGGGTGCGATCGGGCTTGCTGGCGGCAACCGTCATCACGCCGCCAATGGCCGGTCAAGCCGTTCAGCTGATGGCCAATGCGCTGCGCACCGGTGCAAACGTGCCGGAGCGTACTGTGACGTTGCTGGAATCTTATCCGCCCCTTGGGAAACTCGCGAAGCTTTCGAATCTTCAGCCTGTTGGTAACCCTCAATAAAACAAACGATTCAGGGAAGCAACGCGCATTACTGCTACGCAGGGTGTGAATTGAGTCTTGCAACTACTTCAAATGTGCGTCATACCACGTCAGAATGCGATTGAGTCGATCGAGAAGGTGTTTTTCTTCGCGTAAACCGTGCGGCTCTCTAGGATAAACCACAAGTTCGGTCTCGATTCCATAATGCTTTAGACCACGATACAGCTCCTGGCTTTGGCCGGGCGGATCAGTCGTGTCGGCCTCGCCTTGAAGAATGAGCGTTGGAGTCTTCGCATTCTTAAGTTGCGTGAACGGAGAGCTATTCAAATATTTCACCAGGCTATCTGATTCGTAAGGGACACCGTAGAACCACTCGTCGTAGGAAGGATGTTCCTCACTTCCGTACTCGGAAATCAAATTGGAGAGGCCTGCGCCGGAGACCGCGGCTTTGAAGTCGTTCGTCTGCGTGATCGCCCACTCCGTCATGTAGCCGCCGTAAGACCATCCGCCAATGCCAAGCTTCGAGGGACCGGCGATTCCACGGTCAATGAGATCCTTCACGCCCCACATCACATCCTTGAAGTCGGCACCGCCCCAATCGCCGCGGTTCATCTCGATGAATTCTTGGCCGTAGCCGACCGAGCCGCGAATGTTGGGATAAAAAACTGCATAGCCGTGTGCCGCCAGGAGTTGACCCCAAACCTCAATGGAATCTTGCCAGTTGCCCGTGGGTCCTCCATGAATTAGTGCGATGAGAGGCAGTTTATCTCTTGCGCCGGCTCCGGTCGGCTTCAATAACGCAGCCTCTATTTCGAGACCGTCGAATGATTTGTATTTGTAAAATTCCGGCTGGGTGAGCGTGAACTGTTTCCAGGAATCGTTGAGGTGAGAAACCTGCTGGGGCGAATTCTTCTGATCCCAGAACCAGAGTTCGGGAGCTGTCGTTGCGGACTGTCCCACGAAAACAACCTCGCCGGAGCCAGAAACCGCAAAGGCGTTGACATTACCGGCCGGCGGATTGGAGGGATTTTTGCTCATGCCATCCGGAGAAAAGCCGACCAGTTTGTTTCGAAAGCCCTCCGCGTAGAGCGCGAGCATGGAGCCGTCTTTCGTCCAGCGATGCTCAGAGATGGCGCGATCGAGGCTTGCCCCGGTGAGATTGCGGGTGGCGCGTTTGCCAGTGTCCAAAAGGATGAGGTCATGCGGTGTGGGGCCATCTACGCGGCAGCCAACATAACTGACGGTCACGCCGTCAGGCGACACCTGCAAGTCGTGAAAAGGGCCGTGCGGGGCAAAAATCAGCCTCCGCGAACCGTCCGGAACCGAGATGGAAAAAATGCGATGCGTTTCCTGGTCCGATTCGGGATGATCCGTGGCACTGACAACGAGGCGGTCGCCAGTCGTCAGCCAGGCGAGTTCGCTCATTTCCCATTTAGAGTCCGTGAGCGCTTTAGCCTCGCTGGTAGCCAAGGTGAGCAGCCACAGGCGTGGTTGCTTGTCGTCTCTATCCACGACACGCGCGTCATCCTTGTCTTTGTCCTTTTTTTCTTCCGCGTCGCTTTTGGCATCGGGAGCAAGAAAAGCGATCTGTTTGCCGTCAGGAGACCACGCAAAACTACGTACACTTCGTTTGCCCTTCGTTAGAGCCGTGGCTTCTCCACCGTCTGTGTGCATCGCATAAATCTGCTGTTGATCCTCGCGGTTGGAAAGAAAAGCGAGTTGTTTTCCATCGGGAGACCAGCGCGGCGAAGTTTCATCCTTCGCGGAAAATGTGAATTGCCGGACAGCCCCCGATTTTTTCTCATAAAGCCAGATATGGCGCGCACGCCGTTCAACCTTTGGCGGCTCCGCGACAACAAAGGCTACCCGCATGCCGTCCGGGGAGAATTGCAAATCGGAAATCGAACGCAAATTGAGAGCTGCTTCCGGTGTGAGGAGCTTGCTGACATCGCCGGCAGTCTTTTCTTGGGCAACGTTTGTGGAGGCAAACGCCAAGATAGCGAAAATCGTACTACTCAGGCTCAATAGGAAGCATTTCATCCCTGCACCCCTCAAAGTGAGAACTTAGGACTTTAACCACGGAGAAGCTCAGCGTCAATTTGGTTCGCGAATGTTGTTGCGGGTTCGTTTCCTAGCAACGACAAAGCCGTTCTTCATTGCGAGTGTCTGGAGGCCTCGGATACAATCTGACGTTTGTCCTTTGAGGCAAAACGCCGTCAGGGCCGCGATGAACGAAATACGGTTCCACAACACGCTGGGTGGGAAGATCGAAGCCTTCGTTCCGCAGAAGAGCAATGAAGTCCGCATGTATACATGCGGGCCGACGGTCTACGACTACGCGCACATCGGCAACTACCGCACTTTCGTGTTTCAGGACATTCTTCGGCGATTCCTGAGGCTTCGCGGCTTCAAGATGAATCACGTCATGAACCTCACCGACGTGGACGACCGCATCATCGCCAACGCAGCGGCCGCAGGCGTTAGCATTCGCGACTATACCGAAAAATTCGCGCAGGCCTTTTTCGACGATTGCCAGACGCTCAGCATCGAGACGCCCGAGCATTGGATTCGAGCAACGGACCATATCGACGATATGGTTAAGCTCATCCAGCGCTTGCAGGAAAAGACGTATACGTATCCCAGCGAAGGCTCGATTTATTATCGTATCGCGAAGTTTCCGCCCTACGGGAGGCTTTCGAATATTGACGTGGCGGGAATTCAGGCTGGCGCGCGCGTCGATGTGGACCGCTACGAAAAAGAGAGCGCGCGCGATTTTGCACTCTGGAAAGCGCCGAAGCCCGGCGAGCATTTCTGGGATACGCCGATCGGCAAGGGCCGCCCTGGCTGGCACATCGAATGCTCCGCGATGGCGATGGAGTATCTCGGGGAGACGCTGGACATTCATACTGGCGGGATCGATCTCGCATTTCCGCATCACGAAAACGAAATTGCGCAGAGCGAGGCCGCGACGGGGAAGCCTTTCGTGCGCTACTGGATGCACTCCGAGCATCTGCTCGTCGAAGGCGAGAAGATGTCCAAGTCGCTGGGCAACTTCTATACACTGCGCGATCTGTTCGCGAAAGGGTACAAGCCCTCGGCGCTGCGCTTCGCGCTTGCCAGCGTGCCGTACCGCAAGCAGCTCAATTTCACGTTTGACGGATTGCAGCAGGCGACGAGTTCGGTCGAGCGCCTGCGCAACTTCGCCGCGCGCCTGGCTCAGGGGAAATTTCCGGCGGGAAAGCAGAAGGGCATGGCCACCCGCGTCAAGGAAGCTGCGGAAGAATTCGACGCAGGACTGTCCGATGACTTAAATACGGCCCGCGCGCTGGCTGCCGCATTCGACCTCTTGCGCGAAACGAATATCGCCATGGACAAAGGCGATTTCCGCCAGGGGGATGTGGCCGCCGCCCAGGAATTCCTCGCGAACTTCGACCGCGTCTTTGCTGTTATGGAGGACAACGATGCGGAAAAGCTGCGGGCCTTGGGTTTTGGCGTAGAAGACAGTGGCCCGAGCGACGCAGAAATCGAAAGACTTATCGCCGATCGCCAGGCCGCGCGCCAGCGCCGCGACTTCGCGGCCTCAGATCGCATCCGCAGGGAACTCGCAGATCGTGGTATACTGATTGAAGATTCAAAGGATGGCAGCGTCCGTTGGAAACGCAAATGAAACTCTCTGTTCACTATAGGTTCCCCGGCAATTTCTCCCCGGCCGAGCTGCGTCCCAACCTCTTCGGCGTAGACTAAGCAATCTCTCTCCTGGCAGGGCGCGCACTCAGTATTGGTGTACGTACACAAACCTGCTTTGCGGTAGCCCTCCACATTCACCGCTGACCATTTTCCCCAGGAGGAAGAGATGATTGCCACAACGGAAACCAAACTACCAAAGCTAGTCACCGCACTGCCGGGGCCCAACGCCACGCGCGTTGTGGAAAGCGACGCCAAGTTCATGTCGCCGTCCTATACGCGCGATTATCCGCTCGTTGCCAAGCGCGGCTACGGGGCGATTGTCGAGGACGTGGATGGCAACGCATTTTTGGATTTCGCAGCCGGCATTGCCGTTTGCTCTACAGGCCACTGCCATCCCAAAGTCGTCGCCGCCATTCAGCATCAGGCTGCCGAACTCATTCATATGTCCGGCACGGATTTTTACTACGAAAGTATGCCGCTCCTTGCCGAGCGCCTGGTGAATACTCTATCTGGGGCCGCGCCGAAAAAGGCTTTCTTCACTAATTCCGGCGCCGAGGCCGTTGAAGGCGCCATCAAGCTGGCCCGTTACGCCACCAAACGCGAGAAAATGATCGCGTTCTACGGTTGCTTCCACGGCCGCACCATGGGCGCGCTTTCGCTGACCGCCTCAAAAAGCACGCAGCGCAAAGGTTTCGGCGCTCTGCTTTCCGGCGTCGAGCATATTCCCTTTCCGTACGCCTACCGCTGCGCTCACGGCCACACCGCGGAAACTTGCGGTGCGGAAATACTCGAACAACTCGAGCAGCAGATTTTTAAGCGTCTCTTTGATCCCGAGGAAGTCGCGGGCATCATCATCGAGCCGATTCAGGGTGAGGGCGGCTACGTCGTTGCGCCAAACTTCTTCCTGCAAGAGCTACAGCGCATTTGCCGGAAGCACGGCATCATGCTAATCGCGGACGAAGTCCAGTCCGGCATGGGCCGCACCGGGAAGTGGTGGGCTCATCAATACGCCGGGATCGAACCGGACATTGTCTGCAGCGCCAAAGGCATTGCCAGCGGGATGCCGCTGGGAGCGATCTTCGCGCCGGCCAGCATAATGAACTGGAAGCCGGGGGCTCACGGAACTACGTTCGGCGGAAATCCAGTTTGCATCGCGGCGGCTTTGGCGACGGCGGATTTGATCGAGAGCCAGTACCTCGCAAATGCCAGCCGCATGGGCGATTATCTTTTCACCCGTCTGGGCGGCTGGACGAACAAGTTTAAAATCGTCGGCGAGGTTCGCGGCCGCGGCTTGATGATCGGCATTGAAATTGTCCGCGATCAGCGCACCAAGGAAAAAGCCTCGGACCTACGCAATGCCATCGTCGACCTCGCCTTCCACAAGGGACTGTGCATTCTTGGAGCGGGCGAAAATACCGTTAGGCTGTCACCACCGCTTCTCATCGACGAAGAACAAGCGGACTTTGCCGTTCGCACTCTCGAGGAATGCATTCGCGAGGCGGAGAAAAAAAACTAACGCGCTCTCGCGGTGTTCGCGGAACGCCAACAAATCGCATCTTCCAGATTCCCGTGGCCGTCGCAAAAGTTTAGTGGCAGCTACGGGATTTTTGTTTATACT
>Ga0070765_100001468_pt1 | contig 14498 bp, 18 predicted proteins | sample HubBroMetageWFT5_FD_71516 | JGI IMG/M metagenome (GOLD analysis project Ga0070765, IMG submission 71516) | Warmed and freeze-thawed soil microbial communities from the Hubbard Brook experimental Forest, New Hampshire - Hubbard Brook CCASE Soil... | ecosystem: Environmental > Terrestrial > Soil... | reverse complement strand
CGCGGGATCGACTTTGGCAGTTACGAACTCCACGCCCATCCTGAACTCGAAGAGGTTCTGGAGGAGCTTGTCGATCAGCTTCCGGCGCGATTCGTCAATGCCTTTGGAGTCCCCGCAGTTGCGAACGACGCGGGCCTTATATTCGCGTTCGCCTTCGGGAGTCGCCTCTACATCCGCGCCGTCCCCATCCGCGACGCGGATTACCTCGACGAACTCGGCAGCGTGTGGCCAGGTCTTGATCCTTGGTTTCCACCGTCATGGGCAACGCTGAGCGTGGAGCAGAGGCTGGCCGAGAAGAGTTCCGCACAGTCAACTTGGCTTGGTCAGGTGCGCGCATACGTCAACGAAGCGCACCGTCGGGCAGGCGAAGCTCTTTAGCCGAAGCCACAGGCCCACGTGGGAGTCTCGAGGTACATTTGCGGACCCTCGCGTGGGGACGCGCTTTGTCCCTTGAGCCCCAATCGGGCGAACTCGATCGCTACTTGAAGGCCGCCCCAAAGACGGCTATTAGGACACAGACAGCGACGACAATCGCGACGGATACCGGCAAGGCGAAGCCCCAAGGGTGCCTTAGCCACCACGCCGCGCTGCCCGGATAGCGGTCCTCGGCTTGAGTTGCGGTGAGGCGACCGCCTTCAATGATCGGGTGCCCGACAGCTAGGGCGATGCGATCCAGATCAGCGCTTGACCACCACCACGAGGTTTCCATTCGAGCGATACATCGATTGGCGGGGCCGATGATCAGACCGTAATGAAGTGGGTCGCGGAGTGTGGGTGAAAGCAATGTAACCCGGACGATGGCACTGACCTGACCAAGCGGACAGCGATGGCTGCCGAGAAGCGAGCGCTTCCTCAGACTGGTGCCCTCGACCGCAATCCGGGCGACTAAAGAACTTGCAAGGATAGTGGCTGCAACGCCGCCGATAAGCACGCCCAGGACAAATACAACGGCACCTGCGATGCCTGGGTGACTGACGATCCGCAGGGCCGCCGACAGGCCAAATAGGAGAGCCACTCCACCAACCGCTCCCAAATGGACGCCGTAAGTCCGGATCCACCGACCTGCTGAGGGGCGTGTGGCGATCCGTTGCGCTGATTCCACGCAAGCATCGTAGGCAGCGTCTTCCTAGGCCATGGCTCATTTGACCGTAACGTGACCCCACTGCCACGGACGCGGGCCGTCCTGAAGGGCGGTTGAGGGATGTCTCGACCCAACCAGGCGAATATCCCTTGGCCGAGGATCTACAATGGGCCAGCCGGCCCTCCCGAACTGGCTTCGGCCAGAAGGTGGCCGGCCTTTTCATGCTCGGGCAAACTCTTGCCCTCGAGGTACATTGCGGGATGCTGGCGTGGTGGGCGAGTGCCTACTTGCATGCGAGTCCGAGGATGTAGATCCGATCTCCGCCCAGGTCGTCGGATCGTCCATCGCGCCACGGAGTCGTCGCTCATCGTCAACTTCGGAATTGCCGTCTATACCAGAGGCTAGCGATGACCGTGCTTATCCAGAGCACCACCACCATTACAACCAGCGCGATCCACCAAGTCACACCAGCGAGGGTGGCGGAGACACACGCGACCCAAGCGATGGCAACTCCGACAGCGACCATCGCCGACCCCTTTCGCGGTAGGCGTGGGAGACTCCCAAATCGGACGACCCGGCTCAGCGCATATGTCGAGACTGCCGATATGAGACCAAAGGCACCAACGACAACGAACCGGCTCAACACGTGAGAAGCGCTCTCATCCGTCTCGAACGGTACGTCCCCAATAAGTGAGAAGGGCGACGATCTTGTCAAGCTTCCGGACGCTCCCGCGACATTGGTGCGTCAAATACATCATTGCCCTGTCGCGCATGATCCGAGCTGGGGTGCACACAGCTCAAGGGACATTGGCGGATGCTGGCCTGGGCAGGGTCGATCAGCCTAGAGACGCGCGCGGTGTGTGCCGCTACCAACGATCTCTGCCTCTACGAAGGCTGTGCCTGAGTTGCACAGACGGGAGAGTCCCCGGCGCGAATCACGAGGTGTACCGCAGCGACATCTTGCCATTCGGCCCTGGCGGACCAGCGATGCGCCGGCCCTCAGCGCCGCGATTGCCGAGAGTGTCGAACACCTCCGACCGTGGATGTCCTGGATCGCCACTGAGCCGCGCTCGCTCGCTGAGCGCGAATCGATGATTGCGTGGTGGGAAGAGGAGCGTCGCGCAGGGGGCGATATGGTGTTCGGGATGTTCACCGGAGCCGCCGTGGTCGGTGGTTGTGGGCTACATCGTCGCCTGGGCACGATGGACTCGAGATTGGCTATTGGGTTCATGCCGCGCACGTGCGCAGAGGGTATGCCGCTCGCGCGACTGCGCTGCTCACGTCGGTGGCGTTTTCATTCCCCGAGATTGAACTGGTCGAGATCCACTGTGATCGGTCGAATTCCGCTAGTCAGGGTGTGCCGAGCAAGCTCGGGTTCATCCTCATTGGCCAGCAGACGAAGCCCATTCAGGCACCGAGTGAAACCGGGCTGTAGGACGTGTGGCGGATAACCCGCTCCGAGTGGATGTCTGACGCCTAGGGATCTGGGTACCGTGACGGACCCTCGCCTGCGGCACGGCGGTCGCTCCCGCAGGCGCCAGAGCGGAGCCAGCGCCCCGGGGGGGATGCGGAGATCCCTCCCCGGCAGCTCAGCTACCCGATGGCAGGAGCGACCAGCAGAGCGGTTCGCCATCCGTGCCGACCGGCGGAACCCCGGCTTCGATAGCGGAGACGTTGGTGGGCGGACCGGATGGCGCCGGAGGCACGATGACTACTTCGTCTCCGGGTGTCGGTGCGCTCCCCTCGCCCTGCCGGACGTATGGTGGCATCGCGCGGAGATAGCCTTGGAGATCTGTCGCTGGCACCATGACAACATCCACTGAGGCGAACTGGGTGGCCACTCCGCCTGCAGCGGCTGAGACGAATTTCCCGTGCAAATCGACAACGTACCAATGACCGATCGCTCCCGACGGACCGGAGAAGGTCCCGCAATCAGCGGGGTTACGGGTCTGCCAGGCATGGGAGATCGCATCCCAGAACTCTTGATCGGTGACGTACTTCACCTCCACGGAGTCGACGCGCTGCACAATCAGCGGGTCGCCCAGTTGATACAGCGCCTTAAGCGCGGCTTCGACGACAGGCGGTTCTGTTGGCAGAGAGGCCAGACGCACGCTGCTGGTCGGACTGGTCGGCGCTGACCGCCCAACCGCGAATCCCGTCCCGGCGCTCGCGGCAAGAGCGAAGACGGTGACCGCAACCACGGCGGCGGAGCGGCGCCCGCGGGGACGCTTGACTCGACTGGGCTCAGGCTGAGACCCGCCTATATCCTGCGCCGCATGTTGGAGGAGCCTGCGCATGCGGGCCTCCTCGATTTCGATGGTTCCTTGATCGTCCATTTCACGCTCTCCTAACTTGCGTCGATAAGGGAGCGGAGCCGGCGGCGTCCCTCCCGTAATTGGTTCTCTACAGTCTTTGGCGTACAGCCCAGCGCCTCCGCGACCGACGTCGTGCTCTGGTCTTCGAGGTACGCGAGTACAACGCACATCCGCATTCGTGGCGGCAGTCGCTTTAGTGCGCGGACGACGTCGAGCGTCTCAGCACGCCACTCAGGCTCGGCCGCACCTGCCGCCAAGAGGCGCAGGCGGTCAAGCTGCATTCGAAGGCGGTGTCGCTGTCTGGTGGCAAGGCGGATCGCTACCATCCGAAGCCAAGGCCACGCTGGGTCACGGAGGTAGCCAGGCTGTCTACGCTCTTGCTCCAGAGCCTCTACGAACACGGACTGAGAGAGGTCTTCGCCGCTGCTGATATCGCCGGTTATCAGCGTTGCGAACGCTCGAAGGCGCTTCCAGTCAGTGTCGTAGATCTCCCGGATTCGCTCGCTCGGCTCCATCACCACCCCTAGCGCCAGGGGCGGCTCTGCAGCATGAGAGACAACTCCGCGCATGAACGTCATGCCTTCTTCTATACGCGGGAAGCATCAAAACCCCCAGGCCACGCTCACGGCTAGCTAGCCTGCCATTCGCGTGACACCTTGGCGGGGACGTGTTTTCCTACTTCCCTTTTTGCACGCGTCCGCTAGGGCTGAGGAAGCTCCACATTTACCCCGTAGACCATGATCTCCCAGCTCATCGCGGGATCAGCTCTGATGACCAACGTCAGCGGAACTCCGGCCCGGATCGACCCACCGCTGCCGCTGACCTCGCCCGTACACGACTCTGTGGTGTCGGTCGACCCGTCAGACCCGGTGATCTCGAGCGATCCAGGCCCGGAGCACACGAGGTCGATATTGGCGTAGGCAGTTGTCGGCGTGAAGGTCGGAAGCGTGATGGAACCGCTGCCGTGGGTGTCAGGGACGAGTGGCGTACCACCTGGCGGCACTTTGAAGTTCACTGGGTACCCCGGCCGCGGCGAGGACGGCGCGATCTCGTACGGCGTCGTTGCGCCGCTGCTTTGCGCGACGCGTAGCTCCCAGGTCGTCGATGATGTGGTCTCCACCCGTAGGGACACTGGTTGCCCACTGACCTGGCCATTGGGGGAGAAGAGGCCCTGGAGGCCCGGCGAGCCGCAGCCTCGGGATGTGTACTGCACCGAACCATCGGACGAGAGGACGTGGATCGACCCGGTGCCAAGGCAAGCAAACTGGATCCAGTACGGCTTGGTCGGAACGAATGTTGGCAGCCCCTTTGAGCCCTCGGCGTATGTGTCACCGACCAATAGAGGAAGCGCACCCAACGGCAAGACGGGACTCAGGCTCGGAAAGTCCGGCGCCACGGCGAGCTTGTTGTGATTGGTAGGGTTCGCGGCTGGCGCCGATGTCGGGGAATGGAGATGGCCGCTGACTTCGAGCGCAAAGGTCGCAAGGCCTGCCGCAACAACGGCGACGGCCGCTATCCCGGTCATCAGATTGAGGCCTCGGCGTCGGGGACTAGCGACCGCGGGGTCGAAGTTGGCGAGCGCCGGCGGCAGGCTCTCCGCCTCGATGCGGTCGTACTTGGACCGCAGCTTGCTGTCCAGGCGTGGATCGATGTCAATCATCCCTCAGCTCCTTTCGTAGGGCGGAAAGACCGCGTTCGAGGTGGGTCCGCACGGTTCCGGGGCGGCATCCCATAAAGACGGCGCACTCTTGAACGGAGTAGCCGTGCCGGTAGTTGAGTGTGATCGCGGCGCGTTGCTTCCTCGAGAGCCGTCGATAGGCGCGATCCATGTCCATGCTTTCAGCGTCATGTCCCCAGCCAGGCGACAACCAGGCAGCCTCTGCCAGGTCCAGCGGCGGCCACCCGCGCGAACGCAGCAGTCGCCGACGATTGATGCAATGGTTGACGCAGACCCGCGTCAGCCATGCCGAGGGCCGGTCCATGTGCGATAGAGATTCCCAGGAACGCCAGGCCTTGAGCAGCGTCTCCTGAACCGCATCCTCGGCCTCGCCAGCGTCGTCGAGAATGGACAACGCCAGGAAATAGAGCCGCCTTGTGTCGGAGCTCACAACCGATTCGAATAGCGGCTCGGACAGCGCCTCCCTCGTAGCCATCAAGCTCGGCGATGGAATCACAACATTCCTAACACCGATGGAGAGGGTTTTGCGGACAACGGGCGCTCGTCCGCTTGCCGCGCCGGAGGCTCCCCGCCGCAGCGAGGAGGGGCCGCGCGATCCGGCGGTCGCAGCCGTGGATTGCGACTCGTCCGTTCTCGGGCGTCAATAGCACGTCATGGGCCACTGGGGACGCGACCGGAGAGCAGCCTCGATGGCATGCTGAGCCCGACCCCGAAGATTGCCGACAGATGCGGTCGTAATCTCGAGGTACATTCGCGGATGCTGTCATGCGCGGCGCCGGTCTCGCCAGGCGTGATGCGTGGTCGCTTGCGGGCATGCGTTGCCGCGTGCCTCAGAGTTTGCAGCAGCCATAATTGCCACGGGCTGACGACCCGGCCGATAACAACATTTGGGTGTTGGAGTGAGAGGCGTCGATATCGATAGCCAAGAGTGGCTTGAACAGGCCATTCAATGCGCCCTCACGGCTCATGCCGGTCAACAGTACCCGGCACCGAAGCCCGAACCGTACATCCTGCACCCGCTGCGCGTCATGTGCGCGGTAGAGGGTGCACACGCGCAGATCGCCGCTGTCCTGCACGACGTCATCGAAGATACCGGGGTGACCCTCGCTGACCTTCAAAGGGCCGGTTACTCGCTACCGATTATCCACACCATTGATTGCCTAACCCGCCGCCGCGGTGAAAGCTACGTCGCGTATATAGAGCGCGTCTCGGCGGACCCAATCGCGGCGACGGTAAAAGTGGCTGATCTACGTGATAACCGCCGCAACAACAAGAGCCTGAGGCCGACACCAAGCGTACTTGAGAGAATAAAGCGCTACGAGCAGGCTTTGTCGTTTCTGGAGTCGAAACTATCAGAGTCCCCTGTCGCACCGAAACATCCCTGATTCAGACGAGCTCGATCGAGGTACATTAGCGAATACTGGCCTGCGCGATCGTCGCGTGCCGAGAGACGCGACCCAGCTGGGGATGGCGTTGTCGGCGGCGTTACTCCTTGCGCCTGGGCGTGTGTACAAAAATGACGCTGAGGTCGGCGAGGCGCTCATCGTCACCCGGCCAATGCATGCCCGCTCGAAGTTCCGTCTCACCCGGGGCGGCTCTCCAGCCAACAAAGCACTCATGACGCTGGAGCGTGGCAGTAGCTTTCCTCAGGATGGCCGTCAGCCCGCGCTCTCGCACAAAGACCACGATTGCCAGCTTCGTGTCGCGCCAGCCGGTGTAGCTGAAGAGCTGATCGATCGTTGCGGTAAAGCCCTCCGAGCCGCTCCAAAACTTGCACTCGCAGATGAAGAGATTGCGGCCCTCGTAGCGGATCAGGATGTCGGTCTTGCCCTGCACGTTAAACGCCTCGGCATGAGCGCGGCCCTCATAGTGAGTGTTGAGCGTAGCTACCAGCGTCTGTCGCCGGTCCTCCTCACCCAGGTCCACGTACGTGCCCGGGCTCTGCTCCATTTGACGGCCGTGCATCCGCATCACCGAGAGGATGTGATCAAACACCCTCGCGTCAAGGGCGGGCTCGAGCGTCGGCGGCTTGTCGTCCGCCCGAGTTGTTGGGAGTGACAGGGCCGGTCGTCGCACCAGCACATCGGGGATATAGGTTTTCTTCCCCGACTCACCGGGGCGGCGGACTGGGATCGTTGACTGAGCCAGATGGAGGTCGCGCTGCTGACTACGCTGGTGCCGACCAGAGATCTCTTGGAGAGCCCGCTGCGCCAGTCCCGCATTGAAGGACGCAATTTCCGTACGCGCAAAAGCAAGCCAGCGACCGACTGTCTCGATGAAATTCTGAGCCGCCCCGTCGATGCTCGGTTGACTATCGCGAGGGTATTCAACCGTCAGCAGGACATCGTGGCCCGACACCCGCCCGCGTGGCCAATTCGTCGTGAATTGACTGGGCCGGAATTTAAAGACGTCCGCGTCGCCGTCAAACGGAACGTGGACGACGATCCGGTAGCCACGAAAGGCCCGGGCAAGGTCGGAGTACTCGTCGCTGAAGGCGCGGCGCCGGTCCCAAGACACATCGATCGTGATCTCCTGCACCGGTTCCATCCACACTTCGTCGGCACGAAGGGCTGGAGGTGCGACGGCGAAGTGATGGGCCAAGACCTCTGCCCATTCCTGAGGGTCAGCCTGTTTCAGGTTCTCCTCCGGCTCGGCTTCGACGGCGCCTCGCATCTTCTGCGCCTGCGCCTCGAGCACCGAGCGCAAATCGCCGCCCTGAAAGAGGTAATCGTCCATCCCTACCAGGATAGTGAGCGTAGAGGTGACGGCTGCGACGGCTGGCGAATCGCCGCCGACCACACCTGTCGCCACGATACATTGGCGGATGCTGGCGTGCGCGGCCGTTGTGTGCACTGCGATCTATTAGACGCTGCGCGTGCGGAGTCGCCGCCCTGGGTGAGTACCTAGCGATTCACGTGAATCCCCAAGTGGGCGAGGAACGCGGTGAGGCCGAAGACAAACGCGAACATCACTAGGACTGCGACCACGCCTGCGTTCCGGCGCGCCCAGGCGACAGGGACGATGCGCGACACCTCGTCCAGCGTCGTCGCGCGAGTGAATGAGCCTTCAGGAACCACCCCGAGGTGGCGCCAGAGGATCGCGAGCTGTTCCGGAACCCATCCCGATCCCTTCACGAGCATCAGGACCTTTCCTGTTCGGCCGACGAAGTACATTTCGGGGCGCCCAGCACCCAGCCCAGCACCGTAGCTGACCCGGGAAAGCACCACCCGCGCCAACTGCGAACGCTCCCGGGAGCGGACGCGACCCAGGGTGGTTGTCATCCCAAACTTGGTTTCGCTCGCGAAGACGGATGCGTTACGGAAATACAGCGTGATATGAGCCAGCAGAGCCGCACCACCGCCGAAGAAACCAGCGCCCAAGAGCCAGAACCCGCTTCTCAACCCGAATGCGAGGCCGCAGAACGCGAAGGCGAGAGTGGAAGCCAGGGCTGAGCCTCTCTGGGTTTGTGTACGCGATCGCGCGGCGGCTGGGTCAGGACGCACCACAAAGGCGTGGCTAGGTAGACGCGACGTTTTGCGCACAGCAGGACGATCATCTCCCGACCGACCAACCCAGGGAGCTGGCAAAGATTTCCGTTATCGCGGCGCGACCGTTCCGTGCCTCGCGCGCGTCGAGCCGGCTAGCCCCCGGGCTCTGGGTACATTGGCGGATGCTCGCCTGACCTAGCAAGCTCTCATGCGGGCAGATAGAAGTCCAATTCCGTCGCTCGCGACGATGGCGCTAGGTTGGCCTCCCCCACCGTCGCAGCACACGTCCCGCCAGCAGCGGGACACCGGCTCTGCGACGGGCCACGATCCCGCCCTAGCGGTTGAGAACGCCTACCATCTGGCGTTCCGCGAGCGCCTAGCGGTCTTTCGCAGGGACAACCAGCACGGGGCATGGCGCGATCTGGAGCAACCGATGCGCGACGCTCCCAAGCAGCAGACCCTTCAGAGGTCCACTGCCCACGCTGCCCAGAACAATCAGGTCGGCTGCGGCTGCCGTCGCGGCGTCAGCGATCGCGTGAGCGGGGCCGCTGAGTGTGACCTGATGGACCTCGAAGTCGACATGGAGACCCGCCGCTTTCAAGGCCGCGACCTGCTCGCTGATCCGCGTCTTGATCTCCGGCTCGAGAGCCTGAACGTGGTGGGCACCGCCATGACCTGGCACCAGTTCATCCACATGGACCACCAGCAGCCGAGCCTTCTGATCGACGGCGAGCTCCTTTGCGTAAGCCAGGGCGAGATCGCCTGCCCCAGAACCATCGGTCGCGAGCAGGATTGTCTTGAACATGTCAGCACCTCATTGAGCACGCGGGGTCGTCATCTTGCGCTCACTGAAAGAATCGGTGCACCGACCGCAGTTTGCGAACGCAGCGCCGGGAACGGTGCCACCACCATCAGTGCGGCGCAAATCCGACGGACGCTACTCGTCACCACCGCCAACACCAGTCGAAGCAGAGACACCCACGAGGGAAGGTGTCGGTGAAACCCAGGACGCCGTCGATCGCCAGCACTGCGGCGATGGCGATTGCCACGACCAGCCAAACTGGATGACGCGGGCCCGGAGGCAGCAGCGTGCTCGCGAGCGCGAAAAGGCCCGCGAGGGCAAACGGAGTCGACCGACGGATTCGTTTCGTGGCGTTTCGCGACTTGAGTGGACAACTCCGTATGCGGCTGTGGATCGCCGCGCCGAGCTTGGCGCTGATCCCGGGCACGGAGCCACGCGATGCGGTCATGATGCTGTGCCGGAACGCTGTCCCGAGATCCAGGCTCGCGTCGAAGGAAGGACAGCGCCCCTCTTCAGCGCCCGGTTATCAGTTGGTCGCGAAGGTCGTCAAGGTCCACGGTGGTCACGTTGCGGAAGTGCGAGAACTCCTCGCCGAGAGCCTCAACGGCGTGCAGCAGCCCGTTTATCCGTTGCTCGATGTCCTTGATCAGAACTCAGGGCGGTCCTTCGGACATTCCGTCGTTAAGCATCGTCCGCACCTTCTCGATTTCCTCATAAAAGTTCATCGCTTCCTACTCCGCTATTCCGTGGCAGCCGTGCTCGGCTCACCCGGAGATTACTCGGGACACCGCCAGGCTACCCAGCTGAGTTCGGAGAACCCAGCTTCTGTGACGTTCCGACCGCTCAAAGTTGCGACGTGATTGCCGAGGCCGGATGCCAGGCTGCGACGCTCCTTGGCCTCCTTTCTTCTGGTGTGTCAATTGCGCGCTGGGGTGTGCGAGCGCGCTGTCACCCACCGATGAGACCGCTTCCCGCCATCGGTCCCCAGTGACCGCCGGGTCGGCGAAGACACCGATCAGACGCCGCCCGATATCTGAGAACCCTAAGAGTGCCTTGGGTTGGGGTGGGCTGGGCCCCGCGGTTTCCGGCGGACTATGCGGGCGCGTTCGCTAGTCCTCCTCAGTCTTAGTCGAGCGCACCATGTCGCCGGGTTGGGTTGGTTGGCGAAGGGACACCGCGACGCAATCGCAGCATATCTATCCCCTCCTGAAGGTTCGATGAAGCCGTTAGGGTGTTTTCGTGAAGGTTCGCTCACCGCAGCGGACACACTTAAAGCGTAGGCGCCGATCGGGCGGAACGCGTTCTGCTTGATCGAAGTTGAGCCGGATTATCCGCGCGCTACCGCACGTCGCACAGGTGCGCTCCAGGCGCGGAGGGCTACCAACCGCCGCAATGTGAGCACGTTATAGGCGCTTGCGCACCATCGCCGTGGCCGCTATCAGAGGTGGCTGCCGTCCAATTGCCGACAAATTACGGACCGACGTCGGAGAAACCGCCCAATTTCTCGCGTGAATCCTTAGGGCTGACCCGCTTAGATCGAGAAAGCATTGCCGCCGTTGGCGAGGATGCTCTGGCCGGTGATCCAGCCAGATTCATCACTCGCGATTAAGACAACCGCTCCAGCGATGTCGCCAGGCACGGCCATTCGGTGAATCACCTGACGCCCGACGCTGTCGCTGACGATCGCCTCCGGCACCCCTTCCGCCATGGCCGTGCGTGTCAGCGAGGCGACGACGGCGTTGATGGTGATGCCCTCATCGCCGAGCGTCGCCGATAGGGCTCGGGTCAGCCCGATGATTCCCATCTTGCTTGCGCGGTAAGCGATCGAGACGGGGCTGGCGATCGCGACTGATGCCGACGCGATATTGATCACGCGGCCCCAGCCACGCCCTCGCATCAACGGAAGAAAGGCTTTGCACATGAGCATTGTCCCGTTCAGATTGACGCTCATCACCCGCTGCCAGAGCTCGATGTCGAGCGCGTCCCAAGTGACGCTTTCGAACGTGGCCGCGTTGTTGACCAGGATGTCGACCTGCCCGAGGTCAGCTTCGACACGAGTGCGGGCCTCTTCGACACTTGCAGGGTCACTGATGTCGAGCGTAAGAGCACTCGCTTTGCCTCCTGCTTCGGCGACAAGTTGGGCGGTTTCGCTCTGATCGGACCGCGCTCCGATGACGACGTGCGCTCCTCGTCGAGCCAGCTCGACAGCAACGGACTGGCCGATGCCACGAGAACCGCCGGTGATCAGCGCGACGCGCCCCTGATGCGGTCTCTCGAATCTCGCTGAGCCTCCCTCAGCCCGACCAGTCATTGCAATGCTCGAGCCTCAGCCATCTCGATGGCCGGCTTCAGGGTGTCCTCACACCACTGCCGGAACGTCGTGGGCGTGGTCGACGCGGCGGTACGTGGTTCTCCCAGATCAAGCCCTTCGCCGTACGCAGTCCACATGTCCAGGGTCGCTTGGGCCATCGCGTCCGACATGCCGAAGCCCAGCAGCCTCGTTTTGTATGCGTCGCCGGGGGTCCGCTGAAAGCGGACCGGACGGCCGAGCACGTCGGTCATGATCGCGGCCATCTCGTTGAAGGAGAGGTCTTCTGGCCCCATGAGCGGCATCTCCCTGTTGCCCGACCAGGAGTGGTCGAGGAGGAGCCTTGCAGCCGCGGCCGAAATGTCCCTCGTGGTGACGGCTGGCTGCTTGAGTTCACCGTTGATCGGCAGGAAGAAGGCGCCCTGGGTTCGGATCGCCTCGACCTGCCTGAGCAGGTTGTCGATGAACGACGGGTTCGTGACGGCGCAGTAGGAGGCGCTCGTGCTCGCCAACAGGTCGTCCATCGCGAGAGACGCTGTCACCAGCCCGGCATGTTCGGCTGCCGGCGTGCCTCGTCCCAGCGACGAGATGCCGACCACCCGCGCAACCTCGCGGCGGTCGAGCGCGGCCGCGGCTGGCCCTGTGAAATCGACATAGGCGACCTCCGCGCTCGCTGCGCGCGAGTCAGGAGGACATAGCCAGAAGACCGAGTCAGCTCCCTCAAACGCCTCGTCGACCACGTCGGGATCGCCATGCGAGCCTGCCACGACCTCGACGCGCGCGATCGTCTCGCTGGGTAGCGCGTCGGGATTGCGCGCGATCACGCGCACCGGCTCGCTTCCTCGCAGCAGGTTCTCCAGAACCTGACTACCGATCTGGCCCGTGGGCGTCGTGACGACGATCATCGTCGGTAACGTATCAGCGCCGTATCCCGCATGTGAATGACCGGTTCAGTCACGGTCATTGCCCGGCCGTTCATGACGGCAGCCTGTTGCCTGCGTTACCCTCCCCGTGCCGATGGCTCCGGTCGAGTCGCTCCGCCTCCGCTACTTCGTGGCAGTTGCCGAAGAGCTCAGTTTCGTCCGTGCCTCCCAACGGCTTCACATCGCTCCACCAGCGCTGTCGCGAGCAATCAGAGAGCTCGAGGCTCACCTCGGAGTAAAGCTTTTCGACCGGTCATCGCGGCACGTCGCTCTCACCGAGGCTGGCAGCGCGCTGCTCCCGGACGTGCGACGCGCTCTTCAAGACATCGACGCTGCGACCACGCGCATCCAACGCCTCGGTGGACCTATGCGACGCCTGACCGTCGCCTACAAATCGGACATGAATGGCGGCTTGCTGCAGCAAATCGGAGACCTTCTCGCAAACGAGCATCCGGCTGTCTCGGTCGAGGCCCTGCTCGGCGGATGGGGCGAACAACCCGAGCAGTTGCGACAGGGACTCGCCGACGTTGCACTGCTCTACGAGCCCTTCGACCAGGAAGGGCTTGCCTTCGAACTGCTCGTCGAGGAGCCGCGACTGGTCGCACTGCCGACCGCACATCCTCTCACCGCTCGCGATGTCGTGTCACTCACACAGCTCGAGGCTGAGTTCGCACCAACTCCAGGACCCTACGTGTGGCAAGTCCGCACTCCGGACGGCGTCGGCACGTTGCCGCGAATCCGCGACATCTCTCAGTTGCTTCAGCTTGTGGAGCTGGGCGACATCGTCGCCATGCTTCCCGCATCCGTTGCGGTCCGCTTCTTGCGTGATCCGATCAGATACCGTCCAGTGGCAGAACTCGCTCCCGCGCGCCTGTTCACCGCCTGGCCACGCGAGTCAGAGTCCGCAGAGGTCGCCAGCTTCGTGCGCGTGGCTAAGAAGCTCGCAGATACCAAAGCGAAAGATGAGACCCTGGCGGCCGTTTGAGGTCGAGATGTCGGCCTTGAGCTTACCTCACTCGGTGGAAGAACCTCGAGTTCTGGTTTGTTAAGTGCACGCCCGGGCCGCCGGCAGACCTTCTTTGGATACCGAGCTCGCGGAGCTGTCGCGGCGCGAAGCCAGCGCGACCCGCGTCGTCGCCTTTATCGCGCCGAGCCCAGTCTTCCTCCTCAGGTAACAAAGGGCACGCTGGGGTGTGCGTCGCTACTTTCGCACGGCCGCGCACGTCCCTTATCCTGCGGCCTCGTCGGGTCTGGCCTTGGAGTCAGGACACCGCCGCGACGCGCATCTGCGCCGGCAGCGCGCCGCGAACGCAACTCCCTGCGCCAGGGTGAGACACGACCTCGACGCTGCCGCCGAGGGCGTCAACACGGTCCCTCATGTTAGTCAGCCCGGCGCCCTTGCGCACTGACTCGACGGCGAACCCAGCGCCGTCGTCAATGACTTCGAAGATGAGCTCGCCATCCTCGGTGTGCAGCAGCACTTCGGCCTGGGACGCCTCCGCGTATTTCTGCACGTTCTGGAGCGCCTCGAGCACGCAGAAGTACACCGTCGCCTCCACATCCTGGGCGTAGCGCTCCACGCCATCGGCTTCCACGCGCACCGGCAGCGTCGCCTTGCGCGCCTGCGATTCCAACGCCACGACCAGCCCTTTGTCGGCGAGTAGTGGCGGATAGATCCCCCGGGCCAGGTCACGCAGGGTCTCCAGGGCTTCATCGGCGTCGCTCTTGAGCTGCTCCAGCATCGTCGCCACCTTCGCCGGGTCCTGTCCCAAGAGCATTTGCGTCAGCCCTAGCTTCACCTTCAAGGCCACCAGGTGCTGTTGGGCACCGTCGTGGAGGTTCCGTTCGAGGCGCCGGCGTTCCACGTCCTGGGCGTTCACCAGGCGCTGCCGGGAGGCGCGCA
>Ga0070765_100001467_pt1 | contig 14503 bp, 16 predicted proteins | sample HubBroMetageWFT5_FD_71516 | JGI IMG/M metagenome (GOLD analysis project Ga0070765, IMG submission 71516) | Warmed and freeze-thawed soil microbial communities from the Hubbard Brook experimental Forest, New Hampshire - Hubbard Brook CCASE Soil... | ecosystem: Environmental > Terrestrial > Soil... | reverse complement strand
CTTGCCAACCGACAAAGCGGCTCCCCTCCAGGTCTGGGGGGCTATTCGAGTGTTGGGTTTGTCCACCTACCGAAGCCGGTGCGCCACCTGGCTCACGATGTAGGCCAGCGCTCGCACAATCCGTGTGCGGATCCCAAAATTTCTTCTTGGAGGCCTCTTGAACCCAGCCGGTCTCATCAAGAAGCCGAACACAAAGCGAATTGCGACAATCGTCAGTGCGACGACAATGAGGGCGGGGAGAAGCACGTCGAACATGTGGTTCAAATATTCACCACAGAGACACAGAGCGCACAGAGGAGGCAAAGTTTTAAAGTTCTATTCACTCTCTGTGTCCTCTGTGTCTCTGTGGTGAATTTTTCCGTTCTCCTAGTCGAATGCCGTTGGAACTGTCGTATTCAGCGCGGCACGAAAACAAAATTGGATCTGCTCTTTAGTTATCCGTGACAATGAAAGTGGCGGCAAGGCTTCCGCCCCGAAAAACTCTACACTCGATGTCTCAACTGAAGGCCTAGCCTCTCCAGCCTCGATCTCACACTGGAAAAACATCTTGTAGATGTGAAATGGAAAAGGGGGATCGTGCGGATGTTTTGCCCGATCAAAAACCGCCAATAATCGTTCAACCTTGACCTGAAAACCGCTCTCTTGCCGGACCTCCTTCGCTACTGCCTCGGATGGGGAATCGTTAACGTCCGCCCATCCTCCCGGTAACGTCCAGAGTCCATCTGTTCGCTCTTGCACCAACAGGATTTTACGGTCACGAAAAACGGCTGCTCGCACATCGACCTTCGGAGTTGCATACCCAACTTGGGCCTCGAAAATAGTGCGGATCTTAGATCCCTCAGTATCTCCTTGCTTTTCGAAGATCTCAGCCGCGATTTCAGAGATGCGGGTGTACCGTTCGCGGTCGTAATCTGAAGTAGAGAAATGGTTGCCGGTTTGGGCGAGCGCCTGCAATTCCCTGGCCCACCTTAACCATTGTGGTTCCAACATCGCCCTAGTGGAATGAGAGGTAGCTTGGTGGTGGCTTGGTCAGGTCTTCGTAAGAAGTCACCAATGCGTCGAAGGCCGGGAGCGCATCATGAAAAGCTTTCGGGCTTCGAGCCGAAAGGGTGATGTAATGCACGGAAGACTTGGCTTGAATATAGGCGGTTGCTTCACTGTTCCCAAAGTGATCTCCGCTGTAATAGTAAATCTTGGCCTTGCTCGCGTCCTGAGTAGTCAGCGTTTTGATAAATTTGGCCTCAACCTTAGGACTCCCGTTTCCGCGGAGAGTTTTTACGGTATCCTTCACTTGGTCTTCAATGCCGGTCACTTGGTTGTCCAAGCTTCTGACCCTGGCGAAACAAACGACGTCGCTTTTGTCCCAGCCTGCATTTTCCGGATAGAAGACAACATTCAAACCTTGGGAATTACCGACCTTATCGTCTAAGACCCATCCAAGTGGAGCCTTTAGTTCGAAGGCATACCCGTCCCCCTTTAGAACGGTGTAGCCTTCTACAAGTTCGTCCGCTCGCGCACCGACGATGCCGCAAGCTACCAAGGACAGGATTAAGAATCGCGGGACTGCCATATGCGGGTGTATCTTACGCTAGCCTGCATCGCTCACAAATGCCATGCCCGCGGTTGTAGGCGGGCGAACTCATCGGTGAGCGATGCAGGCTCTGCCGCCCCGAGAGCTTCGGGGCCGGCTATAGCCCGCAATGTGCGTTGCTTCGCCAAGTGTACACTTTGTGCCCTCGGCGCGAAGCTACCGAGGATGTTAATTACATCGTTGCCGTAGCTGGTCTGCCGGCAAACGCTCCGCGGCTGCGATTTGGCTTGTCTTCGCGCGTTACTTTCGAAAGAAGCGCGAAATCAATCGCCGGCAATTCCGACTCAGCTTGCGGCCGTTTTTCCATTCCGTCATGATTTATGGCGAATGGAGTTTTGCTAAGAGTTCTGGCAACTAAAAGAGTAAAAATATCCATATTCCCTCCCGTTATTTGTTGGTTTCGTTTGTTCTCCACGTTCCGGGGGGAGGGTTGAATCGCTAGCATGTCGTTATACTTCTGCGTCTTCGGCTAGCGAACGATCTTCTGCTTCGTCGAAAGCCACCTGCAAACGCGTGTTGAGCGCCAACAGTGCGACGAATAGACCGAGGATCATGCAGACTCCCAAGAACCCGACCATCGGGTGGGAGTAATCGTGTATCTGTGACCCTGCGATCCCTCGGACGACAGCGGCGATAACACTCACGATCGCGCTTAATCCGGCGATCCACGTGAGTACCCGCTTTGTCCCTCTTACCTCTGTACTTATTGTCTTGTGTTCCATAAGGGTTTCACCTTTCACTTGTGCTCACCCTAAAGCTTTCGCTCTGGGTGAAACCCTCATCAGTAACACTTAACGGCCTCACCTAACTACGGGTGGACGGGTAAGTCAAAGGTATTTGTGAAATTTTTCACTTGTTGACGCGTCAACTAGCTCGCGGGCAACGGGTTGTGTAGGTCGTTTAGTGGACAGAGTGGACCAAGTAGAGTGAGTCGACGTAGTGATCACAGGTTTCCGCCGGTCAAATCCACTAGGTCCACCGGGTCCACTCAGTCCACTAAGATCCTCTTTCTGAAGCACTTGTTAGACGTTCCCCAACTGCACCAAAAACAGTCGCGGTCCGGTTTCGGTCTCGGTATTCCCGGTCAACTCTCGTACTTCGAGACCTTGTGCCAGCTCTAAAAATACCCGGACGGCCTCGTATTCTTCCGGGCCTTCCGGGTGGCCTCGATAGGCGAGAATTGAGATTCTCCCTTTTGGTGCCAGCCGATCGATGACCGCAGCGATGGCAGGGATTGTTGTGGATGGTCGCGTAACGATTCGATGATCGCCTCGCGGCAAATACCCAAGATTAAACATGGCGGCATCGATTCTTGGGTAGCCGATCAACGCGCGAGATAGCCCGGAATGACACCCCAGAATCAAGCGGACCCGATCGAGGTTGCCGGCGAAGCGGATTAATTCCGAGGCATTGTTCAAAGCCATTTTCTGGACGTCAAACCCCAGAACTCTTCCGCCCTTCCCAACCCGATCCGCTAAGAACAAGGTGTCGTACCCGTTTCCCACGGTTGCGTCTACCGCGAATCCTCCCTCGGGAAGCGCGGCGCTAACCCACTCTGTTGCGGCCCTTGTCAATCGAACCTGGCTTACTTCCAAAGGGATGGACGACATACAGCGATTTCCGGATGAAGATACTCGTTCCTTTCCAAATTCTCTAGCAGCTGTCGCGCCGAAAACGGTACCTGCAGGGCGCCTTTAGAGCCGAACCCATTTAAGATGGCGAGCCTTGGCCAGTTTGGATGAACTCCAACAAGCGGCCGGTTATCTACTTTAGTGACCGCTCTCACGCCGGCCCGATGATCTTCGATCTCAAAATCGAATTTGCAAAAACTCTGAATACCTTTGCGAATCTCCGTTAGAGCTTCGCTGGTGGGAGTTTCATCGAACCGATCCCAGGAATAAGTTGTTCCGGCCAGAAGCTCGCCTGACAAGCTGCGGAAGATCCATTTGCCGCGTTGGACAATGCGGAGGTCAAGGAACTCCGGGGCTTTCAGCGTCAGGACTTCACCTTTTGCCGGATTGAGCTGGATGGCATTGAAGTACGGATTCTTGCTCATGCGGTATCCTTCACAGAAGACCAGGTATTGGGCGCGGATATCGCCCCAGTCTACGCCGGCAGAAGAAATCCTGATCTGATCATACTGAAAGGGCGTTTCCAGCAATCGGTTTTGCTGTACCAAAACGGATCTCAATCGGCTGATCAATTGGCGGATATCCAGTTGGGCGGCGACGGTGATTTCGAATCCGCCATGGGTGTTGGCGAGGTTAGGCGGGACTGCTGGGTTCGCCGGGTTAACATACGGTTCGTATTCCGGAAGCTGTCGTTTAGCCTCCCAACGTTGCTGTTCTTCCTCGTCGATAAACAGACGGAGCACGTCGCGTCGAGCGAATAAGCTAGCGCCCAGCAGCTGCTCAATCCTGGGGTAGGTCGAGAACGCCTCCTTGATAAGCTCACCGATTAGGGCCGGACGGTTCAATCGTCTGCCGGTAATCGGATTGATGATCCCGCCGGCAGCCTTTGATGCGGCGCTCCGATGCTGATCGTCGACCACAATGAACGATCGACCCCGCTCCAAAAGCAAAGCGGCGAAAACACTTCCAGCCAGTCCTTGGCCGACGATCAAATAATCGACAACCGGCATGGCTCGAACTCGCTTTCAGCTCGTTCGAGAATAGCCAATGGCCAATAGCCAATAGCCAATGAGGTGGGCGCTGGATTTTGCAGCATTCTATCGGCTATTGGCTATCGGTTATAGGCTATTCTACGAGCCTAAGGCGAGTAGACGTTCTCTTCCATTTGGAAGGCACTTCTGATCAGACGAATTTCCTCGTTAGGCTCAGTAAGAACTTCGACAATATCGAATCGAAACGGGACTTCCGGAAGATCGAGCAGACGCAGCCATTCTTTGGCGGCACGAGTGATGCGACTCCGCTTGCGCCAGGTCACCGCTTCACTAGGCGGTCCGAATAACTCGTTTCTGCGGGTCTTTACTTCGACAAACACTAAGACCTGCTCTTTTCGATCCCGGCACACCAAATCAATTTCACCGCCGCTTCGCGCTCTGAAATTGCGGTAGAGAATCTTGAACGACGCTTTTTTGAGGAAACGTTCCGCGGCGGCTTCGCCTCTTTTTCCCAGCCGGAGATGCGGAGCCAAAGGGGCCCGCCGGCGGAAGTGGCTACGCAAACGGGAAATAAGTCTGTGCCACTGGAGCAAACGATCTCCGGTGGAGCGGACAAGGGCCGTGGGTGCGAAGCGATGCCAAATGTTCGGGCGTACCATATCCTTTGTTGTCGCAGAATTGATAGACAGGAAATTCCGTATGCCAGTTCAGCATCATACGATCGCGGGTTACTTTAGCAATGACGCTGGCAGCCGCTATACTAAGGGATTTCATATCGCCGCCGACGATCGCGGTTTGAGGAAACGAGAATACCGGAACCGGAAGACCATCAATCAAGAGATGTCCCGGAGCAGCGCGCAAAGAAGAAACAGCTCGTTCCATCGCGAGATAGGATGCTCGCAGAATGTTCAGTCGATCGATTTCATCGACCGAGGCGATGCCAACGCCGAACTCGATCTTCTCATCGGTTGTGAGCTCGAGATAGAATTCTTCGCGAACCTGCGCCGAAAGGAGTTTCGAGTCGGTCAGTCCTGGAAGCGAAAATCTCGGAGGTAGAACGACTGCGGCGGCAACCACCGGACCTGCCAGAGGTCCGCGGCCGACCTCATCGATACCGGCGATCCGTTCGGCTCCCTCCCGGTGAAGCGCTTTCTCAAAACGAAGGGTACACCTTGGCATAGCAACGCCACTCGCAACCGGCCATCACACGATAATTAAAGGTTCAGCAGCCGAACGCAAAGAAGAATTGTTGTAAAAGGTCTGAAGCTTCGATTTTGTGGAAGGGCTGAGAGGATCCGGTGGCGTAACGCGGATGGGACCCATGGGACTTATGGGTCATGTGAGCCACGTTAAGACCTGCCGTGCCTAAGCTTCCTCAACCGCATCGACTGCGAGGTCGGCGGCTTCGTCGCTTTGGCTCAGATGCTTGATGCGGATCTCTTCCAGTTCCGCGATTCTAGTCACGTGCTGCAGTTCGCTGCGGAGTTGCCGGCCATTGTGCATACCCTTGGAATACGCCATCAGCCGCCCGCGCAGGCTCGCCATGGTGAATTGCTCAGCTCCATTCTCGTCGACCGCCATTCGGCAATGGCGGAGGATATGTTCCCATTTCTCCTCCGGACCGACGTCTGGAACAACGATACCCGATCGCAGGAAAGCTCTCGCCTGCCGAAAGATCCAGGGGTTGTTCATAGCGGCCCGTCCGATCATCAAACCGCGGACTCGGGTTTCTTGAATCCGGCGAGCGATATCTGTCACCGAACGTAAATCGCCATTCCCAATCACGGGTACCGAAACTTCATTTGCCACCTGAGCGATGATGTCCCAGTCCGCATCCCCGGAATAACCTTGTTCCTTAGTCCGTCCGTGGACAGCGATCGCTTGAATACCGGAGTTCTCTAAAATCTTCGAGGTTTGCACCGCGTTGATCGAACCTTGGTCCCAGCCCAATCGAATCTTGGCGGTTACCGGAAAAGGATGAAGCCGCCTGACGACCGTGCTAGCGAGCTTTTCCAGCAAAGGACAATCCCGCAGTAGCGCAGAACCGCCTTGCTTACAGACGACCTTGTTAACCGGGCAGCCAAAATTAAGATCGATGAAATCGGGCTGGACCCACTCAAGCACAGCCTGGGCTGCGCTGGCCATCTTCTCCGGATCAGCGCCGAAAAGCTGCACCCCTAACGGCCTCTCAGTCGGCTGAAATAGGATCATCTCTCGGGTCCGCTCATTGCGGTGGAGGATGCCGTCACCAGAAACGAACTCCGTGACCATGACATCTGCGCCTTGTTCTTTGCACAACCGGCGGAAAACGGAATCGGTGACGCCGGCCATAGGGGCCAAGAAGAGAGGGCAGAAAGGGCTATTAAACCAGGGAAGCATGGCCAAACCGGACGAACAAACGTTTATTGCTAGTGCTGAACGGTCACGGCTGCCAGCGCCGATTGTGAGTCATTAAAGATCGAAAAGACTTTATCGAGCCTCGAAATCTGGAACACAAGCCTGACGTTCTCCTGTAGACCGGCCAACGCTAATTTCCCTCCGTACTGCTGGACCCTCTGCAAAGCGTCGATAAAAATCGCCAACCCTGAGCTGTCTACATAAGGAACCTGCGACAGATCAATCACGATGCCCGTGATCTGACGTTCGATCAAAGGCTCAAGTTGAGCTGCGACTTTCGGCTTCTCATTGAGATCGATGTCGCCACTTAATTCCAGGACTTCGGCGGACATTGGCGCTACGTAAATACCATTCTTTCCCAGGAGCAGCAAACAGCAAGGCGCGTCAACGCGCCTTGCTACCGTAAGCCAAACCGGAACAGCAGGTCCTTGGTGTCGGCCAAATCCCGGCACAGTTGATCGGGGCGATGCTCACTTAAATTGGCTGACGAATACCTGCCCGTAGCGACGGCGATTGCAACTGCGCCAAAGGCCCGGGCACAGGCGATATCCTTGGGTGTGTCACCAATGACAAGAATGTCCTGCGCAGCGAATTCGACTTTGAAGGCGGCTTCAGCGCGCCGTTTCGCAATCGGTCCGAGCTGGTTTCGATCAGAATTATCATCTCCAAAAGCACCAAAACTGAATCGACCCCAGATGCCGTGCGCAGTCAGCTTAATTTCCGCGCCCCGGCGGACATTGCCGGTGAGCAGACCGATCGCGTGTCCGTCCTGGGCTAGAACGTCGAGAAGCGATATCACCCCAGGCAAGATTGCTCCGGATAGAGATGCTAAGTGCTGCCTCAACCAGACCAAGTAGCCGCCCAGATACCGGTTGACGTTCGCGGTCGACACATCCAGTGAATGATGCTGTAGGATTTCCTGTACTATCGCGGTGTCAGTGCTGCCGGATACGTTGATTGTACGCAGATCCTCTTCTATCGCGAAAAGATCGGCTCCAGCGGATTTCAAGGCCGCGCGGCCGGCTCCGTCCGTGGTCAAAAGGGTGCCGTCAATGTCGAAAAGGAAGAGTTTCATTCCTCCGAATCATCGTCTGGTTCGTCGGGGGGGAGCTCTTCCGTAGGAGGCGCAAATCGCCTCTTTCGCTTATTAGATGGCAACGGTGAGATCGTCATCCCAATGCTTTTACCCATCAGTTTCGGCTCCATCTCAGCCTGGCCCATTGAGGAGAGGTCCTCTTTTAGGCGCTGCATCAACTGGAAGCCTAGCTCTTTGTGACTGAGCTCACGGCCCCGGAACTGGAGGTGACATTTCACTTTGTTTCCTTTATCCAGAAATTCCTCCGCGTGTCGCACCTTAATCATATAATCGTGCGGATCGATATTAACGCGGAACTTGATTTCTTTTAACTTCGAACCGGTAGATTTCCGGTCCTTGTCTTGCTTCGAAAGATCGTAACGATACTTCCCAAAGTCGACAATTTTACAAACCGGCGGGTTTGCTCCTGGCGCGACCTCGACCAAATCCAGTCCAAGTCCTTGCGCTCGGCGCAAGGCGTCCTGGAGTTTCATAATTCCCAACTGTTCGTTGGTCGCGCTCAGTATCACTCGCACTTCGCGAGCGCGAATTCGGCCATTTACTCGAATCTGCTGTTGCTGAATAGCTTATCTCCTGGAGAGCGGGCTTGGGAGCTGCGAAGCTCGCTCAATCAAGTTTCTTTTCCTTAATTTCTCTTTGAACTCTTTCCACGAATTGGTGCGCACTGACAACTCCCTCATCGCCGCGGGAACGGCTCCTCACCGCTACGTTAGCGGCCTGTTCTTCTCGTGCGCCGAGCACCAACATATAAGGAACCCTATCGAGCTGAGCAAGGCGAATCTTGGCTCCAATTTTGTCTGAGGTATCCGAAACCGTGGTCCGCACGCCTGCATCGAGCAACATCCGCTCTATTTTACGGCCGTACTCAAGGTGCTTATCTGAGATAGGCAATACCCGGACCTGTTCCGGAGCGAGCCAAACGGGGAAACTACCGGCAAAATGCTCAATTAACACCCCGCAGAACCTTTCCAATGAACCAAATGGCGCCCGATGGATCATAACCGGACGTTTCGGTGAATTGTCGCTAGCCACGTAATGAAGGTCGAAACGCCGGGGCAAATTGTAGTCCACTTGGACGGTTCCCAGCTGCCATTCGCGGCCGATGACGTCCTTGACTACAAAATCGATCTTAGGCCCGTAAAAGGCAGCTTCTCCGTGTTCTTCCGTACAAATAATATTGACCTTTTGGGCCGCTTGCCGCAGCGCATCCTCCGCTTCGTCCCACTGTTCCGGAGCACCGACGTATTTGGATGAATCCGGAGCTCGCAGTCCTAAGCGAGCACGGAAATCAGTTAGTCCCAGAGTCCGCAACACTCTTATTCCTAGGTCGAGCGTACGAAAGAGCTCTTCTGGAAGCTGCTCGTCGGTACAAAAGATGTGCCCGTCGTCTTGAGTCAGACCTCGCACCCTGGTCAAGCCGCCTAATTCTCCAGATTGTTCCCACCGATAGACAGTTCCGAATTCGGCCAGCCGAACCGGGAGATCCCGGTAAGAATGCGGCGACGATGCAAAAATCTTAATGTGCATCGGGCAATTCATCGGTTTCAGTAGGTAGCCCTCGACGCTGCCGTCCTTAAGCATATTTGCCAGGGTGGCGCAGGTGCAGCCCTCGTCGGCAAGGTGCTGAAGCACCTCCGGCTCGACCAACGGCGGGAACTGTGAATCTTGGTAATAAGGGTAGTGGCCTGAAGTCCGGTAAAGATTCAACTTACCAATGTGCGGGGTAAACACTTCGGTATAACCCTGCTTGCGCAATTCTTCCGAAATGAAGTTTTGCAGCTCTCTTCTGATCACAGCTCCCTTTGGTTTCCAAAGGACTAGCCCGGGGCCTACCTGGTCATCGATGTGGAATAACTCCAACTCGCGGCCTAGCTTCCGGTGATCGCGTTTCTTGGCTTCTTCTAACCGGGTAAAGTAGTCGTTCAGCTCCTGCTCGGTCTTAAAGGCAGTGCCATACACTCGTTGCAGCTGCGGTTGGCTTTCGTCTCCTTGATAATAGGCGCTGGCGACGTTGGTCAGTTTGAATCCACCGATCTCTCCGGTCTTGGAAATATGAGGGCCTGCACAGAGATCAGTGAAATCACCATTCCGATAGAGAGTGATCTCTTCGCCGTCCGGAATTCTTTGCAAAATATCCAGTTTATATTTGCTGGGAACATTCCGAGGACCGAGCGCAGCCAATGCCCCCTGCCGGGCTAAATCGAGCGCTTGGTTTCTATCGACTGAGATTCGTTCGAAAGGCTGGTTCTCAGCGATAACCTTACGCATTTCCGCTTCAATACGGATGAAGTCTTCCGGAGTGATGCGCCGATCCAACTCCAGATCGTAGTAAAAACCGTTTTCCACCGGCGGTCCGGCAGCAAACTGAGCTTCCGGCCAAATCCGTAAAATCGCAGTGGCCAATACGTGAGCGGTAGAATGCCGTAACCGCTCCAAATCGGTCATCGGTTTCGAAGCTATGCTGTTGTCGCTCATCAAAAGGGGAGGGAACTTACATGTAACCCGAGCGAAGACCACGGTTTTTTTAGGGCGAGGGATGGGAGAGAACCTGGAGGGGAGCCGCTTCATCATGCGGCAGTTCTATAAGGTGGCGGTAGGCGGCTCCCAGGATCGTCCCAGCATTCGCCACGTCTGTCGATCCGCAGTTCCCTGGCCGATCGTCTTCACAACCCCGAGCCGTTGGACAAATCATCACGCGGGGCCGTTCCGGGAGCCGCCTGTTGCCAACCGATAGAACTGCCACATGATGAAGCGGCTCCCCTCCAGTTACCCTTGCATGGAACCCTACTCCAGCCGATCTTCGCTCTCCTTTCTCGCATCCGTCTTTCGACTCATCCGATGAACAAATTGAATGCTGCTATCTTCGGTGCCACCGGCTATACGGGGGAAGAGCTTGTCCGCCGCTTGGCGAAGCATCCGTTGGTAGAGATTGTGGCTCTCACTTCGCGGCAATCTGCCGGTAAGCTTGCGTCCGATATTTTTCCTTGGCTGGATCGTCGCAGTGCTGCCGGCAAGATCCAGTTTGAAACGCCGGAGATCTCCAACTTGAAAGGCCGAGGCGTCGAGGTCGTCTTTCTCGCGTTGCCGCATGGAGTGGCAGCAGAAACGGCAGCTCCGCTGTTAGAGACCGGGACCCGAGTGATTGATTTGAGCGCTGACTTCCGGATCAAGGACCCGCAGACCTACGAACAATTCTACGGGCACAAACACCCGGCGCCGGCTTTGTTGGCAAACTCCGTCTACGGTCTGCCTGAGCGTTATCGGCAAGCGATCCGGAGCGCGAATTTGGTGGCCTGTCCCGGCTGTTATCCAACCGGGATCCTGGTACCGCTACTCCCTTTGGTGAGCGCTGGCCAAGTCCGCCCTTCTTCAATCGTAGCCGTCAGCATGAGCGGTGTGAGCGGAGCCGGCCGTAACCTCGATGCGCGCCTAATGTTTGTGGAATGTAACGAAAGTGTGCGGGCTTATGGGCTGCCTGCGCACCGACATCTTGCGGAGATCGAACAAGAAATTTCTGTCGCAGCGGGTGAACGGGTCCAGATCCAGTTCGCGCCGCATTTGGTGCCCATCAATCGCGGGATCGCAACCACGATTCACGTTGACCCTTCCGCTCGGACTACCGAAGAACAGATCGCAGCGACGTTGACTGCGGCTTACGGCGAAGAGCCTTTTATTCGTCTGGTGCCAGCTCCGAATTTCCCGGATGTGAAGAATGTCGCGTTCACCAATGCCATCGAGGTGAGCTGGCGTGTAGATCCGCGGACAGGGAAAGTAATCTTGATGTCAGCTGAAGATAACCTCGTTAAAGGCGCCGCCGGTCAAGCGATCCAGTGCTTAAATGTTATGCAGGGCTGGGACGAGGGGATTGGGTTGAATTAGGGTAAGGGTGCCGCCGAGGCCTGGAGGGGAGCCGCTTTGTAGGGCGGCAGTTCTGCAGGTTTGCTAACAGGCGGCTCCCGGAAACAACCCAGCGTGAGGCTTTCACCCAGCGGCTCTGCTCGATCCCGCTGCATGACCCGGATGCGCTGACTTAGACCGGCCGAACCCTGGACCGTTCGCGGGAGCCGCCTGTCTACCCCGAAGGCTTTCGGTGGCTGCCAACTCATAAAACTGCCATTTTACAAAGCGGCTCCCCTCCAAGGTTACAGACCCTGCCACCGTGCAAAGCGGTTCGCCTCCAAATCCGCGTCCTGCCACACCCGCACTATAAAAAAACATCAGATTATTGTCTTCGATCCTGAGCCTGCTCTGAGGTATTGGAGAGAGTTCACAGAGATGGCCTTTGCTTTTACTGAGATCAACGGGGGTGTTACGGCGCCCAAAGGATTCCGAGCTTCAGCGGTGCGGTGCGGTATAAAGGGTGAAACGAAACCTGGCCCTGACCTCGCTCTCATTGTTTCTGATGGCCCGGCCATAGCAGCCGCCACGTTTACCACTAACCGGATTAAAGCTGCGCCGGTCCGGGTTTCGGCAAATCACCTGCGCTCAGCCGAAATTCGAGCCGTAGTCGTGAATAGCGGGAATGCGAATGCCTGTACCGGAGCACCCGGGATCCAAAGTGCTAAACGAATGGCAAAGGCGGTCGGCCAAAATGGGCGTTGGCCGGAACGCCATACTTTAGTTTGTTCAACCGGTCGTATCGGCCGGCAATTGCCAATCGAAAAGATTGAGCGGGCGATCCCGGAGCTGTTCGCCGGGCTGGATAGCCAATCGGGCTCGGCGTTTGCCCGAGCCATCATGACGAGTGACACTTTTCACAAAGAGATCGCGATCGAATTTCCGGTACGCGGGCAGAGTATTCGAATCGGCGGCGCAGCCAAAGGGGCGGGAATGATCGACCCAAATATGGCTACCATGCTCTGTTTCGTTACAACCGATGCGATGCTGGAGAAACGGGACTTGCAGCGCCTCTTTTTGCAGAGCGTGGAACAATCTTTCAACTGCATTACTATCGACGGAGACATGAGCACCAACGACACCGCCATCTGTCTAGCCAATGGCCAGGCGGGCGTTCCAGCCCTCTCGTCTGAAGATCAAAGCTATCAGACTTTCAGCGAGGGCCTGAACTTTGTAACCCGGAATCTTGCCAGAATGATCGTGGAAGATGGCGAAGGAGTGAGCAAGTTCGTGGAAGTCCATGTGAAAGGGGCCGCTACCTATCAGGATGCGCGGAAGGCAGCCGAAGCCGTGGCGAATTCGAATCTGCTTAAGTGCAGCTGGTACGGGGAAGACCCGAACTGGGGGCGGATCATGGCGGCAGTCGGTTATTCTTCGGCCAAAGTCAGGGAAGAAATGTTGGACATCTTTTTTGATGGGGTCATCGCCGTCGAGCACGGCATGGCCAGTTCGACTCCGCCGGAAAAGCTGAAAGAGATCCTCGAGAACGAAAAATTCACGGTCACCGTTGACCTGCACCTCGGCACAGCGGAATACAAGGTATTCACAACCGACCTGACGCCCGAGTACGTACGTTTAAACATGTCCGAGTGACTGGGCGTCTGCTGCCGAGGGGGACACAGTGATGGAGAAACGAATTGATACTGAGAAGACAGAATCTTTAATCGACGCCTTGCCGTTTATTCAAAAGTTCCGCGGCCATACTTTTGTAATCAAATATGGCGGCGCGGCGATGGAGGATGATCACCTGGTGGAACGCCTTTTGCGCGACGTAGTGTTTTTGGAAGCCGTCGGCATTAATCCAGTGGTCATTCATGGAGGCGGCAAAGCAATTAGCCAACGGATGCGGGAGATTGGGAAAGTGCCTCGCTTTATCAATGGACTTCGCGTTACCGACGCGGAAACGATTGCGATTGTGGAGGAAGTTCTGGATAACGTGATCCTCCCGCGGATCGTCGCCACCATGAAGAGTTTCAACGGCGAAGCCGAAGGGTTTTCCGGGCGCGACGTATTTCTGGCCAAACGATTGCCACCGGTGCCCGACGGCAATCAGATGGTCGATGTTGGCTTCGTGGGCGAAGTCGTGTCGCTAGACCTCGAGCAGGTCCGAGAAGCCATCGAGCGGGAGACGGTCCCGGTCATTTCTCCTGTTGCTCGTTCCGAAGATGGAGCAGTTTTGAATGTTAATGCGGATCTGGCGGCCGGCGCCATGGCCGGAGCGTTAAAGGCATCGAAAATGATCTATGTGAGCGATGTCTTAGGGGTCATGCGCGATGTGAAGAACCCGTCCTCCTTGATTCCCCGTTTGGATCGCGAATCCAGCCTCGGGCTAATGGATGAAGGCATCATTGAGGCAGGCATGATTCCAAAGTTGCAGTCCGCGTTGTCCGCACTCGAGCACGGAGTCAGCAAGGTGCACCTAGTAGATGGCCGTATCCCTCATGCCCTTTTAGCGGAAGTGTTCACCGCTGAAGGGATCGGGACGGAAATCGTTCCCTAATCATCCAAGACTTGGAGGGGAGCCGCTTTGTAGCGCGGCAGTTCTGTTTGTAATTTAACAGGCGGCTCCCGAGAACAACCCAGGATGAAGAAATGAACCCAACGACTCTTCGTGTTTTTGCGGTCGAATAGCCAGCGGCCCTGGGTTTACCGGGCCGCTGTGGGTAGTTTCCGGGAGCCGCTGCTAGACACCGATAGAACTGCTGCGCGATCCGGCCAGCTGCCGGACGGCTCCCCTCCGTAGCGACGTCCTCCTTGAACTCCTGAACTCCTTGACCTATGGTCCGACTTTTTCCATGAGTGACCCTGAGACCAAACAACTGTTCGCCGATTACGTGGCCCCGACCTACGGTCGATACGACTTGGTGTTGGAGCGCGGTGAAGGGGTACGGGTATGGGA
>Ga0070765_100001466_pt1 | contig 14505 bp, 14 predicted proteins | sample HubBroMetageWFT5_FD_71516 | JGI IMG/M metagenome (GOLD analysis project Ga0070765, IMG submission 71516) | Warmed and freeze-thawed soil microbial communities from the Hubbard Brook experimental Forest, New Hampshire - Hubbard Brook CCASE Soil... | ecosystem: Environmental > Terrestrial > Soil... | reverse complement strand
ACGAGGACGCTCCACCCATCACTCATGGCCTCGTCGATTTGGTCTACCTCGAAGGCTACGACTCCCGAGATACGGTCGACCATGGCGTCTGAGGTCCGGAAGATCACGGCTCCGCCCGCGAAGACGAAGTTCACTGGAAAGGCGACCGGCCCAGATTCGGTGGAGAGAATGATCCGACCGATACCCCCGGTAGCCAGGTGCGCCTCGCATTGCTCGGGCGAGAGACTTTCCAGGGCGGGATGGGGGCCGGCGCGGCCCGCACCCGGCGGGCGATCCACCTCACCACCTTCAAGGTAAAAGGGTGTCGTATCGAGCGCGAGAGCGACCCGGCTCAAGGCCCCACCCGTGAGCGCGCTGTCGGAACTCTGCTCAAAGTAGGCCAGGAACCAGGCGTCGATACCGGCCCGCCTCGCCAGCTCCTCGGAACTCAAACCGAGCTCGGTCCGGCGACGGGTGACGCGACGGGCCAAATCCCCCACGCCCCGGCTTTGAGGCTTCTCCGTGATAACTGTTCCCCAGGATCTGGTGCCCTGAGTTCCTGGGTCTTCTTCTGCGTGAGGGGGTGCTTTCGTCATGTACCAAGTCTGCGCCCTATGCGCGTGAACCCCTTAGGGACCAAGGTCCCGACGCCCATGACCTTGGTCTCTTCCAGAGAAAAGTGGATCCAGTACCCCGTCACGAAAATGGCCGCCATAACGGCCTTCCGCCCGGCCTGCCAATGGCGGACCGGGCGGAAGGTTTATTCCGAGAAGGTGCAGGGATCAGGCGGTAGCCAGAACCCGTTCCGCCTGGACGTGCACCGCAAGTTCCTCAGTGGCCGACGTGCGCCGAGCGTGCCAGAACCCGAAGGCGACCAAGAGCGCCAGGATCCCAGCGAGGACGAAAGCCGAGATTGACGCGATCAGTGCGATCGTGGCGAAGGTTCCGAACGCATACGCCTCAAGCAGCAGCCCTCGGAGTGTGGTGCCCTGGAACACGGTCTGGACCTTCGCTTCGGCCGCGGTGTAAGCGGGAGAACCCTTCGGCAGCGCCATGGCCTGCGCAGAGAGCTGCGAGTAGGTCAATCCGCCACCGATTTCCTGGAGGTGCACCGCAATGAAGTCATTGGCGTAGACCTCAGCCTGTTGCCCGGTGACCAACGGCTGCCCAGCGTACTTCGAGACGGTGCCGATCATGGAAGGCGTTATTTCGCTACCCACTACTGGATGGGCGAACGCAGCCTTGGACGGGAACACAATCTGTTGCTGGGACAGCTGGTTGTGGACGTTGGAGTTAGCGAAGCTGTAGCCCCACATGAGGAGGACACCAGCCAGGACTAACACCACTACCATCACCGCACCTCCGGCGCTGGCGATCAAATCGAAAACCTTACGTTGCATTCCATATCTCCTTGTTCACTTTGATCCCTCTCGGTGAGGAGATCGGTGCTCTGCATTGTTCAGGGGGAGTGGCTCGAAAGAGTGGGAGCAAAGGTCCCAACGAGCAGGACCTTGGTCCCGCTCAGTCGGCTTGCTCGGATCGTCAGGACGAAGGTCCCGAGTCCATGGAATTCTCAAAGATGGGAACAACGTCCCTACTGCCGGACACTCTTCGCGCGCCGACAATGGCACGCATGAGCATGTACTTGGACATCCTGTCCTCCGCCCTCGATGGATGGGTGGACGAACTGACGGGGAGCGCGCTGATCGACGAATCTCTCGCTCTTCGGGTCGAGATGCTCGGAAATCGTGACCATCGCAGCGCATCGGCCAATGAGGCGCTGGCCGCCGAAGTGGCTTATGACCGTGCGCTCATCAGTCTGTGCGCTGAACACGACATCGAAGTCGTTCTCTCCGACTTTGCTGAGCCGCAGGCGGAACGGGCGCGACTCGAACGCAAACTGGCGCGCTCCGGCGTCGATCTGTTCGCCCTCGCCCGCCGAGGGCGAGGCTCTCAGGCCTGAGTCGCCTCTGACTCCGCGGACCTGAGTTTGGTTGCGTAAATAGCGGCCTCAGTACGGCTGTTCATCCTGAGCTTGGCCAGTAGCCCCGTCACGTAGTTCTTGACCGTCTTCTCCGAGAGATACATGACCTCGGCAATTTGACGATTTGTCTGTCCCTCGGCGATGAGGTCCAAGATGCGCGCCTCTTGCGGAGAGAGTGCCTTGAGTTCGGCGTTGACTTTGGGAGGGGTCGAAATCCGCTCCACGACTCGGGCCACGGCCCTCGGATCCATTAGCGACGCTCCACCCGCCACCTTCTTCACATCTTCAATGAGGTCCCTCGCCTTGATCTGCTTGAGCACATAACCGGCTGCCCCGGCCATGACGCTGGCGAAAAGGGCCTCGTCGTCGTCGAAGCTGGTCAACATCAGACACGCCAGTCCCGGCACGTACGAGCGAACGTCACGACAGACCTCAATGCCGCTTCCTTCCTCAAGCCGGATGTCGAGTATGGCCACGTCGGGCTTGGCCAGCGGGATACGGGTCATAGCTTCCTCTCCCGTGGCTGCCTCACCCACGACCTCAATGTCGTCGTCACTCTCGAGCAGGCTACGGACACCTTCTCGGACCAGCTCGTGATCATCGAGCAGAAAGACGCGGATGGTCATGGAATCCATTGTGCCAGTGTCTGGCACAGAGCAGTCCGCAACCTGGCAACTTCCAACGACTCAAAATGCCACCTCTCGATACGATCTGAGGGATGCCGCATCGCAAAGTCAACGATCCGGCCAAACTCCGGCGACTCGTGGATGCCGTCCTCATTATGGAGGCGGATATCGAGCTTCCCCTCTTGCTCCGCCACCTGGTCGAAGAAGCTTGTTCCCTGGTCGACGCCCGCTACGGCGCGTTAGGTGTGCTCAATGAGTCGCGGACCGACCTCGAGCAGTTCGTGACCGTCGGACTGAGCGACGCCGCAGAGCAGGCCATCGGTCCTCGCCCAGCCGGGCGGGGCGTGTTGGGCGTCCTGATTACCGATCCGGTACCACTGCGGCTCACGGACCTTGGCGTCCATCCCGACCGTTATGGCTTCCCGGCCAACCACCCGCCCATGAAGTCGTTTCTCGGCGTTCCCGTCCGTGTCCGTTCCCAGGTCTACGGCAACCTCTATCTGACTGACAAGGTCGGCGCTCAGGATTTCAGCGACGAAGACGAGGCGCTGGCCGAGGCCCTTGCGTTGGCGACTGGGATCGCCATCGAGAACGCCCGCCTCCATGACCGGGTCCGCATGCTCAGTGTCATCGACGACCGGGACAGGATCGCCAGGGATTTACACGACCGCGTCATTCAACGTGTTTTCGCTGTCGGGATGTCGCTGCAAGGTGCGGCGCGCCTTCCTGAGCGAGACCAGATCGTGGAGCGGGTCAACAAGGCAGTCGATGACCTCGACTCCACCGTTACCGAAATCCGGACCGCGATCTTCGAGCTGGGCGAGAGCCCCATGCCGGGTGGTCTCCGGCGCAGCGCCGTTGAACTCGCGAAGGAGATGGCTTCGTCGCTGGGACTGCGTCCTGAGATCATCTTCCAGGGTCCCATCGACAACGCGGTACCCCAACACGTGGCGGATCATCTGCTGGCGGTGCTGCGCGAGGCGCTGACCAATGTCGGCAAACACGCCGAGGCCACCCGCTGCACGGTGACGATCAGCGTGGCCGACGATGTGACCCTTGAAGTCTCGGATAACGGGGCTGGAATCCGAAGTCCGCTGGCTGACGGTGCTGGGTTGGGACTTGTCAACCTACGTAGCCGAGCCGAAAAACTGAAGGGTAGCTTCGAGGTGCAGGTGAACGAAGAGGGAGGAACTCGGTTGCTGTGGCGCGTCCCTCTCTAACCGGTTGCTGCCCTCGGGCCGTCTTGCGCGATGGTCCTTGATCTCTTGACCTGCAAGCGTGCCGAACGGCGCGGCGACTAATCAGCCCGATGGGCGGACAGCGCAATATCCCAGGTGCTGTGCCAGTGCCCGATGAGTGATTCTCCTACGCCGCCTACCAACGAACGCGCTCCGCCGTTGTATCCACGTTGGCAGGCTTCGGTGGCGACGTAGTCCTCGCGGTCGAGTATGTCGAGGTTCACCTCCATGACCTCTTCGCAGCGCGCACGGGCGTCGGCGTCCATGGGCCCCGGACTGCCCTCGATCATGTGCACGGTGCTCTCGCCTGGTTGCGAGCCTGGTGAGACCCGATGCATGGATCCGCCCTGCATATGGTCAATCAGCACCGTGGCGGGGTAGATGCAGGTGACCATGATCGTGTCGAGCCGCTCGGGCCAGTCCGCCTCGGGTACGTCGGCGAGCTTCTCGAGGCCCTTGAACGGCACGCACATCCGACTGTGTGGTCCGAAAGTGTCGACGGCGCAGTTATCAGACAGGAACGGGAGCAGGCTCTCACGGTGGAGGGAGGGAACGTGATAGGCCTCGTTGTTGAGATCAATCATCAACTTCCAGTTGGCTGCTTTGCGCAGCACACGCTCTGAGCCGCTGCGATAGCGCTCGTAGCCAAGCCATGCATACTCGTCACCAAGCGGATCGAGGAACCCGTCCACTTCGACGTCAGGCCGGAGGCCGACGACCACCAACCCGGCCTGAACGGCCACCGGGAGCCTCAAAAGCCCAAGCGTCTCGATTTCCAGCGCTGGAAAGCGATCGCGGTTGGGCATGCCGACCAGGTTGCCCTCAAGGTCGTAGTTCCACCCGTGATATGGGCACGTAAGGCGACGGCGATTGTCGATGCCGTCGCAGAGCGTCATGCCCCGATGGGAGCACGCATTCAGGAACGCGTACAACTCTCCATCTTGATGACGCGTGACCACCACTGGTACTCCCGCAACGTCACGGGCGACGATGTCCCCCGGTTCCGAGACGTCGCCCGCCCACGCGATCACCTGGGGGGTTCGGCGAAAGAGCATCTCCCGCTCTCGGTCGAAGCGTTCAGGGTCGGTGAAGACCGACCCGTCACCGACAAACGTCGAATCCCCGAGGTCCGTCGTGTCGGCAAGGATGTTGGCGATCATGCGGCGTCCGATCGCGATCATCTGCTTCGATGCCGAGGGCGATGTTGTAGCGGTGTCCTGCTGCCGAACAGTCACTGCGGGCCTCGGACCAATCGCCCGGGATTGGTTTCGGTGTCCACAACGTCGTGGAACGTCATGACGACGGATCCGATAGTCGCCGCGTAGCCCTTCGCTCGCTGTACCAGTCATGACCCACTAGCGGGCAAGTCGGACACCACGATCGCCGGCTCGAGCTGGATCGCGTCATAGTCGATGATATTGACATAGGCGAGCATGCCGGCGTCGAGCGTGCCGGTCATGAGGCCGTAGAGCCGGCCGTGTCGCCGGTCTGCTTGCGGGCCGCCCTCTCCAGCAAGAGCAGCCCCGGCTGACTCTCAACGATTTTGGAGCTGGATCTGCATGCAAACGGTCAGGTCTATTTGCAACCGAGCTTTTGGAACTGGGACTTGTCCGTGTAGGTCGCAGTGGGAAGGTACGGCCCCATGACCTGCTTCTCGGTGCCCGGCACGCTGATGTCTTGGACGGAATGCGTGAACGGAGTAGTGCTGGTGGTGGCGAGGTTGCGAAGGATCAACAGCGTCGACGTAGGCCGGGTGAAACCGTCGCCTGTAGTGCCCCAGTTCATCCAGGCCACGCCGCACTTGTCGGTAGCATTGGCGGGACGGTCCTGCGGGAGGCTGATCACGATCGTGTAGTCACGCTGAGCATCGGTTGGGACTTCTTCGTCGGACAGACAGGGACCGGTGGTTTTGCCGCTCGCGAGCCCCTCGTTGTTGCACAACGACCAGTAACGCAGCTGGGTGCCGCCCTGCATCTTCGCCTCGCCGTTGTAGGTCGCGGGGGTGGTCGGGAGCTTTCCGTGGAGAACCGCGATGTTGTGGCCGTCGGGATTGGGACCGATCGTTCGGTCGAGCCAGGCGGTCACGTATCCGTTGGCGGGGTTGGCCCCGAGACCGGTGCCGGTGGTCGGGAGGGTCGCGATGTCGCTTTGGAGCGTGGTCCCCGCGTAGTACGGCTCGAGCAATCGTTGGGGAGTCCAGTACTTGTACCACTGGACTGGATCGACGGCAGGATGCGTGGGCGAGGAGCTCATCGCCAGCAGCTGCTCGATCTTTGTCTCGGGGAAGAGGACCTGGTTGATGTTGGTGATGTTCGAGGCTCCGCTCTGCGTCCCGAGCGCGGCGCAGGCAGCGTTGCCCGTGGTCGTTGTGCCACCGGCGGCAGCGTAGGACGCGGTCGGGACGCCGACGCCGCCGGTCCAGTCCCGGCCGCGATCGGGGAGGTAGACCCTGGCCGTCACCGCAAGGCGACCGGCGCCACTCGCCTGCCCGGCTGTACCGGCGTAGAGAACGTTCTGCTGACGGTGTCCCGGGCCAGGATCCGGCTCGTCGACCACGGTGACGGTGTAGGAACGCTGCGCGGCGTTGCGGTTGGCACCGGGCATGAACGGGTTCGTCGAGCCGGGATCTGCCTTGATGTCGACGTCGTAGAGATAGGCGCGGGTGACACCCAGCGTCGAAGTCGCCGTGAAGGAGAAGAACCGTGCGTGAGGGAACTGACCGTGCAGCACGATCTTGCCGCCGGCCGGAACCACGTCGGAGGTGTACCAGTAGCCCGTGTGCGAATCAGGCCAAATGATGTCGCGAGTCTCCTCGGTGTAGGGGACTCCCCAGAAACAGCTGTTGGTGAACTTCAGCGCTGCGCCGGCGGCGGGGAAGTGCACGACGCTGCGAATCGGCGACGTCGACGCGCCGCCCGGGGACGAAACAGCTCCCAGAGCGACGGCCGTCGCCAGCCCGGCGGTCATTACGGCGGCACTCAGTCGTCTCATCAGGCCTCTCTCTGTCCTGCGGCCTTTCAACCAGCGGAATGTCGGTCCACCCCACCTGTTGAAAGTGATTTCAATAGAGTCAACCAGTTATTGAAGTTGCCGTCAATAGCATTGAACGGCTTTTTAATAACCGATACGTTGGCGGCGATGGCGACCAGACCCCGCACCCGCCTCGCCCCCGATGCTCGCCGCGACGAGATCCTCGACCATGCCCGGCGGCTGTTCGGGGCCCGCAGCTACGCCACGGTGTCCTCAAGCGAGATCGCCCGGTCGGCCGGGGTGACTCCAGGGCTGGTGAGCCACTACTTCCCCGGTGGCAAGCGCGAGATCTTCCTCGCTCTCATTCCACATCTCGCCAGTCGCCTGGCTGATGCGATCCACGTCGATCCCACGGGACCCGTCGACGAACGTGTGGCCATGACGGTCGAGCAGTGGCTGGAATGGTTGAACGTCAACCGTGAGACGTGGCTCGCGACGGCGGCGCAGGGTGACTACATCGCTGACCCTGACCTCCAAGCAGTGGTCGATGCAGGTCTGGAACACAACATTGATGCGCTGATGGCGGATTTTGCCGATGTCCTCTCCGACGATCGCCGCACGCGGCTGTTGCTCCGGTGCTGGCTCGGGTTCAACCGTGCCTGCTCACGGAGCTGGCTGAACGGCGATGCCACACGCTCGGAGACGGCACTGTTGCTCACCGCGACGCTGCAGCGACTGGTAACCGAAATCGCGCCGGCGCTGGCGGCGCTTGAGGATTAGTGACCACCGACAGCAGGTAGCGGCAAGCGTCCCGACATCTGCGGCTGCCCGATCTGACTAGCGGTCGTAGTCCACTGTCACCGTCGGGCTGGTTGGCCGAGACTGGCAAGTCAGCACATAGTCTGCGTTGACATCCGACCGTGGCAGCGCAAAGTTCTGCTCCATTTCCACCGTACCCGATACCAATTTCGCCCTGCAGGTACCGCAGGCGCCGCCCATACATGCGTATGGCACGTCAGTGCGGACTTGTAACGCAGCCTCGAGGATGGTGTCACCCGGGATCAGCTGAAGGATCTGTTCCGAGCCAGCGCACCGCACCGTGACTGTCGCGGGGTCGTAATCTCGCTTGCTCGTTGTTGGATCGTGGAAACCGGAGAACAGTTCGATGTGGATATGGTCGGAATCGATCTGATGTTCGAGCAACGTCTCGCGGGCCAACACCACCAGCTCGCCTGGCCCACACAAGAACCATTCGTCGACGGTGCTTGGCCGGAGCGAGTGGCCCAACCAGCGCTCAAGCTTTTCGCCGTCGATCCGTCCGCTGAGCTCGTCCGGGTGGCCCGGATCGCGGGAGAGCACGTGGGTGATGTCGATCCGTTCCGAGAAGCGTGCCGCGAGATCGTCGAGCATGTCCTTGAACATGACAGTGTCGGGCGTGCGGTTCCCGTAGATCAGGGTAAATCGGCTCCGTGGCTCCGTCTCGAGGACGGTCTGCAATATCGACATGATCGGAGTTATCCCACTCCCCACTGCGATCGCTGCATAGTGCTTGCCGCCATTGGCGTCGAGAGCCATTCCGAATCGTCCGGTCGGCGTCATTAACTCGAGTGTGTCGCCAGATCGCAATTGCTCGACTGCAAACGTCGAGAACGCTCCACCCGGAACTCGCTTGACGGCGATCATTAGCTTCTCTTCTGTTGCGGAAGCGAAGATCGAATAGTTTCGCCGCACCTCTTCGCCACTCAGGTAGGTGCGTACCGTGACGTGCTGACCAGCTTTGAAGCGGAATCTCTCCTGCAGGGCATCGGTCACGTCGAACGTGACGACCACACTGTCATCGGTCAGTCGAGTGACCTGATCAACGCGTACCTGGTGGAACTCCGCATGGGAGGTTTCTGCCCTCATCGGCATCCGTACTGGGAATACGCGCATGAGGCCGGAGTTGAGCTCTTGCCACTCGCGAAATCCGTCAGAAGTGAGCTGCTGCCCGAACACGGTGGCGATAGCGGCCTCACGTTGCAGGTAGGCCTCTTGATTCTTCCGCCAAGTCGAGGCGTACTGATGGAAGGGGATCGATGGGTGCAGGTGGTGGACCAGGTGGTAATTCTGGGAGAGCATCATCGGCGAGAGCAGCCACTCCATGCCGACCCGAACCCGTGTGGCGCGATATCGATTGTCCCGCTGCGTGGCCGTCAGCCCGTGGTGGGGCAGCCAGTCGAACCACCAAGCCAACACCACCACAGCGACCCTCTCGGGGATCAAGTAGAGCACCACCAGCCACCAGAAGGTGCCCGTTGCGAGGGTCGTAACGATCAGCGCAATCGTGAAAGCCATCATCGCTGCATTCTCTGCCACCTCGGCGCGGGGACGACGAGCTTGACGGCGGAGGTAGTACGCCACGTACGGCGCGTCCATGGCTGCCCAGCGCGCCGGGAGCTGCCACCACTTCCCGTGGCTGGCAAAGGTGTCGGGATCATGTTGGTCGTCGTTCGCCCAACGGTGATGCTCGATATGGATGAAGCGCCACGCCGGAAAGGCCATGGCGGGCGAGACGAACAGCATTGCCACTCGCCCTAACGCGGCATTCACCAGATGATGCGAACTAATGGAGCTGTGCGAAGCGTCGTGGACCACCGTGAACATCATGAAGATCGCTATGGCGCTCAAGGCGATCGTGATCGGACTGGGAAGTCGAAGCCCCACAGCCGCCCACCACGAGCCCGTGAAAAGCGCCAGAGCCACGAAGAAGACTCCGAGCGTCGGCGGCGAGATCTTCGGCACGATCCCCGGGAGATCTAGTCCGCCGAGAGACGCCGGGTCCGCCTTCTCGGTTTGAGGCTGCTCCCGGAGGGCAGGCGGCATCACCATGCCAATCGACAGCGCGGCCACTCGTCGGAAGGATGCTCCGCCAAATGGCGATTCCGGGAGCACTGAGCAGCTGATTCGCCGTCGTGCCAACACCCAGGCCCCGCAAAACGGGCGGGGGCATCCCCGCCGCTCGAATCCAGTATCACAAACACGACTCGTGTTATAATACTCTCGGCCAGTCCAGTCAAGATCACCTCGATCGCCATTCTGCGAGGATCAACTCATGACGACCACCACCCATCAGCGCCGTCAACCGGTCCAGGAGCGCAGCCGAGAAACGGTGGCGCGGCTTCTCGATGCAGCCGCGGCGATCATCGATGAAGCCGGCGTCGAGGCGGCGACGACCCGGGCGATCGCTGAGCGTGCCGGAGTGGCTTATCCGTCGCTCTACCGGTTCTACGCGGACCGCGAGGAAATCCTCGAGCAGTTGCTCGAGCGCCATCTCGCTGATCTCGACGCCGAAGCTGTAGCAGCAGAAGAAACCTGGCAGATCACGTCAATCGAGGACGTGATCGACCGCGAACTTGATCTTCACATCGCGTACTACGAGGAGCATCCGAGCGCTGCTCGGCTGTGGCTCAGTGGGAGAAGCTCCCCCACAGTTATCGCTCATGTGCGGGAACGTACGCGCGTCCTCGCCGAGCGGATGCGCAGCGCCCTCATCGGTGCCGGTCTCATTTCACCGGAAACCGATTCCCGCGTGCTTCTGCTCGTGGTCGAACTGGGCGACCGGATCCTCGATGTCGCATTCCGCGGCAGTTCAACCCACGATCCCGTAATCATCGAACTGGGCCGAACGGCGCTGAAGGCATACGCCCTACAAGCGCTCGATTCGGCCGTGCGTTGAGATCTCGGCGAATTGCGCTTTCACGCCGGCGCGAAGAGCCGAATCCATCGGCGACCGTCCCTCATCAGAGACCTTCATCAGAGACAGGGAGCCTTTCCGATATTTTGGATCAGCCAAGCATCGTGCCCACAGCGTGCCCACACGAGGGCGGAACGGGGCCAAAGAACGCGGTGCAGCGATCGCGGACGCGAGGTGGTGTTTCTATCCCCTGGACAGGAAGTTGAATCATTCATGCTGCTACAGCGAGCAGTTGGAAGAACGTGCCGGTCCGATCTGAAAAGCGTGAGGTCACCGGATCGACGCCAGTCCCGACCACCCAGCACGACGTCCTCACCAGGGCGTCGAACTCGTCGAACGGCTTCTTTCGGATCCGGCGAATAAAGGGCGCGGGTGGTTACTGGCTCTGCGTCAGGCCACCGTCGATCACATAGTCGACTCCAGTGATGTTCGCGGCGCGATCGCTTGCCAAGAACACAATGAGATCGGCGATCTCTTCCGGCCGTGTGAATCGACCCGTCGCCGTGTCTCGTACGGCCTGATTCGCTATTTGATCGGGCGCGCCGCCCTGGGCCGCAGCCACTGTCTCCGCCACTCCACCTTCTCCAAGCCACAGTCCGGTTGCGACGGGACCCGCACTGACCGAGTTCACCCGAACACCTTGTGGTCCAAACTCCTTTGACAACGCCTTGGAGAAGTTGCGTAGCGCTGCCTTACCGGCGCTGTAATCGATGACCAATGGGTCAGGGAGCGAAGCGTTAATGGAAACGTTGTTGACAATGCTCCCGCTGTTCCGCTCCACCATGTGGGGAAGCAGTGCCCGCGTCGTACGAACGGCGACCATGAACGTCAGATTGAGTGTTCTCCACCAGTCATCGTCAGTCACGGACAGGAAGCCCTCGAGGCGAGGGGTCACGGCACCCGCATTGTTGACAAGGATGTCGATGGGGCCGTCGTTCGTCGCCGCTTCGACGAGATCCGAAGGTCCGCTCTCAGTCAAGAGGTCCACGGCTATTTGGACAACGTTTCCGACGTCACTCAATGCCTCCAGCTCCGGCGAGTTCGCGCGCGAACCGGAGACGACCGTGGCACCCTCTGCTACAAGACACCTCGCGACGGCAAGTCCAATGCCTCGGCTCGCTCCGGTCACCAGAGCACGCTTGTCAGCGAGTGCTAGGTCCATGTTCAACTCCGTTCGATCTTCGATACACCAGCGTCAGGCGCCGTTTGCCTTCAGCCAGTCGAGCACGGTGTCGGCAACTTCCTTCCATCCGCTATCGATGGTCAGTGAGTGTCCACGACCCTCGAACTGCTTGAGTTCGGTCACGGCCGAAGAGTCTCGATATTGCTTGAGTGTGGATCGAGTGACGACATCAGGAACCGTGTGATCGGCCGTGCCCGAGATGAGAAGCAGGGGTCCGCGATCTTCCTTCTTCGTGTCCACTTTCGCCGGCGAATGGACAGAGAAGTTGGCGACCGCAGCCTGGAAGAGCGGTTTGGCCGGAGACGGAATCGTCCATCGATCGAAGAGCTCGTCGGACTCTTCTTCGGTCACGGCGTTGCCGAAGCCGAAGCGAAACTCTTTTTGGGTGAGGGAGACCGCCTTGTGGATGTTCGCCGGGTTCCCGAGCGCCGGTAGTCCCGCACGCAGTTGGGCGAGGGGAAGAGGCAGGACTCCTTTGATTTGCGCGGGATCGATGGCCACCGCCGCCTTTCCGTGGCCCTCACCAAGGAGCTTCTCTGCGATGAGGCCACCGAAGGAATGGCCCACGATCACCGGGTCGTTGCCGATCCCGTTGATGATCTCCGTCATGTGGGTGGTGATTTCGTCGATTCCGATGTTTGCGACCTCGTCAGGGTGCGCTCGAGCTTCCGCGACCGTGGCAGGCTCGTTCGGCCAGCCTGGGGCGAGGGGCTCGTAACCGGCGTCCCGGAACCGCTCGAGCCAGGGTGACCAACTCGTTGCGTGTAACCAAAGTCCGTGGATGAAGACGACGGGTCGGCCAGCAGTCATGGCATCTCCTTTTTCGGGGCGGCTCCAACAGCCAACGCCACCGGAGGTCGTTTGTCCAAGGCCTACGCGACGTCGATTGATAACCATCGCGACAGCGCCAGCCCACGTTGCGATTAGGGTCAACTGCGGCGCCTTCGCCTCCCTGCGCCCAGAGTCAATCGGGGCTGAGAATGGATCTCGACCTGCGACTGGTGCGGTATTTCGTCGCCGTCGCCGATGAACTTCACTTTCGCCGGGCCGCTGCCAAGGTCTACATAAGCCAGCCGGCGCTCTCGAAACAGATTCGAAAGCTCGAGGACCAGCTAGGCACGCGCCTGTTCGTCCGGGACAGCCGTCACGTCACACTCACGGCACGAGGCGAAGAGTTTTTGGCTGACGCGCGGCAGCTCCTACGACTGGCCGAGAAAATGCAACACGAGCCCGATGACAACCGGGTTCGAATCGCTCACGTATTCGAGCTCTCTACAAGCCGGGAGGTTGCAGACGCCTACTCGAGGGCCCGCCCGGACGTGGCGTTGACCGAGCATGCGATGGACAGCGTCGCCCAATTGAATGCACTGCTGGAGGATCGTCTGGACGTCGCGATCCTGCGGGTGACGCCAGAGATGCAGCGCGACCATCCGACCGGTTGGTTTCACACGTTGCTTCGTCTGGAACCCATGCGTTTGGTCGGGCGGCCCCGAGACCTCCCGCGCCTGACGGCTTCGTTCTACGAAGGAACAATTGAAGTGTTCGGAGACTCCCCGAGCTCCGGCTTCAATCCCGTCTACGCAAACTTCTTGACCGCACTCGAACAGTTCTTGGGGATTTCAATGCAGTGGCTGGGAACGCCCGGCGCCTTCAGTCACTGCCTGGCCGCAATGCGCCGTGCCACCACATCGGCCCTGTCCCTAGAGTTCGACAGCTACGCGGTTCGGTACGCCGCTGAAGGCCTGCCTGTCTTCACCCCGAAAGAAGTTTTGCCGCACTATCCCTGGTCGATCGCCTGGCGCGACGGCCAGCCCTCTCCGGCCACGGCTGACCTTCTCGAAATCGCACAGGAACTGGCCACGGAGCGTGACTGGCGATCGTTCGACGCACAGGGGATGGCGCCCAGTTGGCTGCCACCTGACGATCCTGTCGCGGAGGAGTTAGGCCTCAATGGGCCCGAGTCGGTTGAGGGGACAAACTGAAGGCTCGTACTTGGAATTTTCCGGCTTCCAACCCGGGATCGACGTCCTGACCACCTTGATGTCTCAAGCGATCGCCTGGATCAGCTCGTCGTCATGCCCACCACGGGTTGGTTGATCGGCATTCCCCCGGCGGAACCGAAGAAGGGCGCGTTGAAGGCGAAGAGGCCGCCGTCGGAGGCAACCTCCCAGTAGCCGGACCCGTCCGGTTGGACGGCCATGCCGACAACGGGTTTGTTCAATGGCTTGCCTCCCATCGATCCCTGGAACGGTGCGCCGAAGGCGAAGAGCCCGCCGTCCGAGGCCACCTCGTAGTACCCCCCGGTGGCCTGGTCGACCGCCATGCCGACAATGGGCTTGTTGAGGGGCTTGCCTCCCATCGAGCCCTGGAACGGTGCGCCGAAGGCGAAGAGCCCGCCGTCCGAGGCGACCTCGTAGTAGCCGGAGCCGTCCGCCAGTGCGGCGATGCCCACAACCGGTTGCACCAACGGCGTCCCGCCCATGGAGCCGTGGAAGGTGGCGTTGAAGGCGAAGATGCCGCCGTCCGAGGCGACCTCCCAGTAGCCACCAGTCGCCGGGTCGTAGGCCATGCCGACGATCGGCTTGTTGAGGGGTTTGCCGCCCATCGAGCCGTAGAACGGCGCGTTGAAGGCGAAGATGCCGCCGTCCGAGGCGACCTCCCAGTAGCCGCCGGTGGCCGGGTCGTAGGCCATTCCGACGATCGGCTTGTTGAGCGGTTTGCCGCCCATCGACCCGTAGAACGGCGCGTGGTAGGCGAACAACCCGCCGTCGGAGGCGACCTCGTAGGAGCCG
>Ga0070765_100001465_pt1 | contig 14509 bp, 11 predicted proteins | sample HubBroMetageWFT5_FD_71516 | JGI IMG/M metagenome (GOLD analysis project Ga0070765, IMG submission 71516) | Warmed and freeze-thawed soil microbial communities from the Hubbard Brook experimental Forest, New Hampshire - Hubbard Brook CCASE Soil... | ecosystem: Environmental > Terrestrial > Soil... | reverse complement strand
CAGATCAAAGTGGACCCCACCGAATTCGGCATGATGAGTTACGACCCCGCGTATAACAACACGGCGTCCTGCGTGAGCAAGATAACTTTTATCGATGGCGATGCCGGCATTTTGCGCTACCGCGGCTACCCGATCGAAGACCTGGCGGAAAAAAGCACTTACCTCGAAACGGCTTATCTGCTCCTGCACGGAGAGCTTCCCACCGCGCCGCAGCTCAAGGAATGGACTTACAACGTCACGCATCACACGTTCATCCACGAAAGCATCAAGAAATTTCTGGATGGGTTTCACTACGACGCGCACCCCATGGGGATGATGATCTCCACGATCGCGGCGCTTTCGACCTTCTATCACGATGCCAAGGATATTTTTGACGCGGAATCCCGCCGCAAGCAGACCTACCGCCTCGTCGGCAAGATGCCAACGATCGCGGCATTCTCTTACCGGCACACCCTGGGAATGCCGTTCGTCTATCCGGACAACGAGCTCAGCTATCCCGGCAATTTTCTGAACATGCTTTTCCGCACCACGGAGACGAAGTACCGCCCGAATCCGACTCTCGAGCACGCGCTCGATGTGCTCTTTATCCTGCACGCGGATCACGAGCAGAACTGCTCGACCAACACCATCCGCGGAGTGGGAAGCTCGCATGTCGATCCATATTCAGCCACGGCCGCGGCCATCGCCGCGCTCTACGGCCCGCTCCATGGCGGCGCCAATGAAGAAGTGCTTCACATGCTGCTGGAGATCGGCTCGGTGCAGAAAGTTCCGGAATTTATCAAGCGCGTGAAGGCCGGCGAGGTCAAGCTCATGGGCTTCGGTCACCGCGTTTACAAGCATTACGACCCGCGCGCCCGCATCATCAAGCAAGTGGCCTACGAAGTTTTCGAATTGATGGGCAAGAATCCGCTGCTGGAAATCGCTCTCGAGTGCGAACGTATCGCGCTTGAAGACGAGTACTTCATTAAGCGCAAACTCTATCCCAACGTGGACTTCTACACCGGCCTGATTTACCAGTCGATGGGCTTCCCGATCTCCATGTTCCCCGTGCTCTTCGCGATTCCGCGCACTTCCGGGTGGATCGCTCAGTGGGAAGAGATGCTGCTCGATCCCGAACAGAAAATCGCCCGGCCGCGGCAAATTTATCTCGGCCACGACACACGCCACTATGTACTCATCGACCAGCGGAACTGAGAGCGATTCTCAATCCAAAACAAAAATGGGGCCTGAAGAAGAACTTGGTATGTCGCGATGGTACCTACTGCTGCGTTGTCCCTCGACAACTCAGCCCAGCCGGGTATAGTTGACCGAGAGAGGTAGCATGGCACAGTCCTCAAATACGAGTGGAAATCCCACCGTGCGCCGCCGAAGCCAGCGTGTGCTGATGCAAGTTGCTGTCCGGGTTCGCGGGAAGGATTCACAGGGCGGGGACTTCGATGAGGAAACCGAGACGCTAGCCATCAACGCGCACGGCGCTTTGATCCTGGTGAACTCGCGCGTGACCAGCGGCAGCAAAATAATCATGCAGCATAAACGCACCCAGGAAGAACAAGAGTGTCACGTCGTTTTTCTCGGCCCCGTGCGTGGGGGCAAAGCGGAGATCGGTCTGGAGTTTTCTGAACCTCGTCCCGCATTCTGGCGCGTCGCGTTTCCTCCCGAAGACTGGTCGTCAAGACATCCGGATGCCCGCCCGATCTCGGTCTCGCGCACGGAAAAACCGTAGTTCGCTTTTCCTCCAGTCATTCTGGTTTTCGCTAATCGTGGATATAGGAAGAAAAGCGCAATCGGAGCTATCTATTCAGCGCCCAGGCACACGATGGGATCGACGCGCGCCGCACGTTTTGCAGGCACATAAGTGGCGAGCAGCGCGACGACGGTCAGCAAGACTGAGATCGCCCCGAACGTCGCGGGGTCGGACGCATTGACACCGAAGAGCAGGCTGCGCATCAACCGCGTGAAAACCAAAGCGGCCGCCAAACCGATACCCACGCCCGAGACCGCCAGCCTCATTCCCTGTAACACCACGAGCCTCAGGATTTCGCGCTGTGTTGCGCCCAGTGCCATGCGAATTCCGATTTCCCTCGTTCCCTGGTTAACGAGATAGGCCATCACACCATAAATCCCGATCGTCGCCAGCGCCAGAGCAAATGCCGCGAAGAGGCTCAGCAAAAACATGGAAAACCTGCGCCGCGCGAGAGATTCCGCGACGCGTTCACTCATCGTTCGCACGGAATACATCGGTAGATCTGGATCGATGCCACGCAGCACCTTCTTGACTGCTGGCGAAAGCGCGGAGGGATCGCCGCCGCCCTGGCCGCGAACCACCAGCGTCATGGCGCGCGACGGATATTGCGTTTGCGGCAAGTAAAACGCGATGCGCGGGTCCGAATCCAGCGACTCGTGCTTCACTCGGCCTACGACTCCAACGATCGTGAGCCATGGCTCTTTCGATTCCACCATGTGAATCCGCTTGCCTACGGCGTCTTGCCCGGGCCAAAGTTGTTCCGCCATGAATTCGTCAACGATGACCACAGCAGGTCTTCCGGCGTTGTCTTCTTCGCTGAAAAAGCGCCCGCTCCTCAACGGAATCTCCATCGCTTGAAAATACTGGCCGCCCGCAACGCGCGCGTCCGCATTCAAAAACTTCTCGCCGGGCAGCGGAGTCCGCCCCTCGATGATGATGGGTGTCCACGCAAAAGCCTGGCTGAGTGGCAGCGCGGTGATGCCTCCTGCCGCAGTGACGCCAGGAGTTTGACCGAGCTCACCCCACAACTGGCGATACGTGTTCCAAATGGTTTGTTTATCGCCGTACCTCTGCCCGTTCAACGCCAGCTCGAACGTCAGCACACTTTTAGGATTGAACCCGGGCGCGACGTTTTGAAGCCGAGAGAAACTGCGGATCAGCAACCCGGCTCCAATCAGCAACACCACCGATAACGCGAGTTCGGAAATCACCAGTAACCGGCGCAGATTGTTGCCGCGGCCCCACACAGTGCTCCTTCCCGCCGAGCCTCGGCTTGCATCCTTCAGCGTACTGTTTAGGTCGATCCGCGATACTCGCAGCGCAGGAGCCATCCCGAAAAGAATTCCCGACAGGACAGAAAGCAACAGCGTGAAGAGGAGCACGCGCCCGTCAATACCGACGTCCGCCAGCCGCGGAACACTCTTCGTGCCCAAAACGTGGATCCAATTCACGCCCCCCACGCACAAAATCACGCCCAGCGCCCCTCCACACAAACCAAGAAGCAAACTCTCCGTAAGCAATTGACGAATGATCCGCCCGCGGCTTGCGCCAAGTGCCGCTCGAATCGCGATTTCCTGTTGTCTCGCTACAGCACGTGAAAGCAAAAGATTCGCTACGTCTGCGCACGCGATCAAAAGCACAAATCCCACGGCGCCAAGTAGTACCAACAATGCTAGACGCACGTCGCCCACAACTTGTTCCAGCAGCGGCACGATCCCAAACGTCAGCCCGCCGTTGGGCGGATAAGATTCCGGATAATCGCGGCGCAAGCGCGCGGTAATCGTGTCCATCTCCGCTTGCGCCTGAGCCACCGCGACTCCCTTCTTGAGCTTCCCTAAAATGTTGTAGTCTTCGTGCGTTCGAATTCCCGTAGCCTTCGGACCCAGCGGGAAAGGCAGAAAGACATCGGGCTGTTCCGGCCCGTAAAGCGTCGGCAAAACTTCATGGGGCAACGAAAAACTCTTCGGCAGTATCCCGACCACCTCGTAAGTTTTCCCATTGATGGTGATGGATTTTCCAAGGATCCGTGGGTCGCTGCCGTAGCGTCGCGCCCACATGCCGTAACTTAAAACCGTAGTTGCGGGACGATCCGGCGCATCCTCATCCGGCAGGAAGAGCCGTCCAGCAAACGGCTTTGCGCCGAGCATGGGAAGAAGATTCGACGAAACGCGCACAGTCCCGACGCGTTCCGGCTCGCCTTCCCCGGTCAAATTGTCGTTTCCGCCCGAGGCGATGGCGACGTCCTCGAACCCATGATGCCCATTCTTGATATCGAGATACTGCGCGGTGGAAAACCAATCCTGCAGAATGTGCAAACCGGGCGAGCGATTCCACAGAATCACCAGCCGGCTTGCGTCTTTATAAGGAAGCGGCCGAAGCAGCAGCGCATTCGCCACACTGAAAATGGAGGTGTTCGCTCCAATTCCAATGGCCAGCGACAAAACAGCCGCCAGCGTGAAGCCAGGATTCCTGGCGAACGCCCGAAGTGCGATGCGAATATCCTGAGCTAGCGAGTTCATAGCAAAGTGGCCACATCCTAGCACGATGAATCGTCACTAAAGGACTTAGACGCGGAAAAACAAACCTCATCTCTTGGCAGGCGTAACATCTTAGGAAGACCGTTCGTCGTAAAGGAGAATCGCTGGCGAGTCAGAGAAAAAACGCATGCTCATGAACCATACCCTGCGCGAAGCCGCGACCTCTCTAATTCTGATCGTAGCCTTTGCCTTGGGAACGCGCATCGCGTTCGCATGGTATGAGGAACGGCAAATCTCCGCGCAAGTTCTGAGCATCGTCCCGTTTCAGACGGAAACGGGCCACATCGCTTACTCGATCGCTAGCGGAAAGGGATTCTCTTCTCCTTTCCAACGCGACACAGGACCCACCGCCTGGCTGGCGCCTGTCTATCCTTATCTTCTCGCGGGAATTTTCAAATTGTTTGGCATCTACACACTCCGCTCTTTTTTCGCCGCGCTATTTCTGAACATTCTCTTTTCCGCGGGGGCCTGCGTGCCGATTTTCTACGGGGGCAAGCGCATTGCCGGTCTTGGCGTCGCCAGCGCTGCGGCGTGGCTCTGGGCTCTTTTTCCCAACGCCATCATCATTCCGTTCGAATGGATTTGGGACACGTCCTTGTCGGCGCTCTTACTGGCAACTCTGCTGTGGGCCACATTCGAGTTGGCGGAATCCCGCTGTCTTCGCGATTGGTGCCTCTACGGCCTCTTGTGGGGCTTCGCGCTGCTCACCAATCCCGCCGTCGCTCTGCTTCTTCCCGTGTTATTGGCGTGGGCCGCCTATCGCAATCGGAATCGGGATCGCACTTCCGGGTGGCTCGTTCGAGCAACGCTTGCCGCCGCGATCGCTCTTCTTTGCTGCGTGCCTTGGACCATCCGAAACTACGCTCAATTCCACAAATTCATCCCGCTGCGGTCGAATTTCGCATTCGAACTGTATGTCGGCAATAACGAAAATTACGACGACCAGCACAGATTCCGGCCCGGCGTGATCACGCAGGACCGCGAAATCCTGCGCTACCTGCACATGGGCGAGTCTGCTTTCATGGAAGAAGAAAAAAGAAAAGCCGTCGCATTTATTATGTCGCATCCTCGAATCGAGATGTGGCTGGTCGCACAAAGATTCGTGGATTTCTGGACGGGAACGACGACTCCCCTGGCAACATTTCTCCAAGCGGATACGCTCTGGCTCCGCTTCATATTGCTGTGCAATGACGTGGCACCGCTCTGCGCGTTTTTCGGCGTGGTCGTCCTGCTTGCCACAAAAAAACGCGTACGCATTTCCTGTTGTTGCTATTCCCGTAGTTTTTCCGCTGCTCTACTACGTCACGCATACCTCGCTGCGCTACCGGCATCCCATCGACCCGATAGTGCTCCTCCTGACAGCGATCGGCGTGCACGGGGTGTGGAGCTGGCTTACACGGAAACGCCACAAAACAACCCCCGCGGAAACCTCCGTCGCCTAATAAAGATGAAAATAGCCGTCCTGTTGCACGAGGCGGACGGGAACGCCGAACAGCGACGAGAGGTGCCCGGCCGTCAGAATTTCCCGTTTGGATCCGTCGGCCAAAATCCGGCCTTCTCGCAGCAGCACCACGCGTTCGATTTCCGGAATAATTTCCGAAACGTGATGAGTCACCAACAGAATGCCGAGCCCGCTCTGCGCAAGATGCCGCATCGTATCTCGCAGCTGGAATTGCGCTGCGATGTCCAGCGCGTTGCTGGGCTCATCGAACAGCAGTGTCTGGGGATCGTGCACCAGCGCGCGAGCGATCAGTGTCCGCTTGGCTTCCCCGGAGGACATCTGAGAGACGGCGCGACTGGCAAGATGCGCAATTCCGAGACGCGCAAGTGTCGCCTCCGCGCGCACGAGATGCTCGGGATCTGGATGATGGTGAGGAAAAATGCGCGTGCTGCTGAAAAAACCGGACAGCACCACGTCTCGCCCCGTGGCGTCCGTAGTGCAAGAAGCCAGCAAATCCGGCGAGACGATCCCCAGTAGCGAACGCAGTTCAAAGATGTTCCAGCGTTCACGTCCGAGGATAGAGATCGAGGAACCTTCGCGCGCCACGGGATAGCACTCGCGCGTAATGGTCTTGATCAGCGTGGATTTGCCGCAGCCGTTCGGCCCCAATATGCAAACGTGTTCCCCAGCCCCGATGCGAAGCGACACGCCTTCGAGCGCCGGCCGTGCCGAAGACTCTCCGCGCACGACAGTAACGTCCTGCAAAGCTAGAAGTGGCGGCGGCGTGGGCATCTCGGATTCAATCAACATGCGATCTATCTTATCCGAGCAGGGCGCAAAGAAGAGGAACCAAGGAATCCAATGGAAATATCAGTTTCCGGTAAGGCAACTAAACAAACGAGTGGACCGCCGCGGGGTATCAAGTTTTGGGCTTGCGTTCGACGGACTTGGACTCGACCGCTTCAGCGCCTACTCACAGTGCATCGTTGCCGTTGCGTTGGCCATGGTGTGCAGGTTAGCCATGTAAGCGGTCGAATTGGTAAACGCGGATGCACTTCCAGTGCACGTGATGGGTTGCAGGCGAACAAAGTTGAAGCTCAACGTTGGCGCAAGCTTGGAGCCCTTCGGTTCACTCATAGCCGTATTCACGGTAACAACGAGATCGTTGACTGCCTTATTGTACGTATTAACGTTTTCGACGAGCTTGTTGTAGCGGTCTACCACTTTGCCGCGCGCTGATTCACTCTCCAAAATAGCTTTTATCATCACATTCTGACCTTCCAAAGCAACATCCGCCAGCAGTCCCTCCGCCTGTGAAACAGTCATCGCGTCTTGTAACTGGCGGAGCGCGTAAACGCGTTCGTATTGTCCCACTGTCTCCCCTGTTCCCACTCTCTCCCCTAGTTCGGTGGTGCAATGGGTGTTGGCTACGCCCATTTGCCCGCGTCCTCCCTCCACTGCGTACCAACGAATGAACTCAGCGAGCTTGTCCCGCTGTAGAGAAATCCTTTGGTATTTGTCCTTCCCGCCGATGGAATAATCGACGCTCTCTTCTTGGGTGCCATCCCTGTACTTTTTCATGCCCTCGTCGTATTCGGTCTTGCTGATTTCATCGATTCTGTAAACCGCATCCAATCGAGCCGCCATCCGATTAAAATCGATGCACGGCTGCGGCTCGTTAGGAACAAACGTCCTTGGCACAGTAGCAGCCTGTTTCCTCTGCTGTGCCAGCATCGGGCCGCACGCTAGTACGATCGCAACGGAGATTAGAATCGCTCTCATGCTCCGCCTCCCTGAAACTTATTGTGGATTTACCGCTTTGGATGACCTGTCCGCAAGGTTAAGCAGCGGCATGATAGCACCCTTGAAACTTGGCCGGCTAATGGTCATTGCGAACAGGATTCACTACAAGTGGTTGGCTCCTGATAAATGCGAGGATCGGAAGCTGGCGCAGCATCAGGTAGCCAATGATTCAGTTTGGCTTTGCAGGGATTTTCAGCACGTAGACGCAGTGGAGCCCGAAGGCAAAATAAAAAGGAGGTGAAAACCGCGGGGTTCTCACCTCCCGGGGTGGGGTGGGGTGTTACAGGACAATTCCCTCGGCGGCCATGCAGTCCTGCCCTGCCAGGCAGGTCTGCGGCCTCACTCGCTGATGAATTGCGGTAAGAGACTCACCACCAAAGGGCTTGTCTTTGGGGCTTTTTAGCACTGGGACGCGTGGGTGTCAACGGCAAATATGGAGCCTGTCTTCCGAAAATCGCGTTGAGCAAACTCTACCTTGCAGGAGACGCCGTTTTCACCTGATCCAGGATCTCCCGGACCATGCGACTGAGGCTTGTGGGGCTATAGGGCTTTTGGAGATAGCGGGCAGTCGTTTCCGACCCTCTTGATTCCTGCGAATAGCCGCTCGTGAACAACACAGGCAGCTTCTCAAACCGTTCTGCAAGCTTCGCAGCGGTCTCCAAGCCTCCCAATTTGGGCATGACCAGGTCCAGGATGGCTAGCGCAGGGGTCTCGCTTTCGCAGAGCTGCAGCGCCTCTTCTCCGTCGACCGCAGACAGAACACGGTAACCCAAGGCGACGAGCGTCTGCCTCGCCATCTCCCGGATGGAGTCGTGGTCTTCCGCAAGCAGCAGCGTCTCCGTGCCCCGCACGTCCGCGACCGATGACACCCACCTGTGCTCAGAGGAGCCTTCCGACGCGTGGCCCGGGGCTGCGGGGAGGTACGCGCGGAAAAGCGTGCCGTGCCCCACCTCGCTGTACACATGAATGAAGCCGCCGTGCTGCTTGACGATTCCATACGCCGTGGCCAGTCCCATCCCACTGGTTTTTCCGTAATCCTTCGTTGAGAAAAAAGGCTCGAAGACATGCTCGCGCATTTCGGCGTCCATCCCAGCGCCAGTGTCGGAGACGGACAGAACGGCGTAGCGGCCGGGCGTAACTTGCGGATAAAACCGGCAGTAAGAATCGTCGATATCAACCATCTCTGTTTCGATCAGGAGTCTGCCTCCCTGGGGCATGGCGTCGCGCGCATTCAGGCAGAGATTCATAAGCACTTGCTCGATCTGGGTAGGATCGGCCTTCAGGGGGTCGAGCGGAGCGTTGACCACTTTGAGCTCGATGTCCTTGCGAATCACTTTGTCCAGAAAACTGGCGAGGTCGCCGGTGATTGCATTCAGGTCCACGCTTCGTGGCTGCAGAATCTGGCGCCTGGCAAACGCGAGAAGCTGACGAGTCAGGGCAGCGGCCCGCTCCGCCTGCTCACGGATGCGCGCGAACCGTTCTGAGATTTGAGGATAGCTCCGGCTTTGTTCGAAGCCCAGCTCGGCCCAGCCGAGAATCGCACCTACTACGTTGTTGAAGTCGTGAGCGATGCCGCCGGCAAGCTGGCCAATGGCCTCGAATTTTTGGGATTGATGCAACTGGCGTTCTACGGCGCGAACCTCGGTTACGTCCTCGGCGATGACTTCGACCGAGGCCGTCAACTCCGCCACGGAGAGCCCACGCAGGTGGAGACGGACCACGACCACGCCGCCATCGCGCCTGCGCCACTCCGTCTCGGCGCTGTGAATTTGGCCTTCCTGCCGGCAGGCGGCCATGCACTCCGCGTAATGCGCCGGATAGCGGAATATGTCGCGCACCAGCGCGGGAGGGTTCAATTCCTCTGGCGAGTCGCACCCTAAAATGCGAAGAAGAGCTGGGTTGGGGTCGAGAAAGGTGCCTTCCGGCGAAATGCGGAAAATCCCATAGATGGAGTTCTCAACCAGTTGACGATTGCGGGCTTCGGAGAGCGAGAGCGCCGCTTCCGCTCTTTTCCGTTCGGTGATTTCCAAGACCACAGCGCTGATGGCGATGATTACGCCACTGGCACCCCGCAGAGGGTGAAAGCTCGCCAGCCAGGTGCGCAGCGCGCTGGATTGGGCTTGTGTCGTGCCTTGTATTTCGACGTTGAGAATCGATTCGCCGCGGGAAAACACGCGGCGCAAGTAGGGCTCGACAGCCCGAGACACATCAGGATTGACGTCCCGCGTCATCAAACCTACATGCTGCTCGGCTGGCAGTCCGTTGATCCGCGCGAGGTGCTCGTTTACCCGCAGATAGCGCAAGTCCGGGCCGTAAACGGCCAGACCGATGGGTGCAGTGCGATACACCTGTTCGAGCTCGGCGAACTGTTCACGCGCGCGCGCTTCGCTCTCCGCAAGGGCCTGGTGTGCGCGCGAGTTTTCGTCGCGCAGACTTTTCTCGTTCAAGGCGCGCTTCAGCGCCGCCGGAAGGCGCATCAAGTGGTCCTTCAGGATGTAATCATTCACTCCCTGTTTAATGCACTCGACGGCGGCTTCCTCTCCCAGCGTCCCCGTCACTAACAGGAACGGAATATCCTTTCCGCTGGCGCGCAGTTCTTTCAGCGCTTCGAGGCCCGTCCAACTCGGTAAACGATAGTCTGCAAGGATGGCGTCAAACTTGCCGCTTTGCAGCGCGGCCAGGAATTGTTCCCGGTCTTGCGCCAGCGTCCATTCCACGTCGAATCCTGAGGCTTTCAATTCGAGCAATGCCAGCTCGACGTCCTGTGGCTCGTTTTCAAGAATGAGCAGGTGCAAGGGCATCGTGCTTTCCGGCCGCCGCAACTCGTCGAGCAGTATGGATTTCATGCGCCCCCCGCTACGGGCTTTCGGGAGTGAGCGAAGGACAGCGGTATCTGTTGCGCGAGGGTTTCTGTTTGAATGACGCTGCCTCTTCGTATGACTCTTGCTCCGGGTTTCGCTGTGCTCTTCATGGAAATTTACCGGAGCCCCATTGTGTTGTCTTGATGCGTAGTGGCCCGGCTGAGGACCACTTCGGGCTCCAGCAACACGCGGAATTCCTTTCCAGTCATACGTGCAACCTCTCCTTGGTGCTTCCGCGCGCCGGGCGTAAAAAAAGAGACAGCCTGACGGAATCTGGCGGCCATCCACCGATGCAAAACTTCATCGGAAACATCTTTTGGCGAGACTGGAGAGGGGCAGTCCTCTGGACCGCAAATTCCCAAAGCGCGAACTTCTAGGAAGGGGGTAATGCTATTTTCGCGCAGACGCGGGAAGAGTCAATAGACCTTCCCCCACGGGGGACGGAAGTGCCACTGCCGTGCTGGACGGGATGTTCTGACCGGCGAGGGCCGAAGCCCGAGGCGCGTTATCCAGACGTTCCTGCGAGAGTCGCACGCACTGGAACGAAAATCTCGTCGATTTTTTCTGCGAGCACGAAATCGTAATCGCTGATGCCCTTGACGCTGTGCGTGGTGAGGTCAATCACCACTTTGTTCCAGACGTTGAACCACTCCGGATGGTGATTCATGGCTTCCGCAACCAGGGCGACGCGGGTCATATTGCCGAAGGCGGCGACGAAATCCTTGCAGGCATATTCTTGGTGCAGCTTGCCGTTGACGATCTTCCAACCCGGTAATTTGGGAAGGAGGGCTTGGATTTCAGCCTCGGTCAGTTTTTTTGCGGGCATGGGGTGCTCCTCCGGAAGGGAGAATAGGTGGCGGCTCCATTATGAGCCGAGCCACAGACATCGGCAACAATGCGAGGGCTTTGATGAACTAGGCGAGCGCTGGTACGCGAATCGCGCGCTTCGGGCAAGTCCGTACCAGGCGGAAAACTCCAGGTATTGGGCGCGTCGCGATGGGCGTTGAATGCATGCGCGAATTCCATTATGGTAGAGGTTTCTTTTCCAGCAAAAATGCGCGGTGTGCGCCGCGCGGCGTGAATTGACGGGGGAAACCGTGAAGAAGAAGATTCGAGTGATCCAGTATGGCATTGGGCCGATCGGCGCATCCATCGCCCGGCTGATGCGGGAAAAACAAGCCATTGAAATTATCGGTGCCATTGATACGGACCCGGCAAAAGTGGGGCGCGACCTCGGCGAAGTGACCGGCGCGACGGATGCGCCGTGGGGCGTGAAAGTTTCCGCGGATGCAAAAGAAGTGCTGGAGCAAGCCGCCGACGTGGTGATCCATTCGACGTCGTCTTCCCTTCCGAAAGTGATGGACCAGTTGCTGGCCTGCCTCGAGGCGGAATCGTGCATCGTTTCGACGTGCGAGGAGCTTTCTTATCCGCAGCGCACGTATCCCGAGCTGGCGGCGACACTAGACAAAGCGGCGAAAGATTGGGGAGTGGCGCTGGTGGGAACGGGCGTGAACCCCGGCTTCGTCATGGACAAACTGCTCATTACGCTGGCGGCCGTTTCGCAGCGGATCGATCACGCGAAAGCGCTGCGTGTGGTAGATGCGTCCAAGCGGCGTTTGCCGCTGCAGAAAAAAATCGGCGCGGGCATGACCGTCGAGGAATTCCGCGCGCAGGTGAAGGCCGGCGTGATCAAACACGTCGGCTTGCCGGAGTCCGTGGCAATGATTGCGGATGGCTTGAACTTGCCGGTGGACGAGATTACCGAAACGATCGAGCCGAAGGTCGCCACCGAGCGCGTGCAGACGGAATATTTGACGGTCGAAGCGGGCCAGGCAGCGGGCGTGCACCAAATCGCGCGCGGCGTTGGCGGCGGAAAAGAACTTGTGTACCTCGAACTGCAAATGTATGTCGGCGCAAAAGAACCCGCCGACACGCTTGAGTTGAAAGGCCATCCGAGCATCAGTCTAGTGATTCCCGGAGGCACCCACGGTGATGTTGCGACCGCTTCGGTTGTGGTGAATTCGATTCCGGTGATTCTGGATGCCCCGGCGGGATTGCGGACGGCGCGGGACCTGCCGATCGGATTCTTCTCGCCGAATGCGCGACCCTGAAAAGCGGTAGGTGGTGATTCGTGATGACTCGTCGAGCGGGGGCCGTCCGGGCATCGGCCCAAAAAAACTGAGGGCGCAACGGCGGTTAGGCTGTTGCGCCCTCGTTTAATTGAGCCGAAAAGTTTTTGACGCTTCCCGGTTCAATCTGGCGGCAGAGTAGGACTTCCCATTCGAGGTGTCAATAGGGGTGGCACCGATTGTCTGTGGAAAGCTGTGGATAGCTGTGCAAAAAGCTGCTCGGACGCAAGAACTGTAGAAGCTATTGCAGAAGCGACTTGTCGCGTTCAGAAGCCTTGGCCGGGTTGGGTTGTGGGCATGCCGGAGTAGTGGACATGGATGATGCGCCAAGTGCCCTGCATTTTGCGGTAGATTTGGGTTTCGCGGCCGTGCGTGGCGATGGACTGGCCGTCTTTTCGGAATTTCGCGTTGAAGTCCCAGTAAAACTCAGCCCAGGCCATGTCTCCGAAAACGTGAATTGTGATGTCGCGCGGCGTCAGCTTTCGTTCGGAGAAAGTTCCTCCCATCAGGCGCTCGTAGACGTTTTGTTTGATTTGCTCGAAACCGTGTTCGTGGCCGAGCGGATGGATGAAGGAAACCTCCGGCGAGTCCCACCAGATTTGCGATGCCAAGGTCGTGTCCGCATCATCAACCGACTTCGCATACTTGGCGATGATGAGTCCAATCGCGTCGACGTCCGCCGGGGCCTTGCGGGGCGGCGGGGCGGGCCTTGTTTCCGTCGGTTGGGTTTGTTTTCTCGCTGCGAGAGCAAAAGAAATTGCGGAGGCAAGCGCGAGGAGAAGTAGCGCCATGAGTGTAGTTCTGCGCATGACAGGAAGAAATCTACACGATATGCGCGTGCCAGAATAGTGCTGAGCTACTTCGTACCCGGTGGGGCGGAGTATGCTAGTCTGGCGCGTTCGCGCAGGACGCTGCGGGACTTACGCATCGCCGCCTCGAACATCCTCTATCCTTCACGCAGGGGCATCCATGAAGAAACTTGTTTCGGTTTTGATTCTTGCTACGGCAGCATGCTTGTTTGCTCCGCAGCCTGCTACATCTCAGAAAGCGGCTCTCCAGGCACCGAAAAACACGGACGCGGCGCGGTGGGAGCGTGAGGCGGCGAGCGTCACGATCACTCGAGACGACTGGGGCATCGCGCACGTTTATGGCAAGACGGACGCCGACGCGGTGTTCGGCATGATTTACGCACAGGCGGAGGACGATTTTAACCGCGTCGAGACGAACTACATCAACGCGATGGGGCGGCTGGCGGAGGCGGAGGGCGAGGGGAAGATTTATCAGGATTTGCGGATGAAACTTTTCATCGACCCAGAGGCGTTGAAGAAGGAATATGCCGCTAGCCCGGAGTGGCTGAAGAAACTGATGAACGCGTTTGCCGACGGTTTGAACTACTACCTTACGAAACATCCCGAAGTGAAACCGAGAGTTATCAGGAGATTTGAGCCGTGGATGGCGCTGAGTTTTACCGAGGGGAGCATCGGAGGCGACATCGAGCGGGTGAACCTGGCGCAGCTGGAGGCGTTTTACGGAAAAGTTCCGGTAAGCGCGAGTTCCTCTGCCGATGATGACGAGGTCGAGGAACCGAGCGGATCGAACGGGATGGCCATCGCGCCTTCGAACACGGCAGATCATCACTCACTTCTGCTGATCAATCCGCATACGTCCTTTTTTTTCCGGTCAGAACTACAGATGGTGAGCGAGGAAGGACTGGATGCTTATGGCGCGGTGACGTGGGGCCAGTTCTTCGTGTACCAAGGATTCAACGAGCATGCCGGATGGATGCACACGTCCAGTGGAGTGAACGCGATCAGCGAATACCTCGAAGCCGTGGAAAAGAAGGGCAACCATTACGTTTACAAATACGGAAAGGAAGAATGGCCCGTCGTGGCGAAAGAGATTACCGTGCCATACAAGATCGCGGACGGGATGGCGGAAAGGAAGTTCACGGTGTACCGCACGCATCACGGGCCTATCGTGCGGGAGACGGAGGG
>Ga0070765_100001464_pt1 | contig 14510 bp, 12 predicted proteins | sample HubBroMetageWFT5_FD_71516 | JGI IMG/M metagenome (GOLD analysis project Ga0070765, IMG submission 71516) | Warmed and freeze-thawed soil microbial communities from the Hubbard Brook experimental Forest, New Hampshire - Hubbard Brook CCASE Soil... | ecosystem: Environmental > Terrestrial > Soil... | reverse complement strand
CGGCAGAGCCGCCGCATAGTTCGATAGCGGTCTTAAGGATGACGATCGCGGTGGTGCCGTCAACGTCGTAGTCGCCGTAAATCAGGATGCCTTCCTTGCGCTCGATGGCCGCGTCGAGGCGGTCGACGGCGGATTTCATGCCGGACATTAAATAGGGCGAGTGCAGATGTGATAGGGACGGAGCGAGGAATCGTTCGGCAGTCTCGCAGTTGCAGATTCCCCTCATGACAAGAAGACGAGCAAGAGTTGCAGCAAGCTGAGGAGTTTTGAGACCGAGGCCGGCATTTGACGACAATGCTGCCGCGAGAAGATCGATCTGGTTTACGTCAGCTGCTTTGGGGACCCATTTCATGAATGGATGAACCATTGTAGCGCCGCCGTCTCGGCGGCTGTGTGCGGGCTTCTCGCCCGCACAGCGAGAGCAGGCTGCCGGAGCTACAAAGCAACATTAATACGGCTTGTCGTCGTCCTGATCGGGTTCGTCGATGGGAAAGCCCGCGAAGTCATCGGCCATCTCGAGAATGTTCTGATAACGGTCGTACCACGGGGTGGAGGCTTCATAAACCATCATCACTCCCTGTTGGGCGAAGCCGAGTTGCACAAATCCGGTTTTGCCGACGTAGGTTCGCAGCCAGCGCGCGTCCTCCAAATCGTCATCGCTGCTGAACTCCGCGGTGCTCAGGCGCTCGATCATGGCATCGAGTTCTTCCCGCTCCAGCCGCCACGAGTCCATGGTGAGGAAAGGCGCCGCCGAAGCCTTGGCAAGTTCAACGAAATCTTTCCAGCTGTCGGGATTGTCTTGCGACTTCCAGGTCACGCTTTGCACCTGTTCGTAATCGACGAAGCCGGGAAAACGCCGCATGCCATGACCTTCGATGAAGGCGACCATGTCGTCTTTGAGGTTGCTGAGATCGTCGGGGACAGAAGGCATAAAGGGGCTCTGGATATGAGCATTGTATGCCTGAATGCGGGCAAATGGGAGACGTTGGGCATCGGGCTTCGGGCGCCAGGCTTCAACCTCGCGCTACGTTCTCACTCCTTACATTGTCAAGTCGCGCATGCGATGCCGGATGCCTAACGCCTGAAGCCTGATGCCTGCCCCTCCTGTGCTACACTATTTCCTTCACAACGATCTCCGATCTGCACCATGCTTCTTTCCAAAGATTATGTGGGCTATCTGGCCCGCGAAGTCACGAAAAAACTGATTGCAGGCAAGTTCATCGAAACCAAAGCTGTGGCTGCGGTGACCGAGAAAGTGCATGCGGCGATCCTTGAGGAATTGTCACTCGAAGATCGCATCAATGACGAAGTGCGCGTGATTTTGGAGGCCTATTCCGCCGAGATGCAGAAAACCGGGGCCAATTATCAGGAAATGTTCCGCAAAGTGAAGAACGAACTGGTGCGCAAGTACAAGGCGGTGTTGTGAGGGTGAGCCGCGACAAAGTGAATAAAGTGGCGCACATGGTCACGGACGCGCTGGCCGAGATGGATGATCTGGATTTTATTGAGGATCGGAATACGATCCGGCTGGAAGTACGCAAGATCCTCGAAGAAGTGCTGAACCAGGAAGAGAAGATCGATCAGGCGGCGCGGCATAAAATTGAGAATCAGAAGCGGACCATCCTCGAGGGCAGCCAGGAGTGGGACATTCTGTATCGCAAGTATTACAACGAAGAAGTGAAGAAGTTGGGAATGTAGCTGTCGGCAGGCTGCACGGCGGCATGCGAGTCGCGCATATAAAAAAGCCCCACATCGAAACGCGGGGCTCTGTCCAATCACGAACCAATCTAGGCGGCAATCTGGCGGGCGCGGAGATGTTGAACCCGTCTGCGATATACCTCAGCGCGCTGGGCAATCTCCTTATGGGTATGGCTCACTACCCATTGCTGTCGCGGGGTGCGCCGGCGCTCGCGGCGGCTGCCAACATTACCCCGGCTGAATGTTTCAGTAGGTTTTTTCTCTGCGGTTTGCTCCTGCCATCCACTACCGGAGTTCACGTCGAAGACCCCGATGTATCCGCCAGCCAGCAGTTGCAGCGGGTTCTGTATCTGTTTGGTCTGGTCAAACTGGGTGGAGCCCATCGGCCTGAAACTTTCGAACCAGGACGGAAAGACAAAATCCGACACCAATACGTTTCCAACCTTGTAGGCGAACTGATCGCCTTCACAGGCGTCGCATACTTCGTAAGCGTACAGTATCCCCGTGCTCTGATCGTTCTGCACAAATACCGTCAGGTTGATGTTGGGATCGCCCAGCATCTCAAGCAACTCGTGACTGGCGGTCACGGACCATTGCGTGCCATATTTCAGATCGGTGCCGGCAAATACTTTACCTAAGGGGAGTCCGTCAGGGGTAATGTCGTGATAGCCCAAAGCGCCGGCCTGGTCGGAGTCGTCAAGAATGCTGAGCCACCAGCTTCCGACTGGCGGCGCGGAGCCGGTGGGAACGAAGGTAAGTTGAGCGCCGACTCCCCACGCGGGGAGAAAGTCATTGATGACTTGCGCTTGCAGGGCGTCCACGACAGGGCGAACATCATCGTCCGTCACTACCGTGCTCGCGTTGATTACGGAAATCTGAATCGGAGCTAATTGCGACATGAGTTTTTCCTCGGCTGGAACAGATTCGGAGAACGCGCAAGTGACGTTGCGTGACTCTCTGTCTGGCATAATCCTCTTCTCAACCAGGATGCAAGCAATTTAGGTGGAAAACGGATGTCCAAGTCCCACTTTGGGAAAGAAAGCTCACCCGCAATGGCTCCCGCCTCTGTTCGGAGGACGCATAGCTAGCTACGTCTCTACCGATCGATGCCCGGCATCTCACAAAAAAATGGGGATTTTAGCTGGCTGTAGCAGTACCATTATCACGGTTCGGGGTGACCACTATCACTGCGAGAATCACGGAAAAGGGCTTAAATAGAGCGTTGGCGAGTGTGTAAAGTTCAAAAGAGCAAGTAGATTCTGAAGTCTAACTTTCTTGGAGGAAAATCCTATGAGCGTCATGACACCGCCCGGAATTAAAACTTCGGGCGATTACATCGAAGACGTAATGTCCATCGTAAAAGCAAAAAACGCAGCAGAACCCGAGTTTCACCAGGCAGTTCAGGAAGTGTTCGATTCTCTACGGCTGGTTTTGCAGAAGCATCCGGAATATAGATCGTCGAAGATTCTTGAACGCATCACCGAACCGGAGCGCGTCATCATGTTCCGCGTCCCGTGGTTCGATGATCGCGGCGAAATTCAAGTGAACCGCGGTTTCCGTATCGAAATGAACAGCGCGATTGGCCCTTACAAGGGTGGACTACGCTTTCATCCCTCGGTCAACCTCGGCATTTTGAAGTTCCTCGCCTTTGAGCAGGTGTTTAAGAATTCACTGACCACCCTTCCCATGGGCGGTGGCAAAGGCGGATCGGATTTCGATCCCAAAGGCAAGAGCGACAATGAAGTCATGCGCTTCTGCCAGAGCTTCATGACTGAGCTGTCGCGGCACATTGGTCCGGACACCGATGTTCCCGCCGGCGACATCGGAGTTGGCGGACGCGAGATCGGATTCATGTTTGGCCAATACAAACGTCTGCGCAACGAGTTCACGGGCGTGCTGACCGGCAAGGGCCTGAGCTGGGGTGGGTCACTCATTCGTCCCGAAGCCACGGGCTACGGCTGTGTGTACTTCGCGTCGGAGATGCTGAAGACGCGCAAAGACACGCTGGAAGGCAAGCTCTGCCTGGTTTCAGGCAGCGGCAATGTTTCCCAGTACACGGTTGAGAAGCTACTTGATCTGGGAGCAAAGCCGCTCACCTTCTCCGATTCCGACGGCGTAGTTTACGATCCGGATGGAATCGATCGCGAGAAGCTGGCTTGGGTCATGGAGCTGAAGAACGTTCGCCGCGGACGCGTTCGCGAATACGGCGAGAAGTTCAAGAAGGCGATCTTCATGCCCACCGACATCAAGCTGGAACACAATCCTCTGTGGAACATCAAAGCAGATTGCGCATTCCCCAGTGCCACGCAGAATGAAATTAAGGCGAAAGACGCCGCGAACCTCATCAAGAACGGCTGCAAACTGGTGGCCGAGGGTGCGAATATGCCGAGCACCCTGGAAGCGACCAAGCTGTTCCTGGAAGCCGGGATTCTTTATGGCCCAGCCAAAGCTGCGAATGCCGGCGGCGTAGCCACCTCCGGCCTCGAAATGGCCCAGAACAGCGCACGGCTGAGCTGGACTCGCGAGGAAGTGGACGATCGGCTGCACAAAATCATGATCGCCATTCACAAGAATTGCTTCGAGACGGCCGAGAAATACGGCACCCCGGGCAATCTGGTGAACGGCGCCAACATCGGCGGCTTCCTGAAGGTTGCCAATGCCATGCTGGATCAGGGCTTGGTGTAGTTGGGTTGTGTGCGCGGGCTCCCTCGCCCGCGTCTCTTTAGAGACGTTGCTCGCAGCGTCTCGCGTCGCTATGATGCGGGGTGGAAGAAGTTCCATCCCGCGTTTTTTTTGAAGATGCCAAAGTCAAAACGAGTTTTTCTTTCTGCTGAATGGCGGGACCTGGTGATGTTGAACTATGAGGTTGAACCCAATCTTTTGAGTCGGTACGTTCCGCTAGGTACGGCGCTGGACTCGTTCAAGGGGCGAACCTACCTCAGCCTCGTCGGGTTTCGGTTCTGCCGCACTAAGCTGCTTGGCTATCTCCCTATCCCATTCCACGCGAATTTCGATGAGGTAAATCTACGCTTCTACGTCCGTCGCAAAGAAGGCAGCGAAGATCGCAGAGGAGTGGTTTTCATTGCCGAGGTGGTGCCCAGATACGCAATTGCGAAGACAGCTCGTCTGGCATACGGCGAGAACTATAAGCACCTTCCGATGAGGCACCACATCGAAACACAAGAGCTGAGCAAGACAGTCGAGTACCAATGGAAAGTCGGCGACCAGTGGTGCACGCTGTCCGCTCAGACCGTGGGTCGTTCGGCACAGCCTCAAGAAGGGAGTTTAGAACAGTTCATTACCGAGCATTTCTGGGGTTATTCGACGCAACGAGTCGGCGGTTGTATCGAGTACCACGTCTCGCATGTCCCGTGGCAAGTATGGACATCCCCTGAAGCTGGATTTGAAGGAAAAACCAGCGCCCTCTACGGTGACGAATTCGCAACAGTTCTTCAACGCCATCCTGCCTGCGCATTTGTGGCAGATGGCTCGCCAGTGGTTGTTTTCAAAGGCAAGCGAGTTCAATGACAACGTCAAACTATGAATCGGAATCCGGTGTCCCTCGTGAAGGGTGGGTACTCTACGATGGCGGATGCGGCTTCTGCTTTCGCTGGGTTCACTTCTGGAAGAAGGCAGTTGAACGCCGGGGCTTTGCGCTTAAAGACCTGCAATCCGCCTACGCCGATGGCAGGTTGCAAGTCTCGCAGGAAAATCTGTTGGACGACATCCAGATTCTAACGCGCGCCGGAAAATTAGAATCGGGTGCCGACGCATACCTCTATGTAACCCAGCGAATCTGGTGGGCATGGCCTTTTTACCGAATCTTCCGCTTGACTGGTTTCAATTGGATACTTTGGCGGGGCTATCGCTGGTTCAATCGGAATCGATACCGAATATCTCGCCACGTCCGATGCCTCAACAGGCCAGCACCGTTCACGATCTGAAAGACGATATTTGAAACAGCTGAAATGACTGTTACCCACACTCCCGATCCCATCGTCGACCCCGAGCGTCTCTTCGAGGGCTTCGAGAACCTCATGCCCTTTCGGGTGCAGGATATTCTTCTGGTCTCCAGCCTCTACGACTCTTTCATCCTGCGCGAAGATGGGCGGCTGAACGAGTTGCTGATCGGCCAATCTCTTGAACTTAATCTCTCGCAGGTTCCCGGCATCACCCACGTTGCCCGAGGTGCGCAAGCGCTCGATCTGGCCAAGTCGCAGCGGCGTTTCAACCTCATCGTCACCAACCTTGAAGTGGAAGACATGGACGCCGCGCAACTCGCGCGCGAAGTGAGAACTGCAGGCCTCGATGTGCCGGTGGTTGTGCTCGCCTACGACTATCGCGAGATCAAGAAATTCATCGCCCGCAATCCGGTCACGGACATTGAACGAGTTTTTCTATGGCAAGGCAACGCCCGCATTCTGATTTCGATCGTCAAGTACATCGAAGACAAGCGCAACGTCGATCACGACACCCGCGCCATCGGTGTGCCCGTCATCCTGGTGGTCGAAGACAACATTCGCTATTACTCCTCGTTTCTTCCCACGATTTATACCGAGCTGATTACACAATCCCGCCGCCTGCTTAGCGAAGGCTTGAACGTCGCCCACAAGCTGGTGCGCATGCGGGCTCGGCCTAAGATTCTGCTGGCCTCGAACTACGAGGACGCGGCCGGGCAGGTGATGAAGTATCGTGAGTATCTTTTGGGCGTGGTGTCAGATGTTGAATTCCCGCACAATGGCGAACTGAGCCCCGACTCCGGATTCGAATTGGCCCGCATGGTTCGTGAACAAGTGCCGGACGCTCCCATCGTCCTGCAAACCAGCCGAACCGAATTCAGGGCGCGCGCCCATGCTGAGGGATATTCCTTCCTGCGCAAACGCTCACCTACTCTGTTGCGGGATCTGCGCCGATTTCTTACCGAGCAGTTCGGCTTCGGTGACTTTGCGTTCCGTTTGCCCAACGGTAGCGAAGTGGCGCGGGCGAGGGATTTGCACGAACTGGAGTCACAGCTTCAGGAAGTTCCGGCGGAGAGCATCGCCTATCACAGCGAGAGGAACCATTTCTCGCGCTGGCTCTGGGCCAGGACCGAGTTCGCACTGGCGCAGAAACTCAGGCCGCGCAAAGTCTCCGATTTTGCCTCGCTGGAAGCCTTGCGCCACGATTTAATCAAATCGATTGCCGAGTATCGCGGCGAACAGAGCCAGGTTCTGATCGGCGACTTCAATGCATCGACTTTCAAATCAAGCGAGGGATTTTTCCTGCGGATTGGCAACGGTTCGCTGGGCGGAAAAGCGCGCGGACTGGCTTTTATCCGCCACCTGCTGCACCAATACCAGACGGCGCGCCGCTTCGCCGAAGTCCGCATTGCCGTGCCGCCCAGCGTGGTGCTAGCGACGGATATGTTTGACCGCTTCCTGAGCGAGAACAATCTGCTCGACTTCGCTATCAACAGCTCTGATGATGCCGAAGTTTTGCGTCGCTTCCTGGAGGCTTCGATTCCAGCATCGCTGCGCGACGATCTGCTGGCATTTCTGGCCGAGGTGCATTACCCGCTGGCGGTGCGTTCTTCCAGCTTGCTCGAAGATTCTCAATACCAGCCTTTTACCGGCGTGTATGAAACTTTCATGCTGGCCAATCAGCATCCCGATTTGTCGGTGCGTCTGGAGCAACTGATGGAGGCGATCAAGCGCGTCTACGCGTCCACTTTCAGCCAGCATGCCAAGGGATACGTTCGCGCCACTCCCTACCGACTGGAAGAAGAAAAGATGGCGGTCATCGTGCAGCAGGTCGTTGGCACCGTTCATGCCTCTGACGACGGTCAGAGGTTTTATCCAGATTTCTCCGGGGTAGTTCGATCACATAACTTCTATCCGGTGCCGCCGATGAGTTTTGGCGATGGAATCGCAGCCGTGGCATTGGGCCTGGGACGCGCGGTGGTGGATGGTGGAAAATGCCTGACCTTCTGTCCGCGATATCCCCGAAACATTGTGCAGTTTTCCTCGGTGGAAGATATTCTGGCAAACTCGCAGCGGGAGTTCTGGGCCCTGGAGCTTGATCACACCGAGCGCCGCGACGATGCGGTGTCTGATCCGTTGCTCGAACTTCGGGAAGCTTGCTTCGGGTTGGAGGTGGCCGAGAGCGATGGAACTTTGAACAACCTGGGATCGACTTATTCCGTCGACAACAATGTCATTTATGACGGGTTGAGTCGGCCGGGCACGCGCATCGTGAGCTTCGCTCCCGTTCTCAAGCACGGAGTGTTTCCGCTGGCCTCGATTCTTGAACGGCTCACCAGAATCGGGGAAGAGGCGTTCGGGCGTCCGGTGGAAGTGGAGTTTGCGGTGCGCCTGCCGCAACACCCCCAGGAAACAGCCGAGTTTGGATTTTTGCAAATCCGTCCGCTGGTGTTGTCGCGCGAGGGCGAGGAGCTACGGATGGAAGATGTAACCCCCAAGAGGCTGATCTGCCAAAGTTCCAAAGTGCTGGGCAATGGACGGATGCGGGACTTGCGCGATGTGGTGGTTGTGGACTTTCATCGCTTCGAGCGGGCACGAAGTCAGGAGGTGGCCGAAGGGGTGGCCCACTTTAACGCGCAGCTCAGTGAAAGCGGATCTCCATATTTGTTAATCGGTGTCGGCCGCTGGGGATCGAATGATCCGTGGCTAGGAATTCCGGTGGAGTGGGACGAAATTTCGGGAGCCCGCGTCATCGTAGAGGCAGGCTTCCGCGACTTCCGCGTGACGCCCTCGCAGGGCAGCCATTTCTTCCAGAATCTCACAGCCTTTCAGGTGGGATATTTCACCGTGAATCCGGATGCCGGAGAGGGATTTGTGGACTGGGAGTGGCTCGGCTCGGTCGTGGCAGTCGAGGAGCAAGGGTGCGTACGCCACTTGCATTTTGATGAGCCGCTAGTCGTGGTAATGAACGGGAAGACCAGCCGGGGAATGATCTTCAAGCCGGAAAACGTTGCATAGTTGTTCTGTATCACTCATTGACTTTTCGCTTTTTGTTCGCTTATAATCCGCACCGTTGTCGAATCCAGAAAAATCAGTGCCGGAGGAACGAATGTCACTCAGTCAATCTCTTCTCCCCGAGTTCGATCAGGAAATGGCCAACACCCGCAAAACGCTGGAGCGGGTTCCCGACGAAAAGTTCGCATGGAAGCCGCACGAAAAATCCGGCAGCATGGGCTGGCTGGCCGGACATCTCGCCAATATCCCGGAGTGGGCGGTTGAGACCATCACTAAAGATGGCTTCGACATGAATCCTGGGGGCAAAGGATTTCAGCCACCGCCGGCGCCGAAAACCCGTAAGGAGTTGTTGGAGATGTTTGATAAGAACGTGGCGGCGGCACGAGCGGCTCTCGCGAGAGCCAGCGATGCCGACCTGGGCAAGAACTGGTCGTTTCTCAATAACGGCGTAGCTGTTTTCTCCATGCCTCGAATGGCTTGTCTTCGGACTTGGGTAATGAATCACAACATTCATCATCGGGCGCAACTGGGCGTTTATTTGCGTCTGAACAATCTCCCAGTGCCTTCGATTTATGGGCCGTCGGCCGACGAGGGCCAGATGTAAGAGAAACTGTTGGTAGCCTTGCTGAGATAATGGAGGACGGGCGCCCCCGCCCGTCCCTGCCAATTGAAACCAATCAGCCAAATCACGACGCTGGTAAAACAAGCGGCTCGCGAAGCCGGCTTCGAACTGGCTGGCATTGCCCCAGTCCGCGACTTTGCCGAGCTGAATCATTTTCCGGATTGGATTGCAGCCGGACATGCCGGAGAGATGAAATACCTCGAAGCCCGCGACCAAGGCGGACAACTCAAGCGCGCTTCGCTGCGCTCGGCCGCACCGTGGGCGCATAGTGTAATTGTCTGCGCGATTAACTACAACACCGAGCATCCCTACTCGACCCAGGTCAACGATCCGGAACGGGGATGGATTTCGCGCTACGCCTGGAGCGGCGAGGATTATCACGACGCCGTGATGCGCCGACTCCGCGTGGTGGATGCTCGGCTGCAGGACGGAGTAGCCGAGCAAGAACCTGCGCTCGCAACACCCCGCTACACGCCGGCGCTACAAACCCGTTGCTACGTCGACACCGGACCGCTCGTCGAACGCGTCTACGCCAAATATGCGGGCGTGGGATGGATTGGCAAGAACACCTGCATCCTGAATCAGAAGCTCGGATCATGGTTGTTCCTCGGCGTAATCCTGACTTCGCTCGAACTCGAACCTGATCTGCCCGCCCCGGATCGGTGCGGCACCTGCACCCGCTGCATCGAAGCTTGTCCCACGGACGCGCTGATCGCGCCCTACCAGCTCGATTCCAATAAATGCATCTCGTATTTGACCATCGAAAAACGCGGCGCAATCCCAGAAGACATGCGGGAAGGCGTTGGCCGACACGTCTTCGGATGCGACATCTGTCAGGACGTTTGCCCCTGGAACCGCAAAGCGCCAGCGACCGACGCACCGGAATTTCAACCGCGCGAAGGACTGGTGAATCCCGCGCTGGACTGGCTCGCCCAAATAAGCGCGGAAGAATTCCACGAGAAATTTCGCGGCTCGCCCATCCGCCGCACCAAGCGCACCGGCCTGCGCCGCAACGCGGCAATCGCCATGGGCAACAGCGGCGACAAGCGATTCCTGCCCGCTCTCAAGAAATTAACAGCGGACGATGATCCTGTGGTGGCGGACCATGCGCAGTGGGGTCTTGAAAAGCTATCAACGCCCGCGATTCCGAAGCCTGAATCGCAGAAAGCTGAGAAATCAAACTTGTCCAATAGCTAGACACTGTCCCTGCCAAATCCTGTTGACAATCGAAATTCTCGGAGGATAATTGCGTCACTGCGACTCAGGCCTATCACCCGAATCACAGCGACCCCAGGGAAACCCGTCTCGAAAATTCTATTCAGAATGAGGAGGTCCTCCCATGAAGTTCGCCGTCAAAAGCGGATTGCTCTCGATTGCACTCGCAGCAGCGTTCGTCCACGCTCAAACCTTCCCCACACCAATTCAGCACGTGATCATCATCGTGCAGGAGAATCGAACCCCCGATAACCTGTTTGAAGATCCAACTCTCATGAACAACGGGGCCGATATCCAGATGGCCCCCTCGAATCCGCCGGCTGTTCCATTGGGAAGCTGCTGGGACATCGGTCACAGCCACGGTTATCCCAAGCCCGGCGCGTGGGAAACGGAGTACGCCGACCAGCAAAACGGACGTGGCTTTTGTGACGACAGTATCAATCACAAAAATTGTACGTCGTGGCCTTCGTGTCCCGAGGACACCTACGTCGAGAACACATCCCAGGACAATGCAACCTGGCCAACGTAAGCTGGGTGATTCCTGATGGCCACTGGTCGGATCACCCCGGTGGCGGGAGTGGCGGACCCGACTGGGTGGCGAATATCGTCGATGCCGTCGGCAATAGCCCGTGCAAGAATCCCGATGGCACCTCGTACTGGGAGAGCACGGCCATCCTCATCACTTGGGACGATTGGGGTGGTTTCTACGACCACGTGCCGCCGTATGAGGTGATCGTCGGCAAACCAGGTATCTGGGGTTCAGGCTACGTGTCCGGATTCCGAGTGCCCCTGCTCGTGGTCTCAGCGTACTTGCCGAAGAAGGGCTACATTTCCGGCCCATGCACGCCCTCCACCGATGGGCTGAACAACAGCGAGGTGTGTTTGAACGACAAGCCGCCATATCAGCATGACTTCGGCAGCATTCTGAATTTTACCGAGTACGTCATGGGGCTACCGCAAGGAGGCATTAGTCAGACTCAAGGCTGGAACTACGACGACTTCTGGGCGCCCGACTACTGGGCAAACGGGAGCTGCAGCAAAAACCAGCAGCTCTGTCCCTATGGCCTGTCGGATTTCTTCAACTTCGCGCAGGGCCCCAACTCATTCACAAGCATTGCTCCGATAACGTATCAGCCGAGCGACTTCATCAACTTGAGCGGCTTCGGGGGCCCGGGCAACGCACAAGACCCCGACCTGGAAACTGAATAAGGCAGGGCGGTGCTGGGCTATATGGCCCAGCACCGTTTTCATTTACGGCCTGATTTCGTACACCACTCCGTATGCGTGGCTCCCCCCGGAAAGCGTGGTCCCGTAGAGGTTGCCCTGCGCGTCCAGCGTGACGCCCGCATAAGGAGAGGCACCGTCGCTCCGGCTGAAGCTGTGGAGGACGCTGTAGGCCCATTTGCCATCCCCGGTCGGCGCTAGCTTGAAAACGACACCGCAGCTGCACGCCTGCGTTCCGCCATAGACAGTCGTTCCATAGAGGTTGCCCGTCGTGTCGAGTGTCGTGGCCGCAACAGGGCCACCGCCGTCGTCATTCCTTGGAAAATCGAAGAGAATCGTCTCTCGCCACTGCCCGTTCGCCTGCCGAGTCAGCCTGAAGACAGTACCGGTTTGGTACGCCCCGCCCTCGTAGGTTGTTCCGTACAGGTTCCCTTTGCTGTCCATGACCAGCCCAGCAAACGGAAGCTGCCCGTCATTCCTGGACTGCGCGAAGCGGTGGAGAATACGCTCCTTCCAGCTCCCATCCCCGGTCGGCGTCAATTCAAAGACAGTTCCGCAGCCCGCAGAGCCCGAGCACATAGGGGGATAGTTCCCACCGAACTTGGTGGTCCCGTAAAGATTGCCCTTCGCGTCGGAGACCACCGACCACACTTCCCCGCACCCGTCGCTGCCGCACTGAAATTGGTACAACACCTTTTGTTTCCAGCCCAGCGCCCCGCGCGTCAGCTCAAAAACACCGCCCCCGCCGGGGCCGTAGAGGTGCCGATACCCGTCCGCTAGCAGTGTCGCGTTCGAGCCCCCGTCGGGCAGCGTGAACTGTCTCCACGATCCGCGGCTGGTCAGTTCGAACAGAATGTCAGTTCCGCCAGTGGTGCCGTAAAGGTTCCCTTGCCCGTCGCCCACCAAGCCGCCAAACACAAAGTCGTCCCCGTTTTGAAAGCTGTGTACGACCGTTTCCTCCCAGTCGCCGCCCACCTGAGGCGTCAGTTTGTAGACAGTGCCGCAGCCCCCGCCGCACTTGCCCGTGCCGCCGCCCGCAGTGGTTCCGTACAGGTTTCCCTTAGCGTCCAAGGTCACGCCCGCCCATGGAGCGTCCGCATCCGGCGGGCCTTTGAAGTTGTGCAGCACCTTAAAATTGGTTTGCGCCGCCGCGCTCGCACAAATCAGCGCGACAGCGAAAAATACAAATGAGGCATTGGCCGCAGAGGGAACTCGGTGAGAAGCCATGATGCACCGCCGAAGAGGGCAGGCCGGAATAACGACACCAACGAGGGAGTATATCACGCCTGCGGCAGGAAACCCGGCGTCGCGTTTTGCGCGCGGGTGCCCCATTTTCGCGCACCCGTTACGCGAGAAGTGAGAGCCTTGCGGCGGGAAATCCAAAGATCTAATCCATTGCCCCGACGAACCAATACGTTTTCCCCTTGATCTCGTCCTCCAAGTCCAGATAAGATACAGATAAGATATTCCAAAGCGATGTTAGCTATTTGAGAATGGCTGGCAACTCCTCCGCTCCTTGACAATCTGGAACGACAACCTGGAACCGTCGAAGGAATGGCGGGGGGCTATTGTTGTCCAAAACGGGACTGCACCCGGCTCGTGTCGAGCGCCTAAGTCCTTATTCCGCAATATTTTGCCTATAAGTCCTTATTCTTCAAAGATTTTGAAGGTGGTCTGGCCCTAATCCCATGATTCCAAAAGATCAGGGGTGGAGGGGTAACCTTATATTACTTAATAGTAAACAGCGGGTGACCCGAACTGAGCCAGGAATCGGCTTGGCGAGCTTCGCACTCCGCAGCGTGGTAGCATTCCCCTATCTCGCGACTTCCCCACGGCTCATGACGGATCGCATCCTGTCCCTTCGATCTCGGCTCATCCTTCTTATAGTCGCCACTTTGCTCGGCTGTGCTCCGCTTGCGCCTGCCCGCTCGGACGAGCCCCACTGGATCCGCGTCAGCTCCAGTCACTTCTCGGTGATCACCGACGCTGACGAAAAACATGCGCACGACGTGGTAGTCCGATTCGAACAGATGCGCTCCGTCTTCGGCCAACTGCTGGCCAGAAGCCGAATCAACATGTCAGAGCCGGTGGACATTATCGCGCTGAGAAGCGATGAGGAATACAGCCAAGTTGTGCCGAACCGCCAGGGACAAGCCATCGCAACCGGCTTCTTCCTGCCCGGCGAGGATCGCGATTTCTTTGTCCTGAACCTGTCGAAGGCGGACAGTTGGCGTGCAGTGTCCCGCGAATTCGCGCACGTTTTCCTGAACTACAACTATCCGCCCACGCAGGCATGGTTCGACGAAGGCTTTGCCGAATACTTCTCCAGCCTGCGCGTAGGCGGAGCGCAAGCGCAAATTGGCGGAGATCCGGAATCGTTCATCGAACTGCTGAATACGACAGCATGGCTCGCGTTCCCCGACTTGTTCGCGATGCACCCGGACGTCTCTGCCGGTCCGGAGAGCTCGCGCCATACCATGTTCCACGCGCAATCGTGGATCGTGATGCACTACCTGCTGGCTCAGAACAAACTGCCGGAGACCGGAACATACTTCGACCTGGTCGAAAACCAGAAGCTTCCGGTCGACGAAGCGATTCAAAAAGCATACGGAGTCACTTCAGCCCAGTTCGCGCAGGCGGTGAAGGCTGACTTCCATTCGCTGGCGCAGGCGTCGGCAATCCAGACCATCGCTCTCACGCCCGACGGGCAGATCGGCAGCAGCACGCAGCAGCTTTCCGAGGCCGAGGGAAAAGCTCTGGTCGCGGAAATGAGTGTT
>Ga0070765_100001463_pt1 | contig 14513 bp, 11 predicted proteins | sample HubBroMetageWFT5_FD_71516 | JGI IMG/M metagenome (GOLD analysis project Ga0070765, IMG submission 71516) | Warmed and freeze-thawed soil microbial communities from the Hubbard Brook experimental Forest, New Hampshire - Hubbard Brook CCASE Soil... | ecosystem: Environmental > Terrestrial > Soil... | reverse complement strand
GCGATTTATATTGTGATGGCATTGTTCATCGATGTCGTACTATTACGCTACCTGCCGCAATTCACGTGGCCGGGGTTGATTATTGTGCTGCTGGGAATCCCGGTGTACTTCTTGTGGTCACGGGCTTCGCGTCGGGTGACCGCAAGCGTGTCAACTTAAGCTGAGGAGAAACCAAACGGATGGCGAATCTGCTGGCCACAAAGCCGCTGCACTTGCTAATGGAGGAGGCTCGGGAAACGGGCGAGCACAGTCTGAAGCGCACCCTGGGCGTTTTTCAACTGACGGCTCTGGGCGTGGGAGCCATCATCGGCGCCGGAATCTTTGTGATGGTTGGACTTGGAGCCCAGTACGCTGGTCCGGGACTCACGCTGTCATTCGTGTTGTCCGGGCTGGGATGCGCCTTTGCGGGCCTGTGTTACGCCGAGTTTGCAGCGATGATTCCGCTGGCGGGCAGCGCCTACACCTATGCCTATGCCACGCTGGGTGAATTACTTGCATGGATCATTGGCTGGGACCTGACGCTGGAATACGCGATGGGCGCCAGTACGGTGTCTTCGGGCTGGTCAAACCACTTCATTGAGTTGCTGAACATCTTCCACATCAAGATGCCGTTATGGCTGGCCTACGATCACTGGACGGCTCTAAAGACCGCGGAGACCATCATCGCGAAGCAGATGGCGCAGGCCTCGGATCCCAACCTGGTGCCGGGCACGCAGTCGTTCCTCGATAAAATTTCGGCGATCATCAGCGCGCAGTCTCCCGAGTTGTTGCAGCGCGCGCATGATCTGCTGGGCGCACCGCACCTCTTTGGCAGCGAAATAGGTTTTAACCTGCCGGCTTTTATCATCGCCCTGGTGATCACTGCGGTCCTGGTGGTCGGAATCAAAGAGAGCGCCGAATTCAATACTGGGATCGTGGTAGTCAAGGTGTCGGTCGTGCTCTTCGTAATTGCCTTGGGGTCTCGCTACATCAACAGCAGCAACTGGGGCATGGACTGGAGTACCTTCGCCCCTCACGGCTTCGCGGGAATCGGGGCGGGTGCCGCGTACATATTCTTCGCCTACATCGGTTTCGACGCGGTTTCGACCACCGCCCAGGAAGCCAAGAATCCGCAGCGGGATTTGCCGATTGGCATGATCGCGTCTCTGGCTATCTGTACGGTTCTGTATATTGCCGTAGCCGGCGTGCTTACCGGGATGGTGCATTGGCAACAAATCAACATCGAGGCGCCGGTCGCACGGGCATTCCTGGATCGTGGTCTGAACACGGCATCGCACATCATCACGCTGGGCGCCTTGGCGGGACTGACCAGCGTGATGCTGGTCATGCTTCTAGGCCAAACGCGTGTACTCTATTCCATGGCCAATGACGGCCTGCTACCGAAGAAATTCTTCGCCGACATCCACCCAAGGTTTCGCACTCCCTGGAAGAACACGATTCTGGTGGGCTTGCTGGCGGCAATTGTAGGCAGTGTCACTCCCATCGATCAGATTGGCCGGATGGTGAACATAGGAACGCTGCTGGCGTTTGTGATTGTGTCGATCTCCGTGCTGGTATTGCGCTACACGAATCCCACCCAGGCGCGGCCTTTCCGGACGCCGTGGGTGCCCTTGGTTCCTGTTCTCGGAGTGATCTCGAATGGCTACATGATGATCAAGCTGGGAAAGTGGAACTGGATTCGCTTGGTTGCCTGGCTGGCCATCGGCCTGGTGGTGTACTTCACATATAGCGTTAAGCACAGCAAAGTGCAGGCTCTGGAGGCAGGCAAGAGCGGCCGGAGTTGAAAAGCACGGAGTAATCCGGAGGCTTTCCGGTTTGGGTCTTCCGCGCATGCGTGGGAGACCTTTTGTTTTGATGATCTGTGCATGATAGAGGATAAGATCAGAGAGTACTCGCCATGAAAATCCTCACAGCTGCCGAGATGCGCGAGACCGATCGCGCGACCAGCGAGCGATTCGGGGTGGCCTCCCACGACTTAATGGAGAATGCCGGAAGCGCCGTTGCTCAATTTGTTCTGTCACGATATCCGGCGGCGAATCGTATCGGCGTGATTTGCGGTAAGGGCAACAACGGCGGCGATGGATTTGTCGCGGCCCGCAAACTGCATGAAGCTGGCAGGGCAGTGCGGGTGCTTTTGTTAGCGCAGCCAGCTGAGCTGAGAGGCGATGCCGCTGTCATGTTCGCCAAACTTCCAATCGCAGCGATTCTGGCAAGGTCGTCGGCTGAACTGAAACGGGAAGCCGCGCGCACTGTCTTCGATTCCGATCTTTTGATCGATGCCATCCTTGGTACTGGGTTTCGTCCTCCAGTGAGCGGACTCTACGCACAAGCGATTGCCGGCTTGAATGCCAGCTCGGCCACGGCGGTCGCTGTTGATATTCCGTCCGGCGCCGATGCCGACGCAATGGGAGAGCAGGTTGGCAGTGTGGCCCGTGCCGACGCGATTGTTACTTTCACTGCTCCGCGCCCGGCCCATATTCTCGGCGGTGTCACGCCAGGGACGACTTCGATTTCGCCGATCGGCTCGCCCGACGAGGCTGTCGTTTCTTCTTTGCGACTAAATCTGATTACTCCGCGCGAGATCGCGCCCCTGATCGGCCCGCGACCGGCGGCTTCAAACAAAGGCAATTTCGGCCATGCGCTGGTGATCGGCGGCTCGATTGGAAAAGCTGGCGCTGCGGCTATGGCGGGCATGGCGGTATTGCGAAGCGGCGCGGGACTCTCCACGGTGGCTGTTCCGAAGTCGATCCTGCAAACTGTCGCAGGATTTCATCCCGAGCTCATGACCGAGCCGTTGGCCGAAACCAAGGCGGGCAGCATCTCCCTGCACGCTCTTCTTAGTTTGGGCACGCTGGCTGAGGGCAAAACGGTGTTGGCGATCGGACCAGGAATCTCACGGATCGCGGAGACGTCAAAACTGGTGCGCGCCCTGGTTAAGAAGCAAGACCTTCCCGTCGTTCTTGACGCCGATGGCCTGAACGCCTTCGCCGGCTCCGCCGCTGAGTTGAATGGAAAAGGCAGATCACTGGTAATCACGCCTCACCCCGGCGAGATGGCGCGGCTACTAGGTTCAACCGTCGCTGCGGTTCAGCGGGACCGCATCAACGTCGCCCGCAAATTTGCGCGTGACCATCGCGTCATTCTGGTGCTGAAGGGTCATCGTACTTTGATCGCCGATCCCGACGGGGAAATCTGGGTGAATACCACGGGGAATCCAGGCATGGCGACTGGCGGAACTGGCGACATCCTGACGGGAATGGTGGCGGGCCTGGCTGCCCAGAATTCCAAGCGTGTACTGGAAGCCGTGATCGCCGCGGTCCATCTCCATGGCCTCGCGGGCGATGTGGCCGCGGAACAAATGGGAGAACATTCACTGGTTGCAACCGACCTGCTGCGGGCGCTGCCCGAGGCTTTCCGGAGGGTGCGACAAGCCGCGCAGGCTGCCGTGGAGTTTACTGGTTAGTTATCCCACTGTCCGTTCGGGCATCTCCCAGTCGGCAAATGGTACAACTGCGGTTTCCTTAGGCAGCTCGTCCGACCGGCCTTTTGTAATCTCCCTGAGGTTGCGGCTACATGTCATATTGGGAATCGCTATGACCCATTTTCCCCAACCGCATCCGCAGCAGCGTGCAACCCGAGTCAAAATGGAGGCCACTGCCTCCGCCCTGGTGAAGCTGGAAGACGGACAGCGCGCCAAGGCCAGAATTCAGACCGTTTCGCTGACCGGAGGGCTTCTTCGCCTGGCGCGGGCCTTGGAGGAGGGCGGCTTTGTCGAAGTCGCATTCCAGACGCAATCGGGTCCGGTGCATGGAATGGCGGAGATGCTGCACCCCAGGCGGATTTCCCCCGAAGGAATCCTGCAGCCATTCCGCTTTATCGCGCTGGACGACAATGATCACAACACCCTGAGTTTCGCCGTGAACTCGACGACGGAACGGAACTTCCTGCTCGGCTCCAATCGGTCTTCTCGAAAAATTTAGCCCTCCCCGTAAGTGTTGATGAACTCTCGCTATACTGATTCCGCGATGGATCAGCGGGAGTTCATCACGCATTCACCGGAGGAAACGATCGCGCTGGGACGGACGTTGGCGAGTCTGATCGCGCCGCCGAAGATTGTACTGCTGCGCGGCGACCTGGGCGCCGGCAAGACTACGCTGGTGAAGGGAATCGCCGAGGGATTCGGGGCGGCATCGGAAGACGATGTGACCAGTCCAACGTTTACCCTGGTGCATGAATACCGCGGGCCGGCGGCGATTCTTTATCACATTGATTTGTATCGCGTGGATACACCGCGCCAGCTTGAGACGCTGGGGTTGGATGATTTGATCTCGGAAAACAGCGTTCTGCTGATCGAATGGGGAGAGAAGTTCCCGAGATTTGTGAAGGAGCAGGACGTGGAGATTGCGCTGGAAAGGGTGGGGGAGACCGCAAGAAAAGTCAGAGTGAGTTTCTAGCCAGGCGCTTCTTTGCGAAGCCTCTGCGCGCCTAGCGTTCAAAAGCTTTAACCGCAAAGTGCGCAAAGATGCCGCGAAGGACGCAGAGAAAACCGACCCTCAGAAACCCATGATGTTGTAGCCGCAGTCCACGTAGATCACCTCGCCGGTAATCCCCGAACTGGCGTCGGAAGCCAGAAACACTCCAGTCGAGCCGACTTCATTTACATCCACATTGCGCCCTAAAGGCGCGCGCTCGGCGTGATTCTTGTGCATATCGCCGAAGCCTGCAATGCCGCGCGCCGCCAAAGTCTTGATTGGGCCGGCGGAGATGGCGTTCACGCGAATGTTCTTCTTGCCCAGTTCAAAGGCTAAATAGCGCACCGAGCATTCCAGGCCGGCCTTGGCCACGGCCATCACGTTGTAACGGGGCACGACTTTCTCCGAGGCGTAGTAGGTCATGGTCATGATCGATCCGCCTTGGTCCATGAGCGGTGCGGCGGCGCGGGAGACTGCGATGAGCGAGTAAACGCTGACATCAAGCGCTACGCGGAAACCTTCGCGGGTGGTGTTGACGAAGTCGTTCTTCAGTTCGTCTGCTGGAGCGAACGCCACGCTGTGAACCAGCGTGTGGAGTTTGCCGTAACGTTCTTTGAGCTTCGCGAACAGGCGATCGATCTCGGCGTCGTTCGAGACATCGCACATGAAGGCTTCGGCGCCGGGCAGGGACAGAATCAGATCTTTGGCTTCGAGCTCCAGCCGCTCGTTCTGGTAAGTGATGGCCAGGTTAGCGCCGGCGGCGTGGAGTCCCTGCGCGATCGACCAGGCAATGCTGCGCTTGTTGGCGACTCCGAAGACGACGGCGTTGCGGCCTGCAAGATCGAATGACATTGGGATCTCCCTGAGAAACAGTAAGGATAGCAGTCCGCAGTAAGGCTTTACCACAGAGACACAGAGTCACAGAGGAAAGCCTTAGGTTCTTACTTCAAGGCATTGATGTTCTCTGTGTCTCGGTGCTTCTGTGGTGGGTTCTTGCCTTCCACCACCCTGGCATCACCAGGCGGCACTGCCGCTTTCACCGGCCAGATGGCGCTGACCATCCCGACTGCGTAGACGATCCCGATGATGGAAAATCCGGCAACCAGATTAGCTTGTGCAACTGCGCCGACCAGGAGGGCTAGCACGATCTGCAATGACGTGCCAACGAAGTAAAAAGTGTTCTGTACTCGTCCCATGAAGTGCGGCGGCACTTGCTCCATAATGCTGGTGTTCATGGCGATGCTGTTGATGCCCCGGGCCCATCCCATGATTGCGTAGACCAGGACCGCCAGGGCGAGCACTGGTGCGAACGGGGCGCAGGTCATGCAGAGCGCGAGCAGTCCCATGGAAACCGCGATTGACCGCCGTGCCCCCAGTGCAGCGATGATCTGGGGAGCGATCAACGCGCTCAGAAATGCGCCCGTGCCCCAGCCTCCATTGAACCAACCGTAGCCGACCGCGCCGGCGTGAAAGACCTGGTCGCTGAGCGGGGCAGTAACCACTACTGCGGTCATCATTGCACCCAGGAAAAGCGCCCAGGTGACTCCCAGCAGCATCAGGTTGGGGCGGACACGAAGAAACTGCAAGCCTTCGCGAAGCTCGCGTACAAAGCGATCGAGAGCAGACTCAGCCGCGACGATATCGGCGTGCAACTCGGCCGGGCGTGGGACCACATGGCGTCCCTTGCGTACGCCGAAGTAGCAGAGAAACGAGACGATGTAAGTGGTGCAGTCGATCAGCAAGACTCCGCCCAGCCCGATGTGGTTGTACACGAATCCGACGATTGCACCGGCAATCAACCAGCCTCCCTGAATTCCTGCCAGCAGAAAAGTGTTGGCGTGGACGAATTCCTCGCCCGGCGTCAGCTCCTGAATCAGCGCCGTGATGGTAGGCCAGAACATCCAGAAGCCCGCAGCCACGAGCGTATTCATCAAATAGAGCTGCCACAGGTGCACGCGGTGCTGGAACGCCAGGACTGCAACCGTGAGGATGATCAATCCACGGAGGGCATCGAGCCACATCACCAAACGCCGGCGGTCTTCCCGGTCGATGAGCACGCCCGTGAAGGGCAGCATGAGCATGGCGGGAATCGTTTGCAACACGGCGAAGGTTCCCAGCGCGACTTCGGAATGGGTAGCTTGCAGGATGTACCAAGCCACGGCAGCGGCGTTCATGCCGCTGCCCAGCATGGAAATAACGTTGGCGCCGAAGACGAAGCGCAGCGCCTTCTTCTGGAAAATAGACCGCATAGTCTAATTTAAATGATTGCCCGAAAGTGGGCCAGCCGAAGCTGAGGCAAATCCTGCTTGCAAGCGTTTGCAATCGGAGCTACGATTCCGGCGCAAAGCTTGGAGGTGGCTATGAAGCACGATCAAAGATGTGTTTTGGCAGTGGCTGTCTTGCAAGCATTTTGTCTGTTCGGATACGCGCAGATCGACAAGATCGTGATCCCGGCGGGAACGCCGGAAGATCAGGCGTTGACGGCGATCACCAATGAGCAGGACGCTCAGAAGCGGCTCGTGATGTACCAGGACTTTGTGCAGAAGTTCTCGGCGAACCCCGCAGCCGTGGCTTATGGCGACTGGCAGATTGCGCAGGCGTATCAGAGCACAGGGGACCTGCAGAAAGCGATGGAGTTCGGAGAAAAGGCGCTGGCGGGATCGCCGCATAACCTTGACATCATCGTCTTGCAGGCCAACATCGCGCAGCAAATGAAAAATAACGCCAGGATAATGCAATACGCCGTTCTGGGAGGCGAGGTCTTCAACTCGATTGCCAAGCAGCCCAAGCCCGAGGGCGTGACCGACCAGGAGTTTGCCACCCAAATCGATGAGGAAAAAAAGGCATCCCAAAGTTCTTACGAATTTCTAGAAGCCGCCGCTTTCAATTCAATTGCTGAGGAAAGCAACGCCAAGAATCGCATGGCCGACATCGAGCGCTTTACACCGGCGTTTCCGAACTCTCGTTTTCAGGAATCGATTGACACCTACGCGATGATGTCGTTGTCTGAATTGAAAGACACGGCGCGGGCGATTGCTTACGGTGAGAAAATCCTGACGACGAATCCCAACAGTTTGTCGACTCTGTTGCTCCTGGCCAACACCTATTCCGAGGACACCAGGCCGGGCAGTGTCGCCAAGGCAGCTACGTACGCCCAGAAGGCAATCGACGTGGCCAAAGCCGACGCCCCGGACGCTGACCGTTCTCGCAAGGTGTCGGCCGGCGTGGCGTACTCCACCTTGGGCTATGCGCTCATGAAGCAGGACAAGACGGCTGCGTCAATTCCAGCGCTGAAGTCGGCAGTTTCTCTGCTCAAGGGCCAGGACGATCAGTCGTATGCTGTGGCCGGCTACCGGCTGGGTTATGCGTACGCCAAATTGAACAAAGTTAGCGAGGCGCGAGAGGTGTTGACGGAAGTCGTCAAGATTGCCGGGCCGGTCCAGCAGCCGGCGAAAGATCTTTTGCTGAAGGTAAACGCCGCGCGAGCCAAGGGCAATTAGGCAAAGGCAGAGGCCTTTCAGTGTTTCACTAAGTCTGCTGAGAGCATTCTGGCCTTGTTCGCGAGCGTGTACGCCCGTTGCAGGTCTCCGTTCTTGGTTGCCTCCGCGGAGTCATCCACATACCTCTTGACCTGATGCACCGTGTCTTGTTGAGCGGCATTGAGCGTGCGGCTTGCGAGGATCTTTAGATTTTCGTCCGTCTTTCCCAGCAGCCAGGTCGTTCTGCCGCGTTGCTGCTGGGCTTGCTGGGGGTTCACCCCGGGCGAAATGTCCACACGTGGCTCGGTGATGTCGCCATTGTCTACCACTCGTTTGCGGGGGCCGGATCCAGGAGCCGCAGGTGGGTTGCTTTTAGGCTTTTTGGTCTTGCTGGCTGGTTTGCAATCCGTTTGAGGACCCGACTGCGAAGGTGAACCGGCGGGACAGGGTTTCGGAGCGGCGGTCTCCGGGGACGCTGGCGGGGCCGCGCCAGGCGTTGCGCTCGACTGCGACGGTGGTTGAGCCGGAACTGTTTGTGCGAATGCGAGACCTGACGCGACGTGCGTTGCTCCAGCTGCGAGCCACCATCCCATTGCTAAGAAAATCGTCGCCCTAATCATGTCTTGGTCGCCTGATTTCCGTCATGAAACAGCTCGTGAACGAAGTTTATGTTCGTCCACCGCTTGCGCCTCGCCGTTAAAGTCGGTGCGTGGTTCGCTCAGCGGCAGGATCAGGCGGAACGTCGTTCCGTGTCCGTCCACCGATATGAAATCCACCGAACCATAGTGCCATTGCATGACCTGGTAAGTCTGCGCCAGGCCGATTCCGCTGCCGCCTTGCTTGGTAGTGAAATACAACTCGAAGATTTTTTCCTGGAGTTCCGGCGGAATGCCCCCACCTGTGTCTCGAATCTCAGTGATGACCTGATCTTCCTCGCTGTGGGCAGAGATCGTCAGGGTCCCACCCTCCGGCATGGCCTGCACCCCGTTGAGAACGACGTTTAGGATTGCCTGCTTCATAAAGTCCAGATCCACCTTCACGGTCAACGAACCAGGCGCCAGATCGCGGACGATGGCGACGCCGTGCTGCTCGGCATCGGGAGTGGCCAGGACCAAAACGTCGTCTAGCAGTCGCTTCAGATCAATCTCCTCGATGCGCAAGTCTCGCGGCCGGGTGAAGTCCACCAGAATCTGCACCACGCGGTCGAGGCGGTGAATCTCGTTTCCGATGACCTCCATGTGGCGGCGCGTGTCGGGATCGACCTGCTGTAGTTTGTTTTGCAAAAGTTGCAGGTGCAGAACAATAGCATTGATGGGATTTTTCACTTCGTGGGCCACACCGCGGGTAAGCCGGCCACTGGCTGACATGCGGCGCGACATTTCGATTTCATCTCCGATTTGCCGAACCGATTCGGCGTCGCGCAGGATCAGCAACGCTCCGATCGGAGTGCCTCGTTCGTGGATGAAATCGAGCGAGATCTGTACCCGCTTGCCGTTTGACGATTCCAGTTCGGCCTGCGCGATGGGGCGCTGCAGGTGGAACCCGTCCAGGATCAATCCGCCCAATTCGGAGCCCGGGGTAAAGATCTCGCCTGCGGTACGGCCCAGCAACTCTCGCCGTGGTCTTCCCAGAAAGCGCTCCACCGACGCGCTGACCAGCACCACACGCGAATCCCGGGTGAACAGCATCAGGCCGTCCTGCAAATTCGCCATGATTTGGTCAACGTTGTCTTTCAAGGCGGAGAAGATTTCTTTGGCATCGCGCATCTGCTGCCCGAGGTGGGCGATCTTCAGAGTAACCAGACCATATTCGTCACGGCCTGGTTCTTCGTCCGGGATGGGTTCGGAATTGCCTTCCGTTACGCTATCCAGACTGCGGCTGATGCGTTCCAACGGACCGAGTGCGAGGTTGGAAAGGCCGGCGGCCAGGATCAGCGACATCAGAATCGTAATCCCGGAGAGGATCAGCGCGTGACGCAATCGTGGTGTGAGTTCGCTTTTCAGAAATACAGTGGAGACGCCCAGGCGCACACTGCCGAACGGTACCTCATCGAGCGTCAAAGGCAGGCGCACTTCGTAAACTGTGGGGGGGTAGTAAAGCATGCGAAGCTGATCCTGGAAGCTGGCTTCTTGCAAAAGTCGAAAGTCAGGTCGCTGGTTAACTGTTTTGTCAATCAGTTCCGGATTGGAATGGAGAATGGCCTTGCCGTCGGCGTCCACAACGGCGGTGTCGTAAAGGGTTAACCAAGTCCCGGATACGGATTCCACAAAGTCGCTCAGGTTGGTATCGGTGGAAAGATAATAGGCGATAGCCCGGCGCACGGCTTTGGGATCGTTGGTGTTTACCTTCGTGCTGGTCAGGTCTGGGGACGCCTTGTCAGCCAGGTAAGCTATTTGCGAGGCTAGGTGGTCGGCGGTTTCACGCGTATTGAGGATTTGCTGACGGAGGATCTGAGAGACGTAAATATAAGAGGAAAATGACACCACCACGGTCACCATAAAGGTGACGGCCATCACGAGCTGGGTTTTTCGACGCATACTTCACATGGACGGCGACCGGCTATCCTAGGCCAGCAGATCGTCCTTATCGGCGGCTGCGCTGCCATACTCCTTCAGCTTATTATGCAGGGTTTTCAAGCTGATTCCGAGAATTTCAGCGGCACGGGTCTTATTGTTAGTGGTGGACTCCAGGGTTTTTAGGATCAGCAATTTCTCAGCCTCTTCCACGGTCGTGCCCACGTTCAGATGTACGGCATCTGAGTCGTCCGACGAAGTACGAAGGGTGGTCTGGCCGAATCCGGGAGGCAGGTGTTTGGTCTCAATCACTGCGCCATCGCAGACGATCACCGCACGCTCCAGGGCGTTCCGCATCTCCCGCACGTTTCCCGGCCAGGAGTAATTCTGGAACGAAGTCAAAACCGCGTCACTGACGGCCTTTACCGTGCGTCCGTGCTTTGTGTTCATGTCTTTCAGCAGACTCTCCACCAGCGCGGGAACGTCGTCTTTATGCTCACGTAACGGCGGCATGTGGATGTTGAACACATTCAGGCGATAGTAAAGGTCGTTGCGCAGCTCCCCGCGAGCGACTGCCTCTTCCGGTACCTTGTTGGTGGCTGCCAGGACCCGAACATCAACCGTGGTCTCCACTTTGCTGCCCAAACGTCGCAGCTTATGGTCCTCCAGCACCCGCAGGAGTTTGGCCTGGGTAGCGACTGGCATTTCACCGATTTCGTCGAGGAGCAAGGTTCCGCCCTCTGCCAGTTCAAAGCAGCCGGTGCGGCGCTCCAGTGCACCGGTGAACGCGCCCTTCTCGTGGCCGAAGATTTCACTCTCGATCAGGGTCTCGGGAATAGCCGCGCAGTTGATGGGAACGAATGCCTTGCTGCGCCGAGGACTCAGGTCGTGAATGGTGCGCGCCACCAACTCCTTGCCGGTGCCGCTGGCCCCGGTGATCAGCACCGACGCAGTGCTGGGGGCGACCAGTTCCGTCAAGCGGAAGATTTCCTGCATTTTTTTCGATGAGCCGACGAGTTGACCGAGGGCTCCTTTATCACGTAACGCCCGCCGGGTTATCTCGAGTTCGGTGCGAGTGCCGAGCAACTTGGCGGCGTTTTCCAGGATGGAGCGCAGGCGGGTGGTGTCGATAGGTTTTTCGATGTAGTCATAAACTCCCAGGCGTCCGGCGTGAAAGGCGCTGTCAATCGTCTTCTGTGCCGTCACCACCACCACGGCGATGTTCTGGGAGAGGTCTGCGATACGCTCCACCAGTTCCAAGCCGCTCATGCGCGGCATCTTAAGGTCGGTTATCACGATGGCAGGCGACCAACGCGTGACTTTCTCCAGACCCTCGACCCCGTCTCGGGCGGTCTCAGCGCTATATCCCCAGTCCGATACCACTTCGGCTAGGCCGGTGCGCTCGTTTTCCTCGTCTTCGACGATCAGTACCTTTTCCGCGCTCATATCCACATTCATTATTGGGTCTGGGTGTCATCTCCTGCAAGCGCTCCAGGAGGGTTGGGACACGTGAATTTTGACAACGCGATATCAATCTGAGACTAGAAGAACTGACAGTAGACGATATTCGTAGTCGCCGAGTATGATGTTTGCTCTTTAATTTATTTAAGTATTGTGTAATCGTTGGGATCGTTCCCAACGATCTGGCATCTTAACAGCTCCGCGCGCGAAGCCTCCAGTTCTTACTTCTTAAATGCCCGCGCACGGAAGACGAACTTGTCGGCTGCACGGTGGGCCGGCGGACACTGGTCAAAGGAAATGCGTGCTTAAATCTCAATTGAAAAGGATCACGAGAATGCGTAAACCCCTGGTTCTAGCAGGATTGTTCTTACTTATGGCCGGCTGCGCCCTGGCTCAGGACGGGACCTTCCCCAAGGTTGAAACATCGCCGGCATTCATGTACGTGCGTACTCCAATCGCAAATCAAGATTTCAATTGCGCCGGTGGCGGAGGCACGCTTGCCTACAACTTCACTTCCATGTTCGGTATGGCTGCCGACCTGGGTGGCTGCAAGTATTTCGGCAACACCTTAGGTCTAGGTAACACGATTAACGGGAATCTGTTTACCTTTGTGTTCGGTCCACGGATTACCTTCCGAAACCACAGCCCCTTCACACCCTTTTTCGATTTCAACCTTGGTGGGGCGCGCCTTTCGCTCACCTGCAAGAGCACCGCGCTTGGCTGTGTCGATGCGACTAACGGCGACACCTTCTCCAAAACCGTCTTCGCCTTCACAGCGGGTGGTGGTTTTGACATCCGGTTGAGCAAGAGATTTTCTCTGCGCCCGATCCAGGCCGAATATCTCTACACCCGTTTTGGCAACGACTGCCCTCTGGCCGTCTGCAACCAGAACAACAATCAGAACAGCTTTCGGCTGAAGAGCGGGATCGTCATTGGCTGGGGAGGCGCTACGCCCGTGGCCCCCACTGCCAATTGTTCCGTGCAGCCCAGTGAAGTAATGGTGGGAGAGTCCGTCACGGCCACTGCCACCGGGGGCAATTTCAATGCCAAGCACGCCCTGACCTACACTTGGGACAGCAACGGCGGGAAGGTCACCGGCAAGGACAATGCCGCCAGCATTGATACCAACGGAGTCGCAGGCGGCAGCTATACCGTCAGCGCTCACATTTCCGATTCCAAGATGAAAAAGGGCGGAACTGCGAGTTGCTCAGCGAGTTTCACTGTGAAAGAACCGCCGAAGAACCCGCCTCAGATGTCGTGCTCGGCCAGTCCGTCAAGCTTGCAAGCGGGCGGGACTTCGACCATTACATGCAGTTGCACCAGTCCGGACAATGTTCCGGTCAACGTGAGCAACTGGACTTCGACCGGCGGCAGCGTTTCGGGCAGCGGATCAACCGCATCGCTCAACACCGCTGGCGCCTCGGCCGGCTCGATCACCGTGACTGCGACGTGTACGGATTCGCGCGGCCTCAATACCCAGGCTTCCACGCAGGCGAATGTGGAGAACGCGCCCCCGGCAGCGCCACCACAGGCGCAAAAGTTGAGCCAGTGCGACTTCCCCAACAAGGTGAAGCCGTGGCGCGTGGACAATACCTGCAAGGCCATCCTGGATGATGTTGCCAAGAACCTGCAGCAGAACGCGGAAGCTCGGGTTGTCGTCGTCGGTAATGCTGATGCGGGCGAGACGCGTCCGAATCTGGCGGCGGAACGTGCCGTCAATTCGAAGGCCTATCTCACCAGCGGCGAATCGCAGTTGGGAATTGATCCCAGCCGCGTCGAGACGCGCACCGGCAGCGCCGGCACCATGACGGCCGAATACTGGATAGTTCCGGCAGGCGGGACCTACTCAGGCGAAGGCACACAATCCGTGGATGAATCCCAAGTGAAGGCAGTACCGGATCATCCTGCGAAGAAGAAGGCGAAAGCGAAGGCTCAGCAATAGGAGCATCGCGATCGAAAGGGAAGGATATGGCCGGTCGGGTGCCATGGTGCTCGACCGGTTTCTTGTTCCTCCTGGCCGCTGCCCCGCAGTGGAGCCGGGGCGGTTGGGTCCTGCCGGGCGGCCATGTCAGCCTGCGCCAGCGTTCTTTCCCTTCGGTAACTTGCCCGGACCGTGTTACCCTGTCAGGCTGGTTCCTCAGTGGGAATTCCATCCATTAGGGGCGATGAGTCTATGACTTTAGAAACAAGCAGCTTCGTCAATCGTAAGTTATTGATTGCTATGTCACTTATCCTGCTCTGCGCCAGCGCATGGGCGGGTCAGTGGACCGCGCTGGGGCCGGACGGCGGCGATGTCCGTAGTCTGGCTTACGATCCTCACAATCCCGATCACATCTTTTTGGGAACCAGCACTGGGACAATTTTCCAGTCGACCAACGGCGGCCAGGACTGGTCGCGCGTCGCTCATCTGGGTAGCGGCGATGACTACGTAATCGACCACATTGCGCTCGATCCGCAGAACTCCGACAAGATGTATGCGGCGGTATGGAGCGTCGAGAACCAGCAGGCGGGCGACCTGTTTCATTCGCACAATGGCGGCAAGACCTGGGAAACCGTTCCTGCCATGCATGGCAAATCGATCCGCGCCA
>Ga0070765_100001461_pt1 | contig 14514 bp, 12 predicted proteins | sample HubBroMetageWFT5_FD_71516 | JGI IMG/M metagenome (GOLD analysis project Ga0070765, IMG submission 71516) | Warmed and freeze-thawed soil microbial communities from the Hubbard Brook experimental Forest, New Hampshire - Hubbard Brook CCASE Soil... | ecosystem: Environmental > Terrestrial > Soil... | reverse complement strand
AAGACGCGAGAGGGCGGAAACGGCGGGTCCATGGCCAATAACACTCAGAACGGTCACGTATATATTTACAACAAGACGAGAGAGACGTTCGTGGCTACTGAGGCGACCGTTGCGGACAGCTATGTTCGCCGACTCGTGGGGCTGCTCGGTAAAACAAAGCGCTGGGCGCAGCTCGGCCGCGGTCTTTGGATCGTGCCCTCTCGTGGGGTCCACACCATCGGAATGATGTTCCCGATCGACGTCATTTTCCTCAGCAAGGAAAAGGAAGTCATTCACGTGGAAGAACACCTGCGCCCATTTCGCATCTCGGCGGTATCGCTCAGAGCAATGAGCGTGCTGGAGCTCCCGGCGCACACGATTTTCCGTACGGGCACGCAAGTGGGTGACCGGCTGGAAATCGCACGACTCAACGAATAGTTTCGGGAAGGCAGTCGGACCCAATGCGCGTAATGGAGACGCCTTCGATCGCAGTGGGTGTGGGTGGGCAGGCGCCCGTCACGCGTGCGGGGCCTCGCTCCAACAGCACGCGTGAGAACTGGAAGGAATCATGAAAATCTATGACTTGGTCAGAGTCGCAATGCTGTTTTTTGCTTTGTGCCCGCCGGCGTTTAGTCAGCCGTCGTCAACGAACGGCCCATTCAAGTGGTTCCACAACAAGCATCCAGAGAAATCGAATCCTCATTACCAGGACGGCATGCACCACGGCCGGACAAGCAACATTCGCCACACTGGCAAAACCAAGAAGCACTAGAGTTCAGCACGTAGGCTATCTGTGTTCTTGACGTTCGGTTGAAACATTTTCACCTGGCGCGCTTCTCGGCTAACCGTTTGCAACACACCAGGCAGCAGATCTAATATTGGCTGGCGAGATTGCTGACCTGCGTCGTTCTTCTTACCGGCGGACGGTTGCACTTTCGGTGAAAAAGCAGTATAAACGCAGGCAAGCTTTTCAGAGGATCGAACGCGTAGAGCCTCTTCGAAGTGGAAGGTCCTGCCATGAAGATAACGCTAAAGGGTCTCTGGCGACAGCAGTCCGGCGATGATCTCCTCGAGTACGCGCTCCTAGTGGCTCTGATCGCTCTGTTCGTCTTCGTCGCGATCTACAACTTCGGAGAGTCGAATGCGAACCGAATGAGCGATGCCGCTAGTACCCTCTCGTCTGCTTCCTCTGGAGGGGGTGGGCAATCCGGTAGCGGGAGCTCAGGTTCGGGGAACCCAGGCGGCGGGGGCGGGCAATCCGGCAGCGGGGGCTCAGGCGGCGCGAGCTCGAGTGGCGGGAGCTCTGGGGGGAGTGGAACTCAAGGTGCCGGAGCGGCTGGCACTGTGCCGACGAATCCTGTGCCAATCAAGTAAGTAGGCAGATTCTGTTGCACGATTCATCCTTCGGATTGTCTCTGCGTCGTCCCGAATCAACACTATCTGCAGGATTTACGATTACGCCTCCACTCTTACGGTTGCAGATTTAGCACTTCCAGACCCGGCTTAGTCAGAATTCTCATGGTGGACACCTACACGTACTATTTGGATGTGTCGCCGTCCTAATTTGTGGACTGTCTCGCGATCTGTACCGTGGGCTACCTCACTAAGGCGCGGTGTTACTCCCTTCACTTTGGTGCCGTTGCGGCTAGCGCGAGTCAACCGGAATTTCCGATCGAGAACTCTAGCTTGTGCATCGTATGCTTCTCCTGCCATGGACAAAACGAATTTGCCGCGAATTCATCTCTCAGCGACTTCGAAATCGGTTTCCTTGGATTCCGTTGCCCGGTGGGCCAACAAGGGGGCGAACGAGCAGGGCCACTGGCTTTGCGAGATAATCCAGCTCATCGAACCGACCGTGACGGTAATTTGGCGAGCCCTTCTCGTCCTTTCGCTTTCTCTCGCGCCTCTACCCGCGCAATCACGGGGCAGCGAACCACAATAGCCAAAGCTCAGAAAGCTGGGCCAAGAATTGATATGCGAGGGAAGGTGGTGTGAGGGCATGGCCCAATTGCCGAGCGAAGGTCCCCGGTTACGGCGACGAGATTTCGATTTCGTTTGGCGCGGCGTCCGGAAACGAGGCAGGTTCTTGAAACTGCTGGGCCGCACCGAAGGGATTGAAGAAGTGCATCGCATGGCGTTTCGTCTCATCACATGTCGGTTGGGACGAAACGACCGTGGAGTCTGCAACTGGAGGAACGCAAGGCGGCTTGGTGACCGGATTCGTTGCGTCGAGGGCTAAAAAATCGTAGGATGCACAAAGCGGACGTTTGCGTTCCGGGATATACAGAAAATCACGCACCAGCGGAGGAACTTAAATCCAAGGAACGTCGTAACGCACCGGTCGGTCTGCACAGTGCCTGGTCGATTTCGCGTGAGGACGGAAGTGTTTGCGCCCAATCCGCAGGAAATCCTTCAGGCTAGGTTGCAAGCGGACGTATGCATTACGCGGTTCGAGCTTTTCGAATCAGCGCCGAATGAAATTTTTATTGATCAGACAACCGGTGTGTAAAGTTTGGCATATCGGGAAGCCGGAGCACTTGCCCCGAGTCAAAAGCAACCTTCACGCGCCGTAAGTCATTGAATCTAAAACCATAAAGTAGATACAGCAGTCGCCCAGAAGATTCGGTAACTTTTCGCGGTACCCGCGCGTAGCATTATAGAGACCTTCAACAACAAACATGGCGAACCAGCGCTGAATGAGATCTTTCTATATCGATAGGACAGCCGGTGCGTAAAGTTTGGCTTATCGTGAAGCGGGAGTACCTGACCCGAGTCAAAAGCAAAGGCTTCATCATCGGAACGATTATTGTGCCGGTGCTCGGCGTTGGGTTCTGCTTGTTGGTCATCTTTTTGGTAAACCACCAGCCCGCCCAAAGCATGCGCGTCGTGATCGTTGACAATTCCGGGACGCTCGCGGAATCCGTTAGGAGCCGCTTAGACGCCAAGCTCGACAACGGGCAAGCCGAATTCACGGTCGTAGAGACGATTGTCAAACCCGCGGCGCCCGACGCGGCTCAGCAGGACCTGCGCGCGCGGATCAATGCCGGAAAGCTCGATGCGTACCTATGGATTCCTCAGGACCTCAGCCAATCGTTCGAGCTGCATATGCAGAATCCCGGCAGTTTCGGTCTCCAGGCTTCGCTCTCGCGAGCTGTCAACCAAGCAGTGATCTCTGAACGGCTCAGCGAGCGCGGCGTGCATTTGGACGACAGCAAGGAAATCCTCCGCGGTTCAGACCTCAAGCTCCTCAAGGTGAGCGAGACCGGCGAGGCGGAAGAAAAAGGACAGAGTATTGGGATCGCGATCGCTTTGGTGGTGCTACTTTATACGGCGCTCCTTTCGTACGGCATCATTACGATGCGCTCCGTGCTCGAGGAAAAGACTACACGAACCATGGAAGTGCTGATCTCCGTCGTCCGTCCCTTCGAACTCCTCTGCGGGAAAATCCTGGGCGTGGCGGCGGTTGCCTTCACGCAGTTCGCGATCTGGATGATTTCCATCGCGCTGCTTTTCTCCTATGGCGCTCTGGCCACAATGACCACCGGTCAGGGGTCGGCCATGGCAGGGGTCCACGTTCCGATTTCGTTAGTAGTCTACGCGGGAGTCTATTTCCTCGGCGGATATTTTCTGTATTCTTCGATGTTTGCCGCGATCGGAGCGGCTTCCTCGAACGAGCAGGATGCCCAGCAATTGCAATGGCTGGCAATGGCACCGCTGGTGTGCTGCATGGTGATATATAGCGTCATCCTCAACGATCCCAGTTCCACGATTTCCGTCGTTCTTTCGGAGATTCCGTTCTTCTCGCCGGTCCTGATGGCCCTGCGCATCTCGCTTCGGACGCCCCCGGGTTGGCAGATCAGCCTTTCCCTGGTCCTACTGTTTTTCGCCACGGTAGGTACGATGTACGTCTCGGCAAAGATTTACCGCGTGGGAATTCTGATGTACGGGAAGCGTCCCTCGCTAGTCGAGATGCTGCGTTGGCTGCGCTATTCGTAGCTGCCGCAGATGCGCTTCCGAAACTGTTCGATAGACTATGCCGTTTCAACAATGATCACCAAGCCCTCGGAACTCCGCTACGGAGGCGGCATTTCCAATGGTCGCTCTCTGTGCAACAGCACCAGGTCGCCGTGCTCCTCGAGCGCTTTCCTGCCGAGCGACCTCACACATTCCCGCACCCTGCGAGGGTCGTTCGACAGGAGCGCGGATGTAGACGCTCTCATACCTGGTACAAAAACTCGGGGGTGGTGATGCCGTTCCGGTTGAGAAGACGATTGTTACGGAATGGCTGCTGAGGCTTCATTGGAATTAACGCTTTCGTGGCCTACTGCATCCACTGCCCGAGTCACATAGTAGTAAGTTAGACCGCTCTCAACGGTGTTGTCAGTGAATGTCGTTCCCCGAATAGGCGAAGTATTGATCCGAACGTAATTGCCTGCGGGCGTTATGCTCCGATACACGTTGTATCCGGCGACCTGCGAAGTGCTAGCCCGCCATTTCAGCGTGACCGTGTTCGCTGTGCCAGGCGATTGCAGGCGAATTCCGGAGGGAAATCCGCTGGTCACACGGACCCATCGCGCACTTAACAGCAAGACAACAAGCACCGCGATCCCAGTCCCGACTTTTATCCAAACGGAGAGGCTGCGGTCCTGCGTCAAGAGAATCTGACACATTACTAGGAACGCCAGCACAATCCCACCGACCATCAGGGCTAGGAACCAGCTCCCGGTGAGTGCCCCCGGCACCATTGACGGTATCTTGTGAGACTTGTTTCTCAACCAGGGATCTATCCAGATATTTTCGACTGTGAAGAGAAAGAGGAGCGACGCGAGGCCCCATGCAATCAACGTAACCCTCGACCTTTGACCCGAGGGTCGCAGCGGACCTCGACTCATTGGATGCTCTCCCTATGCGATTCGCGCCCAAATGTATTGCATCTCTTTCCTGGCTCCAAATCGATGGCCTTTCCCACCCATGCCTGATATGGAATCACGATCCCGTCTTCCTTGCCTCCGCGAATCAATAACACTAGCCTAACCTACGATGGTAAGAGCACGCGCGAATTCGAGCCTGAAGGTGTGTGTTCAATCGCCGCACGCGATGGGACGTGTTTCGCCGCTCGCTTTTGGACTCAGGTTTTCAGATCGTCGCCCAGCAGCTTGAGTCCATGCTTGCATCAGATCTGCGAAACCTCGAACTTCCTCGCGCAAGCGTCTGCGTCATCGACGCTCCTACGCAACGGCAGGTCAACGGGGCACTCTTGGGCAGCATCTTTGATCATAATCCCGCCGCTCGTTTGCTCGTGATTGACGACAACTTGAACGAAACCGACAGTTATACGCTCCTTCTCCTGGGCATGAAGGGAATTGTGAATTACGCGGAAGCGCGCGACCAACTTCCCAGGACGCTTCGTCGAGTGACGTCGGGTGGCTTCTGGGTTCCTCGCCACGTGCTATCGCGCTTCGTAGATTTCATTCTGAGCACTTCGCAATGGCAGCACATGCAAGGGAATTCTCCGGTATGACTCGCGGATCGCGAGGTAACGCGCAATGCGTCGCACATGCCCTTAGAGCCTGACACCTAGAAGAGTCCCCAGCGCGTCGGTGCTTAAGTCTGTCGCGCCCGCGTCTGGGATAAGTATGACTGCAGGACCTCAATCGTTAGACCGACAGCGAACCCAAAGGTGAAGGAATGACTCCGCCGGCTCATATACAAACGGCGGATCTCCCACTACCCCAGACGTGGATGTAAGCTGTTCGGGCGTCAAACTTCACGGTGGCGAAGTCTTCAATGTGTATGTCACGCAGAACGGCACTACGCCAAGGCAATTTTCTGTTGGTGGTGTTCGGAATCTCCGTATACTCTTGGTCCTATAATCCGCGGGAGCTTTGGCACAGATGACGAATGACAAACTTGTAGGCACGTGGAAACTCGTGTCCGCCTCGAGCACAACCTCGACCGGCGAACGCATCGAAGCCCCCTATGGACCCGGTCCTGCGGGTGTTCTCACCTACGGCGGGGACGGCAGAATGACGTCGCTGATCAGCTACGGCGGTCGAAAGCCGCTCTCATTCGGGGGCGGCACTCGCTCGCCTCAGGAAGAACAGGCGGAAGCGTTCAACACATTTCTTGCTTATGCCGGACGATACACGCTCAACGAAGACCAGGTAATTCACCACGTGGAAATTTCGTCGATCCAGAACTACGTCAATAAGGACCTCGTGCGCAGCATCAAATTCGACGGCGATCGTATCACGCTGACTACACCGCCAATGGCCGTGAACGGAAAAATCCAAACCATCGAATTGATCTGGCAGCGTCTGCCGGTCGACTCGTGATGCAAACTATTTCTGGAAAAGCGGATTCGTGTCTACAGAGTCACCGCAAGACTTTTGAGGCCCCTGAAGCCAAATGTCGGAGCCCACTCCGGCGGCGCACCGCTGAGCCTCATATCCGGAAAGCGTTGCACCAGATTCAGCAGCGCAATCTGTCCTTCCAGCCGTGCCAGTTGGTTTCCAATGCAAAAATGCGGTCCGGCACTGAACGCCAAATGCTGATTGTTCATCCTTTTCAGGTCCAGCCGATCGGGTTCTTTAAATTGTTTTGGATCCCGGTTCGCCGCACCGAGCATGCATAGAATTGACCATCTTTTCGGTATCCGCTGGCCGCAAACCTCGATATCGTCCTTCAGCACCCGAGCCGTGAATTGCACCGGGCTCTCATAACGCAGAATCTCTTCCACCGCCGACCGGATCATTTCCGGTTTCTCGCGCAACTCCGCAGTCTCTTCCGGGTGCTTCAGCAACGTGTACATGCCGTTGCCGATCAGATTTCGCGTCGTTTCGTGCCCGGCGAAAAGCAGCGCGATACACTGTGCGTACAGCTCCTCTTCGGTCAGCACTTCGCCGTCTTCCTCGATGTCGATGAGCAGGCTGATCAGATCGTTTCCCTTATTGCGGCGCCGTTCCGCAACAGCCTTGCGGAAAAAATCGGTCATCGCTATCAGCGCATCTTGCGCCGCGCGCGCCTGTTCCACCGTGCGCTCCGGATTGCCGCGAAACACCGCGATGGCCCGCGACCAATTGACGAACGTGTCGTGCAGCTCCTGCGGCACTCCGAGCATCTCCGAAATGATCCGCACCGGCATGGGGTTCGCGAACTCCTGCATGAGTTCAACCGTCGAGCCGCGTTGCAACGGCTTCAGCATGCCTTCCACGATGGCTTCGATTTGCGGACGCAAGCCTTCGACCGCCGCGGGTGCAAATCCTTTATTCAGAAGTTTGCGCAGACGGGTGTGCTCGGGCGCGTCCATGAATATCAGCCACAGGTTCAACATCCGCGCCAGTTCGCGAAACTCGGACTGGCTGCCGGCCGGCAGAAGCGCCAACATTTGCTGCGCGCGTTTCGCGGAAAGTCTCGGGTCTTTCGCAATGGCGGAACATTCGGCGTGACTGAAAATCGCCCAGGCCCCCCATTGGCCGTCAACATCGAGCAAATGCAGTGGACCCCCTTCGTGCATCCGGGCATACATGGGATACGGGTCCTGCAGGGTTTCGCCACCAAACGAAATTTTTTGAACGCTGACCTTGGACAACACTTACCTCCGCGCACCCGCAAAATTTCCATCACGCAAGTCGCAACGCATTGATCCGAATTTTAACACGCTTGCGCGGGGAACTTAGGGGGAGCGCTTCTCGTGTGCTACTTTGCCCAGTGATCAACAACCTGCAACTAGCCCGGCGGATTGGGTCCTGCCAGGAATCCACCATCCAGAATTAATGGCTGGCCGGTCATAAAAGATGCGCGCTCCGAACACATCCACAGGACAGCCTCCGCGACCTCCATCGGTTTTCCAAGACGACCGAGAGGGTGGAGCCCGATCGAGTATTTCTTGGCCTCCGGCGCGCCAAAAAGTCGCTCACCCATCGGCGTTTCGATCACCGCGGGGCATACTGCATTTACCCGGATGCGATTCCGGGCATTTTCGAGCGCGGCAGACTTGGTCAGGCCAATGACTCCGTGCTTACTCGCGCAGTACGTTGCGGCACCAGCACTACCCATCAGCCCTCCGATCGACGACATGTTGACGATTGCTCCGCCGCTACCCTGTTTCAGCATTTGCCTAATTTCGTACTTCAAGCACAGCCACACACCTTTGAGATTGATGTCGATGGTGCGATCCCAGTCTTCTTCGGATTGGCTGACGATCGGCACCCACTTGCCCTCGATCCCAGCATTGTTGAAAGCCACATCAAGTCTGCCAAATTTTTCCACAGTCTTCTTCAGCAGGTTCTCTACTTCCGAAGCCTTCGACACATCGGTTCTCACAAACAAGGCCTCGCCGCCCGCAGCGCGCACCAGCTCGACGCTCTCGTTCCCCTCGACTTCCCGCCGCCCAGCAATTACCACCTTGGCTCCAGCCTTCGCGAAAAGTACCGCGGTATCACGCCCGATCCCAGAGGTCCCACCGGTCACCAGCGCAGTTTTGCCCTCAAACTCCCTAGTCATAATTTCCCCTCATGAATCAGGCCCGGCCGAACGCAGGGCAGAGTCTAGGCTTTGGGTAAAGTGCGCGTCAAGCGCCTGCGCACTTCAGGTCAGGTTCGATTCAAACTATCCGCCTGAGGATAAGCGAATCACACCTGAATGCGATGGCAATCCTGTGAGGCAGCCCTGTCGTCCCGGCTCATGCAGCGATCCGCGCCATATCCCTGACGGCGCAACAATTGGCTGGATACCTTGGACGGGAATCTCGTAGGTCCGAACCGGGCCTTTTAGGCTTGCCAAGCGTTTGTGGCACTGAGAACGAATTTGCCACTAAGGGCTAGAGTTTTCTTGCGTTCTAACCCCGCTCACCATGCGCCACGTTAATGCTTCTCAGTAACCACCTTAGTTGCAACAAGTTACGAACTGGGTTAGGAACTTCGCCTCCCCCAATGTTGGTCCGCGGATTGCGTCTTAGATCCTCGTAGCAGTCTCGATATCGGTTGCCGTCAGCTCGACTCGGACACGTCAGCTCTCGGCTCAACCACTTCGTGGAGGCTTGGAGCCAGGTGAAACCAACGGTCCTGATTGTCACTACCGTTCGCTGGTTCCCCACTGCCCGACTCGCAGTCGCTCTCGCGAATGCGGGATTCACCGTAGACGCGGTCTGCCCGTCTCGTCACCCTCTCGGCAAGACCCATGCAGTTCGCCAAATGCACAGATATCACGGCCTCAGTCCGTTCGGGTCGCTTCGGGACGCCATCACCGCCGCCAAACCGGACATCATCGTTCCCGGCGACGACCTGGCGACTCAACACCTGCACTTGCTCTACGAGCAACAGGAAAGCGCCGGTAGAGCAGGAGCCGATGTTCGTGCGCTTATTCAGCGTTCTCTTGGTGCACCTGAGAATTTCCGCACGCTTTATGCCCGCACCGAGTTTATAAAGCTGGCCGAGGAACAGGGCGTCCGCGTTCCACAGACGGCCGTAATCGCCGACGCCAGCGACCTTCGGAATTGGATCGCTCACGCAGGTTTCCCAACAGTCCTCAAAGCGGACGGTTCCTCAGGCGGCATCGGTGTCAGAGTCGTACGAAGCTCGGATGACGCCGAGCGGGCGCTCGAGGCTCTGCAAGCTCCTCCTCTCCTGGCCCGGGCGGCGAAGCGCGCCTTGATCGATCAAGACCTAACGTTGGTTTGGCCGTCGTTGGCGCGTCGTCGCTCGATCGTAAGTGCCCAGACATTTGTCGAGGGGCGCGAAGCAACCAGCGCCGTCGCTTGTTGGAACGGCGCGGTCTTGGCCAGTCTCCATTTTGAAGTTGTCAATAAAGTGGGTTCGTCCGGGCACGCCACCGTCCTGCGTGTGATCGACAACCAGGAAATGTCCACGGCTGCCGAAAAGATGGCTCGCCGGCTCAAACTCTCCGGGACGCATGGATTCGATTTTATGCTGGAGGCGCAAACCGGAAACGCGCACCTCATCGAAATAAATCCGCGATCGACTCAAGTCGGACATCTAACGCTTGGGCTAGGGCGCGATATTCCCGCGGCTCTGTTCGCGGCCGCATCCGGACAGGAAGTTCGTCCGGCCCCCAGCGTCACCCAGGACGACACGATTGCGCTGTTTCCGCAGGAGTGGATCCGCGACCCGGCCAGCGCGTTCTTGCAATCGGCTTATCACGATGTTCCCTGGGACAGGCCAGAGCTGATTCGCGCGTGCGTAAGCACACGCCGCAAACAACGGGCCTGGTACTCCCAACAGAGCCGGCTTCAGGAGTTTTCGATGGCGCGTGCCCCTCGACTATGACTGCTCCCTTGAAAAATCGCGATTCGTCATTGGCTTCCGCTGAGCCTCTGGCCAGGCGCACCGTCGGTGTGCCTGCTACCCACCAGCATCGCCTCGTGCACGCGCCACTCCGCGAACACTCGAAGAAGTTGCTTCGCGTCATGAAATTCGGCGGCACGTCGGTCGGCGACGCTTCCTCCATTGGAAAAGTCGCTGACATCGTTCGCGCCGCTGTGCGCGAAAGCTATGTCGCTGTCGTTGCTTCTGCAATGAGCGGCGTGACCAGCAAACTGGTCGAGGCGGCCGCCCAATCCGAAGCCAGAAATCGCCGCCAGGCCGCCACGATTCTTGAAGAACTCCGCGAGCGGCACGCGGCCGTGGCGAGTGCGCTCATCCATTCACCCCAACAGCGGCAGCCTCTCAATTGCAAAATGGACGAACTCTTTCAAGCCGCCGGCGCTCTCTGCGACGCTGTCTCGCTTCGCGGGCAGTTGACCTTGCCTGCGCGTGATTCGATTATTGGATTGGGCGAACGTCTGTCGATTCTTTTCGTCGCTGCCGCGCTCACAAATCAAGAAGTCGCGACCGAAGCGATCGAAGCGACCGAACTCATCGTAACGGATGCCTGCCATGGGGCCGCGGAGCCACTCATGGATCTGACGCGCGAACGCTGTGTGGCGCGGCTGCGCCCCCTGCTGTTGCGAGGTATTGTCCCGGTCGTGACCGGCTTCATCGGCGCAACTGCGGACGGCGTCCCGACAACTCTTGGTCGCAACAGCTCAGACTATTCCGGGACAATTCTGGGTGCAGCGCTGGATGCGGACGAGGTTACTCTATGGACGGACGTAGACGGTATTCTCACTGCTGATCCGAGGCTCGTGCCGGGCGCGCGCTCGATACCCGAGATGTCCTATCGCGAAGCGTGCGCTCTCGCGGAAATGGGTGCCAAAGTGCTCCATCCGAAAACACTGCGCCCCATCATGCAACGCGGAATTCCCCTCGTAATTCGCAACACGTTCGCTCCCGATCGTCCGGGCACGAAGGTTACCGCCGCAGGTCCGCTCAACGGCACTCGCAGTTAGAAATCTCTGGCGCCAAACTACAGCGGCGCGAGACCATCACCGGCGCTGCCGGAACGCTACCCGTAACACCGAGTCGTCCCGTCGTTAAACTCTGGTCAGCTTTGTGCTTCGTCTCCGCAACACGCTTACAACCGTTCGTCACCTGTCCGCGGGTGACGGCGCACCGTCGCGATGCTTGCCTCCGCCCGATCGGGAGGGGTTTCGGGCCGCGCTCTGCTCAATATAATTTTGCGAGGAGCGCGCGGACCGTTTTCCAAGCGTATAGCCTGACACCGAGAAAAGTCCCCAGCGTATTGGTGATTAGATCTGTCGTTCCCGAATCTCGGGTCGGTAGGTATGACTGCAGCACCTCAATTGTCAGACTGATCGCGAGCCCAAAGAAAACGGTGGTGAGGTTGGGACGTTTGATCGGTCGCACCGCTGACCAGTAGGCACAAAAGAAGAAGCCGAGCGGAATGAAGCCAACGATATTCACAAGAACATCTTCCCCATAACTTCGACTTAGCTTGAACTCCCTCCAGAAGGGCTCGAGGAACTGCTGCTGCAACAATGAGAAGCGTTCGGGGATGTACAGGTCTATTCCAGCGCCTAAGTTGTTGTGAACCGTTTTCCCGGTTCGTTCATTGAACAGATACAGCGCGATCGCGTGTTCATTTCCGGATAGCTTTGGCCGCCCTTGTGCTGTCCAGGATTCGTAGTGCTGCAAAACTTCTGTCGGCGTCAGCTCCTGCTGGTAGAACGCGAGCCCCTTTAACTGACCGGTCCAGTTGCTCCCGCCAACGGGTGAGATGCCAATCACCAATTTACCGGAGCATCCCTCTCCGATCTGAACGTGGGGAAACGATCGCACGAGCTTGCCATCGACATACATCGCAGTATTCTCAGCACCTGACGTTAAGGTGACAAATGTCGGCTCGATCCGCGGGAAAACACCGCCCGTGCCGATTATCTGAGTCCCGTTATCGTCCCCCCGCATTTGTCGGCTCAGTATGAGAAGCGCGTGATACTGCTGCAACAAGAACTGCAGGGGATTTTCCGGCCGGTAAAACGCAAGCAGCGTGCTCGAGGCGCTCGTACTGCCAGGTTGCAACCACATCTCGAGACTACAAGAAGGTTTACTTTGCGCATCTGCTTTCGGAAATGCCCCAGCGCTCCAGATGGTTCCATGCCGGCCAAACACTACGCCATTCTCGTTTCCCAGCCATGTCACGGCGTTCCGAGGCCGGCCGAACGGCGCGAGTCCGGCTACCAAAATGCCCACCAAAACCAGTACGCAGATTAGCCTGGGGATACTTGCGGCGATCATTTTTCGCGTTGGAGGTTGCGCGACAAAAGCTAGCATCTGCATCGAAAGATTACAACCCTGGTTACAGGCAGGACATAATCTCCTCGCGCCAAGCTCTCGCGATGACACGGTGACCTGCCGAATGCACCAGACAATCTATGTTATTGATTCCTCTGTCTCGAACTTGCGTCATGTATGACGGTTTTGCCTGTTGTTCGGGGCTTATTGTTTCCTTGCGCTTCCCGAGTTTCTGAGGTGACCCCATCAGCTGGCCCAATTTTTTGGGCACTGTTTCCGTGAACGCGAAGACTTCCCGCAACCGCGTTTTTGCATACCTTCCGAGTTGCCGACAAACCGACCGGAATCCGGCGGCTCCGAGTGGGCATTTTTACGGATGTCAACGATCGCGGCGGATTCGCTATATGCCTTCGTGCAAATCGGAAATGAACGAGAATGAGGAGAACCACATATCCAAGCAACGTTATTAGGCTGGCCTCTGGACCGACGGTGCCGCCGGTCATGCACTTTGAGCCACGAAATGATGGGTTGAGCAGGTGCCCGGTGAAGCTGATCCCGCTGGCGGAGACTCCGTAAAAAAAGCTTCCCGCCCAGTCCCAAGCGGCATGAAGACCAATGGCAAACCACAAATTACCCGTGCGAAGAAGAGTAAAGGCCAGCACGAGGGCGGTCCGTAGGTCTTCGCGAACTGTTGCGCGAGGAGTGCTTGTCGGCGCCAAGAAACCAGGTGATACGCAAAAGCTTCGACGAGGTCTGGAAAATTATCGGCAGCCGTTACGAGCTGCCGAAGGCGAAGTTAAGCCTGATCCGACCGGCTGCGACTGAGAATATCTGGCCCGTGAAAACGTCGCCGACTGTCTCGACCTATTTAGCGGATCAGCTTGCAGCACGCGGCTACCCGGTCCATCAGTTTCCTGGCCAGACGGTCGATAAGCGGATGGTCGAGCCCTTCTTTTTTCGTGCGCTTCGTCACTTCTGGAATATTTTCGAGGATGGCCTCCGCGATTTCGACGATGCGAGCTGCCACCGCGTCGGGATTGACGCCGACACCCTGGGCGAGTTTTTGCCACTGATATTTGCCGATATTCCGCAGGCGGTATTCATTTCCGATTTTCATTGAAGAGCGGGCCTTGTGAATGTCGATATCGGGGTAGGGCAGGATGCTCGCAATATCGTAAAGGGGAGCAAGGCGGACCTGCCCAGCTGAGGCAATCAGCAAGGCGTAATTCTTCGCATGGGCGCCTGTTCCGGCGATGAGCCAGTTGTAGTACACGGCATCGAGAAAGGTACCAACGTCTTCGCGCGGTTTCGAGGAAAAGGTTTTCAACAAATCGACGATGTCTCGGACCCCGGGGCCGCCGTCGCTCTGATACTTGCGGGTCGGCTGGATGCTGAGAGCCTGGCATGTGTCCTCCTGATGGACGCGCTGCCAGACATTCCCGGCCTGGACCCGGTCGTAGCGTTCGATGACGATGGCGATTTCATCCTTGAAGCGCATGACTTCCGAATTTGCGACGGGGAGCCCGATGGTGCGTCCCAGCTCGAGGCAGAAATGCTCATCCTCCGCGTGCCCGTCGAAATGAGCCGTCGGCGGTTTGAGAATGTGCGTCGTCGGTGTGCGGCCGGAAGGAATGCCCCACCGTCCTTTGTCGAGCAGCAGCGCTGTTTTTGGCTGTGCGCCGGCGAGGCTGAACTGGCCGGTGTCGCGCGGATTGCGCCACGCGGCGTGATCCTCTCGCAACGAACGAAGGCGCTGCGCGATGTTGCCCGGCGTCAGCCATTCGATTTCCGGAGGCTGTTTTCCCAGGATGGCGTCGAGACGGTCGGGCCGCACGAACTGCACCGCGCCCGCGCAATCCTCACCGACGCCCGCGATAAGGCCGAA
>Ga0070765_100001459_pt1 | contig 14538 bp, 8 predicted proteins | sample HubBroMetageWFT5_FD_71516 | JGI IMG/M metagenome (GOLD analysis project Ga0070765, IMG submission 71516) | Warmed and freeze-thawed soil microbial communities from the Hubbard Brook experimental Forest, New Hampshire - Hubbard Brook CCASE Soil... | ecosystem: Environmental > Terrestrial > Soil... | reverse complement strand
TGAGTACGGGTCCGGCGGAGGCGACATCGCTCAGCTTGTTGCCAATCGGCTCGGTTGGAAGCTGTGGGACCAGAGGTTGACTGAGGAAATCGCGAGACTCGCGAATTGCCCAAAGGGTGTGGTCGAAGCTCGCGAGGAACGTAATGATCCGCTGTACTATCGACTTTTCAAGTCTTTTCTTCGCGGCAGCTATGAAGGCAGCATCAACGCTCCGAAACTCAATCTCGTCGATAGCGAGACCATTCTTAAAACCACGAGACGTGTGGTGGAACACGCTGCCGAACGTGGAAACTGTGTCATTGTGGGCAGAGGTTCGCAACAATTTCTTAGGAGCCGATCAGATACTTTGCGTGTGTTTCTCTATGCGCCTAGAGAGGACAAGGTCAGGCGGCTGCTGGCGCGCGGCAAAAGCGAGAAGGAAGCCGAAGATCTTGTTGATAGCGTCGACCGGGAGCGCGCCGATTTTATCAAGAAGTACTTCAATGTCGAATGGCCGGACCGTGCGATTTACCATTCGATGATAAACACCGCAATAGGCGACGAAGATGTCGTTCATATGATTCTGGGTCTCAAGGAAGCCTTCCAGGCCAAAACGGCATGAGGTGTCTTCAGTAAACTCCGACGCCAAATCTGCGAACGATAAGGAAATGGCGGAGCCTGTACAGAAGCTCTCAGTCTCTACGTTACATCAACGCGTAAAGATTGCCGTCGCTGCTGCCGACGTAGATTACCTGATCGACGACGACTGGAGACGAAAGAATCGCACCTATATGGAGCATTCGGTCGACTCCCACAATCATGTCGTCATAAAAGTTCGAGGAAAATGCAGCGGAATATTCCGGCGTGCCATTCGGCTTGGTGTAGGTAGAGGCGCTCTGTCTCGACTGATCCGTCTGAAATGTCCACGCTTGCTTCTTCGCGATCCGATCGATGGCGATCAGCCGCCCGCTGTGGGAGCCAATGTAGACCATATTCCCGACGACGGCTGGGGATGAAAACATCGGCCATCCGCTAAAGCTGAGAGAAAATACGGGAGCGCCGGTCTTGGCATTCAGGGCGTGGAACAGGCCAGAGTCGGATGTGGCGAAATAAACGTTGCCATCCGCGACGGCAGGCGAACTGATGACCCATGAGCCATGGTTAGAGAACGCCCATTTCTTCTCACCGCTCTTAGTGTCCAAGGCGTAGAAGTTGGAGTCGCGGCATCCGAAGTAGACCACCCCCGTCTGCAACCGCGCCGTCTGCAACCGCTGCGGAAGCGACAGCCGGTTTCCTTGCCGGGTTCGGGTGGGTCGCGATGGGAATCGGTGTAGTTTTTTTGTTCGAACGGCGGCCGAAGACTTACGTCTTCGTGAATGCCGGTTACTTGATCGTTGCGCTCGTGGTCATGGGAGCCATTCTGGGCGGTTGGTGGTAGCTTTTCCCAGAGCCAGTAGCGCAGCAGCGAGTTTCCGGCGACCTTTCCAGAATTACTCAGAACATCAGTCGAAGAGCCAGTTGCAGAATGCGTTGAGTCTGCAGAGCGGCGATTCCTGTCCCAAACGTCGTGCTTGTGATCTGCCCGAACGTCCCACTCGTGAGGGTGGTGTCGGGATTCGCAAATTCGGTGTGGTTCAAGACATTGAATGCTTCGACGCGGAATTCCGCGCCTACTCGCTCGGTGATCGGAGTTGTCTTGGCTAACGCCAAATCCAGGTTCGTTCGGCCCGGGCCGCGGAAGAAATCCCGTGGCAGGCCATAGCCAGACCCAGGAATGTCAGGAATCTGTACGAAGGCGCCACAGTTGAAGTAGAGGTTTCCGCTTTGGGTCTGTCCCGTGTTTGGATTGTTGCAAGTCCCAGTGTGCTTAGGATTCATGATCGCAATGTTGTTGAAGCCGGGGGCGAAAATCGCATTCGCCAAGTAACCATCGCCTGCGCCCGAGGGACCCGGGTCGGACGGACTGAACGACGCCAACAAACCTGAGTTGATGGTGAGGGGAAAACCCGTTCGCCAGCTCAAAATGGGGTACAAGCTCCAGCCTCTCACGAGTCTCTTTGGTCCCGTGGCCCAGGCGCGATCGAGAGGTAAATCCCATCCTCCGCTGAAGGTAAGGCGGTGCCTGACGTCGAAATCAGAGGAAGCGCGGAACTGGCTAATATTGTAATAAGGGACTTGCGAATCACGGTTGCGAAATCCGGAGGCGTTGTCGATGCTGTGGCCGTAGGTGTAGGCAAGAGTGAAATAGGTATTCCCCAGAGACTTCGCATCTCCTAGTTGCTTCGTAAGGGAGGCCTCGAGACTGTTGAAACTGGAAAAGCTGGCATTGGAGAATTCCGACGCATTTTCAAAAGGACAGTCGGAAGGGCCGCCTTGATTTGAGCAATATGCGGTGAGGGCGGCGTTCTGGTTCACGTTCAGAAGCCGAGCCGGGGAAGGACCGTTTACTGTGCTTAAGAGGAAGGGATTAATGTCCTCTAGCGTTGTGAGTCCCTTTGCACTACTGCCAACATAATTAATCTCGGTTGTCAGGTCCTTGGCTAATTCGTGTTGGACACTTAGGTTGTACTGATATGTATATGGAGTGTGAAGATGCGGATTCACAAAAAATACCGAGCCCCCGCCGAACGGGAGAAAATCTCCGGTTGCAGGATTGAATGCGGTCGCCGGATTGGGTGCGGCGGATGGGAAAGGATTATTCAGAAATGGAGTGGTGGAATTAGCCCACGGCGCGCTGTAGTAAGGTGTGCCGGTTGAAGTATAGGCGGGGCTGGTGCACCCGGGCGACGGTTGCAAGCACGGGAAATTGACGAACGGTTCACTGTAGTATGGCGGCGCACCATTAAACTGCAGATTGTCTTCGCCCTTGAGAACGTCATAGAAGATGCCGATGCCTCCACGGATACTAGTCTTGTTGCTGCTTCCCGGACTCCAGGCAAATCCAATGCGCGGTCCAAAGTTGTCTTTGTCAGGAAAGTTAGCTCCGCGTGGCGCTCCGGGGTCTCCAGGAAAAACTAAGCCGAGCGGGGCAAACGGAAACTTCACCGACTGATCGCCAGGAACAATCGAGAAGGTTCTCCCTTGGGTATCGATCTTGGGCGTGCTGTATTCATAACGGACGCCCAAGGTCAAAGTAAGATTGGTTCTTACGCGCCATTCGTCCTGGACGAATCCATAAGTCGCTTTGCTGCGAATGTCACTGTGGGCTTGCGGTCCTTCGAAGAGATTGTTCGGAGCTCCCACCAGAAAGTCGGCAAAACTGTTTCCCGTCCCATCTCCGTCTGCGGCATATCCCGCAAAAAAGAAGTTGCTGTCGCTGAAGAAAGCGTAGAGAGTGTTTTGCTCGTATGCGGAGAATCCCGCGCCAACCTTCCAGGTATTGCGCCCCCTCACCCGAGTGAGCGTATCCGAAAGTGCGTACGTATTGCCTACTTCGCGAGCTGGACCGGATTGGTCAGGCCCGAAAGCCAAACCATTGTCGAAACTTATAAGCGGGGGACCGTTCGCAAGGTCCGAAGCGATTCCAAATCCGAGCGAGGCCGGTGTCGTCAGATTGGAAACGGGCTGATCCTGCAGCGTATTGTGACGCTGGACCGTCAGGCGAAGCTCGTTCAGCAGGTTCGTCGAAAAGGCGCGGGTGTATGCGAGATTCAAGAAATAGTTGTTGATCTGGTTCGTGCTGGCAAATCCGGGAACTGTGGCAGAGTAACCGGGCGACGGTCGTCCGAAAGGCTGAAGCTGAGGATTCCGAATACCACCAACTGTGCCCGAGAGCTTGTCTTTGGGTGTGATGTCGAAATCAATTTTGACAGTCAGTTCGTTGGTGTTGTTTGTTCCTCCTCCAGCGGGAAAGAGCTCACCTGTGGGCGAAGTGGGAATCAAGCCGAGCTTGATGTAGGCCTGGGCTGCAGGATCGATCTTCGTCGGATCGATGATTCCCTGAGCCGCCAAGGCGGGATTGGCTTGAAAATACGGGTTCGCCTGAAGAAAGGCAGCAACATTTGTATCCGGTCCGCCGTTCCCGGCCTGGGAGAAATCCCCGTTGAGTTCGGCCGGTGTAAAGACGGTCTGTTCCGCTTCTACGTCCGTCTCGATTTGACGTTGCCCTTGGTAAGACGTGAAAAAGAAGAGACGATTCTTAACGATCGCCCCGCCTAGCGTACCGCCAAATTGATTTCGTTTGAGATTGTTTCTCGCGATGCCCGCTTGATTGTTGAAGTAGGAGTTGGCATCGAAGTCAGTATTTCTTAGAAACTCGAAAAGACTCCCGTGGAAATCGTTCGTACCTGACTTGGTTACAACGCTCACGACTCCGGCGCCGTTGCGGCCATATTCCGCTGTGTAGTTGCTCGTCAGAATTCGGAATTCGGCTATCGAGTCTGGATTGGGGTTGTAGACGATTCCGTTGCCTAGCAGTTCGTTGTTAATTCCTCCATCCAACAGAAAAGTGATGGAATCCGCCCGCCCACCGCCAACACTGAAGTTCCCGCCATTTTGACTAAGACTTCCGGCGCTTGTGTCGTCTGGGTTGTCCTCTGTTACGCCGGGTTGCAAGAGCGCCAGGCTGAGCACGTTTCGTCCGTTCAACGGCAAATTGACAATGGGGCGTGCAGTCACGGATTGACCTAGCGTTGGGTTCACAGTCTCGACCCCAGAACCTTGGGCTTCTACCGAGACCTGCTCATGCGCCGTTCCCAGTTCGAGTTTCAGGTTCGCGCGAAACGACTGATTGATCTCGAGCGGGGGCGTCGTCGTCTCCAGCGGGCGAAAACCTGAGTAACTGGCCGCAATCTTGTAGGTGCCGATAGGCAGATCCAAGACCTGGTAAAAGCCGCTCCTGTCGGTCGTCACTTCGGCGGATGCATTCGTCGCGGTATTCGTGACTGTGACTTTGACATCAGGCATCACTGCCCCTTGTACATCTGTGACCGTCCCCAAGATCTTCGCTGTGGCCTGTTGTGCGCTTGCGTCTGCTAGCGACAGGACGAATATGGACAAAACGATGGCAAAGGTGAGGAGGTGTCTCAATTTCACAGCGAGAGGTGTCATTGAAGGAGCCCTTTCGTGTTTCTGCTGACCGCGCATCAGCTTTTCGGTCAAGTTCGAGAAGTCGATCAAGACCGTCATTTGGCGGATCAATTGTGCAACCTGCAGGCTGGTAACGACTCTCCGCAGGGACTACTACACGTTAAGGCCGGACTAATAGGCAGTTAACTGCCACGGATACTGCGTGTTCGTCGAAGGCCGCGACGGAACATGGTTCCAACCCTTCAGATTTGTGGCGCGCTCACGACAACTCCCGATCCCGTGGCTCGAGAGGCCGGCACTGGTTCTCGTCAGTTTTATTGCGCATCAACGTCTAGTTATCCCTCAAGGGCTGTGTTGGTCCCAGAGACAATCACACATCCAACAAACAGTGGTATTTATCAAAATTGTTGTGAAGTGTGGACAAGTGGCTGGTAACAACGCAGAAGCAAGGAGTCAGGATGTGTCCTCTCGGAGATACAACAAACGGTGTGAGCGGTCCAGATGAGCCAGGGCCTCAGATAACGCAAACAGCAGGGCTGATTCAGTCCCAGCTAAGGCAGTTACTGCAGCAACGCGCCGCCGTGGTGAAACGGATCGCCATGATCCGCCGAGCAATAGTTGGCTTGAACGCTATCTTCGCGGACTCTCAAGGCGAAGACTCAGCCGTCGCCGTCGATGCGCTTCCGCTTCGAAGCCTAACAGCATTGAGTCTGACTGAGGCCTGCCGCTCGGTTCTTAAGAACTCCCCGACGCCATTAACTACGACCGAGACAGCAGCACTGCTTCGAAGCGAGCATGGGATTGACAACAAATATCTCGAGCGTTCCGTCGCATCGATCTGTCGCCGGTTGGTGGCTTATGGTGAGCTAACGGTGACGCTCGCAGACTCCGGGCGTCAGGCTTGGGCGTGGGCCACGGATTGTGGTGCTTCTCCTTCTACCTTCCAAGGCAACTCGGATCGGACTCTTCATCGCGGATTACCGAAGAGATCGTGAGTCTATCCACAACGATTTCAGGTCCGCTTGATTCCTTCCGGCCATACACCTCTTCAGGATGCAGAAGAGCCTCGCGGATAAGGCACTCGTCCCCGCCAAGATGCCAGGCGTCACGGGACGGAAAACAAAAGCGATTCAACTCGTCAATATTGTGGACACTTCGTACATGAATGACCTTGAGTTGGAGTCCGCGCGATCCGCGAACATACTATCTAGAGTGCCCGCCGCATCCTCGCTCAAAGAGAGGCTGATTGGGGAACTGCGAGAACTCACTCGCCAGAATCGCGAAATCACCGCGCAACTGCGGGCTGTTCGACAGATTGAAAGAAACTTGTCGAATCGAGGAGACGTGCACAAAGGGCTCACGGCGAACGCTGAGCGCCTCACGCGGGCGTGCAGAATAGCCCTTCTAGAATCGGATGTGCCCCAAACTGTGCAACAGATTTATGCGCGAATTCAGCGAAGGAATTCCTTTCATTTCACAACACCGGAAAGAGCTATGCGCACGATTGGACGAACTCTGGCCGAGATTGCTGCGCGGGGGGAGATACGGTGCAATGCCGGGGCCTGGGAACGAAACATTGCCCCGGGCGCTGGTGTTGAAATATCCAATTTCGAGATCGTCGTTGCTATGGGGGCGTTCGAGTCGCGCTGACCTCTCTTGCGTAAATGAGAACGCCTCTTTGAAACAACAGCGGGAATTACACGCGGCAACAAGGTGCAAATACTCTCCACATCTAAGCTCTGACCAAGAGAACGGAGAATCTTCTAAAAAACGTATCGGTTTCTCTGCCCCTATGGTTTCAAGGATGACAGGGTGGCTTCGAATGCGGATTATCGGTATCCGCAAGATAACTCTTCAATGCATATGAAACGTGCAAGCAGCGCTTCATCCCGGTTCTCTGTTCAAGTATCCCGCCACCATCCACGAGCATTTCCTGCGGACCTCTACATGTAGGTGATCGCTCCGTTAAGTCTGGGGGCGTGCGCTGTGTCTCGTAATCACCGTGGCCAAAACATAACGACTCATTGCCTCACAAACGTCATCGCCGCGCATTGGGCAGCCGCTCTCTCAACGATCATCGCGCCATTAAACGCGGCCCAGGAATGCGATTGTCACCATTTCTATTCGGATCCGATGTCTTCAGGAGAAAACTCATGACTCGTATAGCAACTCTCGGTAACGCCAGGATTCTGGCTTTCGGCCTCGTGCTGTGCCTGATCGTCACGCTAGGCAGCACCACCGCGTTTGCCCAAGCCATCAGCGGGAATTTGACTGGAACGGTCGTAGATCCGTCAGGAGCAGCTGTCAGTGGCGCAACCGTAGAAGCTGTGAACATCGGAACCGGCCAAAAGGTCACGACTACAACCAAAGGATTCGGTGAATACTTTTTCGGGGATCTGCCGGCGGGCGCTTACAACATCATTGTCAGTGCTTCGAATTTTAGGACCGTTACCGTCGACAATGTTCCCGTCGATATCAACAAGACCGGTACGAGAAACGTGCAGCTAACGATCGGCAGCAGTTCGACGACGGTCGAGGTCTCAGGCTCTGCGCCGCCGGTTGACACTTCCACCGCGCAATTACAGTCTACGTACACGGACCGTTTGTCGCAGGATCTTGGCCTAACCTCTGCCGGCGGCGCTGGGGCCGGAGTTTTGAACCTTTCGCTCTTGAGTCCCGGAGTAACCAACGCGAGCGCGATGGGGGATGGAATCGGGCCGTCGGTGGGAGGGCAACGTCCTCGAGACAACAATTTTACTGTCGAGGGCGTGGACAACAATCTAAAGAGCGTAACCGGGGCGCTGATTACAGTTCCGCCGGATGCGGTCGAAAACTTCACTCTTCTTTCCAATCAATTCAATTCAGAGTTTGGCCACTCCTCGGGCGGCCAGTTCAACACGACGGTCAAGAGCGGCACAAATAGCTTTCACGGCTCGATCTATGAATATTTCCGAAACCGCAATCTCAACGCAGTCGATGAAACGTGGGTGCAACAGGGGCTGACCTCGAATCCCCGGCTTGACAACAATCGTTTTGGTTTCACATTCGGGGGGCCGATTATCAAGAACAAACTGTTCTTCTTTACTAACTACGAGCGCAATCCGGTCGGATTCATTTCGGTCGGCGGCGGCGCTGTACAGGCTCCTACTACTGCGGGTCTTGCGGCCATCGCCGCCGACCCCGGCCTCAACACAACAAACTTTTCCATCTTCAAACAGTATGTGCCGGTAGCGCCGTCCCCTAGTGGCTGCATCACGTATAACGGAACCGCCGGAAGTGGCTCAGAAACGTTTAGCAGCTTTAGCGCTCCGGCAAACGGCACCTGTGCAGCGGGCAGCGTGGAAGTCGGCAACGTTTCCATCGTTCCCCCATCGTGGCTCAGTTGGACAAACTTCGTCCAGAGCGTCGATTTCAATCTTTCCGAGAAAGATCAAATTCGCGGAAGATTCATCTACAACAAAGAAAACCTGCTCGATAATGCCGCCCAGCTCGAAGCCTTCTTTACCCCGTACTCGAACACATTCGCCTTGTTTAACTTGAGCGAATACCACACTTTCTCGCCGTTGCTAAGCAATGAATTCCGATTCGGCTTTAACCGCTACGATCAAGTCGATGGAGTTGGCAGCTTCGCGTATCCAGGACTGGATGCTTTTCCCAACATCATTCTCCATGATCTCGGCAGCGGACTGGATATTGGGCCGAACCCGAATGCTCCCCAGTTTACGATCCAGAATCTTTATGAAGTAGTCGATAACGTCAGCATCGTGAAAGGCAAACACTCGCTCAAGTTCGGGGCAGAATACCGATGGTACATTTCACCCCAAAACTTCACGCAACGCTCGCGGGGTGATTATGAGTACAACTCCTCACAGGTTTATCTCGAAGATCTGGCACCCGACAATTTTGGCCAACGTAGCACAGGGTCAACCACGTATTACGGAAACCAGAGCGCCATTTACTGGTATGCCAACGACATTTGGCGGGTAAATCAGCACTTGAGTCTGAATGCCGGCATTCGTTACGAATACACGACTACATCGCAAGGTGAAAATCGACAGATTCTGAACTCCCTTGCGAACACTCCGAGTCTTCTCGTCCCTCAGGCCGGAAATCAACCACTTATCTTCGGTAAACCCCGGGCTCCCAAGAACAACTGGGCACCTCGCATCGGATTCGCATACTCACCGGGAACTGGCGGCGACACGGCGATCCGTGGCGGTTTTGGTTTGGCCTATGACACTCTTTACGACAACATTGGAATTCTCGGAGTGCCTCCGCAAATCGGTTCCACGGCCACCGTGCTCGCACCGCTCGCGCCGGGATTTCTCGCGGGAGGCGGTCTGCCTGGCGGCGGGGGAAGCGGTATAACAACTCTGACCCAAGCACAAGCCTTGTCCACCACAGCAAACTGGATCCCTCCAATTGTTAAGGACCCTTATTCGATCAACTGGAACTTCGGAGTGCAGCACTCCTTCGGTAAGAACTATACGGCGGAGATCAACTACGTAGGGACTCGCGGTATCCACCTCAACTTCCAGGACATCCTTGGCCTGCAGGCGTCCGTTACCTCAACCAATTTCCTGCCGACCTACCTCCAAGCTCCGGATCAGGCCACGCTCAACTCGCTTCCGTTGGCGCTGGGAGTGGATTCCGTCGGGGCCCCGATTGTGGGAACGCGCGATATCTTCGTCCCCCAATACGCCAATGCGGGCTTTGGCTGTACGGTGCAGTCCAACGGAAGTTTGGGCCTTCCGTGCGCGCCGGTTATCACGGCATTTGTTCCAGACGGGTGGTCTACCTATCACGGATTACAGAGCGGACTTACGCGGCGGTTTAGTCATGGCTTCACACTCCAGGCTGCATACACATGGAGTCACACGATTGACAACAGCACGGCTGATTTCCATAGCACTGATTTGACTCCTCGTCGACCGGAGGATTTCTTCAACTTCGATCAGGATAAGGCGAACTCGGCTCTCGACAGGGCTCAGCGCTTTACTTTGGCAATGGTCTACAACCTGCCTTTCTTTAAAGGCGGGAATTGGTTCGTGAAGAACGTTGTTGGAAACTGGGCCTTCAGTCCGGTTTACACCTACGAGACCGGAGAATGGGTCACTGTACAGGCGCAACAGGACGCTAATCTGAATGGTGACGCTGCGGGTGATCGCGCGATCATCAACCCCGGTGGAATTCCGGGAACTGGAACTGACGTAACTGCGTTGACTGCCACAGCTGGTCCGAATGTCGGGAGCACAGTGGCTTACGTAGCGAACAATCCGAACGCCCAATACATCCGCACAGGACTTGGAGCGTTGGCGAATGTTGGTCGGAACACACTCCGGACGCCGGGAACCAACAATTTCGATCTTGCCGTCTACAAAGATCTCAGTGTGACGGAGGGAATGAAATTCAGGTTTGGCGCCCAATTCGCGAACATCGTAAACCATCCTCAATACATTGCCGGCAGCAACCCAGGTTATGGTCTCGGCGTCAACGATGTGGGCGGGTTTGCCTCGGTGGGAAGTTCCTATACATCTTTTGTGACCCCCGGCAATGCAAACTTCAACGTTCCTAAGTCAGTTTTCGCCAGCAATGCACGATCGATTGCCCTGGTGGCGAAGTTCACGTTCTAAGGTAGACATTCTGGCCGCGGGAGGGGAGAGCAAAAACTCTTCCCTCTCTTGAATCCATTCGCAGCACTGAACACCTGAGTTGAAGGAATGAACAGACGAGAGTTGATGCTGGGAGTTGGAGTCGTCACCGTTCAGAGAGTTGCATTCGCAGCCAAGAGGTTCACCTCCCAAGTGCCCGCCCAAAGCGCGTTACAGGGAAGCGGCATTGCCTCGTTGCCGCAGGTTGTGGCCGGTATTCGTTTGGTGGACTCAAAGATCGCGCGGAACGCCACCGCACTGGGGCAATCGGTCTACCCTCCTTATTTGTTCAACCATGCTGTCCGCACGTACCTCTTGGGGGCCCTGACCGGGCGCGCAAGGGGGCAGCATTTCGACGAAGAACTTCTGTTTCTCGCGTGCATTCTGCACGATCTGGGATTGACCGAGCGTTTCGAGGGAGACATGCCGTTCGAGATTCAAGGCGCAGAGTCGGCGAAGCACTTCCTCGAAGAGAACGGATACGCAGCCGAAGGAATCCAAACCGTGTGGGATGGAATTGCCATGCACGCGTCCGCTATTGGGCAGTTCAAGCGGCCTGAGATTGCGCTAGTGGGGGAAGGCGCGGGAGTCGATGTATTGGGGCCGGATTCTGCGCAGATCACCAAGTCCGACCTAGAGGAGATACTGAAGGCATTCCCCAGGCTTGGCTTCAAAAACGCTTTTATTCAGACGTGCGCGGAAGTATTGCGGAAGCATCCGCGAAGCGCATCGCGCGGTTTCATGCGTGACATTGGAGAACGCTATGTGCGCGACTTCCATCCTCACAACTTCTGCGATCTGCTGGCGCAAGCGCCATTTCCCGATTAGCGGATGTTGCCCTAACCATCCGAAAGATGCCCCATCTCGGTCAGGAATGTTTCTCGATCATGCTCTCGAGCGCGGATCGATAACTCCGGCTGCAGGAAAGTTCCTTACCGCTCTTCAGGACGACGATGTATTCGCCGCTGTTTACCGGGATCAACTCTTTGATCTTCCGCACATTGACGATCGTGGATCGGTGAACGCGAACGAAGTGGTTGGGATTCAGCCGTTCGGATATCCGGCCGATGGTTTCCCGGTACAGATGCGATTCCTTTCCGACGTTTAACTGAACATAGTTAGCGGAGGCCTCGATCCAGTCGATCTCACTCAAATTCAAAAAGACAACGCGGCCTTTCGCCCGAATCACCAGTCGACCTTCGGATGATGGTGCGGGCAACATCTCGGACTTCACCTGAGAGAGCAAATCGAGGATGCGATGTGTAATCGCACGGTCCTGCGTCTTGTTCAATTCCGCGCGTGCTCGCTCGATGGCGTGATGTAGTCGCCCTTGGTCGAATGGCTTCAGCAAATAGTCCAGAGCGTGGGCTTCAAACGCGCGAATCGCATATTGATCGTAGGCGGAGGTGAATATGACGATGGGCATCTCCTCCGGTGAGAGTTCATTCAGCACTTGGAATCCGTCCATCCCCGGCATCTGTATGTCGAGTAACAGAAGATCCGCACGGAACGTGCGGATCGCCGACAGAGTCTGTTGGCCATCCTGGCATTCCGCGACGAGCTGAATATTCACTTCGGAGGCGAGCAAAATGCGCAGCTTTTCACGAGCCAGTCGCTCGTCATCACTAATGATCGTGCGGATGACCTCGCCATGGGGAGGTTCTGACGACGTTGAGGCGGCAGGGTCGGAGTTCATGCGCCACCAACATTCAACAGGGTGTTGAGCACACTGGATAGACGCGCGAGATGGAAACTCGTTATCCACCAAACGCTTCGTTTCTGCTGTTGGATCGCTCTTTTGCATAATCGATCGTTGACTGATGAATTCCGCGATGCAAGTTCGGAAGAGGCAGCGACTCAACAAAACTCTTTTGCGTCAAGGGAGCTTGTCTTAGCGACTTGTTGTTCGCAGAACGTGCAAGTCTCGGCACAACCTCTCCCGAAGCGCATATACACGCAGCATTTCGCTACAGGTTTTTGTACTGGATCGCTCTTGGCGGCCGAATAACCAAGTCGACATCAAAGTGCGAAAGTGACGTTGAACCGCTTCTCGCGGCGAATGGTGGCCAAATCCATGGCGTTCATCCCATTCGATGTTTATCGACGCGCTTTGGTATTCCGAGTGTAGATCGCGGCAAGGGGCTAGTCGTGATCTACACATGCCCGATTGCGGTTCCGAGAAAGATTGGCGAGGAGTCTTCATGTATTTCTTGTTTCGTTCTGTTTTGATTCGACTGGCGCGTGTATCGCTCACGGCAACTCTTCTTCTGGTTCAACCCAGCCCACTGGCTGCACAGGCGACTTCCGGGCTAACGGGCGTGGTCACCGATGCATCCGGCGCAGTCGTCGTGGGCGCGAACGTGAGGCTTGAGAATCCCGACACCGCATTTGCCGCCGACACGACGACCAACCGTCAGGGAGAATATCAATTCCTGCACGTGGCTCCAGCGGCACACTACCGGCTAACGGTCACTAAAGAAAACTTCCGGATTACGAGTCTCGCAGATCTGGGCATCGGCGTCGGCGTTACTGAGACCAGGGACGTGAAACTACTAATCGGCAATGCGACAGAGACCGTTGAAGTCACGGCCGGAGGAGAGGGTTCGGTCAATACGATCGACGCCAGTATCGGCAACGTGATCACCTCGCAGCAAGTCGCTGAGTTGCCGAGCCTGTTCCGTGACGATGCGGGCGCGTTGTTGGGGCTGCAGCCTGGTGTGCAGATTACTGGCGGTGATTCACAGAATGGATCGGTCACAGGCTCGCGCGCTGATGCTACTACAGTCACTCTCGACGGCATTGACGTCAACGACGAGACGACCGGACAGGCTTTCCACACCGTTGGCAGGGCTCCCTTGGATTCCGTTTCGGAAGTTCGGACGATCGTAGGAAACGCGGACGTAAGCTTCGGCCGCGGCGCCGGTGCTCAAGTGGATCTGGTAACCAAGAGCGGAACGAATCAGTGGCACGGATCTGCATCCGAATTTAACCGCGTCTCAGCGATGGCAGCCAATGACTTCTTTAACAATCTCGTCGGCAATCCACGCGCACAACTCACGCGCAATCAATTCGGGGCGAGCCTCGGCGGTCCGATTCTGAAGAACCGGCTCTTCTTCTTCTTCGACTACACAGGACGTCGTGACGCAACCGGCGTACAGCAAACGCTCACTGTTCCGCTTGATCCGTTTCGCCAGGGCGAAATTTCCTACGTCAATAACAGCAACGTCAATTGTCCGGGAGCGACGCTGAACAGCCAGCCCAGTTGCATTTCGACCCTCACTGCCGCTCAGGCTGCCGCCATCGACCCACTCCAAATCGGGGCGAATCAGGCGCTTTTGAGCTTCGTCAATGGCCGTTATCCGGAGCCCAATCAGGTTAGCGGCGGTGATGGCATCAACACCGGGGGCTACCTCTTTAACGCGCCCTTTTATGTCAGGGACAACACTTTCGTTGGCAGGCTGGACTACAAGCTCTCAGCCAATCAAAGCCTGTTTGCCCGCGGAACATGGGATCGTGACAATCAGACACAAGCTCCAAAGGCATTCCCGCAGGATCCGGGTCCACTAGAGTCATTTATCAGTCACGAGCGTTCGTGGGTGGTGGGTCACACGTGGATCGTCAATCCTAGAGTGACCAACCTGGCGAGTTTCGGCATCTCGCGTCAGGTCTATGATTTTCCTGTCGACTTCTCGCCAACTGCGCCGTATGACCTGACTTTTGGGGTGTTGTCGAGCCCCTATGGCGACATCCGAGGCCAAGGACGGAATGTGCCGGTGCCTGAAATCCGCGACACTGTCAGTTGGGCAAAAGGTCGGCATACTTTGCAGTTTGGAGCTGACATCAAACCGATTCGCGTTAACTTTCACAACGTGAATGACAT
>Ga0070765_100001458_pt1 | contig 14540 bp, 11 predicted proteins | sample HubBroMetageWFT5_FD_71516 | JGI IMG/M metagenome (GOLD analysis project Ga0070765, IMG submission 71516) | Warmed and freeze-thawed soil microbial communities from the Hubbard Brook experimental Forest, New Hampshire - Hubbard Brook CCASE Soil... | ecosystem: Environmental > Terrestrial > Soil... | reverse complement strand
TGACGCATGAGGAAGAATCGCGCGCGTTGGTATTCATTGGGGCGTTGGCCAAAATACCGCTCGAGATACGTGAGTTCGTCGGCGTCGTTGGTAAGCAAAAAGTTCGCCGCGACGGCCAAATCGAAGTAGCGATCGTTCACGAAAGCAGCCTGCCAGTCTGTGAGCCAAACCTGTTGGCCGTCGAACAGGATGTTCTCAGGCTTCAAGTCCATGTGGGATGAAACCATATCCGATTCCAGACGCGGATAGGCGGCGCACACTTGTTCGTACCGGGTGAAGACCTCCTCGATTTCGTCCTGCGGGAGAAGACTTGCCTTGCGGAACCTCCAGATGAAACCGTTGTGCGCCGTGACGTAATTGAACGCTTTTGGAAACGGCGGCAGCGCATGGAGTCTTCGCAGCGTGCCGGGAAGCAGAACCAAAGCCTGCGTTGCCGGAAATGGGATTGCCTCGACAAAGTCGGTGATCGAGATCCCATCTTCCGCGTTGATGTACCGGACGCAGGGTGCAAGACCTGCTTCCGCCGCTGTTTTCATGCACGCGAACTGGCGTCTCGGGTCGTTTCTCTCATCGATGCGCGTCATAATCCGCAATAGGAATGGAGATCCGTGTACGACAATGCGAAACACAAGGTTCGAACTGAGACCTTTGCTCATCCCATGAATCTCTTCAAATTCCGTCACACCAAATGTTTCTTGCAGGGCGCGGGCTACGACCGCATTTTTCTCTTCTGGGATCATGAGACCTTCTCCTCGAGCCTGTACGGAAGTCCAGTTACCATTTGAAGTTGCTTCGGGTCACTACTCGCCTAGCGGCGTTCTTCACCAATTATCATAGTTTTAGCATTAGTCTTGGGAACCTTTCCACGAGGTGCAAAATGCGAAAATTAGTTGCAACTCTCTTTCTCGTCCTGTTGTCCCTTGCGACGCTGTGGGCCGGGCAAACGCCACAGCAGAAACCTGCTTCAAAAAAGACTTCGATTCCTGCAGCAAAATCAGCAACCGCTCCTGCCAATTCAGCGGACCAGCAGTCGAAGCGCGTTTATGCCGACCTGACGATCAGCGAGTTGATTAGCGAAGATGCGAACCGCTGGTCAGACAAAATGGCAACCCATGCGGCGGTGGGCGGCTTCGTCACTCAAGTGACAAAACGAGACGACGGCGACACCGACATTCGCATCTGTGAAAATCCGAGAGTGGACGGGATGGATCGAGCGCGCTGCATAATATCCAGGTGCATTCCGAAGATTCCATGCGACCTACCTCAAGTCGGAAAGCCGATCACTGTTAAAGGGATCACCCGATACGAAGCCAAGGTGGGAACTCACTGGTGGGAGATTAATCCAGTCGAGCAGATAGAAAAATAGCTCGCAAACCCCTAGCCATAGCACTTTGTGGCTGCGGCCCTGAAGCCGCTCGTGGCACGCCCCAAACCGAAGATATAGCGAGCCAAGCCAGATCGCCGGGACGAGTTCCTGCCTGGTGTGTTCTGAAAGGCTAGCGAGCCCACAGGATTGAAATTCAAGAGAGCTGGTGCGGCTTATCAGGAGTTGACGCGACTCGGTACGGCCTTGATAAATGGGTTTCTAAGAGGCTGCTGCAGATTTCGTTTTGGGACTGAGAGGCACGCTAGCTCGAATCGTTGTTCCGCGCTGTGATTGCGAATCAATGGAGAGTTTCCCGTTCACAAGTTTGAGGCGCTCCCTGATGCTTGTAAGTCCGAGCCCACTCCCTCTTGTTGCATCTTCAGGATCAAAGCCAATCCCTGAATCGCGTACCGTCAGCTCCATCCCACTCGAACCACCGCTGAGCAATACCTCGAAGTGCCTGGAGCCGCTGTGTTTGATAGCATTCTGCAGAGCCTCTTGCAAAACCCGGAATAAACAGAGGGAAATCTCCCTTGGAAGATCCTTCGGAATGCTCTCGGAGTGAAACCTGATTTCCATACCTTGCCGGTCGGAGAGCTCTCTGCAGAAACCTCCAGCGGCCGTGGCGAGCCCAAGATATTCCAGTTTTGAAGAATGCAGGCGGTGCGAGAGAGCCTGAATATCGCTCCCAAGGCCCACCGTCTCTTTGCTCGCTTCGGTGATAGCGTGGCGGAATTCAGCCACCGAAGCAGGAAGACTTAGCTGCAGACCCTCCAGTTTCACCGCCAGTAGTGCAATCCGCTGACTGATGTCATCGTGCAGCTCTCTAGCAATCCGTCTGCGTTCTTCCTCTTGTGCTTCGGTCAACCTTCGATTCACCGAAGAAAGGGCTTCTTCCGCTCGCTTACGTTCGGTGATATCCACGTGAACGGTTGTAGAATGCAAGAGATTCCCCTCCGCATCCGCTACCGATCCCGCATTTACGAGCACGACCCGTCTCTCTCCATCTCGAGTTAGTACGATTGCCTCTTCGCTTTCAAGCCGTCCCGTGTTCTTCCACTTCTCAAGCAGGTCGCGCATTTTGGAATGCGACTCGGGAGCGTAGATGATCGACACCGCCTCGCCGATCAGTTCTTCTTTGGAGTAACCGAGGGCTTCACATGCTGCCGGATTGACGTCCAGAACGATTCCCTCTGGAGAAATCATGTAGCAACATTCCGGCTGGGTCTCAAAGAATTGCCTGAATCGGCCTTCGCTCTTCAAAAAGGCCAATGTGACAAACTTGCGTTCTCGGACAACGGCAGCGAGAGCGAGGACTGGAGCACAAATCATGATCCAGCTTATCTGCATAGAAGTGACACGGTCGATGAAGGAGGAACGTAGGAAAGGTCCCTCTCCAGCATATGCGCACCAACTTGAAATACAGACGAGCGCTGTCACGGATAGACTTGCCCCGGCTGGACCAAATCGAACCGCCGCCCATAGCAAGAACGGTATCGGAACGAGGTAGATGGCTTCTAGCATTTGGTCATTCGTGGCGACGCGGCCATATGCCAGGAAAGTGGCCGTGATGAAGAGCACGGTCAGGAGTGCTCCCTCAGCAACTCGTCGCGGGGAGAAGCCTCGAAACCAAGAGCTGCCTCTCGTAGCGCAAACAAGTATCGCAGGAACGAAAGCTATGAAAGACGCGCTGTTATTGATCCAACAGCTAGTCCACACCGCAAAGAAACCAATTGACGAATTGTGAGCGAGAAGAGCGGAACTGCTCGGTGACAACATGAAGACCGGGTAGATGGCTACCCAATTCATCACAACGGGAACCGCGACTGATGCTCCCAGAAAGATAAGAACGTCTCGTAGCGCCTCAAAATAGAGTATTTCCGGCTTAAATCTTTGAAGGATTGCCGCATACGCAGCTGTTAGCGCCGAATTAAATGCAATTTGATACACCAGCCACCAGAGGCCTAGGTTGTAAGAACTCATTGCCCCTATATGTGCAGGAATGATCGCAAGCAAGTAAAACCACCAGCGACCTTTCGGGCTCAGTATGAGCGTTGCGGCAAGCAATGCGTTTGAGGGCCAAATCAGGGAAAGGCCTGACGTGGAAAAGTGGAGCTTCATGCCGATTACAACCAGGAGGTAGTACAGCAGAGCGACGAAAGCGCCTTTTCCGACTAGCAGTGCCAATCGACGGTAGGCATTTTTGTCGACCAGCTGCCAGGGTATCTGGATACCGGCAAGTCTGCGGAGAGGCGAATATCCCGCTGGGTCGTTCATAAGGTCTCTGCGAAACGAGAGACGCGAAGCTGGACTCGCATCGAGATGGATACGAGTTTCTTACTAAACTCAGCCCGACGCGCTGAGTGATCCGTTAAATCTTTAAAGAATAGCGACTAAGCGAAAACCCTGGGCGATACTCTAGTTTGAGGGGGGTGTTTTTGCAAGCGAATCTGAGCTAAGTCCCGATTAACGCTGCGAGCTAACTCCCCCAAAAGCATGGTCTAAGCAAGTTGGAAGACCTGTTTGTAGCCCATTTTTGATCAACGGTCATTCTTCTTCGGGGGAGTCTGAGTGGACGGCCACCCTCCCCTGTTTTCTTGTAAATGTTCATTCTAAAGAGTTTTAAGTCCAATGTTTTGGAACTGGTCATTCCAGAGAGTTTACGGGCGCGTTTTTGGAAATGCGTATTCCAAAGGAGTTAACGAGCGAGCAGAGACGCATGACTATTGGATTTGCGGAGTCGAGCATGGCTGGGCCGTCTCGCTGTGTTATAACCCGCAGCATCCGGATTGCCGACTAACCAGGAATTTTCTCGACCTGTCATGCCCTCGATGGAATTAGATGGCAAAATTCACATAGTAAGAACGACGAAGTCAAAGCTAGTCACGATTTTCTATCCCGCGGAAGGAAGGAGCTTCTACACCAATTGGCTGTGGCAGGTCCGCAGGCTTACGAACGAAAGCCGAGAGCCGTTGCTGCATTATTTTGGACTCTTCTGGCAAAAAAAACATATTCCCCTCAGAGATTCTCCGCAATTCGCCGCCATCCCATCGTCCGGACATGATCCCGCTGATCGAATGCGAATTTGATTGCAGCAGCAGGTGGCCGATTTCATGCGCGAGTACATGGCCCAAAAGTGCAGACGCGAGTCTCCTTGCGTCCGCCATTTGTTGAATTCGATCGTAGAAGGCATAACCGTAGTAACCCACCCCTTGCTCATCCACTGTAGCGGTGCCAAGCACGTCATTTCGATTCCGCACTTGCGCGCCCATTGCGTGAGGAAGGATCCTCAGCACCAGATGATCGGATCCTATGACTTGGCAACCCGCAAGTAGAACAATTTCAGCTCGCTCGGAGCAGTTCCGCCAAAGGATTTCAACTCCTGCATGGCGGAAGATTCGATGTATTTGCACCTCTGCGGCAGCTAAGATCCTCGAGGGAACAGCAGCATCGTCGTATACAGAAACTTGGACTTCCGTCTTCACGGCTTTTGTTGCCGATACATTCTGAGCCAAGCAAGAAGGTGCAAAAAATGAGAGCGTCAAGACCGCGCAAGTGCCGATGTGCCTGTTCACAGTGTCACCTCATGGGCGACACTGCTTTCTGCGAACAGCTACCTCAATGCTCCGCTGACTACGAGTTAGTCATCCGCGAATAACGAGTTAAACCTTGTCACACCTATGATTTAATGGGGCAAGTGACGAGGATTCCTTGCGGGTGTAGACTGCACGTCTGCCGAGGCCCGATGCCCTTACATTCCAATCTCCCGCACGTTCTTCGCTTCGGAGTCTTCCAGGTAGACGTTCGGGCGGGGGAGTTACGCAAGAATGGAGTTAAGCTCAAACTCCAGGAGCAGCCGTTCCGCGTTCTTTGCCTGCTTCTGGAGCATCCCGGCGAAGTGATTTCCCGTGACGAACTGCGCAATCGGCTCTGGCCAGCGGACACCTTCGTCGATTTTGATCATGGACTAAATGCTGCCATCAAGAGGCTCCGCGATGCGCTGGGTGAGTCGGCGGACACTCCGGTGTTCATTGAGACATTGGCAAAGCGGGGATACCGTTTTATCGCCCCGGTCGATGGCCCCGAGAACAAAGCAGAAGCCAGCACCATAGCACCTGAGAGAGACCGCATAGGTCGAGCGCGCCGCTGGGCGCTTTTGGGCGCATCGGTCGTGGCACTGGGCGTGGCTCTTGGCTGGGCTGTGCACGTGTCCCTGACGCGCTCTTCGCAGTCCTCCAAACCAACAAGCATTGAACGCAAGCTGACAGCAAACTCCGCTGAAAACCCCGTCGATGGCGCGGCCCTTTCTCCCGACGGTGTCTATCTCGCATACTCAGACTCAACCGGCCTATACCTGAAGCTGATCCGGTCGGGGGAAACTCACAAGATAGCTGCGGCAAGCGGTTTCTCAGGCCACCTGGAAGGCTGGCTCCCCGACGGAGCGCATGTGTTGGTCTCGCGCGCGGAAAGGCCGGAGGGAACACTTGCCCTCTGGAATGTTCCTATTGTTGGGGGCGCTCCGCGGAAAATCATTGATGACGGCTGGGGCGCATCGGTGTCACCCGATGGAACACGTATCGCTTTCCTCCGGGGCGCTCCGGATTTTGAGCATCTGGCGTATCGCAAGGAACTATGGATTGCACGCCTCGATGGGAGTGACGCCCGCGAGGTCGCGCCGTCCACCACGAACGGGATTTTCGCTGCGCCTGCCTGGTCTCGGGACGGAATGCACCTTGCTTACCTCATGGTTCGTCAGGAAAAAGCCTCCTCGTTGATTGTGAATTCTGTTGAATTGAAGGACATGCAGAGCGTGCGGTCGCAAGTTTTGCTTTCGAGCACGGGCTTCGCAGACTCGCTCTGTTGGCTTCCGGATGGCCGTCTGATTTACAACCTCCAGGAAGAGCTGAATCCGGCGGATTCCAACCTGTGGGCACTACAGGTTCTGGACTCCCCGCGGAAATCCCCCGACCCCGTTCGGCTGACCCGAGAAACCGGCTGGGCAACAGACATTCGCACAACCGCGAACGGAAACACGTTGGAATTTCTAAGAAAAAGTATGAAAAGCCAAGTGCTCGTTGCCGGACTAGCTTCGGACGGAAGGCAATTGCTGGCCGCGCGGCGATTGACTCTAGACGAGAACAACAACAATCCGTTTTCCTGGACGCCGGACAGCAAAGCTATCATCTCTAGTTCGGATCGTAACGGTACATTCGATTTGTTCACACATGCTCTCGATCAGTCCCTACCAGAACCGCTGGTTACCGGCCCCGAGGATGAATTTGTTGCTCGCCCAAACCCCGAAGGCACGGAACTCCTATATCTGTCAGTCCCGGCGACGGCGACAATCGACGCTCCTCGTTCAATTTTCGCTATACCGCTCACCGGCGGCGCTCCGCGGCTTGTTTTGCGTGAGAAATACATTACCAACCTACAGTGCGCTGGGCTGCCGTCCGCGCTGTGCGCCTACAGCGTGAAGGTATCAGACAGAGAATTCATCCGCAGATTTGACCCTAGCACAGGTAAGAGTTCGCCACTCGCTGAGATTCCCACGCAGGGCATGCCCTTTAGTTGGAGCCTCTCACCAAACGGGTCCCTGCTCGCTATTATTTTATACCGGCCGGACCAGGGGATTATTCGCCTTCGCTCGACCTCCGATAATACGGAGCGCGATCTGGTCGTAAAAGGAAGAGTTGGTCTAGCCACTGCGGACTGGGCGGCGGACGGAAAAAGTTTATTCGCCACGTCCATGGATAGAGAGCGCAAATCCGCTTTATTCAATTTGAAATTAGATGGTAGTACCTATTTGCTAATGAAAGACGACAAAGACTTTGTCGACTCCATCCAATGGGCCATTCCCTCTCCCGATGGCAAGCTTTTGGCGATCAATAAGTCCATGGGAATTGCGAACGTCTGGTCTCTAACAGACTTCTGACCGCGGTAATGCTGCCGCCGGCAAATTTCCTGCCTTGGGACGGGTAGCAGGAGTCTGTCTAACATGTCCGCCGGCTCGTTGAGAAGTGCCCCTAGATGTCACATTCGACGAGCGGAACTTTGACCCTGATCTGATTTAGCGCCGCCGCTCCGCCTCACAAGGTGAACGCTTCCAGGGGAAGGGCTTTTCTTGCAGCTCCAGCATGTAAATAGAGCGATACACCAGCTGATAGCCTGATTAACGGGTCATCCGGAAGTTGAATCAGGGCAACCCGATAGCAACCTTCTGTAGTGAACTAATGAACCGACTTGATACCTGGTCAACGGTCATTCTTCTTCGGGGGAGTCTGGCTCGGGGAGTTCGGGGGGACACTCTGGAGAGGAGTTGGAATCGGTGAGGGGCGGAGGAGTGGAGAGGGGGGCGGCGTTGGCTACAGCTTCTTGCCATTGTTTAAATTTGTACTCGAAGCGGAACTCCTGCTTTACGAGGGGGATGGACGAGAGCAGGGCCTTGCCGAGGTAGGTGAGGTTGGCGGCTTTGCGAAGAGAGATGCGGTTCTGGGCGACGGCGATGAAGAGTTTGCCGAGGACGTGGTTGATGTCGGTGGCGGTGAGGAAATTGCCGTGTAGGGATGTGGAAATTTCGGCGCCTAGGCGCTGGGACTCGAGGCGTTGGAGTTCCTGGCGGGCGTGGAAGGCGCAGTAGGAAGGATGGAGCGGGCTGCGTAGCATGCGGCAGCAGCGGTCGTCGGAAAATTGGAATTGGCAGCGGGGGGAGATACTCGTGTTGGAATTCTCGTTCGTCATGGAAGCCTCATGGGAGTGGATTTTGTAATGCGAAAGGCGAAACTGGAAATGGGAAAATCGAAATACGAAAATCGAAATGCGAAATTGGAAATGCGAAATACGCTTAGGGAGCCGGGCATGATTGGGCCTGGCTAGCGTCGGGTTTGCTAGTTGCTGAGAAAAGCGGCAGCAGAGTTGCCGCACTCCAAACGGGAGATTGGGCCTGACTATGATGCGTTAACGATCGGGCGTGCTTTGGGGGTCGAGCGGGCAAAAAAATAGCCGCCTGGAAGGCGGCGCTACTGTCGATTGAGTCTGATTCTCCGAGAGAAAGAATACCACGGGCGATATAACTTTGTCAATAAACATTTTCAAGTGAGCAGCAAAAGCCTCGGCGTTACGCTTAGAGGCCACTGAGGGGGGCAGGGATGAAGCAGAGGACGAAGAGGACAAAGGTGACGACGGCGGCGAAGCGGCGGGGTGGGTCGAGGGGTAAAGGATCGTAGATCGGAGTGGTGCGGAGAAAGCGCATGGCCAGCAGGAGGACAGCCCAGACGTACCAGAGAAACGATACGCGGCCGAGCGGAAGAAGGACGAGCGGAACGAGGATGCTGGTTATGCGATGAAGGCGGGCGTTGACGGAGCGGAGGATGTGGCCGCCGTCGAGTTGTCCAGCGGGCAGAAGATTTAGCGAGGTCACGAGGAGGCCGACCCAGGCGGCGCGGCCTACTGGGGGCAGGAGAAGGATGTGCGGGTTGACGCTGGGGTGGAAGAGGGCGTCGAGGAGGCGGAGAAGGAGTGGGATGCCGAAGATTACGGGGTTTTGGTCGGGATCGGGATGAGCGATGGTGGGGACGATACTGGAATGAAGTACGCCATAGGCCAGGGCAGGAACTGCAAAGACGAGACCGGCTAGAGGGCCGGAGGCGCCGACGTCAAAGAGAGCGCGAGTGGTGCGAATTTGAGAACGTATCAGGATGAACGCGCCGAAGGTGCCGATGAGGTTGGGGAAGGGAATGAAAAACGGGTAGGTGGAGCGGATGTGATGGTGGCGGCAGGCGAAGAAATGGCCAAGTTCGTGGGCGAGAAGAATGGTTAGAAGGGTGGCTGCGAAGGGGAGGCCTGCGAGAAGTGCGGCAGGATTTTTGTAGAAGAGAGTGAAGGCGCGGAGGAATTCGTCGAGAGAGGCGGCCTGATTGTTGGCGTAGGCGACGGCGAATTGGGTGCCAGCAGCGAGGCAGGTGCAGAGCGTGAGGAGAAAGAGCGCGATGGCGAGGAGGAGCGATTTGAGGGACGGGCGAGGGAGAACGGGGACGTAGAACTGTGGGCGCGGGGGAAGATCGCGCCAATCAGCTGGAGCCGGGAACGAGTCGAGAGTGGAATCTGAGGGTGGCGTGCTCACAAAGAGTTTGGACGGGCAGAAAAGATTTGCAAATACAAGTACAGCACAGTTGGAGGAGTTTGCGCCAGCGAGCTGAAGCGAGAGGTGCGCCGGCGCTTGCAGATGATTCGAGACAATTCGATTGCAATTTATTCGGACTGGCCGAAAGTGTTGCAGGCTGTGATCGTGCCATTGTCCAGACCGGCTTTGAACCAGTGCATGCGCTGCTGGGAAGAGCCATGGGTGAAGGATTCCGGGCTGACACGGCCTGTGGACATTTTTTGAAGACGGTCATCACCAACGGCAGCAGCTGCACCTAGCGCGGATTGCACGTCTCCGCTTTCGAGGAGTCCGCGTTGTTGCGTGGAATGAGCCCAGACGCCAGCAAAACAATCGGCTTGGAGTTCCAGTTTCACGGAGAGAGGATTCACTTCGCGAGAATTACTCTCTTGAAGCTGGTGGACCTTACCTTCGATTCCTAAGAGTTTCTGTACGTGATGCCCGAGCTCGTGCGCGAGAACATACGCCTGTGCAAATTGCCCGGGTGCGCCGAAGCGGCGGCTCAGTTCATCGAAAAATCCGAGATCAATGTAGACTTTCTCGTCTTCTGGGCAATAGAAAGGACCAGTGGAGGCTGCCGCGCCGCCGCAACCGGATTGCGTGCTGTCGCGGAAAAGGACTAGCTTGGCGTGACGATAAGTGGTGTTTGTTTGCTGCGGGAGGATTTGTGTCCAAGTTTTTTGTGTGTCATCGAGCACGAACGAAACGAATTGAACCAGAGGTTTCTCGGCTTCGTCGCGAGCAGGGTCTGGCTGGCTGACGGCCGTGCCTGGATCTCCCGTACCGCCACCAAGCAAGGTAAATAGGTTGGTCCTGAAAACGAAACTGAGGATGAGGAGAATGAGCGCGCCACCGATGCCCAAATGGAAGCCGCCGAATTGGAAGCCGCCACCGCCGCCACTTTCATCGCGACGGTCTTCGATGTCTTGGCTTTCGTCACCGGGGGACCATCTCATAAATTTGTTCTCCTTACAGAAGAAAACCTAGCGGCAACATCCTCTCAAGCGGGCTGTATTGCTACGGTAGCAGGACAACATGAACGTGCCAATACAAGCTTTGCGGTATAGGAAGGTTATTAGTGGTCGGGACTTTGTTACGCTTTTTTGCGGCTTCGATGCCTTGGAGTTCTTTGCCGGGCTTGAAGCGGACAGCCTTGCCAGGTCTTCAGTGAAAGTGGAGGTCCAGCGCATAAATCTCCTGGACGCTGCGATCACGCATCAAGAGCGGCGCGTCATCCGGCGTCAGTCCTATCCAGCCCGCGAACATGTCAATGACCTGTGGAAAATCCTTTAGGCTGAAAACGTCTTCCAACACGCCATCCTTTATTCTCACGCGAACCACTTCCGCGGCGCCTCCCTTGGTTTCCCGCATGTATACATATTTTCCATCGTGTGACCACTCGTTGTAGCCGCGTGCTCCACCTTCCCCTAGGCTGGACCAATGATTCGTTTCTGTGTCGAACAGCATTAATTCTGCCTGACCTTTTTTAAGGGCGCAGATGTAGCGGCCGTCGGGGGATACTCTCGGCGAGAACAACTCGTGGGAATCTGGCACTTGCGAAATTGCCCTGGTGTTTAGATCCAGCGAGTAAATAGCCATGCTTACCTTGTCAATTTCTTCCGATTTTCCAAAGACGATGGACTTGCCGTCGGGCATCCAGGTTGGGTCTGATTCAGATTTGTCATCGCTGCCCGGCACAAGAAACTCCGGGGTACCTCCTCCAGTGGCAGAAATCAGGCTGATTTTCCAAGGACGGTGGAACTGCACATCCAGGAATGCAATCTTGGAACCGTCAGGTGACCAGCGCGGTTCATACGCTCGCACTGGCGGCAACGTGAGCTGCGTTTTCTCGCTTCCATCCAATCGGCTTCGCCACAGAGTCATGTCGGGATAGGAAACGTAAGCTATCCACTTACCATCGGACGAAAAATCGACTGGTCCGGCGGAGAGGCCCTTAAGATAGGAATCGAAGTGCCCCGTTTTCAGGTCATAACGGAAGAGCTCCACGCGACGCTCCTCGCCCACGACGAATAATCTCTTTCCGTCGCCGCTGGGAACTGGTGAACTGAAACGCAGCGGCCCGGAAATCAGCAGCGAAGGGCTGGCGGTGTTCTTGCCAAATAGGGAACTGCGTCCCGGCGCCACCCAGATGGCCTGACCGTCCCCGCGTCCTGCCTCAAAATAATAGTAATCGCCATCTGGAGACCAATTTCCACAGCATTGGTAAGGCGATTTTTTCCAGTCAGCAAAGAACGGGTGGAGATTTTTCCCGTCTGCCTTCATCTCCCAAATGACGCCAGACTCCATTTCTGGAGGCTGAATCACCCAAAAGCGGATTCGCCGACCATCCGGCGAGAACCGAAGAGCGCGGGCGACTCCTGGAACCTTTGCCAGTTCGCGAGGCTCGCTTCCATCCTTGTTCGCAATCATGACGGTGCGCTGGTACGCATATACGATATGAGTCCCGTCCGGGGTCCAACATGCCGCCGTCGAGAGGACGTTTCCAACACGGTGTGGCGCTCCCGCAGGCAAAGGCTGCACCCAAAGTTCACCCGCATCGTCGGAGCCTACAGCCACTCCTTTTACCACCAACAATTCCGAGCGATCCGGCGACATACTGTAGATGGCCAGCACATCCTTGAGAGCAGCCGCGATCCACGAAGTCTCTCCTCCGGTGGCCGACATTTGAGCGATCCCGGAGCCTGATGTCCACGGCTCCCCCTCGATGAAATAGAGATGAACGCCATCTGTGACAGGCGAATTCATGGGGATTTTGGCCTTGCCATCATTGGTGATTCGAACCACGTTCGTGACGGTCGGCGGCCGAGGTTGACCGTACCAGAGGGCCACGCCTATCAGTAACAGGGCGAGTACCACAGCTGCAAAGCCGATGAGTACGCTGCCACGCTTCGGGAGGTTTTTTCTTGGGGGTGTTTCCAACTGGCCGGCGGGACCAAGAGTTTTGCTCTCCTGGCTGGCGGAAATCCCAGCCGGCGCTATAAATTTGTAACCCCGCCGGGGAACTGTCTCGATGAAGGTCGGGTTGTCGGCGGAATCGCCAAGCGTTTCGCGCAGGCGCTTGACCGCGGTGTTCAATCCAGTCTCAAAATCGACAAAGGTGTCCGCGGGCCAGAGCGTGGAGCGTAGTTCTTCCCGGCTTACCAATTCCCCGCGGTGTTCAAGTAGTTTGAGGAGTACTTGATAAGGCTGGTCCTGCAGCTTCAGTCTCACCCCACCTTTGCGAAGTTCGCTATTACGAGGATCGAGCTCGAATATCCCGAAACGATAGATGGGAGACGCCTCTGAAGGCACTGCAGCACCTCAGGGAGCAGGAAAGCTGCGCCAGTTTAGCATCGTTTCTCCCTGGCGAGACGCGCCACACGCGTCTCTAAGTCGCTGCGAAATCGGCACTTGCCGGGCCACAGACGTTTCAGACCCCGTCCATTGACCGGCATTTTCTGCTGCTCCATTCTCCGCGCGACCGCAACTGCGGTCGAGGTGATACCGCCGATTTCTGGCACGAACGCAGATTCTTGCTGCCCTCAATCTGCGATCGCGCGCTTTGAGTCGGAAAGTTTCACTGGAGAGAAATTCAAATTCATCAAGAGGAGAAATCTATGAACTCGGGAATTAAGAAAATGATTTTTTTGATCGCCGTGGCAGCCACGTTGGTACTTTCCATCGGGTGGCGCGCCACTGCTTGGACTCAGCATAGCGAACACGAACTCGTAGGAACCTGGCTGGTTACCGTGCAACTGAACAACTGCGCAGGCACAACAATAGGCGGCCCCTTTTCTTCGCTCCTGACGTTTGCGGACGGAGAAACGTTTATCGAGGACACCATGAATCCGGGCTTTGCCGTTGGTCAACGGGGCACAGGCCACGGTGTTTGGGAGTTTCAGGGTCACCACTCGTACTTGGCAAAGAGCGTGGCCTTCATCAATTTCACAACCACGCCACCTCCGCCTCCCGGCTTCACTGCGGGCACACAAACCATTACGCAAACCATTGAATTCAACAATGGTCGGGATCAATGGACCGCCAACGCCCAGGTTGAATTCGCTGACACAACCGGCTCCGTCTACCGCGAGGCCTGTGCCGTTGCCACCGCGAAGAGGTTCGAATAGCCGCTGCATCGTCAGGGCGCCGATCACGGGGAGGTTCGATAACGAATGCTAACGGTACACAACAAGAAAAACGGGAAACCGCAATCGCCACTGGTGGCACGCTGGAATCGTCTCGACTCGTGGAAACAGATTGCTGTTTATCTGGATCGGCAAGTTCGCACTGTACAGCGGTGGGAAAAATCTGAGGGCTTGCCGGTCCATCGACAGCTTCACGTGAAGGCAGAGACGATCTGTGCATTCAAGCACGAGATAGATACCTGGCTCAAGAATCGTAGTCGAGCGTTCCCTAAGGCTATGTCGCAAGAGAGACGCGCTGACCCGTCCGTACACTGGTCGAGTCCAATCGAACTCATAGCGAGAAGCGGGGGGAACAGTTGCTGGTTGTGGCTGACGGTCAGCGCGGGCTCGCCGCGGCTTCCCAGCGATTCTCGATTGGTGCCGATCAATGGAAAGGTAAATGGCCGAAGGATTCCTGCGACAAACCTATTTCCATCTGGAGCCCCGTAACCCAAAAACTCCGGATGACGAAGGGCCGCAAACGAAATTGGACGTTTGCGGCCCTTTTTTATTTGAGTAAGCGTGAGATTCCTTGAATGACCAATTTAGACTGGGGCGCTAATGCGTGCTATGGCTTCTTCGCGGCTTCGATGCCCTGGAGTTCTTTGCCGGGTTTGAAGCGGACGGCTTTGCCGGGGGGGATGCTGACTTCTTCGCCGGTGCGTGGGTTGCGGCCGATGCCGGTCTTGCGTGGCTTGACGCTGAAGACGCCGAAGCGGCGGAGTTCGATGCGCTGTCCGCGGCCGAGAGCTTGTTTGAGAGAATCGAAAACCGTTTCGACGGCTTGCTCGGCTTTGGTGCGGCTGATGAGAGTCTTGGCGACAACCGCATT
>Ga0070765_100001457_pt1 | contig 14547 bp, 11 predicted proteins | sample HubBroMetageWFT5_FD_71516 | JGI IMG/M metagenome (GOLD analysis project Ga0070765, IMG submission 71516) | Warmed and freeze-thawed soil microbial communities from the Hubbard Brook experimental Forest, New Hampshire - Hubbard Brook CCASE Soil... | ecosystem: Environmental > Terrestrial > Soil... | reverse complement strand
TGAAGCGCGGACAGAACCAATTATTCGTGCCAAGGCAGGCGCGGACGTATTTGCGGGGTTACTTACCTTGACGTGAATCCGTCAGCCCTTGCCCTCCAAATCGACGATGACCCAGTGGCTCTCCCTCAATTGCAGTTGATCCAGCCTCAAAGAGTCTGAAAGATAAGTGAGGTTATAAGATTTGCCGGAGCCGTTCCGGCGCACTCTCGGCCAAGCTCGAGAGCTGCTCCTCGAAGTAAGAGAGTGCGTCCGCCATCCGGCCCGTGGCTTGGCCTGCGCCCGATACAATCGCCAGATAGCTGTCATGGTCACGCTCCTTAGGTAGCAAGCGATAATGCTGACCGCCCTTCTTTCTCGGGTGCACCAGGTAGTCCTGGTGGATCTCTTCTGCCAATTCCGTCTGCAACGCATTGTTGCGGATTTGATGAAAGCCATTCTTGTATCCGGAAATTCCCGCGCACCGCTGCGGATCGCTTTTCGGGCCACTCTGGCGCCACGATGGATGCCGGGTCTGTTCCCGGAAAAGCCGACGGGTAGCGGCTAGCGACCCGGGTCAACAGACTTTCTCGCAGCGCTCAACCAAAGGACCGCTTACGTCTCGTGGTGTGTCAGAACACCTCCCAGCGGTCTGGTGCAGAGTCTCCAATCGCACCAAAACATCCGAACGACGATAGCAGGGACATTTTTTTGTCCGCAATTGTGGTCGAAAAAAGAAAAGTTGACCGCTCGGAGCCGTTTCCCGATATAGCAGCGCCTGGTTTTGCGTTCGCTTTTCTTTGCGCAGGCCATCCAGGGGCTGCCGGCCACGTCCCCACTGCCGGCAATGCATTTCGCCAGACCTGAATCGCAGCGCGCGCGCCATCCATCTCCGCCGAGGAGACCGCCGTGATGAGCCGGGAATCGAGCTGCCGCTGTCTCCTCTGCGCCTTGGAACGCAGTTTGACGGATCAGTTCGCCCGACACGCTTGCGCCGAAGCCTATCGGCATTTTGCAGATTCTCATTCCCTGCTGTCCGCCTTTCCGTCCGAATTGCAGCTTATCGGCTATCTGCACTCGGGTCGCGACCAGGGCAATGGAACGTACCCTGCCGACCGCATCCTCGCGGAACTTCTAGAGGCTGCGGCAAGCGGCGATGCCGTTGTGGCGCGCGACTTGCTTCTGCTGGCATTCATCCCCATGCTGCATTCCACGTCGCGGCAGGTCGCTTCCCGTTATCCCTCGCTTGCGAGCGACGATATCGCACAGCACGCCGTCACCGCTTTGCTTCAGATTATCGCCTCCGCCGAGTTCTACGGTCGCGGTTCCCACGTGGCCTTCGCGATTTCCCGTGTTCTCAAACGTAAGACCTTCGAGTGGGCCGAACGCGAATGCCGCCCTCCGGTCTTCGGAGCGTTCTCGGAGTCGTTCGGGGAAGCAGTGGATGCATACGACAGCTCGGAAACCGTCGAACGCACCGCTGTTTTGCGGCACTTTCTACATCGCTGCCACCAACGAGGATTCTTAAGCGGCGAAGATATGGAACTGCTGGTCCAGTTCAAATTGGACGCCGCCCGGGACCGAAAACAAGGCGGGCCTGCTGCCCTGTATTCGAACGCGGCACGCCAACGCATGAAGCGGATTCTCAGCAGGCTTCGTCGTATCGCCCGGAACCTGCCGAATAGACAGCATGACGACGCTCAGTTGCGTTTATTTTGAACGCTTGCTTTCGACCACGACTTCGCAATGGGGTTCGCTTCCGCTCCTGTTTCTCAAAAGAAAAACTATTTTCTCTCCGGCCCGACACATTTTCTCTCGCCAAGCACAGATTAGGTACATGTGGGAAGAGTTCTTGCTTTTGGTGAGACCGAGCAAGTCGCATTCGCGCAGGCGCGGCTAGCCTGTCGCGCAGAGACGGATCGGTTGTGCGTCCGCGGCGAGCGCTCTTCCCCGCCAGACGTCATTTCGGACAGGAGCTCGCTTTTATGAACATGTTTCCACGCTACGTCCAGTCACGCGAGGTTTCCTACGCGGTTTGCGTGTCGGTCCTCTGCCTGATGCTGGCCGCACCCGCTTGGGCGCAAGGGGCCTCTCTTTGGGAGACCGCAGTGAATGTCCTGCAGATAGCGTTCACCAGCACCATCCCGCGCGGGTTGTCGCTCGTCGTCATCGTCGTCTCCGGACTGACCTTCGCCTTCGCGCCGTCAAGGCAAACATCGGCGACTCCGTGAGCGTCGTCATTCATATCGAACGCCGGCCCGGGCGCCGATTTGTCTCCGAAATCCTTGAAGTCAACGGATACAACCCGGACGTCGATCTCTTCAACTGTTGCAGCATTTTCCAACAGGAGGAAGCCAACCCATGACAAGCGGTAAACGCAGAAAAGTATGGGTATTCCGCTGGCGGGAGGACCTGCTGCAGCCCGATGGATCGCTGAAGAGAATTCAGCGAGCCGAAACACTCGGGCCGCTCGGCAAGATCACTCGACAGCAGGCCCGGAAGGTTCTCGACGAGCGATTAGGTCCTTTAAATCTCGGTCAGCTTCGCCCTCAAGCGACCATGACCCTTTCCGATTTTGTGCGGAAGGAATGGAAGCCCAACGCCGAACTGGCCTTGAAGAAGAAAACCGTGAGCTATTACGAATTTCAACTCGACACCCGCATTCTCCCCGCACTTGGTTCCATCTGCCTGTGCAGTCTGAGCCGGGCGCACGTTGAGGGTGTTTTGTGATCAACTTCAATCACCTGACCAGGTCTTTGGCCATCTGGAGCTTCGACGAATCACCGTTAGGACTCTTGGGCGTTGCTCGAATAAGCCGAGACGGCGTTAGCAAATACCTTGTTAGATTGACGGACCTTTTTGATCGAGTTACACACAAAATCAAAACACACCATTCTCTTTCACTACCGATATCAACGAGATCGCCCGTCGCGTGACGATTGTCCGAACGGCGAGGCGAGTTTGGCTGCAGCCGATTAGTGAGTCATGGAGTAGACGACATAGTTGACGCCGATACGAATGCCGAGGGCGGAGAAGCGCTCCGGGTAGGATGGGCGATCGGACCATTCCCACGAATCGCCCAGGTCTGAATTGAAGGAAATGGCGACCATGATGCGGCCTTTGTCGTCATAGATGGCGCGCCAGTGGGCTCCCTTTCCATCATTGGGGCCCTCGGGATAGTCCGGCACTTTGTAGCCGCGGCGTACGTGCGCCTGGCCGGGAATCTGATAGCGGTCGTCGAGATCGAACAAAGTGTGAAAGATAGGATCGTTATCCGGGATGTCGACGATCAGGCGATCAGGAAAAACCATGCGCATGCGCTCGAGAAACATCTGCCACTCGTACGCGCCGTGAAAATCGTCGGCCATTAAGAAGCCGCCGCGCAATAGATAATCTCGCAAAACATCCGCCTGGTGCTGCGTGATTCCCCATTCGCCCACTTGGACGGCGTAAAGCCACGGCCAATTGTAGACCTCGTCGCCATCATCGAGATTCACGTCCTGTTCAACAGATCGCGCGTCGATCCGCGTGAGGCGGCGGACTGCAGCGGCCATCGCACGATCGGCCGGAGGACCATCCTGCGTCCACAATGACATTCCTTCCCGCCAATCCCCGTCGAAACGGCCACGATAGCCATCATTAGGACCAGGCGGGTACATAAGCCGGGCAAAAGTCCATTCACCCGGACGTTGAGAGTCTGACGGCAGGGGCGTCGATTCACCATATTCGACCGATGGATATTGGCGGAACGGGCGCTGAGCAAACATGGCAACCACAAGGCCTAAGCTGCAACAGCACGGCAAAGCGAGTTTCATCAGGCCTCGGTGGAAATCTTTCATGCCCTGGCTCTCTACGGATTCTTACTGAGGCGTTTGTAATAATCGGCGACAGATTCCTGATAGCCCGACGGAACGGCGGAAGACTTTCCTGTGCGGGCCTGAGTGGAGGCGGCATCGCGTTGTAACTGGAGTTCGAGCTTGTCGACGGAACTGAGCACTTGACGGTGCATTTGCTCTAGCATGGCTGGATTGCCCGGAAAGCGACTCGGTTCGAACAACTGCATCTGACGCGCTAGTTCCGCCACCTCTTTTGCAGCCTCCGGATTATCCTCCACCATCTGCCGGAGTTGGTTCAACGCACGCATGCTCTGCCGAAAGGTGCGTTCGGCGCCGGCAGGATTGCCGGAGCTGCCTTGGGAGCCAGTTGGCTGGCCGGCCTGATAGTGATTGTTGCCTGTGTTGGTATCGTTCCCCCCGGTGCCATCCGAATTGTGACCGCGGGCATCTCCGCCCTGGCCGGCGCGGTTCTGTTCCTGCTGGCCGTCTTGCGACGGGGCCATGGCCTCCAGCTGTTTGCGCAAGCCTTCAACTTGATCAAGCGCGGTTGTTTCGCCGTGCTTGTCTATGGCCCGCTGTCCCGGGCCGCCCTGATTCAGCTTTTGCTGTGCCTGCTGGAGCTGCTGGTTTAGTTTAGCGAGACCTTGTGCGATTTCGCTTTCCGTGCCGTTTGCATTCGGATTGATCCCCCTTCGCAACCAGTCCGCGGTTCTTTGCACGCGATTGTCAAGATCGGACTCGTCCATCTGCGTCAGCGCGTCGCGCAACTTTTGAGCAACGCCTGGTTGAACCGAAGCCATTTCACGTGCAGCTTCGCGGACGTATCTCTGCAAGTTTGACAGGTCATCGGAGAGTTGCTGCCGGTCCTTCGCCAGCTGATCGCGATCGTGAACGCGTCTCAACATACTGTCCAGATTCATCGCATGAGGGTCGGGCTGCTGGCCAGCAAACTTGTTGATCCGGTCCGCTTGCGAACGCTCCTCCTGCGTCAAACGGTCGGCCTCTCGCGAAAGATCGCCTACCTTATCCGAGGCGAGCTGCCGCTCCGTGCCAGCCATCAGACTCGATGCCTTGCGCAACTCGTCCACGGCCTGCCGCCCGGCAGCGCTCTGTTGCGGGTTGCCATTGCGCTTCATATCGTCGGTAGCCTGTTGCAAACGTTTGAGCGCTTGTTCGATGCGCCGATCCCCTCTTGCGCCTGCCGACAATCGGGAAGACGGGCTACCGGGCTGTTGGCGCGATGATTGTGAACCATTCTGCGAAGAGGAACTCTGCCGCTGCGAATCCTGCTCGGATCCGTTGGAGCCCTGCTGGCCGCTTTCCGCCAACTGTTCCAGTTGGCGCTGCAACTGTTCTGCTTCGCGCCGCAGCATTTCCTGTTGCCAACGCTCCTGGAAGCTTTGCTGAGAATTGTGTTGCTGATTGGTCAAATCTTCCTGGCGCTTGGCCAGCGCATCGAGTTTTTCAAGCGCGTCCTCTACATCTTTCTCATGCTGCTGCGCTGGAGAAGCGGTTTGTGCCGTCTCGTACTGATTTTTTTCTGTGTCCAATTCCAGGTCGAAGAGACTCGCCAAGTCGCGGCCCGCATCGTCGCCGCTTCCTCCGGCGCCGCCCTGCCGACCGAAGGCAACCTCGATTTTCCTGAAAGTGGCCTCGGCTCGGAGCAAAGCCTGAAGCGCTTTCTGCTCCAACGGAAGCGCATCCCTCCACTTCATGCCTTTCAACTCTTCGGCCGCAGGGGCCATGGCCGCGGCGGCATTCTGCATGTCCTTATCGAAATCGGTGAATTCCTGGTTGGCCTCGGAAATATTGCGGGTTTGCATGCGGATCGAGAGCGCCGCGACTTGATCGCGGAGTTTCTGCTGCGCGTCAGAGAGGAACTTTCCGGCCGCCGCCGCGTCCTTGGGAGTGGAGGTCTTGTCGTTTTGCTGCTTCCAGGTAGCGGCAATCAGTTCCTTTTCGCGCTTCGAAATTTCCGTCTGGTTAGCTTTTCCGCCTCCACCGGCGCCACCGCCATTTTGCTGCGATTGCGAAAACTCGCGTTCAAAAGGTTCGACTTGAATGAATGCAATGTCGGTGCGCGCTTCACTGTGGCCATCCCTGGCGGTGGCGTACAGGCTCACCAAATCACCAGGCAACAGCTTGTAGTCCTCCAGCGGAAGCGTATAGGAGCCATCAGCATTTTTTGCACCCGGGGTTTTGAGCAAATCCACATCGCGGTTCGGCCCGCCATTCACAGAATAGTTAAGGTGAAGTTCATGCAGACCGAACCGGTCGGCGGCCTTCACACCCACTGTAACCTCCTCGATGGGGCTGGCCCGGTAGTCGCTACCAGGGCGGTCGATCGAGATCTCCGGCGGCAAAGCCTTGTCTGTTGCGATGAAGTAGTCTTCCGAGAGCCGTACCTGCTGTTCTTCGTCCATCTCTGCTAAGTGGTACGCGCCGTCCTTATCCAAACGGATCGAACCCTTATAGATGTTGCCCGCGCCGCCCGTAAGAGGAATGGCATGACCGTCGTCCAACGTGAGCTGGCCATCCTTCAACGGGCGATCCATCTTTACTTCAATGACGGCTTCTGTCCCTTCGATTGCGCGCAAATCGCCGGAATTTTCCTCAGCCTTGGGCTTCATCCCAGTCCACTCCGGATAGTGGTAAGTGACGTGAATGTCCTTAACGGATGGAAGATCCACCACGCGCACTTTGAAGTGCGAAGAGGCGAGCGGGCCGGCAGTTATGTAATATTCGACGTTTTCCGGCAGGCCCGCGAAAACGAATTGGTAGTTCGCGCCGCCGCCGGAGTCGGGTGCGGCCTGCATTGAAGCAGGTTCCCAAACCTTGGAGCTCTGATAACGGGCGAAGAGTTGTGCCTTGCCCGGGCGTAGGCGCGTTACATGCGCAGTGATCCGTTGATCGCTGTTCCGCCGCACGGTGGCATCACCTGGAGTAACTGAGATTGCATACAGGGGAGGTGGGTTCGCGTTGGTCCAAAGCAGGGAAGCTCCATAGCCCAGATAGCCCGGGCCAGCGGCAATCATCCACACCAGCACGGCAAGACAAGATAACCCTGCGCCGCCGAGAGCGAAAAGACGGTTATCCGGAACTAGCGAAGATGGCTGTGTGTCACGGATGCGCACCAGCGTATCGGCCGCTAATAGTTCCAGGAATGCATCGTTGCTTTTGCTCACACGCTCCTCAAACGTCATGAGCCGCTGCCCCAGGGCAGGATTCGCGGCTTCGGCATTGCGGACCGCCCAATCTGTGGTCACCCGAACTAATGGGACGGCGATGCCGAACACCGCGACCGCGGCCAGTGCAACGAGGATGGCCAATCGTGCGGCTGTGACGGCATGCGCCGGAAAAGCAAAACGATTGAGCAGCAGCACCAGCAAGACAGTGACCATGAGCGCGGTTCCGGCAAAAATAGCTGCGCCACGCAGCCACGCGCCCAACCGCAACCGTTTCTGCAGCGTCGCAATATATGAACTGAGCTCGCTGTCGTAGCTCATACTTCCTCCCGCGGCGTGCCCATATAGCCGCTGGCAAAAACCACCTCTGCTAGAGCGACCACCAACGCAAGCAGCATTACGTACCACCATAGGCTAATGGCCCGATATGTCGCTTCCACCGGCGCTGTGGAGCCTTTAGAACTCCGACTCCAAAGTTGCTGGACATCAGCGGCCAACGGTTCCAGATCCGATTCGCGCCTGTCAGGATTGGCCGCGACTACCGCGTCGCGTCCGTTCGCAAAACGAATTTGATAGAAACCCGCGCGGTCCAGCCGAAACGATTGCACCGTTCGCGCCTCGCTCAGCGAAAGCGGCCTTCGACCACTAGGATCAATTACTTCGATGCTCGTCGCTGCACCGACCGGTTCACCGCCAGAACGCAGTTGCACGAACGAATCCACCAGCCTCGATCCACTCAGCCGTTCGCTGCCCGATAGATATCGCGCTGTGCGGTCCACGAAAGCAACAAAGACTGGATGAAGAGGCAGGTCGTTGGTCAGATTCTCGAGACCCGAAGTGAGCAGCACTACATGCCCTTCGCCCAATTGCTTGTCGACCAGAAAAGGTGTGCCGTCCGCGAGCCGGGCCGCCACGCGCGACTGGCCCGCGTCCACGACCGCGGCGTAAAAGACTTTCACGTCCGCCCATCCGCCGTTATCGTGCCCCGGTTGCTCTTGCGCAAGCGCGGGATAGCTGAAGTCTACTTGGCCGACGGCGGCCGGATTGCCCGTTCGCGCATACTCGCGCACGTCTTTCTCAGCGCCATCCCAGATGGGAATCCGCGCATTGTGCGCCGCGGCGGTGCCCAGCGAAATCAGCACGCTGCCCCCCTTCGCTACGTACTGTGCAAGAGCGTGTTCGAAAATTGACGGAAGAACGACAGCATCCGAGAGCACCACGAAGGCGTACTTCGATGGATCGAGGTCAGCGACCTGCTCCGCAGCCATGGGTTGCAACACAAACGCGCCCTGCGCCGCGGCTTCCAATGCAGACCCAAAGTAGAGCGCCGAACGCGTCTCACCACCAGCATGAACGAACAGCACACGCTCCGGGTCCGAGCGGCGCACCGCAAACATGCTCGCATCATCCGCCGGGAAAACGTCTCCGCTCTCGATCCGCACCTCGCAGCGGTTGAAGCCGTATCCCACATCGAGCGGTGCAAACTCGACCGTTGCGCGACCGTTCGCCGGCATATTCACCTTGCGGGTCGCAATGACTTTGCCATTTACAACCAGCGAGACCGTCTTCGAAACTTCCGGAGTACCGAACCCCGCAACCACAGCCTTTACCCGGGAGTGCTTGGGATCCTTCGGATCGGATAAAACCGCTGGAGCTTCCACGCTCTCCACGGCCCAGTTCGGCGGTGCTGCACCCTCCGCGACAGGTTGCAGCAATAGCGTCACGTTGCTCGGTAGCACCATGTCTGCGAAGTTTGCAGGGATCGCCGTGCGTTGCATGTCGCTAAACAGGCGAAGATCGATCGGCCCGCGCACCGTCTCTGACAGTTGCCGGATGGCGCGGGCCAGTTCGCCAAAACTCGCACGCCCGTCTCCCGGCTGTATGCTCTCGAGCGCCGCTTGAAGTTGTGTCTCCTCAGCGATTGCTTGCGTCAAGACGCGGAACTCGCCGCCGAGAGCCATGATCTGCGCTTTCTGCGTAGGCGGTTTCGCTTCCACAACGGCCAGTGCCTGCTGTTTCGCGTCCGCGAACGACGTTCCAGCGCGCATGCTGAACGAGTTATCCAATACGATTAAAAGCAGCCGCCCGTTTGTGTCCTCCGCCGCACGCCGCACAAAGGGATTGGCATATGCAAGCACCACGAGCAGTACCAGCGAAAATCGCAGCACGAACAAAACCAGATATTTGAGCCGCCGATATCGCGTCGAACTCTGCGTGCCTCGCTCGAAGAACATCAGCGAGCCCACAGGCTGCGGCATGGCCCGGTGGTGTCGAAGCAGGTGCAAAAAGACCGGCACCCCCAGTGCCGCTAGCCCACCCAGAAACCATGGCGCGAGGAAGCCCACTAGTTACCAGCCTGTCGCAGCGAAAGATACTCGCGCAGCGCCCTATCGAGAGGCTGGTCGCTGACGAGCAAGTGATAATCCATGTCGGCCCCGCGCGCCACCGAGCGGAGTCGGTCAACATGCGCGTCGATCTTCTCGCGATATGTGGTCTTCGTATATTCCGGAATGACTTCAATCCTATGATTGGTTTCGAGATCGACGAGAATCGCCGATCCGTTGAGCTCGGGCCGAACCTCTTGCGGGTCGAGAATATGAAACAGCACCACGTCATTCCCGCGAAAGCGCATCGGCGCAATCGTGTGGATTATGGTTTCCGGATCCTCGTAGAAATCCGAGATCACAATCGCGATGCCGCGACGGTGCCTAAAACTCTCAAGGTGTTTGAGTGGTTTGGCAAAATTTGTCAGCGCACGCGGCTCGGCTTGTTCCAATCCGGCAAACAGCCGGGCAAGTTGTCCCGGACGCGTGGAAGGCCTGATATATTCGCGGACCTCGTCGTCAAAAACGATCAAACCTGCCGCATCGCGCTGGTTGTGGATGGCCAGATAAAAGAGAGATGCGGCGATGTAGCGGGCATAGTCCATCTTTCTGGGCGGACCGGAGGTGTACTGCATGGAGTTGCTGGCGTCCAGCAGCACAGTCAGCTGGCTGTTAGTTTCTCCGCGATAGCGCTTTAAGTAACAACGTTCCGTGCGCGCGAATAGGTTCCAGTCCACGTGGCGCAGGTCGTCTCCTGGCGTATAGGCGCGATACTCCGCGAATTCCTGACTGAAGCCAAAGTCCGGCGAGCGATGAAGTCCAGCCACAAAGCCATCCACTACCGTCTTCGCAACCAGGTCCAGCGAAGAGATGCCCGCGAGAACTTGGGGATCGAGGAACCGCTGCATCAACTCTCCTTTGGCCGCGGCACATCCACGATGAGTCTCTTAAGGATTTCGTCCGCGTCGATACGGTCGGATTCGGCGTGGAAGTTCAGCAGAATGCGATGCCGCAACACGGCCACTACCACAGAGGTGATGTCTTCGTAAGCCACGTGATAGCGCTTGTGGCAGAGCGCCCGCGCCTTTGAGGCCAGCACCACAAATTGCGCTGCACGGACACTGGCTCCGTAATTTACATATTTTCTTACAAATTCGGGCGCGTTCTCGCTTTTCGGCCGTGTAGAGCGAATCAGGCCAACCACGTATCGTGAAAGTGTTTCCGCGATGGGCACCATGCGCACCAGTTGCTGAAAGTCGAGTAAGTCTTCGGCCGAAGCAACGGCTTCGATCTTCGTAACTCGCGTTGCCGTCGTCAGGTCGATCACCCTCAACTCGTCTTCCGCACTGAGGTCTTCCAGGATTGCATTGAAGAGGAACCTGTCCAATTGCGCTTCGGGGAGGGGGTATGTTCCTTCCAATTCGATAGGATTCTGAGTGGCCAGTACAAAGAATGGCGCCGGTAACTTGTAGAGGTGCCCGCGCACGGTGCAGGAATGTTCCTGCATCGCCTCGAGGAGAGCGGACTGGGTTTTCGGCGGGGTGCGGTTGATTTCGTCGGCCAAAAGGATGTTGCCGAAGATTGGTCCTTCGACGAAGGTCCACTTGCGATGACCGGTCGTGAGATCTTCCTCGATGATGTCTGTGCCAGTGATATCGGATGGCATCAAATCCGGCGTGAACTGGATACGTCGGAACTGCAATCCCAGCGCTTCGGCGATTGTCCGCACCATGAGAGTCTTTGCGGTGCCGGGCATCCCGGTCAGGAGGCAGTGTCCGCCGATGAAGATGCCGATCAATATCTGGTCGAGGACCTCCTGCTGACCCACGATGACACCGCGCACCTGCTTTAGGATTGCTTCACGCACGGCGTGGAAACGCTCGATACGTTTCTGGAGAGCAGCTGCGTCTTGACTCAGTCCGGCAATGGAAGCCATCGATGGTTCCTCTTCAGTTTGATTTTGCGGGCGGCCGTTGCAACTCCAGCAGTAGTTTTTGCGCCGGCCGGTAACCGGGAGCAGCTTCGAGCGCGGCCAACACACTTTCCTGCGCTTTTTCCTTCTGTCCAGCGGCAAAATACGCTTGTGCCAGATTGAACTCGGCGCCAGCCTTGTCCACGGGGTTGGACGCGACACGAGCGTCGTATTCGCGGATCGCTCCGTCGTACTGTTTTTCTGCAAACAGTAGATCGCCTAGCCTTCGGTGCAAATCCTCATCCTTGACCGGGTAAATGTAATTCACGCGCTCGAGTGTCGCCGCCGCTTCGGCCCGTTTTCCCGCAGCTTCTTCCAACGCAGCCAGTCGCTTCAGCGCCGCCGGCATCTGTCCGCCTTCATGTTCATACGCCTTGAGAATGACTTCCTCGGATTTGCCATCTCCTTTTGCTTTATCCGCATCGGCCATTAGGATGTAGACGTTTGCTTCGTCCACATATTCGGGATACATCGCCAGAATTGCAGGGCCTTGCTCCAACACGATGTCATACTGATTCTGTTGAGCCGCCGCAAAGAGCGCCTTGAGCTTCTGCCGCCACTCGTCGAAGTGCGCGGCGTCCGCCCCGTATTTTTGGCCGATCCAGGCGAGATACTCCTTATCGAAATCGTCGGGCGCAATTCCGAGAATTTGGTGTACCACCTCCGGAGTCGTTTGTAGCTTCGCAAAGGAGTGGGCCATGTCGAGCAACTTTTCTTCGCCCCATTTCTCCTGCACAAAATCGCAAATGCTGCCAGCTTGAAAGTAGGAAACGATCACCTGAGAGGGGTACTGCGGCGAGACAAAACCTCGATCGAGCGTGCCCACGGGTAGCAGCTTTTTGTCGCGAATGGCGAGTAGCACTTCGGGAGTCACGCGATTCTTCCACTCCGGCGAGCGCTCCCCTTCCTCGTGCACAGCTAGCCCTTCGGTGAACCAGCGCGGCACACGATGATTCGTGAAAGTCAGAATGAAGACGTGGCTCATCTCATGCCACAACGTGGCGCCCCAATTGAAATCCCCGGGCTTGCGTGCAGAAGGGCTGTCCATCGCCACCACTTCACCAAATGTAACTCCCAAGGCGCCCAGTCCGGGCATGCCCATGGTGCGCACCGCGAAATCCTCGTGATTCGGATAGACCTCCACCTGCACCGGGCCAGGAAGTTTCATGTGATATTTTTTCTCGTAGGTGGCAAGAATCGTATGGAGCTCCGCTTGCATATACGGAAGCAGCAGAGCGGCTTCGGTCTTGTTCAACTTCAGGATGGTCGCGTTGTCGCGAAAGGTCCCGAAGTTCTTATAGCTGGCCAACAGCCGCAAGGTATTCACGGTCGCCGCGTCGCGGTAGCCGTTGTTGTAGCTGAGCTCAAGCTCCTTGAACGGCTCCGCTTCCTTGCCCAAACGCATCAGGTCGATTCCGAGAGCCGAATGCGCGGCCCACAACCGCGGAGCCGTCTCAATCGCTTTGCGGTAATAAGTGACAGCGTCTTCGTAACGGTAATGCAGTTCGAGTTGGCGCGCCACGCGAGCATAGGCTTCGCCATATCCCGGATTAACGGCCCTGATTTTTGTAAACCAAGCGTCCGGCGAGCGATTCCCAATCAATTCAACGGCCGCGTGAATCGCCATCGCATCAAGCGCATCGTTTTCGAGTGCGATAGCGTTATCAGCCTGCGCCGTGGCTGTGTCACGATCGTCGTTCGCGAGCGCAAGGTCGGCCATGAGTTCATGCGCGGTTGCCAGGTTCGGATCGAGTTGGACCGCCTTCGCCAAATATTCCGCGGCCTTGCCGTCGAATCCGTCTGCGGAGACTAAGGCCAATCCGAGATACGCATACGCATTCGACGGGTCCTTGGCCAGCGCTTCACGGAAGAGGCCCGCCGCTTCAGTATCGTTGAAGCGGTCGTGCAGCAACATTCCCCAGCGCACCTTATAGAGAGCTTTGCTGCTCGCGGGTTGCGCGGCCAGGCGAAACTGTTCGTTCGCCTGGTCCCAGCCTTCCAGGCCCCAGAAACCTTCGGCGCGAAAATACGTATCGCCACTTCGTGTGAGATTCTCGAAACACGTTTGCGACTCTGCAGAATGCCCGTGCTTGCGTAGCTTCCAGCAATCGGCTGGAACAGCCGCCTGCACAGACGCTACGCACGCGAAGAAGAAGACTGGAGCGAGGAGTCTTCTCATTTGTCCAGCTCCTCCTGCACTTTTGCCAATTCCACCAACGCGCCTGTCAACTGCTTTTTGTAATCGTCGGGATCCATGGCGGCTTTTTGGTACTTCAGCGTGTCAATCTCTTGTTCCAATTCCTCTTTCTTGTGGAGCAACGCGCGCTTTGCCGGATCGCTTGCCGCCTGCTGGCTTGTGCCCAAGCGTACCAGGGTGAAGCTGGACATCAGCGCACCCTGGCCGTTGCCGGCTGCGCGGACGGCCTCACCCCTGCCAACATCGTTGAAAACCGCGTGCTCGGTGGCGAGGCGTTTCTGTGAATCATAAAATGCTGCAGTTTTCTTGGCGGCATAGGTAAACGCCTCCATGGCGCTGATAGAGTCGCTCTTGTCCGCATCCGCTGCCGGATCCTGTAGCGCCTCCACCCAATACCGCACAAATACCGTGGAGTTTTTTTCCGTTCCTGATTTGGTTGCGGTGATTACGGCGCGCCCCGGGCGCTCCAGAACCTGCAACGCTCCGCCGCTCGCGCTTGTTGTATCCACGACCAGCTGACGCTTTGCTTCGATGCGGTCACAGACCGCGGCGATCTTTGCCGCAGTTATATCCGGCCCCACTAGATTGAACTTGTATTCAACGCCATCGAAAGAACCGTGGCCAATCAGGATCAGCGCAAAGTCGTCGTCCGCTTTGGCATCTCGCGCTATTGTGCTCATGGTTTCGGTCAACTGCGTTGCCGTTGCCTGCGGCCCGACCAACGTATAGACGTGTGCCATCGGGCCGGTCGCTTTGAAGATCCGGTCCAGATCTTTTGCGGCTGCCGTAAAGCGTTGCTCGTAGTCCGGCTCACCGCCCAATCCCGCCACGATGACGTAATACGTAGCGGCGCGCGCCTGGATCGCGAAAGCACATGCCATCGCCAGGAGTAAAGCGCACTTCATATCACGCCCCACTTTCGGCGTAGTAGCCACTCGCCAATCGGCAGCCCAAGCAATAGCACGAACACGATCGGCATATCCCACAGTTCCTTCGTGCTGCGAACTGAGATGCCCGCCTCGGAGTAGGAGATATCCCGCGGCAGATTCTTCAAGTC
>Ga0070765_100001455_pt1 | contig 14557 bp, 7 predicted proteins | sample HubBroMetageWFT5_FD_71516 | JGI IMG/M metagenome (GOLD analysis project Ga0070765, IMG submission 71516) | Warmed and freeze-thawed soil microbial communities from the Hubbard Brook experimental Forest, New Hampshire - Hubbard Brook CCASE Soil... | ecosystem: Environmental > Terrestrial > Soil... | reverse complement strand
TGCGCCCAGCAGCGCGGTTACGGCAAAGCCGAGGCGCTCGTCTATTCGAAGCACCCGTTCCGCTTCAACCTGTTCGGACAAGCCAAGTGGCTCGGCCGCATTTATGGCGACCTCTCCACGGCGCTGCTGCTGTCGCGCCGCCCGGTCATCTATTCGGGGGTTTTCGGCCGGGGTCTGTTTCAGACCCTCTACGAACCCCCTTCCTCCCTGACCGCGTTCCTGCCGTTGAGCTTCGAATGGAGCGCCGCCTCCCTCCCGCTCGCCTTGGGGGGAATCATCGGCGGCGGGTGGTGGTGGTTGCTGACCGTGCCACTTCTCGTCACCTGGGTCATGTGCGTCAACGGTGCCCGCAAGGCGCCGATCGACAAGCGATTTACCGGCCTCAAAGCCCGCGCCCTGGTTGCGCTATTGATTTACCTCGGCCCTCTGCTGCGTGGTTGGGAGCGCATCAAATGGCGCCTCAAGGATATGCGCGCGCCGGACCATATCGGGTCGGTCGCGACCGAGCAACGCGCCCGCATCTGCTGGGTGGCACGCGCATTCCATCTCTCTTATTGGAGCGAAGTCGGCACCGAGAAGGAAGCGCTGATCGGTGGATTGATGGAGTTTCTCGTGCCGCAGAAATACTTCGTCGTGCCGGATACCGGTTGGAGCAATTGGGACCTAAAGATCTCGCGCGGCCTGTGCAGCCGCGCATTGGTACTCGTGTGCACCGAGAACCACGGCAGCGCAAAGCGGCTGCTGCGGGTGCGATGCGCGATGCGTCTTTCCCGCTTCGCGTCGTTTCTCCTGCGAAGCTGCGCCGCGCTCACGGCTTTCGCGCTGATCCTCGGCTGGCCGCTGACGGCGGCCGCGCTCGGCGCCGCCGGGGTGATCAGCTCAGCGGCGATGATTTGTCAGCTAGCCGGTTTTGGAAGACTGATGCACCGTATCGTCGAAGTGGTCGCCAAGCAGATGCCGCTGATCCCGGTCGAACCGGTGGCAAGCACCCCGTTGCCGATCCGCGCTCCGCGCACGGTCTGATGTTGCTGACGAAACTTCTGCCCTATCTGCGACCGTATTGGTGGCGGATCGCCTGGGCGCTTGCGCAGGTATTCCTGATCGCCGGCTTCGAACTCCTCAAGCCGTGGCCATTGCAGGTGGTTATCGACAATGTGCTGGGCGGAAAACCGTTTCCGACGGCCGCATTGGCGTCAACGTCCCCGACCGAACTGCTGCTGCTTGCCTGTCTGGGTATCATCCTCGTGCATCTCGGCGCCGGAGCGCTGACCTTGCTGCACAACTACACGACTATCGGCGTCGGGCAGAGGATGGTCAACGATTTGCGCGGCGCCCTCTACGCGCACCTGCAGCGCCTGTCGCTCGCCTATCACAGCCGGCAGCGGGTCGGCGATCTGCTCTACCGGATAACCGCGGACAGCTATGCCGTCCAGACCATGATCATGAACGGCGTGCTGCCGATCCTGTCGGCCGCCGTGCTGCTCGCCGGCATGCTCGCCGTTCTGCTGCCGCTCGATCCGACGCTGACCCTGTTGTCTTTGACAGTTGTTCCGTTGCTGTTTGGCCTGATTTTCGGGTTCAACCGAAAGATTATCGATGTTGCGACCGAGGTGCGCAATAACGAAAGCCGAGTCTATTCGGTCGTGCAATGGGCGATGTCGTCGATCAAGCTCGTCCAGGCCTTTACCAAGGAGGACGAGGAGCATCGGCGCTTTATGGGCGCGAGCGGAGAGAGCCTGCGGGCAACCCTGCGGCTCTACAGTTGGCAGACGCTATATTCGGGAGCCGTCAACCTGGTGATTGCCGGCGGCACCGCGCTCGTCGTCTATGCGGGGGCGCGCGCCGTCATGTCGGGACGGCTGTCGGTCGGCCAGCTGATCGTTTTCATCTCCTACCTCGCCCAGCTCTATGCGCCGATCAACCAGATCACCCAGAGCTGGGGGCTGATCGCCGGCGCGCGGGTCGGAGCCCGCCGGGTTTTCGACGTTCTCGACACCGAGGCCGATCTCAAAGACGGGAGCCGCAGCTTTCCTGCGGAAGGAGCGCGCGGCGACATCGCCTGGCGCGATGTCTCCTTCCGCTACCGTCCGGAGACGCCGGTGCTGAACGGCGTCGAGCTGTGCGTGCCGGCCGGCACCAAGATCGCCGTGATCGGCCCGACCGGCGCAGGCAAGTCCACCCTTCTCGGACTACTGCCGCGGTTTTTCGATCCATCGGCTGGAGTGGTGGAAATCGACGGCGTCGATCTGCGCGAATACAAGCTCAAATCGTTGCGCAGCCAAATCTCCATGGTATTGCAGCCGCCGCTGATCTTTCCGCTTTCGGTGCGCGACAATATCGCCTACGGGCGGCCCGGCGCGCCCGATGCAGAGATCGAAAGGGCGGCTCGGCTGGCGCGGATCCACGATTTTATCATCTCGTTGCCGGACGGGTACGACACCGTGATAGGGGAATCCGGAGTGACGTTTTCCGAAGGGGAAAAGCAGCGAATCACGATCGCTCGCGCGCTGCTGCGCGATTCGCCCATTTTGATTTTGGACGAGCCGACCTCGGCGCTCGATGTCGCCACCGAGGCGCTGGTGATGGCCGGCATTGAGCGGCTCGTGGCCGCGCGGACGACCTTCATCATCGCCCACCGGTTGTCGACGGTGCGGCGCTGCGACCGTATCGTCGTGTTGCGCGACGGAGCCATCGCCGAGGAGGGGACGTTGCCCGAACTGCTGCGCCGGGACGGCATCTTCGCCGAGTACTACCGCACCCAGTTCGCGCCCGAGGCGGGGAACGATGCCGAGATGCGCCTCGAGGCCTGACGAGCCGAGCATCGTTGCAAGAAGGCGCAGCCAACGCGCGAGCCGCGCAAAATCGTCTCCAGTGTGAAACCATCGCGCGTTAGTCACGGCTTGGCAAATGCGCGCGAGCTTAGCCGCTGCATTTGGTTTTGACTTGCGGATAGAAGGTTAACACCGCTTGAGCGTGCAAAAATTAACGATTAATTGTTGCAATATGGTAATCGACCCTCTACGGTGGGCCACGTCGAAAGCCGCTGACGCGCGCTTGACCTGATTTTGCCGCGACCTGGTCCCTTGGCTCTGCCATTGGACATCCACGGTTCGGCAGTCTTGGGGGATGGGGGAAATGGTCGCCGAAACACCGAGCCGGGGAAGCAGGCTCTTCCCCGAAATTTGCATTATTTTGAGAATGGGCAGCCGGCATTCGCGGATCTTTTTGCCGCCCGCTGTGCAGATCTCTGCAGCATCGGCCGTTGTCGCGGTCGCCGTCGCAGTTTGTTATTTCGCAGCCAGCTGCATCAGCTATGAGCGCGCCGTCGGCGACAAGGAAGCAACTGTGGTCCGCGCGGAAACGGCGAACGCCGTGCTGCAGGTCGAAGTGGCGAGCCTTCGCGACGAGCTTGCTGTTGCCGCCCGCGATCGCCAGCAGACCGACGCGCGCTCTTCGGCATTGGCGGACCGGTTCGAGTCGCTGCATCGCCTAGCGGAGTTGATCGAGACCGACCCCTCTCGATCGGCGGCCGGTCTGCCATCGCCAGAAATGCTGATTTCCGATGCGCCGCCGGAACCGGAAGCCCCATCGCCCAGTATGGCGCACCTCGCTCGCCAAGCCGCCGCGGAAGTTCGGAGCTTGCTCGCCTCGACCGGTCTCAATGTCGACCGCCTGTTCCCGCAATTGGCCCAAGACCGCGGCGGCCAAGGCGGTCCCTTTGTGGCGCCGCCCAAAGCCGATCCGAACACGACGACACCGGACAAGATGGAAGAGCTCCGCAGCTTGATGAAATCGCTGCCGTTATCAGTACCGCTCGATTATTATCAGGTCGAGAGCCGGTTCGGTCCGCGCCACGATCCGTTCAATCACCGATCGTCGTTCCATACCGGGATCGATCTGTCGGCGCCCTACATGTCCCCGGTTCATGCCACCGCAGCGGGGACCGTGACTTACGCCGGCTATCGCAGCGACTACGGCAAAGTGATTGAGATCGATCACGGAAACGGCATCGCCACTCTTTATGCCCATCTTCACCGCTACATCGTCTCGGTCGGACAAACGGTCGGCGAGCATGAGCAAATCGGCTTTCTGGGCAGCTCCGGCCGCAGTTCCGGGCCCCATGTGCACTACGAGGTCCTGGTCAACAACGAACCGCAGGATCCCGAAAAGTTCATTGGCCTGGCCCGCGTGATCCCAGCCGCGGAGAGGTAGGGTGGGAAAACGCTAGTATTATCCAACTCAACCGCAGTGAGGAGGGCCATCGACGTTCGGCCGGGATGCGCGTTTTCCAACTGTTCGTCGGTAATCCCGATTGCATTCCCGAACCGAGCTCTCGACAACAGCGCTCCCCAAAGTGAGGCTCCGGTGAGATGGGCGTTGTGCAGATTGGCACCCGAAAGATCGGCGTGGTCCAGCTTTGCTCGCTGGAGGCGGCGTAGCTGAGATCTGCATCCCGCAGATTAGCCCGCCACAGCGAGGCACCTTCCATCTTTGCATGCCGCAGGTTGGCGCCGCGCAAGCGAGAGTGATCCAGAGCCGCGCTTGCAGATTTACGTAGCTGAGATCCGCCTCGCGAAGATCGGCGCTCCACAGCGAGGGCCCTGTAGCTGGGCACGCGAAAGGCCGGCTTTTTCACCGCTTTTCCCATCGGAGTCCAACCAGGCACGGTGCTCTGTGAGCACCCGCTTCAGCTGGTCGAGCGGCAACTCCCTAATGATCGGGTGCGCCTTCGAACGATTTCTTGATCCTTGCTGCTGCATCTTATCAAGCCTATAAGTTCGCACCGTGGTCTGGCCCGAGTGTCAGCTATTGTCCGGCACGAGAACCGCCACCGGCATACCTCCCAGTACCGCCGCCACACCGACACCTTCGCCGCGGCGCTCCAGAACGCGGCCGTCGAGAAGACCGCGCCAATGCGTCTCGCCGCTCGCCGCTTGCGGCCAGGGGATCTCGGTTCCGGTCCAATCTGGTTCAGCCTCAGAGCGCACTGGAAACCGCGTAGCCGCTACCACCAGCGCGTCCTCTTCGTCGCAACGAGCGAAGGCGCATATCTGGTCGGCTCTGGAGCCGGTGGCGATGAGCGGCTCGTATCCTGCCTGTGCAAACAGCTTCGGACGGTCGCGCCGGTATGCCAGCAGGGTCGCAATAACGGCCAGTTTGATACGGCCGTCGCGCCAATCTTCGAGCATGTCGAGCATCGCCGCGTGGCGGTTTCGCACCAATAACTCCGCTACCTCTTCGATCAGTTCGATGCGCGTTCTGTAATCGACCGGGCGCCGGTTGTCGGGGTCGACCAGACTGAGATCCCAGAGCTCCGACCCCTGGTAAATGTCCGGCATTCCCGGCAGAGTCAGCTTCAATGCGGTCTGCACGAGGCTGTTGCGAACGCCGAGTCGGGCGACTCGGTCCTGAAACGGTAAGAATGCTGCGAGGAATGCATTGGGGCGCGAGACGTCGAGCGCATCGCGCACAAAGCCGAGCATTGCCTCTTCATAAGCGGTATTCGGCGATGCCCAGGTAGAGCGCAGCTTCGCCTCGCGTATCGACTTCACCATTGCCCCTTCGATCCGCTCCGCAAACGAGCGTATTTGCTCGGGGTCGGGGTTCTCGACGCCGGTCAGCTCAGCCGGCCAGGCGCCGAGCAGCAGCTGGTACAAAAGGTATTCGTCGTTGCGGTCGGGCGGCGCGGTGCCCTCGACGTCGCCGCGGCGGGCGCGCAGAATACGGCTCCATGCTTGGACCTGCCGCGCCCATTCCTCGGGCATTTCGGAGAGGACGCCAAGCCGCGCTCGGGCGTCTTCCCCGCGCTTGGTATCATGGGTGGAAGTGCCCAGCATAGCGTTCGGCCAGCGTTCGGCGCGCTGCGCATTGGCGCGGTGAAAGGCCGCCAGTGTCACAGCGAAACGGTCTGGATGCCCGCCGACCTCGTTCAACGCGACGAAGCGGTTGTAGCGATAAAAGGCCGTGTCCTCGAGCCCCTTCGCCATTACGGGGCCGCTGTATTGCTGCACGCGCATTGCGAGACGGACCACCGACTGCCGACTGAACCCGCTGCGCGGCTGGGCGATGAGGTCCGTCGTCAGCAGCCTGTGCAGAAAATCGAAGACGCTCGGGTCCAGGTCCGGCTCGTTGCGCCGCGCGAGCGCCACTGCCCAGTCGATGTCGCGCCGGTCCGCTTCCGCCGGCTCGGCAGTGCCATCCACGTATGTGCGGTACACTGGAAAGCAGGCGACAATCTCCTTTAGTCCGCGTTGCAGGATGTTGCGGGTGAAATCGGCGGTTCGCGGATTCTGCCGCGCAATCCGACCTGCATCACGGGCGAGTACATTGAGCTCGCTCGCCATCTCGTTCAGCATGATGCGAATCTTGCAGTCACGCACAATCTCGTCGAAGGCGCGGTGCTCGCCAGCAAAATCAGCGTAGGTTTGGGTAAAGCCTTCTTCGCCGGAGGGGTCGACCAATAAGCCGAGCACCAAATTGGCGAATTCGTAGCCGGTCGTGCCCTCGACCAGCCAATCCTCCCGCAATGCCTCGTGCCGAGCGAGTATTTTCTCGACGACCAGATAGAAGGGGGCCGGCGCCTGCTCGCGCAGACGCAGCAGATAGCCCTTCGGGTCGAGCAGCCCATCGACATGGTCGATGCGCAGGCCCTCCAGCACGCCATCGCGCAACAGCCCGAAAACGAGGCGGTGAGCGTGCTCGAAGAGCTCCTGCAATTCCATGCGCAAGCCCGCGAGCTCGTTGATGTTGAAGAAGCGCCGGTAATTGATGTCGTCGGCGGCAACGCGGAAGTGCGCGGCATGCCAGTACTGGTCTTGGATCAAAGCATCCAGCTCACCCCAGGTTTCCAGCCGGCCGGGCTCGCCGTTGATGCGGTTTACCGCCGCCGCCAGCGCTCCCTGCACTTCGCTGCGCTCCCGCGCCAATGCGCCCAGCTCGGCCTGCAAATCTTTCGCGTGCTGAGCAATGCGCGGGCGCCAGTCCGCGAGGCTGGAGAAGGCATCACCCAGCCGTTCGAGTTCCGGATGCTCGTCGCCGAGCACGCGAGAGTAATGCAGAGGGTTGATCGGCAGCTTGTGCGTATCGTACGCCCAAACAGCGAAACTGCCGGTTTCCGGATCGAAACGGAGCACGAGCTGACCGCCTTCGAGCACCGCCCCGTATTGGTCACCGAGCAGCGGCACCAGCAGCTTGTCATGCAGATAGCGCCTATCCGGGTCCCAATCGATATCGAACCAGCGCGCGTACTCGGACGCCGGGCCCCATTCCAGCACGTCGAGCCACCACGGATTGTCGGCGCCGCCAACGCCCATGTGGTTGGGCACGAAGTCGAGCACCTGCCCAAGACCGCTGTCGCGGAATGCTGACACCATCTCGCGGAACGCCGACTCGTCGCCGAGCTCCGGGTTCAGCTGATTGTGGTCGACGATATCATAGCCATGCGAGCTTCCGGGCCGCGCCTTCAGGTACGGCGAGGCATAGACGTGGCTGATGCCGAGCCGCGTCAGATAGGGCGCGAGGGCGGCGGCGTCCCGGAACCCGAACCCCTTGTGGAATTGCAGGCGGTAAGTCGCCCGGGGGATCGGCGTCTCAGACATCTTTATTCGTTTTGTCAGGATGCCTAGTGCTGCGCTCGGCGCGGAAGATTGCGGCGATGTCGACGAAGCGCGGCCGGACAGCGAGCTGATCGAGCGTCATCGACAGGCGGCGTCGCCAATTCGGATGCTCATCCGAAGTTGCCGGAACATTTACCGGGTCGGCCTCGTCAGTCAGATCGTCGATTTGCGCCATCGCCAGAACCGAAGGAGTGCGGGCGAGGAAAGCGTGCACCGCCCGTGCCAGGGTCGGGATGTCAGGCTCTCCGTCGATCGGCAGCAGACCCTCGCTGCGGAGCGATTCCAAAAGCTGCATCCGATCGCGCTCTCGCATCAGACGCTGGCGCGAGGCCTCGCCCGGCTCGGGAAAGAGGCCCAGCTCTTCCTTCAGATCGAGATCGCGCGCTTCCCACCAGCCTCGCAGAGTCGGCAAATCGTGGCTCCCGACAATGGCCAGAGCCCCGGCCGGATAAGCGGATGGCGGCAGAAAGGCGCCGGTCTGCGGCTCCTGCTCGAAATACAGCACGCGGTATGAAAGGATGTTTGCCTCCGCCATGCGCTCGCGGAAACCCTCGGGAACCGTGCCGAGATCCTCGCCGACGACCATACATTCGTGGCGATGGCTCTCGAGCGCGAGAATGCCGATCAGATCCTCCGTCGGATACCGGACATAAGCACCGGCACTGGGTTTCTCGCCTTGCGGCACCCAGTAGAGGCGCTGCAGCCCCATCACATGGTCGATCCGCAACCCACCCGCATGGCGCATATTGGCACGGACGAGCTCAATAAAGCTCCGATATCCCTCTTCAAGCAATGCGCGCGGATGAAAGGGCGGCAGCCCCCAATTCTGGCCGGCGGGGTTGTGGATGTCCGGCGGTGCGCCGACCTGCGCCGCGGATACCACCGCCGCATTATCGGCCCAGGTCTCGGCGCCAGAGCGGTCGGCACCTACTGCAAGGTCACGATAAAGTCCCACAGCCATGCCGCGGCGCTTGGCGGCAGTTGCTGCGGCGCCGAGCTGCTCGTCGGCGACCCATTGCAGCCATGCATGGAAATCCAGCCGATGCCGGTTCTGCGCCGCAAAGTGCGCCACAGCGTGGGAGGCCGGATCGCGATATTCCTCCGGCCAGGAATGCCAATCGGCGCGGGGAGCCTCCTGGTTGGCGAAATGCTCGCGCAGCGCCAGAAAGAGACAGTTTCGCTGCAGCATTTCGCCACCTTCCCGCCGGAACGCCTCGAAGGCGCGCCAGTGAGCAGGGGCCGCCATGCGGCGGCTGACATCGAACAGCTTTTCCAGAACGGAAGACTTGATCGCAGAGACACCGGCATAGTCCACTAAGTGTTTCGCGCGGCAGACTTCGACCCTGTGCCGGAATCCCTCGGATGCGATCAGGTCCCGTATCTCCGGGCAGTGCACGATCTCGGGGAGCGCGGTCACATCGATGTTGAGGATGTTGAGCAACAGACGGCTCTCCGGAGAATACGGACTGGCGTGCTCGGGATCGTCGGGGAACATTGCGTGCAAGGGATTGAGGCCGATCACATCGGCTCCGTGGTCGGCTGCCAATTCCACCAATCGGCGCAGGTCACCAAAATCACCAATGCCCCAGTCGGTGTCCGAGCGCAGCAGGTAGAGCTGTGCGGCGATTCCCCACAATCGCCGACCCTCGCCAAACTCCTGAGGCAGCCAGCACCTGCCTGGAGTGACAACGAGGGTGGTCGACGCATTGCCCGGTTCAATCGCAAAATGGTGATAGCCCCAAGGCAACTCCCCTTCGAGCAGCAGACGCCGGCGCTCGCGCGTTACGGCGTCGAAGTCGCGGGTTTCGATCAGTTCGAGGTCACCAAAGGCGATGCGCCCGGATCGCTCGATGCCAGCCTCCAGGATCAGACGCCACGTGATTTGGCGGGTGCCGGCTGGGAGGACCACCTCTATGGCGGGCGATTGGGCATCTGCTCGCAATACCTGCGTGGCAGCCAGGGGGCGCAGCCACTCGGCCCGATCCAACTCTTCGAGTGCGCCCCGGGCCTGCAGCTCGTCAGCCGCATCCACGCCCAATGCAGACAACAGGCTGTATTTCGTGTCGGCACTAGTCTCTACGATCTCGCCTTCGGCATTGCGAAACTGGGGCTCGATGCCCATGCGTTCGGCGAGTCCGTCCAGGGCACTACGGCCGGCCTTCGCTTGGACCTCCTCTTCGACAGACCAGCGAACCGCCCAAGCACCAAAACTGCCGTCTTCGCGAACCTCGCCCTCTTGCCACAGCACGCGGCCCGGTACGACCGGAAATCCCGTTGCCGGTAGTGCTGCGAGGTTGGCGGCCAATGCCAGCGTGTCGCCTCCACCAAGCTGCCACCGGACAGCCACGGCGCCATCACCCAGCACCTCGTACTGTCCGCCAGCGCAAATCGCCGCCAGGCGCGGCACGATCTCGGAATGCCGCACCGTCAGCACCCGGCGATGCCAGTCAAGCCGTTCCTTATGCCGTGCCTGCCCGAGCTCCCGCCAGCCTAGTTTGGCGGAGGCGAATGTCTCCTCGGCCATCGGATCGGGGATGCGCTGGCGCATTTTCGGATCCCGAAACTCCGGAAAACGGGCGAATTCCTCGCGCCGTCCGTTGCGCACGGCATCGGCCAGTTCCGATCCGAAATCGCAGAAGAACGGGAAAGGCTGCGCAGCGCCCCATTCCTCGCCCATGAACAGCATTGGGATCTGTGGCAGCAGCAGGTAGACCGCGGCGATCGCGCGCACCGCTTCGGCCGGTGCGAACTCCGTGATCCGATCGCCGTAGGCGCGGTTGCCAACCTGGTCGTGGTTCTGGATGAAGGCGACAAAGGCAGTCGGTGGTAGACCCCCGCTAGGGGCGCCTCGCGGGCGCCCGCGATAGGGCATCAGCTCGCCCTGAAACGCGAAACCCTCCGCGAGAGCGCGGCCCAGTTTCTCGGTATCGCTCTTGTAGTCGGCGTAGTAGCCCTTGGTCTCGCCGCTCGCTGCGGCATGCAGCACGTGGTGGACGTCGTCATTCCATTGCGCCGTGTACCAGCGCGGCTCGCCATTCTCGCGACGCATCAGGCGCTTCGCCTGGTTTTCTTCGTTCTCCAGAATGAGGTGAATACGCCGGTTGGGCGCCGCCGCACGTACCCGCTCGGCGAGCTCCTCGAGCAGATGCGTCGGACCGTCATCGAGGATGGCATGGACAGCGTCCAGCCGCAGGCCGTCGAGGTGGAACTCCTCGATCCAATAGAGGGCGTTGTGGATCACGAACTCGCGCACCGGGCCGCTGTCAGGCCCGTCGAAATTTATTGCCGCGCCCCACGGCGTCTTGTGGCGGTTGGTGAAAGTCTGCGGCGCGATCGGGTGGATATAGGCACCTTCGGGTCCGAAGTGGTTGTAGACGACGTCGAGCAGAACTATCAACCCGCGGTGGTGGGCGGCCTCGACCAGCGCCTTCAGGTCTTCGGGCCGGCCATAGGAAGAATCCGGGGCGTAGGGCAGCACGCCGTCGTAACCCCAGTTCCAGCGGCCGGGGAAATCGCCGATCGGCATGATCTCGATCGCGGTGACGCCGAACGCCACGAGATGGTCGAGTTTGCCGGTGGCGGCCCGAAACGTCCCCTCGGGCGTAAAAGCGCCGACATGCAGCTCGTAAAGGACCGCCTCCTGCCAGGGGAGGCCGCTCCAGCCCGCGTCGCGCCAAGTGTAGGCCGCCGGATCGACCACCTCGCTCGGCCCATGCACGTCTTCCGGCTGATGACGCGAGGCCGGGTCGGGAACGCGCAGGCCATCCGGCAGAACGAAGCGATATCGCGTACCGGCGCCCGCGAGATCGGTGATGAGCTCGTGCCAGCCCTCGCCGATCGGTGGCATGGCGACCGTCTCGCCGTCGAGCTCGATCTGAACCTCCGGGTGCGGCGGCGCCCAAAGGCGGAAGCGCACCCTGCCGTCAGCCTGCAGCTCGGCGCCGAACGGCATGTGGTGCGTACGCGTCGTCGAGAATGCCCCCACTAGCCGCATTTTCCCGCTACCATGGCCGGTGTCCGCCGCACTCACCTTCGCGGGTTCCGCCTCCTGTGGAAACAATGGTCAATAGCACAACAGGTGCAGCGGCGACTGTCCGGGCGGCGTTACCTGCCAGATCGCAATGGGAGAGGGCACGCCGGAAACGGGAGCAATACCGTGAGTTGCAACACCAAGCGTGTCGGAGTTCTTCGCAGGATATCACCGCTGCCGCTGAAGAAAATGTGGCAGCGCAGGTTGAGCCAGATTTTCCAGCCCTCGGAGCCAGTGTCGAGTCACCGGATCATGGGTGATATCGGCAGAATTTTGCCTGGTTCCGGAGCATTGTACGGGAAACGCCTCAGCGCTGTCACCTTTAGCCGCTAACGGGCGGTATTGCCTTGGCCACTGTTGCTGGTTGCGCTGCTGCCGGACCCCTGGTTCTGCGTGGCTTGCTGACGTGCGTGCTTGCTGGCTTCATGATGGCCGATCACGCAGCCCGCGCCAGCCCCCAACACGCCGTGGTGACCCGCGAAGTGGCCCGCCACTCCGCCAACCGCTGCACCCTTTAGGCAACCAGCCGCGTTTGCCGCCGAGGACATTATGCCCGCCGTCAGCACTAGAGCTAACACCGTGGCCATCAAATTCCACTTCATCGTATTTCCCTTGTCGCAGGAGTTGACCAACTACCTTGACCGCAAACAGATGAACCCAAAAAAGATCCCATGCTCATGCCAGCTTTCGACAAATCCCCGTGCAAACCGCATTCCGCTGATCACAGCAGCTCCTTATTCACCTGGCCGATAAGGACGGACGGGATATAAACTCGCATGCCTCGCTGGACGCGTTTCGGCCTAGTAGTCTTTGCCGCGCTGCTGGCCGTCGGGAGCGGCTATACTGCTTTTTGGTTTCTGGTCGCCCGCCGAATAGAGACTGATATTCTTGACTGGGCGCGGTCGCAACGTGCCGACAGGATCGATGCCTCTTGGCAGAAGATCCGGGTCAGCGGTTACCCGGTTGCGTTTCGGGTCGATCTCGATTCCGCGGCCTTGCGCGACGGTGCGGTTACGCCTTCTCCGGAGTTTCACATTTCAGTGCTCTCCGGCACCGCCCGTCCTTGGGATCTTACCGATTGGCAGATTGCAGCGCCCGAGGGGTTCACGGCCGAACTCGCCGCTGCTGGGCGACGCTCGCCGGCCAAATTCATCGCGCGGACTGCCGACGGGCTCGCCTCGATTGAACCCGACGGCGGCTGGAAAATGTGGCTCGATTTGAAGGACGTCATCGTTGAGGTGAGCGCCCAAATCCGGGTGAGTTCGGTCCGCGCGACGGTCAGCGTCCCTCCGGGGCTGCCGCGCGGTCATAACGAACCGGCAATTGGTCTCGCGGTCGATGCGAGCCAGATAAATTTACCGCTCGCGGTCGGGCCCTTGGGGGACACAATCGATGAACTCGATTTCGGCGCGACGGTGAAGGGCGCCATCCCGAGCGGCAAGCTGGCCGATGCGGTCGCTGCCTGGCGAGATGCCGGCGGTAAGATCGAACTCGACAATCTGCGCCTGAAATGGGGCGACCTTGATGCGACTGCGACCGGGACGATAGCCCTCGATCAGGAACTACAGCCGACCGGCGGCTTCTCCGGAGCGATCCAGGGATACGACCAGATTCTGACGGCACTCGTCCAGAACGGGCAGATGCGAGCCACCGATGCCGGGCTGGCTCGCATAGCGCTGACGTTGCTCGCCAAAGCCGGGCCGGACGGCAAACCCGAGATCAGGACCGCATTCACAATCCAGAACGGGCAGATGTTTCTCGGACCGGCAAAGCTCGGCAGGCTGCCTCATATCGGCTGGGAATAGCCGCGGCGAGCCCTCTCAGGCCTGCTTCGCTTCGATAATCGAACGGCGGATCGCGCGGGTGCGGGTAAAAAGCTCTTGCAGCTTATCGCCTTCGCCCCACCGGATGGCCCGCTGCAATGCCGTCAAATCCTCGGTGAAGCGCTGCACGATCTCGAGCACCGCTTCGCGATTGTTGAGAAAGATGTCGCGCCACATCACCGGGTCAGAGGCGGCGATACGGGTGAAGTCGCGGAAGCCGCTGGCCGAGAACTCGATGACCTCGGATTTGAGGCTTTCCTCAAGGTTGGTCGCGGTGCCGACGATCGTGTAGGCGATCAGATGCGGCAGATGCGAGGTCATCGCCAGCACCTTGTCGTGGTGGTCGGCGCTCATCGTGACGACATGCATCCCGAAACCCTCCCACATCCCACCAACCGCCGCCACCGACTCGGGCGCCGTCTCGGGTGGCGGCGTCAGGATGCACCACCGGTCGCGGAACAGCTCGGCAAAACCGGCTTCGGGTCCGGAATGCTCGGTGCCGGCAACGGGATGGCCGGGGACGAAATGGACGCCTCTCGGAATATGGGGCTGCAGATCGCGGATCACGGCCTGCTTGACCGAGCCGACATCGCTCAAAATTGCGCCGTCCTTCAGCACCGGCGAGATCCTCTCGCCGATTTCGGGATAGGCAGAGAGCGGCGTCGCGACGACCACGAGATCGGCGCCCGCGGCGGCCTGCGCGGGGTCGTGGTTCGTTGCGTCGGCAATCCCGAGCCGGTGCACTGCGGCGAGCGTCTCGGCTCGCCGGGCGCATGCGATGATTTCGGTCTCGGGACTATCGCGGCGCAGCGCCCGGGCGAGCGAGGACCCGATCAACCCGATCCCGATCAGCGCCACCCGGCCAAACATTTTTTCGCTCATCGCGCGGCCATGAGTTCGGCAAGGGCGGCCGCGACGGTTTCCATTTCAGGTCCGGTCCCGATCGTGACTCTCAGATGTTGCGGAAGGCCATAAGCAGCCATCTTTCGCGTGAGGATGCCGCGCGACTGCAAGAAGGCGAACGCCGCGTCGGCGTTCTTGAGCGGATCGCCGGGGAAGCGCGCGAGCACGAAATTGGCGACGCTCGG
>Ga0070765_100001454_pt1 | contig 14572 bp, 11 predicted proteins | sample HubBroMetageWFT5_FD_71516 | JGI IMG/M metagenome (GOLD analysis project Ga0070765, IMG submission 71516) | Warmed and freeze-thawed soil microbial communities from the Hubbard Brook experimental Forest, New Hampshire - Hubbard Brook CCASE Soil... | ecosystem: Environmental > Terrestrial > Soil... | reverse complement strand
ACATGAAGTCGGTCATGTGAAAGTACCCAAAGCCGTCTTGCTGTGCGACCTCCCTCCAGCTTCGGGTAAATTCGTCCCATTGCTTCTTAGAAGCAAGCCGCGACCGCCACCGGCGAATCATCATCCGTTCCGCTATCGTCAAAGTAGACCTCGAAGTCGTCCGGTTGAAGATCGATCACGGCAATCCACCAGTCTTCCTGCGAGCGATCTAACATCGCAGAAAAATGAGAATAAGCGCAATAGTCGCTTACCGCGCATCCGTCATGCCCCGCGTGCGCACCCACATCATACTGGCCGTAACCGTGCTCTGACTGTGCCATGTCTGGCGCGCAGTATAAGGCATCTTTTCATTCACTTATGAAATTTAAGGCGGTTGACACACCGAAGGCTGGTGTTTCAAATATGTTATTACCCTCCCAACCTACTGATTCTAAACAACCGTGAAACAGCATTTTGGGTGTTATAGTCGAGTAGAACACCCCGTTTCCCCACAGCGCGCTACCATACCAGCGTGAAGAAGATCGCGTATCTCTCGCTCGGTTCCAATGTCGGTGACCGGCAGGTAAATCTCCGGACCGCAACGGGCCACCTCCTCGACTTGGGCTACGTGCAGGAAATTTCGTCGCTCTACGAGACGGAACCGGTCGAGTTCACCGACCAGCCCTGGTTCCTGAACTGCGCCGTAGCTGTGCGAACGGAGCTCATCCCACGCGAGTTTCTGGCCGGCATCCTCGCCATCGAGCGCTCAATGGGACGGCAGCGCATTCAGCCCAAGGGACCGCGCCTTATCGACATCGACATCCTGCTGTTCGGCGCTGCCCACATCAACACACCAACGTTGACGGTCCCCCATCCCGCGATGGCCGAGCGAAGGTTTGTGCTGGAGCCCTTGGCCGAGATCGCGCCGGACGTAAAGGTCCCGTTGCTGAAGAAGACGGTGCGCGAGTTGCTGGACGCACTCCCGAAGGATGGTCCGAAAGTAAAGAAGATCGCCCGCAACTAGAACACTTTCCCGACTGGCATAGTGTTATGCAAGCGTCCGCAAGGCGGTGTGGCGGGCCAGTGGTTTAAGGAGACGCAGGATGGCATCGGTACTCATTACTGGAACGAGCAAAGGAATCGGATTCGAGTCGGCCCTCGCTTTCGGCCGCGCAGGCCACAAGGTCTATGCCACGATGCGCAACCCGTCACAGGCTCCAGAACTCGCGGAAGCCGTGGCGCGAGAGGAATTGCCGATTACCATCTCGGCGATGGACGTGGACTCCGACCAATCCGTGAGCGACAGTATCGCAGCCGTCCTCAAAGACGGTCCGATTGATGTGCTGGTCAATAATGCCGGAATCGAGCGGGCGGGCAGTGTGGAAGAGCTTCCGCTGGCCGAATTCAGGGCGGTCATGGAGACCAATTATTTCGGCGCATTGCGTTGCATTCAGGCGCTGGTGTCCAGTATGCGGCAACGCCGGAGCGGATGCATCATCAACATAACTTCCGTGGCCGGCCGCGTTGCCAGTCCGCCATTGGCGCCTTACACCGCGTCCAAGTGGGCGCTGGAAGCACTCAGTGAAGCACTAGCCAGCGAGATGAAAACGTTTAACGTTCGCGTTGCCATCGTTGAGCCGGGCATCATCGATACCGCCATGGCCCAGCGGATTGCCGGCCCAGCGAACGGTTCGCTGTATGTACAACGTGCGCGGATGGCTACCGTGTTCACCAATGCGCTGCAAGATCCGACCTCACCCTCGGTGGTCGCACAAAAAATCTTGGAAATCGCGGAGAGTGGCACGTGGCAACTGCGCCACCCAGTGGGACCAAGTGCGGTTCCATTTCTACAGTGGCGTAGCGGAATGACGGACGAGCAATGGGTGGACCTGCACTCCAGCGACGACGAGACTTACTTCGCTCGCTTGCAGAACGATTCCGCGCCACACAACCGGCCCAAGAGCTAACAGGTGCTCCCCTGATTCGGGTCATAGTTGAGGATGTATACTTTTGCCATCGCAACAGCCCAAGTGAAGTGGATGCGTCCCCCCGGATCCGCAACGTGGGGAAAATCGTTCGCGCGTCTGGAAGGGGATCGGCATTATGTTGAGTAGGAAAGCCTCGTGTCTGCTGGCTTCAGCAGTCCTGATCATTGCTTTTGCAGGTTGCTCAAAGAAGGAAGCACCCACCGCTGCTCAAGAACAAGGGAAAGATGCTGCGCAGCCAGCTGCTGCGTCCCGGCCGCCTCGCAACCCGCTGAAGAACGCCTACTTCGGCGACCTCCATCTGCACACCGGCTATTCCATGGACGCCTTTGCGTTTGGAACGCGCACCACGCCCGAGGACTCCTACAAGTACGCGATGGGCGAGACCGTGGAATATATGGGGAAACCGCAAAAGCGTAACGCCCCGCTGGATTTTCTCGCGGTCACGGACCATGCCGAGTACCTGGGTGTGGTTCGCGACACGACTGACCCAAACGGTCCATTCGCGAAATCCCCGTGGTACGCCATGATGACCAGCACGGATCCCGCGGTATCGGCCACCGCGTTTCGCAAGCTTATCGGTTCCACGGTCGTCAACAAACCGCTGCCCGAGTTCAACGATCCAAAACTGCTGCGCTCGTCGTGGGAGAAATACGCGGCCATCTCTGACCAGTACTACAAGCCAGGCAAGTTCACGACGTTCGTGGGATTCGAGTGGACCTCGGCGCCTCAGTTCCAGAATCTGCATCGCTGCGTGATCTTCGCCGACAAAGGCCCGGCCATGCCCTACACGGCATTCGACTCGCTCGATCCCGAAGACCTTTGGCGCTACCTCGAAGCACAGCGCAAATTGGGGCTGGACGTGATCGCCGTTCCTCACAACGGCAACGCCAGTAACGGCCTTATGTTCAGCACCAGGGACATGTCGGGCAAGCCGATTACTCGCGATTATGCGGAGCGCCGTATGGCCAACGAACCGCTGGCCGAAATCATTCAGGCCAAGGGGCAAACCGACACCAGCCCGGCTCTTTCGCCCACCGACGAGCTCGCCAATTTTGAGATGTGGCTCTATTTGATTGGTACGGACAAGAAAGCGAATTCCGCCACCGGAAGCTATCTGCGCCAGGCCTACGGTGTCGGTCAGGAGCAGCAGGCCAAGCTGGGCGTCAATCCCTTCAAGTACGGCATCGAGGCCGGCACCGACTTCCATTCCGGCATTACATCGACCGAACCCAGCAACTATCCCGGCTCGCACGGCAACCAGGACAACGATCCCAAGACCGTGATCACGGCAACCACCTCCGTCGCTGGCGAACCCCCGACCGCTCTCAGTTCCGGCGGCATCACCGGCGTCTGGGCCGAAGAGAACACCCGCGAATCCATCTTCGCGGCGTTCAAGCGAAAGGAGACTTTCGGAACCTCAGGCACTCGGATCAAGGTGCGCATGTTCGCCGGTTGGGACTATCCGAAGGACCTGACCAAACAGGCAGACTGGGTAAGGGCCGCTTACGATAGCGGCGTGCCCATGGGCGGTGACCTGATCCCTAAGGCAGGAGGGGCTGCTCCGACATTTGTAGTTCACGCGGTCAAAGATCCCGAGAGCGGCAATCTCGATCGCGTCCAGATCATCAAGATCTCTACCAGGAACGGCAAGAGTACGGAGAAGGTGTACGACGTGGTGTGGAGCGGCGACCGCAAGCCCGACCCCAAGACCGGAAATGTCCCGCCGGTCGGCAATACGGTTGACATCAAGGCCGCGACCTACTCCAACTCAATCGGTGCTACGGAACTGATTGGCGAGTGGACTGATCCCGCGTTCGATCCCAAAGCGCACGCGACCTATTACGCGCGCGTGCTGGAGATTCCCACCCCACGCTGGTCGACCTATTGGGCGGCAAAGCTGAACCTGCCACCGAATCCGACGGTCGCAGCAACAGTGCAGCAACGAGCCTGGACTTCGCCGGTGTGGTACACACCAAGCGACGAAAAGAAGTAGGGCACCATTTGTCTGAGCCGGCTCTAGATTTGCTGGAGCTGGTGCACAGTGCGTTCGCTCTCCACATTGCCGGTGTTGAGGGTGCTCTTGGGTTCGAGCAGCATGATGTGGGTTTCTTCATCGGCTGAGGGTCGGTGCTCGACACCGTGTGGAATGATGATGAACTCGCCGGGAGTAATTACGATCTCCTGCTCAACGCCGTTCTCGCGGAGGGCCATTTTCAGGGCGCCTTTTACCACGAAGAACAGCTCGTCTTCGACATCGTGATGGTGCCAGACGAACTCGCCCTGCAGCTTTACGACCTTCACGTGCAGATCGTTCACTTCGCCGATGATCTTGGGGCTGAATTGATCGTTGAAGAGCGACAGCTTCTGAACAAGATTGACCTTCTCCATCAGTTCCTTCCCGGCAACCCGAGAGCCACGATGATTCGATTCGTCCGAGGTCACGGCGGACTCAACAAGCACTGCGCACCAACAAAAAGAGTGCGGGTTGCGCCCGCACTCTCGATTTGAAACTCGGACTACTGCACCAGCGTCCCAGTCTCGCCGTGACCGTTGCCATTCCCATTGGCTTCCTCGGGCGGAATGACCGAGCCAGCCGCCAACCGGTCGCCCTCTTCGAGGTGCAGCAGGCGCACACCCTGGGTGGAGCGTCCGACCTCGCGAATGTTCTTGGTGTCGATGCGGATGATCTTGCCGAACTGGCTGATCACCATCACCTCGGACTTTTCGTTGACCAGCATGATCGACACGACCTTGCCATTGCGAGCGGTGGTCTTGACGTTGATCACGCCTTTGCCGCCGCGGGTTTGCAGGCGATATTCGTCCACATCGGTGCGCTTGCCGTAGCCCTGCTCGGTTACAGAGAGCACCAGATCAGACTCGTCGGGATCGCCGTTCTTGCCCTTCTTGTGCTCCTTGGGAGTGACCGCCATGCCGACGATGTAATCGCCCTTCGACAGGTCCATACCGCGCACGCCGTAGGCCGGGCGTCCCATGGAGCGCACATCGTCTTCGTCGAAGCGAATGGCCTGTCCGTCGTGCGTGGCCAGGAAGATGATCTGGTTGCCATCGGTGCAGTGGGCGGCCACCAGCTCGTCTTCCTTGTCGATGCCGATGGCGATGATGCCGCGCGACATCACGTTGCTGAAGTCCTTGAGCGGAGTCTTCTTCACCGTGCCGCTGCGGGTGGCAAAAAAGACGTACTTGCCTTCCTCTTCGAGATCGCGGACGGTAAGCAGTGCGCGCACGTTCTCGCCGGGCTGCAACGCGACCAGGCTGGCGATTGCTTTGCCTTTGCCAGCGGCGCTGATCTCGGGAATCTCGTACACCTTGAGCCAGTACACGCGCCCGGTGTTGGTGAACACCAGCATGTAATCGTGGGTCGAGGCCACGAACAGGCGCTCGACAAAGTCCTCCTCGCGAGTGCTCATGCCCTTGCGGCCCGTGCCTCCACGGCGCTGCTGACGATAGGTAGAGATCGGCGTCCGCTTCAGATAGCCGGAGTGGCTCACCGTGACCGCAACCTGCTCGTCCGCGATCAGGTCTTCCAGGCTCAGCTCGGCAGCTTCATCCTGGATGACGGTGCGTCGCGCGTCGCCGTACTTCTTCTTGACCTCTTCGAGCTCGCTGACGATCACCTTGCGCAGCTTCTTCTCGGAGCCCAGAATCGATTCGTACTCAGTGATGCGGTCGCGAACTTCCGCCAACTCTTTCAAGATTTCGTCGATCGAAAGGCGGGTCAACCGGTGCAACTGCAATTCCAGGATGGCATCAGCTTGCACCGAATCGAAGGGCCGCGTGATGGTCGTGGGAACGATGCCCTTGAGCGCCAGTGCTTTTCCTGACGTGCCGACCTTGCCTTCGGTCACATTGACCGTCTTGCCGGAGAAGTAGTCCACCAGGTTGACACGTGCGTCGGCGCGATTCTCGCTGCCGCGAATGATGCGGATCACGTCGTCCACGCGGTCCAGCGCTACCTGGTAGCCCTCGAGGATGTGCTCGCGGTCGCGGGCCTTCTGCAGCAGGTACGCAGTGCGGCGCCGGACCACATCGATGCGGTGATCGATGAAGTGGCGCACGGCCTGCACCAGGCCCATTTCCTTGGGCTGGCCGTTGACCACGGCCAGGAAGATCATGCTGAAGCTCTCCTGCATCGAGGTGTGCTTGAAGAGCTGGTTGAGCACGATCTGGGGCTCGCATCCGCGCTTGAGCTCGATGACGATCCGCATGCCGTCGCGGTCGCTCTCGTCACGGATGTCGCTGATTTCGTCGATCACCTTGTTGTTCACCAGCTCGGCGATGCGCTCGATCAGACGCGATTTGTTCACCTGGTAAGGAATCTCGGTAACGATGATCGCATCTTTGTCCTTGCTGACGTGCTCGATGGCGGCCTTGGCGCGCATCATGAAGCGGCCTCGGCCGTGACGGTAGGCTTCGGCGATTCCCGCGCGTCCGGAGATGAAACCGCCCGTGGGGAAGTCCGGGCCTTGCACGAACTGCAGCATGTCTTCGAGCGTGGCGTGCGGGTTGTTCACCAGCGTAATGCAGGCGTCTACAATCTCAGTCAGGTTGTGCGGGGGAATATTCGTTGCCATGCCGACGGCGATGCCGTTTGAGCCGTTCACCAGGAGGTTCGGAATTCGCGTCGGGAGTAGCAGGGGCTCGACCGACGTGTCGTCGAAGTTAGCGACGAAATCGACAGTGTCTTTGTCGATGTCAGCCAGCAAGTCTTCGGCGATTTCGGTCATGCGCGACTCGGTGTACCGGTAGGCCGCCGGAGGATCGCCATCGACCGAACCGAAGTTACCCTGCCCATCGACCAGCGGATAGCGCAGCGAAAATGGCTGCGCCATGCGCACCATCGCGTCATACACCGCAGTGTCTCCGTGAGGATGGTATTTACCGAGCACTTCGCCGACGACCTTGGCGCACTTCACGTGCTTACGGTTGTGCAGCAGACCCATGTCGTGCATCGCGTACAGAATGCGGCGATGCACCGGCTTCAGTCCGTCGCGCACGTCGGGCAGCGCGCGGCCGATGATGACCGACATCGAATAGTCGAGATACGAACGCCGCATCTCCTCTTCAATGTTGATGGGTTGAATGTTGCCGCCGCGGTCTGGGTCGAGTGGTAGTTGCTGGTTTGGATCGTCAGCCATGTGAAGTGTCAGCGGTCAGCGCGTTGCGGCCGGCCAGCTTGTTTCCCTTCTCGAAACTGGGTTGCGTCTGCGGTTCGAAACGGTCTGAAAATGCGCGCGCAAACCAACCGCGCAACACGCTACGGCAAGGCTGCCGGAGAGCGCATAAGTCATTGCAATTTCAGGAGATGATCCGATCCAAGCGCACTGTAAATTATACCACGCGCAGGCCTGTGTCAGCGAGGCATAAGTCTTATCTCTTCAATGGCTTAGGGGGTGATATAAGTGGATCGGGAAGGTGGGCTGGAACTGTTCGGAACAACCATCTGGGTGTCGGGAGGAGCATAGCTTTTCGCGTGCAGAGGCACGTGAAAATCTACGCCGCGGTCATCATTCAACTTAACTGTTGCGGCAACATCAAGATCGGTGAGCGCGATCTTCTGCGTGCGATTGTCGAAGACGTAGACGGTCTGCCCCATGATGGCGTAGTTGCTGACTTCCTGCTTATGGCCATCGCGAAACACCAGTACCGTCGCGTCCACAGCTTTCGCATCTGGCGGACTCATCGCGTTGTCGCGCGTCGCCCGCGCCGGCGCAGAGTCTTCGTCATCTTCTGCCATGCCGTGTCGTGCGGTGGGCAGATCGACCACAACGTGCAGCGTCTGTTCGGCGGGAGGCCCCGAGTACATGTACGGCCCGGCGCCAGGGTCATATCCAGACGAGGTGTCATAGTCGGGAATGTAGTAGGGGGCGATCCAGGCGCCGCCGGTGTAGCCGTATCCGTTCCTGAACCCGTTGCGGTTTCTGAAGCCTTGCCCAAAATGTCCCGGAAATGCCGGATACACCGGGAAAGCCGGACGACCGACGCCACCACGAGGACCCAGCGAAGTCACACTGGGGGGGATGTTGGGCAAGTATGGAGGGAAGTGATTTTGGATCGACGTGACTGAAGGAGGAATTCCATGGAGCTGAGCTGCCGACGGTTCAGCCACTACAAACAGCAAAGCCATACCAGCAAGAAATGTCAGGAGCCATCTGCCGCTCCGTGTCGACGATCGGGATTGGGTCCCACTCGCCATAATCCTCACACAGACCAACCCGTTGGATGCGGGAAAGTTCTCAGCGACTCGCGAAATGTCCGAGCTGCAACAATCCCCCGACATCGACAATGGCATTGGCCACCAGTACACCGACGATTATCGCATTGGCGAAGACAGCATAGCGAGTTTCGAACAAGTCTGCTGAGATGCCCGCCATGAACAGCATGAAGAAGGGCAGAGCGACGAAAAGGAAGATCATGCCGGCAAAGTGTTGCATCGCGAGGCCAAGCGCGATCAGCAGGACCGCGGTGATAAGCGGAGCGGCGGTACCGAAGTAGCGGGTGCGCTTCCACAATGCGAACGTCCCCAGCGACACCAGTAGCAGGATCGCCGAGCCGAGTCCATTCTGCACGAAAAACAGTCCCAGCAGAGAGAACGCCGTCTTGCCCGCAAAAGCAGGGGAAAACTCGATCCAGTTGGCGCTGCGCAAGGCATCCGCGAAGACGAAAGGGTGGAAACTCGACAGCGCCCACAGAAGCACCAGGCCGACCACACACGCTGCCGCGAATATCGCTGCTGCAGCCATAGGGCGCACATGTCCCACCCACAACATGAACCCCAGGGTCGGAAGCAGCACTACCCACAACGACCACTGCGAGCCGACGCAGAGTGCAATGGAGATTCCCATCAGCAGAATGCGCTTCCAGTTCCAGAACACGACCTCGCGTGGAGCGTAAAGCGTATGGGCTGCGGCGATGCCGGTGAAGATGAGGCCGAAAGCCCCCCAGGCCGCCACAATGTCTGGTTGTACCTCGCTGGAGCGTGTAATTGCCATGGGGGAGAAACAATAGAGGCCGAGCGCGATATAGCCGCCCAGATTGCCGTACAGCCGCCGGGCAACGTACCAGAGCGACGCTCCGAGCAGCAGGCCCGCCATCAGGAACGGCAGGCGTATGAGGAAGCGAAAATCGCTGAGGCGGGCAAAGTGTCTATCGTTACCGATGGCTTTGGCGGGAAAGCCGGCAAGCAGCGCAATCAACGGCGAGCGGTATTCGGAGTTGGCGTTGACCAGCCGATCAACGTGGAGCAGCCCGTCTTCGATATAGCTGCTCTCCATCTGAGTGATGGGCACGTGCGCCATGAACCAAAGACACTGCGCGAGGAAAATGAATAACAGGACCAGAGCCGCAATCTGTGGCAGGCCGAGTTTGGGAAAGATCCGGGAAGAAGGCATGCTCTTTATGTAGTAAAGCGCCGCTTCCACCGGAAGCGAGTTGTTATTTGACGCGGCGCGGACTAAAGTCCGCGAAGAAGATTCGGATCAAACGCCTCTCGGCACCCTTCGACTTCGCTCAAGGCGGGCTCTGAAGGAGTGCCTTTCACAACCGCAAGCTAGATATCCAGGTTCTTTACGTCGAGCGCGTTGTCTTCAATGAACTTGCGACGCGCCTCGACGTCTTCGCCCATTAGCGTGGTGAAGATAGCTTCGGTCTCCGTGAGATCTTCGAGTTTCACCACGAGCAATGTACGCCGCTCGGGATCCATCGTCGTCTCCCACAACTGCTGCGAACTCATCTCGCCCAGCCCTTTGTAGCGCTGCACAGTGTAGTCTTTGCGGCCCTCGTTCAACACGTAGTCGAAGAGCTCGCGCACCGTCTGCTTCTCCACCGTCTCGGCTTCGGCTTTGCGCTTGGAGCTCTTCGGGCTCTTCTGCTCAGCCTTCTCCAGCTCCGTCCGCTCGGCGTCGCTGAGCTCTTCTTTGGCGCTGCCGGCCGACTCCTTCTTGACCGTCTCGATGTAGTACGGCGGCTGCATGTATTGCTCGATCTGCTTGTACTTGGCCATCATCTGGCGGTATTCCGGCGAAGAAGCCAGCTCCCAGCTGATGATGTGGGGCGCGCCCTGCGAATTCACGAACACGCACTCCCACAAGCTGTGTTCTTCTTCAAAGCGCTTCTCTACCGACTTGAGGGCCTGGTCCTTCGCGATTGCCTTCAGCCCCTTCTCCAACTCGACAATCTTCTTGGGAGGATGGCTGCTGTCGCCTTCAAAGTCGACGCGCTTGGCGAGATCGAACCGGGGAAGCATTTCGCTGATCTTCTCGTCGCGGATGCGCTTATTCACCTTGTCGACAAAGCCGATGTAGTCGTTCAGCGTGGTCATGAACTTGGTGAGCGGAGCACCGTCGAGCATGGCCGCGCCTTCGCCATATCGCACTACGATGCCGTCGGCCGCGCGCTTCACCATCACCTTCACGAACTCGGTGTCGTTCTTGATGTACTGCTCGAACTTGCCCTTCTTGATTCTGTACAGCGGCGGCTGCGCGATGAATACATTACCGCGCTTGATCAGCTCCTGCATGTGCCGGAAGAAGAAAGTCAGCAGCAGCGTTCGGATGTGCGAGCCGTCGACGTCGGCGTCCGTCATCAGAATGATCTTGCCGTAGCGCAGTTTCGAAATGTCGAAATCGTCTTTGCCGATGCCGGTACCCAGCGCCGTAATCATGGCGCGGATTTCTTCGTGCCCCAACATTTTGTCGTAGCGCGCTTTCTCGACGTTGAGGATCTTTCCCTTCAGCGGCAGGATCGCCTGGAAGCGGCGGTCGCGTCCCTGCTTCGCGGTGCCTCCGGCGCTCTCTCCCTCGACCAGGTACACTTCGCAGCGCTCGGGCTGACGCTCCGAGCAGTCAGCCAATTTTCCCGGCAGACCGCCACCGTCGAGCGCGCCTTTGCGGCGAGTCAGGTCGCGGGCCTTGCGGGCCGCTTCACGGGCACGCGCAGCGTCGATGGCTTTGTTAATGATCTTCTTGGCGACTGGCGGGTTCTGATCGAAGAACGCACCCAGGCGCTCGTTGACGAAGGCTTGTACTGTGCCGGCTATATCGGAATTGAGCTTGCCCTTAGTCTGGCCCTCGAACTGCGGCTGTGAGAGTTTCACGCTGACGACGGCCACCAGGCCCTCGCGCACGTCATCGCCCGTGAGGTTCTCCTTCACGTCCTTGAACAGTCCAAGTTGCTGTCCAGCGTAGTTCACAGTCCGGGTCAGCGATGTGCGGAAGCCCGAAAGGTGCGACCCGCCATCCACGGTGTTGATATTGTTGGCGAAGCTGAACACCGTTTCGGAGTAAGCGTCGTTGTACTGCAACGCGATTTCCATGGCAACGCCATCGCGCTCAGCTTCCATGTAGATCGGCTTGTCGTGCAGCACGGCCTTGCCGCGGTTCAGGTGCTTGATGAATTCCGCAATGCCGCCGTTGAACTTGAACTCTGTGCGCTTGGGCTCGCCCGTCTTGGCATCGGTCGTGCGCTCGTCGGTGAGCGTAATCAGCAATCCCTTATTGAGGAACGCCAACTCGCGCAGGCGTTGTGCCAGCGTGTCATAGTTGTATTCGGTGACAGTGAAGATCGTCGTGTCGGGCACAAAGTGTACTTTGGTTCCGCGCTTCTTGGTGTTGCCCGTCTTCGTCAGCTTGCTGGTCGGTTCGCCCTTCGAATAGGTCTGCTCCCAAACCGATCCGTCGCGCCAAATCTCCAGCTCGAGCAACTGGCTGAGTGCGTTCACGCAGGAAACGCCAACGCCGTGCAATCCGCCAGAGACTTTGTAGTTCGAACTGTCGAACTTGCCGCCGGCGTGCAAGACAGTCATTACGACCTGGGCCGCAGGAATGCGTTCCCCGTCGATGTCCATGTCTCCGGTGGGAATGCCGCGCCCGTTGTCGACCACAGTGATGGAGTTGTCGATGTGAATGGTGACGTCGACGTGATCAGCGAAACCAGCCAGCGCTTCGTCCACCGAGTTGTCGACGACTTCGTACACCAGATGGTGCAGGCCCATCTCGCCCGTCGATCCGATATACATCGCGGGCCGTTTGCGCACCGCCTCCATGCCACCGAGCACTTTAATCGAATCGGCATTGTAATCAGTATCAGACTGACCGTTGCCGTTCTTGCCGTTGGTGGACGGCTTCACATTCTGAGTTTCGAAACTGTCTTCCTCGTCGGAGGGCTTGATCGCGGTCTGCGTATCGATCGGGGACATCCTGCTCCATTCCATCAGGAACGCGCACTGTTAGCGGTTCCCGCTGCATCGCACACGGATCGCACCGGAGGCGCGGCCACCTTCGTTTCTAGCGCTCAAGTACTAATAATTTCAACAGTTTGAGAGGCCAGCGATCCTTGTTAATTTTACCACAGAAAGGCGTGCTTCAGGCGTCTGTTTAGCCGTCATAAACGTCGTGAAATGAGCAACTTACGGGCAGGTACTTCGGCGATTATCAACGCCGGGGAAAGAGCGTGATAACAGCGGCTACATTCCTGTCTAAGTAACACTTTCGGACCATGGGTTCACGGGCCGCCATGCGCGCGGAAAAGGCCCTGTAAAGACTCAATCGTCCGCAAGATCCTGCGATCGCTCGCTGGTGCGCACCCTCACCACGAGGCAGCAGCCTCACGAATTACGCGACTGCCGAAGTACAGAACGCGCACTTGCGCGCTGCGATCGGAATCTCGCTCTGGCACTCCGGACAAGTTTTCTTGGCTGGAGCGGCCGCAGACGCCGGCTGGAATCGTTCCATCAGCTTGTTCACGGGCAGCACCACGAAGTAATACACCGCTGCGGCGATCAACAAAAATGCGACGACTGCGTTGAGAAAATCTCCGTAAAGAAACTTCGAGCCGTTCACTTCGAAAGAAAAGGCCGAGAAGTCGGGTTTGCCGACAAGGGCAGCGATGAGCGGGGTAAGCAGGTCCTTCACAAGCGCCGTCACGATGGAGCCGAACGCCGCACCGATGACCACGCCCACGGCCATATCGACCACGTTGCCGCGAAGTACGAATTCGCGAAATCCCTTGAACATACTTGCCTCCCTGAGATCGGTACCGCTGCCGGTGACCGGATTTACAGACGCAACGAATATATGAGCACGCTGCTGCAAAGACAAGGCTGGACCATCGCGGACCTTACGATCAATTTCAATTCGCGGCGAACCAATCCTTCACCGGCTCCTGCCTCAGGTAATACACCACGATCACTCGAATCATGACTTGCAGCCCCTCGCGTCCGATGGCGAAGATTCGTGAATCCATCACCGCGCTGGACAACCCTGGAACTGCCATCACGATTCCGATAACCGCAACAGCGATCGCGGCGCGGCGCGCCCAGCGCCACCGTCTCCAAAGCGCCACGGCCAGTGTGATCATGATCGCCGCGTAGAGCAGGAAAGCCATGGGCCCGAGCTGCTCCAGGCCGCCGCCCAGAAGCAAGGCGCCTGACGAAAGAGGGACAGCATGGACCCCGAGCAACACAGCAAGCGCGAGCGAGGCGATAGCTACAAGGAGGCAGAGAGCGGCAACCGCCGTCACACCCCCAGGCCGGTCCTGACTCATGACAGTCGTCTGCATAGGCATGTTGGCACGGGGCTGATTTGCCCGTTCACGAACACATTACGTTTGCGAAAAAGGGGTGCTTCGATTGCGAAGCACCCGCTGATCAGGGCCGAAAGCCGTGAGAACCTAGCCTACGATCATCGGCTTTCTGTGCTTGACGGCGATAGGGTTCGCCGCCTTGCTGTGGGTGGCCACTTTACGCTGTCCCTCTCCGAGGTAAATCTGGCGCGGACGCGAGATCTTTTGTTCGGCGTCGGTCATCAGTTCGTTCCATTGCGCCAGCCACCCCGCGGCCCGGGGAATGGCAAACAGCACTGTGAACATCTCGGGCCCAAATCCCATCGCCTGGTAGATGATTCCAGAATAGAAATCGACGTTGGGGTATAACTTGCGCGACACGAAGTAATCGTCACTCAGGGCAATGCGTTCAAGCTCCAGCGCAATGTCGATCTTGGTATTACGTCCGGTAACTTCAAAGACCTGGTCGGCAACTTCCTTGATAATGCGGGCCCGCGGATCGTAGTTCTTATAGACACGGTGCCCGAAGCCCATCAGCTTGATTTCGCCGGCCTTCACCCGCTTGATGTAATTCGGGATAGCGGCAACCGAGCCGATTTCATCGAGCATACGCAGGGCTTCTTCGTTGGCTCCGCCATGCAGCGGGCCCGCCAGCGCGGCCGCGGCACCCGCCATGGCGAGGTACGGATCAGCCTCGGCGCTGCCAATGACCCGCATCGTGGTTGAGCTGCAATTCTGCTCGTGGTCCGCGTGCAGGATGAACAGGATGTCGAGAGCGCGTGCTATGACCGGGCTGGCAACATATTTTGGCTCGGTCATGCGCCAAAGCATGTTCATGAAATTCTCTGCGTAACTGAGATCGTTGTCGGGATAGATGTAGGGGTGCCCTCGGCGATGGCGATAGGAATACGCCGCCAGGGTTGGCATTTTCGCAATCAAGCGGACAATCTGGCGCTGCCGGACTTCGCGGTCGCGCACGTGGCGCGCCTCTGGGTAGACGGTGGATAGCGCCGCCAGCGTGCTGACGA
>Ga0070765_100001453_pt1 | contig 14574 bp, 11 predicted proteins | sample HubBroMetageWFT5_FD_71516 | JGI IMG/M metagenome (GOLD analysis project Ga0070765, IMG submission 71516) | Warmed and freeze-thawed soil microbial communities from the Hubbard Brook experimental Forest, New Hampshire - Hubbard Brook CCASE Soil... | ecosystem: Environmental > Terrestrial > Soil... | reverse complement strand
TTCCAGCCATCCTCGAAGGAAGGTCGTGCGGTGTTTGAGGCAATGAACAGTGTTCATTTTGCGGAGGGCGGCCGTACGTACAGTTATGGCGCGTTCTACCGCGGCTTCGGCCTCTCCTGCAGCGTGTCGCTGGTCTTCTCGGCATTTCTGGCTTGGCATCTCGGCGAGCTTGCGCGCAAACTTCCGCAAGCCATTGGCGCGCTAGGCTGGGTATTCTTCGCAGTGCAGATTGCTGGCATAGCGATCAGCCTGAGATACTTTGGCGCACCCCAGGCGATCTTTTCCGCGTTGGTAGCCCTCTGTTTGGGCTCCGCAGCGTGGCTCGTGTCTGGACATGCGGTGTAGACTCGCACTTCCCGCGTGCTTCCACCAGGAGCCGCGTGATCGTCGATTCGTTCGGCCTAAGCTTCGCTCAAGTGGGCTTGAAAAAAGCACGCGACTTCAAGCAAACGTCGGTGGGGCCCGCTAGGATTCGAACCTAGGACCTACGGATTATGAGCCGATAAAATAAATTCCGATGCGTATCCCTGAATTGCTTTCAGGGCTCGAACGACGAAATCGGGATTCAGAAGGAGTTACGCTTGGCCTGCAGGCGGTTTGGCAGTCCGGTCGCAGACTATAACGTCGGTCTGTTAGTTGTCGCCGCGAACCTGCCACCAGTCGAGAGCTGTAAATTGAGCGCGCTTGGCGTCGCCCTTGTCCTTGTACCAACTCCGCCAGGCGGCGGCATCCGCCGGAAGATTTTCGTCGGTGATTTCCTGCAAAGCCATGAAGGACCAGTTGCGCATCCGAGGATTCGCGTGAGGATCGGAAACCAGATCAATGAGGCTCGGAACAAAACGGAAGCGCTGCTTACGCTCAAAAATTCCGCAGTCGGAAATGTTGCATCCTGCGCGATCACGGACGGCAAATGAGGGATCCTGCGTGAAAATCTGGAAAAGTTCGTCGAGGGCCTCGTCGGTGGCCACAAAGCTCAAGCCTTCGGTGGCCCATTGGCGCGCTGTGGCGTCGGAATTGTTCCGCGCGTAATCGAGAAGGAACTGGTGGGCGCGCTCGGGTGCGACATTATCGCCCGCGAGGATTCCGAGGCAGTAGAGTGCGCTGGGCCGAGATGCCGCGTCCGATTTTGCGAGGCCCATGAGCATATCCACGGTATTCGGAGTCTTTGTCCAGCCGTAAAGCGTGAGTTCCAGATCGGCTTCCGCGCGGCGCACGCGCAGATCGCTCGAATAGCGCGCCCGGTTTTCGAGTTGCTGAAGCTTGCTGTTTGACTGGATGTGCCCGACCCAATTCGTTGCGCGTTCTGAGATGGCTTGTGCCGCGTCGCTATCGTGCTCGACGGCGCGCGCCATAAGTTCTTCGGCCTGGCGCTGCTGTGTCCATGTGAGAACCTCGGCGAGCGAGGCTTGTTTCATTGCGGCGGTGCGCACGAAAGGTTGCGCGCTGCCGACCGATCTGGCGCCGCGCACGTGGGTCACGCGCAGCATCATGTAACCAATAAAGCCCAGCCAGCCAACGAAGAAGATTGCACCGACTGCACGCGACCAATTATTGCCAGTCCTGCTAGTTGCGCGGACGCCGCCAGCCGGGAACGAAGCGCCATCGGGTGGTGGCGGCGGACCATAGAAGGAGTTGTTGATTTCAACTTGCGTGTTCAAGCTTAAGCCCGCGCGTTTTTCAATCTGCCCGACGATCCACCGCGCCTCCTGGCGGCTCTCGATGTCGTCCACCAGGGTGTACTTTTTCCCTGACTTGCTTTTGAGAATCACTGAATAGAGGGTCGAGCTACCCTGCTGAATACTGGTTGAGGCGAGAATTGCGTCAACATCCGAAATCTGCAATTCGTGCGGCTTGCCGATTCCTAAAACGGAGCGCCGCCAAGAGATCACGCCGTTTCCAGCGACGATTCGTGTAGCGGAGAGCGCTGAGTGAACCACCGCAAGGATCAGGAAAAAATCCAGCAAGCCAACCACCGCGAAGGCAAACATGGGGGCCTCGGGTTTTACGCGCAACATCCCCATGAAAAGCGCGGAAATGGCAACCAGGAGGCTCACGACCAGGACTGTGCGGGCGACGTTGCGTCCAGCAGGGAATTGAAATTGCAGACCGTCAGGGGATTCGGTGACGACGACTCGATGGTGCGGCGGTTCGGAAACCTCGGCGGACAATTCGCTGGACGTCGTCGTGGTTCGCGCGAAACTTGCGATTTGCGTGCCGCCGGCGAAAGTGGACGCAGCCGCGGACGATGACGAGGTGCGAAACACAGGCAACTCGAACTCATCCGAATAATTGACGCCAGGAACATCGGCCTTGACCTTCAGCATCCAGAGCACTTGATCACTTTGATTGTCGTGACTGGTCTGGAAGGCGTCGGCGGGGAGGGCAAATTCGACGGGAATTAAGGTGCCGAGCGGATCGCGGTTCAACGACGCGGCGGAAAGACTTTTGGAGTCTTCCCACAGCGGAACCTGCTGCACCGAGCTGTCTTTTCCGGAACCGATGACCACGCGGCGAATGCATGACAGGCTGAGGTCAACGCCACGGGTCGCGTCGGTATTGAGCTGAACGTGAATCGACCCAGCGACGCGGCTTCCCGGAGAGAACGGCAGCGACGCCATCTCGAAGTAGGTCCGCCCGAAGCGCTCGAAGCGGATCGTTGCGCGAACGGCGGCAAAAAGCACAACCAGTCCGATGGCTTCGAACGCGGCTGGGATGATGAGTTTGGGGTCCGGCGTCCTCAGGCCCTGGGAAATAGCGAAAAGGGAGACCGGCAGGGAAAGCATGTTCACGAGTATTGCGGCGACCCACAAGCCGATCGCGCTCTTTTTGTTCTTACTCTCCACGCGGGAAGCGGCCCAATCCGTCCGCCAGAGCCATGGCCAACTGGGATTGGCGAGTTCGACCTCCGATTGCTTTTTCTGGAGTGAGTAGCCGTAGAGAGAACCGAAGATCAGACCCGCGCCGATGATGGCGAATACGGAGGCAAATACGGCCGCGCCAATTCTTTCAGCGAGAGGCTGATTTGCGGCGCCTAGAAAACTGAACGCGGCAAAGAGCCCCATGCCCAAAAAAGGAAGCCCAAATGCAGTCAATACCGCGGGGCCCAGCTTAGACGGGGTGGTCATGTACTATTTTTACTTGGCGAACTAGGCGCACGCAACTTTGCTTGGATGCGCGATCCTCAAAAGTCACCTGTGACAACAGGAGTGGCCATCATGGCTCCCGAGATGATCGGTCACACGGCAGCAGGATTTGTGCGCTGGAGAAGATGTGGAGCGGAGCTCTTGGTCCTGACAACCTGACCTCTTCAACTCCTGAGTAGGCGAGCCTCGGCACGTACCCATGGATTCGACGGTCGTCGATCTGTTTCGGAATTATCCGCGAACGCCGGGATCCGATTTCGTGTTCACAAATGCTGCAGGCGGCCGAATCGGATGGCTTCAGCACGGATGGAGGAAAGCACTAGGGCGCGCCGGGCTTACCGATGTCCACTTCCACGATTTGGGACACACATTTGCCTCTCAGTGGATGTGGGCGGGCGGGGAACTGTACGCGCTCAAGGATATTCTGGGGCATAAAACCATCGCGATGACGCAGCGCTACGCTCACCTATCACCGGCATATCGGCGGTCAATGGTCGATCGGATGGAGCAAATCTGGGCGAAGCCTGCGAGTCGGCCGGCGGAGATGGCCGTTACCGAGAATCGTCGAAGGCCCCTTCAGCGCCACAACCACGCCACAAACAGTGCAGTGGCAGTCAGCACATAGTTCAAAGCCCTTGTCCCAACGCGTTTGCGATTGCTAGCCGCAGAGGCACAAACGGATCGACCCGGTACTGGTCAAGGCAAGGAGGCGGAAGATGCCGAAGCGAACGGCGGCAGAGATAGAAGCAGAACGAGCGCGGCAACTCGCACTGGAACTGCGGGACATATTCCTCGAAGGCGAAGGTGCATCGGACGCGGAATACCGATTGGACGCAGCGATCAAGCAGATCAGGCGAATCGTGAAGGCCAGCAAGAACGGCGGCCAGGGACGCTAACGGCCGGCACAAGTGGCTCGGCGAAGGAGCCCGATCTGTTACTTTGAAAGCCGCAGGCCGTCGACGCGCGCCACTCGTCGAGTACCGGGAAGGGAGGCAAGCTCGTTGTACATCCCCGATCTCTTTCCGGAATTCAGCCAAGCCTGTATCTTCTTATGCGCCCGACCGTCTGCAGCAAGGAGCGACAAGCAGAACAGATCCGTTGCTCCATCCTCGAAGACCGTTGCTGTCCAGTAGCCCGATTCATCCGCGAGGACTTGCCCCTCCTTGGGCCAGATCAACCCATTCGCTTCGACCGCGAGCCAAAGATATACGTTCGAACCCACATTGCTCACGGAGCCGGCCGACCGAAATGCCCGGGGGACGGATTCGGACGCCACTGGTATCGTGATCTCGCCTTTGACCGAATCGACCGAATTCGTTCCACGGACACCGGCTCGACCCTCCGAGGGCACAAACGGGATTTCAGCAATGTGTTGTGCGTATCGGGTGTTCGCTTCTTTCAGATTGATGAGACCTAGGTCGAGGGACGTCTCGAGCCCCTCCAGCTTTACGGCGCAGCTCTGAGCCTTGGCTAGTCGAGATGCCAGTTCCTGTTGCTTGTAAATGGCACCGGCGATGGCCGCGATTGCGGAACAAATCGTCGCTGCCACCGCCAAAAGCTGCCACACAGAGATGCCGCCGGCCGGATAGATCGTCTTAAGAAAATTGGCGGGTCCTCGCCCGAACGCCAGCTGTGCGGCGGTGAGCAGACTGGCGATCCCACCGAAGACGATGCTGCGGTTCGTCAACCGAGAGCCTCGCGGTTCGATCTCCTGCACGTAGACGGCAATTCGGCGGCGTTTCTCCCGGATCGTTTTCAGAAGCTTGTCATTGTCTTCCTTCTTGTCTGTCATTGCGCGGACAGATCGATCCAGAAATCGTGTCTGACTCGACCGGAATTTCCTTTGACGTGTAAAACTGAGCCATTGTACGCGCATCTCGCCCGTTCGCGACATTGTAAAACTAGAGGTCACCGCGCAGGCCGAGCCGGATTCGAGGGAGGTTAACCGAATCGCGGCTTTGAGCTGCTTCCTTGGCAACTCAGTCGTTCTACCGGACTAAGATCGGTATTTTCGCAGATGTGTGACTCTTTGAGGTGGGCTGCATTAGGTGTTGGTCGGCGTCATACCCGCGTCACACACGGTGTTGCAGTAGCCAATCCATGCCGTGAAACCCGCCTCGATCGCGGGTTTGACGCACGTTGGCAAGGAGGACCAACGGATTTATCGTTCTCCTGTGCCGTCTGAGGCGAAAGGAGATGAGTCAGTTACCTCCGCAAAGCAAGGAAAAGTCCGGCAGAAAGTGCAACCTGGGCGCAAGCGAAATTCTGTGGTGCCAGAGTAGCGCTTTTTGTGCTTCTTCCGAGAGCGCCACGTTCTACCTCTTTCACTATTCGAGCAAAGGCTGAAGAATCAAGCCATGTCCGAGGACATCCTCTTTCCGATTATTGGCCGGTTAACATCCTATAATTCGCATCTCGGACTCCTTCGGCCCGAGCACTGTAGGGTGGACACCGCACAGTCTACTCGGGCCGTCGCTTACTCCTGTTGTAGATCCCACCGAAAGCCAAAACTGATGGTTGGCCTGTAGTACTCGCGCTGCGTTGGATACTGAGGACTGCCGAAGTAGAACCCGAAGGGCGCGTTGTTCAGATTCAAGCCCGAAACAATCGCCTCCCAATGTTTAGCAACGCGGTAGGTGCCCTGGGCGTCGATCTGAAAGTGCGAGTACAGATAGATGTCACCAAAAGGGCCCTTGGCACCGCCGGGCTGTGGGTTCGGAAGCGTAGCTGGTGGTGGCGTGGAATTAGGAACAAGGTCTTGATAAAAATACTGGAAGATGTTTGCTCCGTTATAGGCCATGCCCACGCGTATCGAAAGTCGGCCGATATCGTATGTCGGGCTGAGATTCCAAGTGTTTGGTGCCTGGCGGAGAAGTGCGGGGTTGTCCGTGCGAAACGGGTTCACCCTGGTGGTCCCCGAAGTGGTGTAGCTGTAATTCCCTGAAACGCCAAGCCCCCTCAGCAAACCGGGTAGATAGGTGAAGTGCTGTTGGAAGGCAAGCTCGAGACCAGTGACGTACGCGCTCCCGGCATTTTCGGGTGTTGCCACGAAATGGCCTGCAAACTGTGGTGTCGAACAGCCGGTCAGCGGACAGAGCACCACATTGGTGACGATGGGGGAAGTGATGTCCTTGTAGAAGAAGCCCGCCTGGATCAGGCCGAGCGGGGTGAGGTACCGTTCGTAGAGCAGATCATAATTGTTTGAATGCTCTGGGTTCAGAACGGCGCCGACGTCAAAGGTGGACGGCGCTGTGCTGGTATCTTCTTGTACTGCAGTCGTCAGTTGCGATGGCAGTGGACGCGACAATGTGCGGCTGTAGACCGCGCGTATCGCCGAGTTATTGTCGAGCTTGTAGCGCAGCGAGGCGCTCGGCAGCACATCGACGTATGTGCCCCCGGCTTTCACACAAAGACCCGTGCATGGGTTAACCGACGTAGTGTTGACGCTGGACGAATAGAACTGAGTACCTTCGAAACGCAAGCCGCCGTAGAGGGTGAACCGGCCTAAATCAATCGTGTTCATTACGTAACCAGCAGTGACGCGTTCCACCAGATCGAAATTCGCTGGGTTCGACCCGTTTGCGGTCGTTTGCGTGGGGTCTATCGAAAAACTACCGGGATTAGCATGGAAGTAACGATTGACGCTATCCCAGCTGCCAAGCGGGCCAAACGGGTAAGAGCCATCGTAATACGTTCCCGCGTTAAACTTCGCGAGAAACATGCTCATCGGTAAGTTCACGCCGGGATTCGGCAAATAGAAGACATCAAAAGAATTATCAAACTTATGGGCGTTGCGGATTCTGAATCCAATCTCGAATTGACTAGAGTGCGAGCCAAGATGATATAACCTGCCGGCGGACACTTGGGCCTGCAGGTTCAGCTGGGCGTCCTGGCCGTGGTTGGCTTGTTCGAGTTGAGAGACAACCATGGTCGTCGGATCGTACGCTTCGGTGTAGCAGACTGGCGTCCACTGCGGCCGATAAACAGTCTTCGTTGCCGCCGGATCATATTGGCAATTGCTGGTGGATAACGTCGAAGAAAAGGAAGTGATCGTCTCGCCGCCGTTGATTGGGTTATACAACCGAGCGAGCGAGGCAGAGAGTCCCCAGTTTACATAGTACTTTTCGAAAACGTGGCTCCCGCCGAGCAAAAGGCTTCCGACTTGATAGTGTGCATCACGTATCTCGGTGTTGAAGGATGGGGGAGTGGGGAGGGCCGGCCCGGTCCCGTTAGGCGGTCCGCCTCCTAGCGCCGCTAAGACAGCCGGGTCATTATTTGCCAAAGTGTATGCCCACCTGCGACCGGAGTCCTTGAAATCTGAAAACAGGCCGCGAACGTAAATGTCCGCGGTGTTGCCTACTTTGTAATCCGCGCTGCCTCCGAAACCGTGGCGGTTTCGGTTGTACTTGTAGAGGCGTATGTCCGTCCCGAGGTAGTTGGGGGGCGGAGGTGGTGTGCCGAAAGTCGAGACTGGGAATCCATAGGGAACTGGCTCGACATCGTTAATACCGCGCCCGTTGTAATCGTATGAACCGCTGATAATGATGCCGAAACGTTTATCGGCCCCGAAGCGTTTCCCGAGGGTTGCCCCGACCTCGCCAACCGGTACCGTATGAATGATGGGCGTGAAACCTCCTAGTCCGTAGACGATCGCTGTGGGGCGGTCTCCAGCGGTTCTGGTCACCAGGTTCACCGATCCACCGATGGCGTCGGCGTCTTGGTTGGCTTGGAAGGTCTTGTAGATCTGCACTGACTCTACGAGATCCGCCGGAACGACGTCCAATTTTACCTGCCTTATCCCACCTTCCGGCGAAGGTACCTCTACACCATCAATCGTCAAATTACTCAAGCGCGGTTCGGTCCCGCGAATTTGAACGTACTTGCCTTCCCCTTCGTCACGTTCTAGCGTTACGCCGGGCAAGCGGCCCACCGCGTCGGCAACATTGGCGTTTGGCAGGCTCGCGATCACCGTGTCCGGCAGGATGTTCACGATATTCGGCGAAGTGAACGTCTCATTGATGGCTTCAGCTTCCCCATACCCGCGTCCTCCTGAGACGATGATCTGAGTGTCCTGTGCGGCCACCTGCAGCACGATGATCACGTTCGCAACCTGTCCTGCCGCCACTGTGACATCGGTATTCGTAGGCGAAAAACCAACATAGGTAACTACGAGTGTGTAACTGCCCGGCGCGAGACCTGGGATGAGAAAGTTTCCCTGCTGGTCTGTCGTTACTGTTAGGTCTGCCTGTATCAACTTTACTTGGGCGCCAGGCAGGATGTTTTGGTTCGCATCCGTAACGGTGCCGGCGATCGTCCCGGGCGCCTGCGCTTTTGCAGCACCCGGCGACAGCACACAAAACGTAAAGGCTATTAGAAATAGCCAATACAGCGATTTCAGCATCGAGTTCCCCCATTGATGAAAGCGTGCGGACAGCAAAGTCTTAAGGGCACTTGAACGTCTGCAAACAGGTTTGTCCTAGCGCAATCATCGTGAGCGCAAATGGGATGCCGCATATGGAAGTGCGCTGCCATTTACGCCTGCAACGGATTTCTGCGAGATGAACGCGCCTCACTGTTACGCGTGGCGTGTTGGCGATGCGTTTCTCGCCGGTTGGAATTGGATGAATGTTCTATGAAACTATTATTCAGGTTTGCTTCAGCATACTTTCAGGTAGGCTTTTCACAACTGCGCGACTCACTCGTGTAATTAAAATTTGCAGATACATTGTTCGTATACCGTGATAATGCTTGTTGCGGTATTGAATCGACACGGAGGGAGTTCGATGAATTCAACATCGTATTTCTCGCGGAGTTTCAGAACAGTCCTCGTCTCCGCGTTGGGCATTTGTTTCCTTGTCTCGGCCAGCCACGCCACACAAGCGACAGGAGCAAAGACTACCTTCGCCCAGACGCTGGTTGAATCCACTCATGCGCACCATCCCGAAACAACGGAAATTGGCATCGCCGCTCGCTCATCGCGCGGATGCGAAACCATCGCTTCGACGGATCGCGGCGACATCGGTGAAAAATGCGAGAAGGACGACCTGACGCCCATGAAAACGGGAAACCCGTTTGTCGAGAAAGAAAAAGATGGCTTCGACGTTTCCCTTCCGCTGCACGATGCTCAGGGGAAAATGGTGGGTACTGTCGGTATCGAATTCAAGTCCGAACCAGGACAGACCGAATCCAGCGTCTTGGCGCAAGCGAAAACGATTGCCGCTGAGATGGAGACGCATATCCCGTCCAAAGCGAAGCTCTACGAACGCGCCGAGTAGCGCCGGATGAGGTATATTTTCGCGGGATAGGTTTGCATTCGCGGGAGCGCCCACCGATGCGAGTCTTAATTATCGAGGACGATCGCGGCATGGTGCAGTTGTTGCGAAAGGGCCTCGAGGACGAGAACCACGTGGTTAGTGCGGCTTACGACGGAGTTGCGGGCCTCGGCCTGAGTGAATCGCATCAATTCGACGTAATCGTCCTGGATTGGATGCTGCCACGATTAGACGGGCTGGAGGTTGCGCGGCGAATGCGAACCCGCATGCACCCCGCCCCCATCCTGATGCTCACGGCGCGCGATGCGGTCTCCGATATAGTCAGGGGGCTCGACGCAGGTACAGACGATTACCTCACGAAGCCGTTTTCATTTGCGGAATTTCTTGCACGTTTGCGCGCGCTCGCGCGGCGCCCGCCGGCCGCATCCGGCAACCGGATTGTCGTCGGCGATCTGGCGCTCGACCCGGATGCACGCAGAGTCTTTCGCAGGCGGCGCGAGATTCACCTCACGCGCACCGAGTACCGTTTGCTTGAATTCCTGATGGAGCGCTCCGGACGGATCGTCTCGCGCCGTGCCATCATCGAGGCGGTTTGGGGCTCCGACACAAACGTTGAGGAAAATACGCTCGACGCATTCGTACGATTGCTGCGGGCCAAAGTGGATCACGGATACGAGCCGAAATTGATTCACACGGTGCGGGGGCTCGGATACTGCCTGCGGTTAGAGGCTGAAGAGTGAAGTCCCTACCGATCGGTACGCGCCTCACGGCGTGGTATTCGCTGATGCTTGCCCTATCTCTGGGCCTTTTTGGAGGGGTCGCATACCTCTCGATGAGCCACAGCATCCGGGCAACGTTGGATGAGGAGTTGCAACAACGCCTTCAGGCGGTTCGCGAAATTATCAACGACAACGCGACCGCCGGTGTGCCGGTGCTTCAGGACGAGTTCAACGAGCTCATGAAAAGCGAGGGTGAAGGAGCCCGCCTTCGCGTTGCCTATCATGACGGGGCGATTATTTATGCTTCACCGGGTATGCAACTCGAGACCCAGCCAGCTTCCGCGCAGGATATGTCGCGGCAATTCCGTGCGCTAATTCAGGGCGTGCCTTTTTTACTGCTTGGTCAGACCGTTGAACTAAAAGGTGTCGGGTACGACATCGAAGTCGCTGCTTCGACGCAGGTATTCGATCGCTCTCTCGAGCGCTTTCGCCGGCTGCTCTTCGGAGCCGGTCCCTTCTTTTTGGTTTTGGTCGCGCTGGGAGGCTTTTGGCTTAGCCGCCGCGCGCTGGTCCCTGTGGACCAGATCATCCACGCCGCTCGCAGCATCGGCGCGCGTGATTTTTCGCGGCGCCTGACGGTTTCGCGCACCGGCGACGAACTCGAGAGGTTGGCGGACACGCTCAATGAAATGCTGAGCCGTCTCGAAGCCGCGTTTCAGCGCGTAACGCAATTTACTGCGGACGCGTCGCACGAGTTGCGCACGCCCGTTTCCCTCATGCGCGCCAACGCGGAGATCATGCTGCGCAAGCCGCGATCAGACGTCGAGTACCGCGAATCTCTGTCGCGGATATTGGACGAATCCGAAAGGGCTTCGCGCCTGATCGAGCAATTGCTGCTTCTGGCGCGGGCTGATTCCGGCTCCGCCGTTCTGGAGGCGCGCCGAACGGATCTAAATGCCGCGGTGCAAAGTGCATGCCGTGAAGCCAACGTCCTCGCCGAAGAGAAACACTTGCAGTTTGGCTGGTTAGTCCCGGACGATCCGCTGAAGGTTTGGGGCGATTCCACGTCGCTGGAGCGGCTGTTCATGATCCTGCTCGATAACGCCGTGAAATACACGGCGAGCGGTGGGTACGTTGACGTGCGCCTTCGCTCGGACGACGGCTTCGCCGTTGTCGACGTTCGCGACACGGGCGCTGGAATCCCGGCCGACGACATCGGGCGGGTTTTTGACCGTTTCTATCGCGCCGACCCCGCGCGCTCGCGCGAATCCGGCGGGACGGGTCTCGGCCTCGCCATCGCACGATGGATCGTCGAGGCGCACGGTGGCCAAATTCGCGTCGAGAGTAAACTGGGCGCAGGGTCCACATTTAAGATAAGGATTCCCCTATCAACTGGTAACCCGAGCCGGGAAAGCCCCTCGAATCCGGTGTGAGCGCGTAGGCCGTCGAGGAACGGATCGTCTCAGGCTTTCCGCTGAACAGGTTATGTGGTAGCTCACCCCGGCTCCCATCAACAGCATGCTGTTCTTATTCTTCATCTGTACTATCTGCCGCACCAGCAGGTTGCGGTACCGCAGCGTGCGCCGCCGCTCGCGAATCGCGGTCGTGGCCAAGCAGCGGCTGCAGAAGGCCGACTATTTCCGCGAATTGCTGGCGAGGAGTTCCGATATCCCGGAGGGGCAACCTATACGCAACCGCACGAAGGCGACGGGATGCCGTAATGCCGCAACTTGAAAACGTTGGTGGGCCCGCAAGGATTCGAACCTTGGACCAACGGATTATGAGCGGACGAAACTAAGTTCCTCTGTATACCTTTACATTGCTCTTGAGTGCTTCCGGCGCGCGTTTTGGAAAATCACCATAGCCTGGTATTGCCCTCGTCATCCTTCATTTTGCCCGCATTCCCGTCACACCGGCGTCACAAGTCCGAGTCGTCGGACGGTCGGTTTCCGGTAACGCGAATCAGGATTTACGACCGTCCGCCGCCGGAGGGTGCGGATTGTTCTGGCCTAAATGATTGGCACTCGCGGATCTGTTCGGACACCTCACTCTTCTCGCGTCCGTCTGTCGCATTTTACCACCGGCTCCGAAGCTCGTTGAGTCGGCCTTCCACAAATCCGACTCGTCTTGATTTGCGTTCTGGTTTGTCGCGCTTACCGTAGCCCATGTCTAGATTGCTCCAGTTTGGATTCGAAAGTACCGCTGGTGATCCCGTCCGATTTAGAACGCCCTCACGTCGAGAGACTCACGCGAGAGCTGAAGCCGTCACGACCTGCTGTGCGTGATGAGTCGGCTCTCCCCGTCGCCGAGGAGAGCCGTTCATGTATCAAGCAACCAGCGCTTCTTTTCGAGGCGATTCAGGCTGTTTTTTCAGCAGTCTGCACGGGCGTTACTATGCTGTTGCTCCTGCAACCTTAGCCGCTACCTTGGTCGCGACGAAGTTCCTGATGAGACGTCGCGTTCGTTCCACAAACGCGAGCTTGTCTGCCAAGCAGCTCTCCAGCAGAACACCAACCGCATAGTGTCCGGTCACGTCAGCCGCTGCTACCAGCGTTACGTACTCGGCAATCCGAAGATGGATCAGGTGGTTAACTTTGGCTAAGACGAAGAGATGCTTTGCGATCGGGTTCGGTATCTCCGCCAGTTCTTTGCGGAAGTCCTCAACAAACACCTCTTGGAGCCGGCCGCTGAGCTTCACTGGCTGCTCGCCGATCAGTTCGAAACACCGATTGATCGCGCTCAAGTCCTTTTCCGAGATCCAGGCCCGCGATTCCAGTGCTTCTTTAATGTCTGGATCCTGGGCTGCTTGGCTGATCTCCTGATAAAACTTGGTTGACCGCTCAGTGCTCTGCCGTGCCTCACTAAGCAGCATTACGAAGAGTTCCTTTGGGTTTTTTACTGTCATGAACTTTCTCCTTACCAGCGTGTGTGTTCGCCAGTCGAACGTTTGCTGTTCTCCGAGAATTTGAAATTGGCTTCTCAGGTTTGGGCTTACGGCCTGAAGTCAAGATCATCAGCTTGACTGACAACGGCTCGGTCCTTTGTCGGGCAGGGCTTATTGCGGGGTCAGATTATTTTGATTTCGACGGTCTAGGCGGCCATCGTTTTTGCTGGTCCTACGACAACTTCGCTCGCCAGCTCTTTTTCAGCTCTGACCCAGTCCTCGATATCTTTCCCCGGCTCACAGCCGCGTTGGGTATACAGCTCGTAAGCTCGGTGCGCGACGTCTTTTTGGGAGAGTTCCTTGCGTTCGATCATGGCAATCTCCTCGGTTGTGGGCACGAGGGACAACTCATGCCCCTCGCACGTGATTTGCGACTTATCGGTTGTCTGGCGAGGGGTAGATCAGGTAACTTCCGCTGTGTTCAGGTGAACTGAAGAATCCCAGGTCAGTAATCACATTGGGCGCATGCTGTACTATTGTCAACAGAATTACGGCCCTCTACTGGAAATAATTGATCTTTGAGTCGTGGGCGCTTCCCAAGCCGAGCACTCTAGAGGCCTTAGAGCTGTCGGACAACTTCGTGTGATTTCCGCAACGGGCAAGGTACACCCTGGGTTTCGATACGAAAGAGAACCCGAAACCAACAGCGGCTAAGTCTTGATTAACGCCGTTCTCGCATACTCTGCATTGGTTTAAACAGACGACTCAAGCCGCGACGTGTTAGCTTGTTCCAAGGATCCAGACAACAAGAGAATCCCGGATCATGTGTCGAATCCATATCGGAGCACAGGAATGTCTTCATCAACAGCAGGGAAACACGCGGGCTCGGGCGCGGCGAGTAACCAACCAGCGGTCGCTGAGCCTACGTTTGCCGAACGAGCGCGTACCTTGGTGTATCTGGGCCGAGTTGGGAGTTTCTCGACACTCTCACGTAAACAACAGGGGTTCCCCTTCGGATCCGTGATGCCCTATGGATTGGACAACCACGCGAATCCTATCTTCCTCATCAGCACGATGGCCATGCACACGCAAAATGTGCAGGCAGACCCTCGTTCCAGCTTGTTAGTGACCCAGCCTAATACCATCAGCGATCCTTTGGGAGCGTCCAGGGTCACGTTGCTAGGAAACATTCTGCCGGTACCTGTGCCGGAGTTGGCTGAAGCTCGGAAACTCTACCTGGCGCGCTATACCAACAGTAAATACTGGGTAGACTTTGACGACTTTTCCTTTTACCGGATGGACGTGGTGGACGTTTACTACGTGGGTGGCTTCGGGGTGATGGGCTGGGTCTCGGCCTCGGAATATTACAGCGGGCAACCCGACCCGCTGGCTGACACTGCAACCGAGATCATCCAGCACATGAATACCGATCACGGGGATGCGCTCGTCCTGCTTGCCCAAGTATTTGCTGGAATCGAGTCTCAGGAAGTGGCGATGACTTCGGTCGACCGTCTCGGCTTTCACGTACGCTTGAAAACCCAAGATGGCACGCGAGG
>Ga0070765_100001452_pt1 | contig 14578 bp, 10 predicted proteins | sample HubBroMetageWFT5_FD_71516 | JGI IMG/M metagenome (GOLD analysis project Ga0070765, IMG submission 71516) | Warmed and freeze-thawed soil microbial communities from the Hubbard Brook experimental Forest, New Hampshire - Hubbard Brook CCASE Soil... | ecosystem: Environmental > Terrestrial > Soil... | reverse complement strand
GGGCTGCCGTTGATCACCCGCGAGACCGTCTGGTGCGAGACGCCCGCGAGCCGCCCGACATCGGACATCACCGGCGCGCGAGCCCGGCGCGAGGAGACCGTGATGTCCTCTCCTGTCTCCATCCCAGACCAATTCGTGTCGCGCCGCGTCCCCCCTGGAACTTCCTTACCGACGCGGGAATGTTAGCGCTAACGAGCTGACCCGAATAAGATCGCCGCGCACGACTCGACCTCGGACTCGGAGGAGCGGTGAATGAAGACGAGCTTGGGCATCTGGGCGTTCGGACCGATGGTGACGCGATTCGTCCCCGGCGGCTATCAGCCGGAGCACTCCTACGAACGGGAGCCGGTCGCCGACAAGGTGCATCGCGCGGTCGAGGGGCTCGGCGACCTGATCGACGGGTACGAGTTCCACTATCCCGACGAGCTCTCGCCGTCGAATCTGGACGAGGTCCGGGCGGCGTTGTCTGGCCATGACATTTACTGCATCGCGGGCGGATTGCATCTGCATCCGCAGTTCGGCCGGGGCGGCCTGGTCAACCCGGACCCGGCGTTGCGCGCCGAGGCCGTGTCCATCGTCCGCGACGCCGCCGCGTTCGCCGGCTCGCTCGGGGCGCATCTCATCATCTGGCCGGGCGGCGAGGGCTACAACTACCCGTTCCAGACGCCGTACGCGGACTCGTGGCGGTGGCTGATTGAGGGCATGGCCGAGGCGGCGTCGGTGTGCCGCGATCACGGGGTCAAGCTGTTCCTCGAGCACAAGAATTCCGAGCCCGCGATGAAGATCCTGATGCGGAACATCGGGATGACCCTGTTCGTCGTCGGCAAGCTGCGGGCGCTCGGGTTCGACAACGTGCAGGTGAACATGGACTGGCAGCACCTGATTATGAACGGCGAGCATCTTCCCGAGTACGCCGCGCTGCTGGCGTCGGAGGGCCTCCTTGGTCACCAGCACGGCAACTCGGGCTGGGGCACGTTCGACGACGACAACATGGTCGGCGCCACCGCGTTCATGGAGACGCTCGAGCTGGCGTTGGAGTTTCGGCGGATCGGCTACGGGAGTGCTGGTGAGCGGTTGGGGTTCGACCTCTATCCGTACACCGAGGACCAGGTGGGCGCGGTCCGGCGGTCGGTCCTTCAGTGGCAGTTCATCGACTCGGTGGCGGCGCGGATCGACGACGCCGCGCTCCGGGAGGCACAGGCGTCGAAAGACGCGGTGCGGGCGTACGAGATCGTCTACGCGGCTCTCGGCGCGTGACCGGCTCTCGGCGTGTGACCGACTCTCGGCGTGTGACCGGCTCTCGGCGTGTGACCGGCTCTCGGCGCGTGACCGGCTCTCGGCGCGTGAGCGGGTCTCGGCGCGTGAGTCCCACCGGGCCGCCTGCGTCGGAGGATCGCGTGCAACCGCTTCGCCTCGTGTTCCGGCCGCTCGTCCAGCCGCTCCTCGGTGATGCGGACGGTGACGAGCCCGTGCGCCAGTGTGTCCGCGTCGCGCTCCCGGTCGGTCTCGAACGCGGGTTTGCCTTTGTGGAACCGCCAGCTGTCGAGCTCGACGATCACGCCCTCGTCGACGAACAACGCGTCGAGTATGTACCCGCCCATCGGCGCGCCCATGACCGGCGCCGGCAACCCGTGCTTCGCGCAGAAGGTGGGGAAGCCGTCCTCCCACCCCGAGCGCGTCGGCGTGCCCGCGAGGCCGATCAGCTTGGCGATGCGTTTCGTGCCGGGCGCGGTCGGGTGGCGCGCCAGCGTCTCGGCGAGCTGATCCTCGGTGAGCCACGGCGAATTCAGCGCGTTGTTGACGTTGCGCTTCAGTTGCCTGTCGTTCAGGCGGGGCGACATGTCGATGAGCATCCGTGCCGGCGTGGTCGTCCTGATTCCGAGTTGGGTGGTGACATCGCGCCGGCGGAGCGTGGTCGACCTGTGGACGCGGATGCCCTTGGTGCGCCGGTCGCCCACCACCGTGACCTCGAACGGCTGGTCCCACTGGCGCCAGAAGCCCCAGAGCGTCATCGCCGAGCTGTGGCTGAGCGCCGCGCCCGGTCCGCATGCCAGCACGGCGGCGGCGGCCCGTTGGTGTGGCGTGATCGGCGGATGGCCGACCGCGTAAACCCCCCGGAACACGCGGAACAGCCGGCCAATCGACACTCGCCACGCGATCCCACCGTCGTCGATACCCAGATCGAGCAGCTGGCGGCGCGTGATGTTCCCCTTCTGCCTTGCGGCGATCTCCGCGATCGCCCGATCGACCGCGCTCTCCGCCGCCCCTTGGGAAGAAACTTCAGCATGGCGGCAGTTTCTTCCCGCGGGCTCGGGCTCGGGCGCGGGGTCAGGCTCGGGCGCCGGGTCGGGCTCGGGCGCGGGGTCGGGGGGATGGATCGCGGGCGTCGGGGATTCGGGGTCGCGGCTGAAGGGCGTCATGTATTACAAGAGCCTCGACCCCGCCACGATTCACCCCCCCGATGACCGTTTTATTCGGCATCGACGTCGGAACCTCGGCCACGAAAGGGCTCGCGATCGACCCGGACGGGAAGGTCGTCGCGACAGAGGAGGCGCCGTATCCACTGTCCACGCCGCGCCCCGGGTGGTCAGAGCAAGACCCCGAGGACTGGTGGCGCGCCACCGAGACCGTGCTCGAACGCCTGACGAAGGCCGCCGGCGTGCCCGCAGGCATCGGGCTATCCGGCCAGATGCACGGACTGGTGGCGCTCGACGCGAACGACCGCGTGCTCCGCCCCGCAATTCTCTGGAACGACCAGCGCACGCAGGCCGAGTGCGACGAGATCGAGTCCACGATCGGCCTCGACCGCCTCATCGCCCTGACCGGGAACCGCGCGCTCGCCGGCTTCACCGCCCCCAAGGTCCTCTGGCTTCGGAATCACGAGCCCGATGTCTACAAACAGATCAACCGGATCGCCCTGCCCAAGGACTACGTAAGGCTCCGCCTCACCGGCGAGCACGCCACCGACGTCTCGGACGCGTCCGGGACGCTTCTCCTCGACGTGGCGAACAGAAGCTGGAGCGACGAGGTCCTGACCGCCCTGCAAATCGACCCCGCGTGGCTCCCGACCGTCCACGAGAGTCCGGACCCCACCGGCCACACCACCGAGACAGACATCCCCGTGGCGGCCGGCGCGGGCGATCAGGCCGCCGGCGCGGTCGGGGTGGGCGTGGACCGCAGAGGGCCGGTGTCGGTGGCGGTCGGGACCTCCGGGGTCGTGTTCGCGGCGCTCGAGAAATTCGCCGCGGACAAACAAGCGCGCGTCCATGCCTTCTGCCACGCGGTACCGCAGACCTGGCACGCGATGGGGGTGATGCTGTCGGCCGCGGGCTCGCTCGCGTGGCTGCGCGACGTCGCCGCGCCCGACACCGACTTCGACACGCTTATGAGCGAAGCCGCCGCGTGGCCGGCGGGCACCGAAAACCTGATCTTCCTCCCCTACCTCGCCGGCGAGCGCACCCCGTACCCCGACCCCGACGCCCGCGGCGCGTTCGTCGGCCTGAGCGTCCGCCACGACCGGGGCGCCCTGACCCGCGCGGTGCTCGAAGGGGTCGCGTTCGGCCTGAAGGACTCGCTCGACCTCACCGAGGAGCTCGGTGGCGCGCCGCAACTGGGCCGCATCTCCGGCGGCGGCGCGCGCAGCGATCTGTGGACGAAGATCATCGCGTCGACCCTCGAACTTCCGCTCGAGCGCGTCGCCGTCGACGAGGGGGCGGCGTTCGGCGCCGCGATCCTCGCCGGCGTCGCCGCCGAAATCTGGCCCGACGTCCACGCCGCCGTCGAAGCGACCGTCAAGCCCCGCGACCTGATCGAGCCCGACCCCGAGTGGGTCGAGATCTACAGAGAAGAGCGGCCCCGGTACCAGGCGCTGTATCCCGCGCTGCGATCACTGGCCTGAGCCCCGCCGCTGTTAGCGCTCACAAAGTTAAGATTCTCTCGCCCGAGCCGGGGGTAATCGCGTCACCGTCCAAGCAGTTCAAGCAGTCAGTCCGAGAGGGAGGTGGGGTCGATGGGCCTCAGAATCATGCGCGCGCTCACGTGCGTCGTGACCGCCGTCGTGTTCGCTGCGTCAGCCGGAGCCGCCGGCGCCCAGACCTCCTCCACCCCGAGTGATATCGGGCCGGCGTCGCTGAGCGACGCCACCGCCGACCCGAACCTGGGCCTGGCCAACCACCCCGGACGCACCATCAACTTCGATGACGGCTGGCGGTTCAAGCTCGTCAACACCGCGGACACCACCGACCCGAGCGGCGTCTACGGCAACTCGGCCGACCCCAAGGCGGCCGCGCTGAACTTCCCGGACTCGGACTGGGAGCGCGTGACGCTGCCCCACGACTGGAGCATCACCCAGCTTCCGAGCCCGACCCAGACCAACGCGACCGGCTTCTTCCCCGGCGGCCTGGGCTGGTACCGGAAGAGCTTCACGCTGCCTCTCTCGATGACGGGCAAGCGGATCTCGATCGACTTCGACGGCGTGTTCGACAACTCGTACGTCTACCTGAACGGGCATCTCCTCGGAAATCATCCGTACGGCTACACCGGCTACAGCTACGACATCAGCGGCCTGGCCAACACCGACGGGCACACGCCCAACGTGCTCGCCGTGGTGGTCCAGAACCAGGAGCCGAGCAGCCGCTGGTACTCCGGTAGCGGCATCACCCGTCACGTCCACCTGACCGTCGTCGACCCGATCCACATCGCGCGGTGGGGGACGTTCGTGACCACGCCAGATCTGGCCGGAACAATCAAGCAGGGCTACGCCACCGTGCACGTCGCGACGCAGATCGCCAACGATGCCGGCGCACCCCGCAGCGTCCGGGTCAAGTACACGATCAAGGCGCCGGACGGCCGCACCGTGGCCCGCGGCACCTCGACCCGGGAGACGGTTCCCGCCGCCGGCGCCACCGGCACGATTGATCTCAGGGTCGCCCATCCGCAACTGTGGTCGACCACCAGCCCGGCCCTCTACACCCTCCAGACCCGCGTAACGAGCGGACGCGAAACGATCGACCAGGCAAGCACGACGTTCGGCATCCGCTGGCTCACGTTTGATCCCAACCAGGGCGTCTTCCTGAACGGCCAGCCGCTCAAGCTGCACGGGGTCGACCTGCACAACGACGAGGGCGCGCTGGGCTCGGTCGACAACTACGACGCCTTGTGGCGCCAGATGAGCGCCCTCAAGGCGATGGGCGTGAACGCCTTCCGCACCTCGCACAACCCGCCGTCGCCGGAGATGATCGACGTCTGCAACCGCTTGGGCATCGTGATGATGGTCGAGGCGTTCGACGCGTGGGACGTCGGGAAGCTCTCGCAGGACTACCACCTCTACTTCAACCAGTGGAGCGACTACGACATCAAGGAGATGGTCAACGAGGCCAAAAACTCCCCGGCGGTGATCATGTGGTCGATCGGCAACGAGATCCCCGACTGGACGTCGCCCCAGGCGCTGCCCATCGAACGACGCCTCATCGATGACATCAAGTCGATCGATACGACCCGCCCGATCGTCGCCGGATCGGACCGCTACCGGAGCGTGCCGAAGACCGGCTCGGTCGCGGACCAGATGCTCCAGAACCTCGACGGTCTCGGGGTCAACTACGACACGGCCCAGGCCATCGACGGCCTGCACGCCAAGTACCCGACCAAGTTCTTCTTCGCCTCGGAATCCTCTTCTGAGACCTCGACCCGCGGCTACTACCAGGACCCGACCCTGCTCAACACAGGGCAGAACTTCACCCCCGGTAAAGAAGAGCTCTCCTCCTACGACAACAACCTCGACGACTGGACCCTCAGCGGCGACTACAGCCTGAAGTCCGACCGGGACCGGCCGTTCTTCGCCGGCCAGTTCGTGTGGTCGGGGTGGGATTACATCGGTGAACCGACCCCGTACTCAACGTTCCCGGTGAAGACCTCGTTCTTCGGCCTCGAGGACACCGCCGGCTTCCCCAAGGACCAGTACTACCTGTTCAAGTCTCAGTGGCACCCCGCGCCGATGGTGCACATCGTCCCGATGAACTGGACGGACTACAAGCCGGGACAAACCGTGCAGGTCTGGACGTACGCCAACGCGCCGACGGTGGAGCTATTCCTCAACGGCCGATCGCTAGGCGCCAAATCGTTCACAACCAAGACCACCACCTTCGGTCAGAGCTACCTCGAGACGACCGAGTGCCCCGGCGACGACAAGAACTACACCGGTGGCGCGTGCCCGGGCAGCTACGAGAGCCCGAACGGAAGCTCCGGAAAGCTGCACCTGACCTGGAATGTGCCGTTCGAACCGGGGCGGCTCGTGGCCGTGGCCAAGGACGCAAGCGGCCACACGGTCGCCACCGACGAGGTCGACACGGCTGGACAGCCGGACGCGATCGGCCTCACGACGGACAAGAGCTCGGTGCTCGCCGACGGCAAGTCGCTCGCCTACATCACGGTTCACGTGCTCGACGCCCGCGGCGTCCAGGTCCCCGATGCTGACAACACCATGCGTGTCTCGGTCAGCGGAGCCGGCTCGTTCGCCGGCGCGGACAACGGCAAGGAAGATGACGCCGAGGGCTACAAGTCCACGACCCACGATGCCTTCAACGGCCTGATGCTCGCGATCGTCCAGGCCGCCACGCACCCTGGCCCGATCCACGTAACGGTGACCTCACCGGGCCTGCAAGGGGCCGAGATAACGCTCAACACGAGCCGGCGCCCGGACGCGCGCGGTCCGGCAGCACGCGAACAGCAGCTGCCGCGAAGCCCCGCCGCGCCCGCGCCGAGCAGCATGCCGCCGACCGCCGACGCGAGCTTCACCGGCGGCGTGTTCTCGGGCTTCGGCTCGGACTTCGGCGTTAGTACGACGCTGCCGGCCAACATGCTGGACGGGAACCTCTCGACCTACTGGTCGAACCGTTACAGCAAGGTGGCGACGCAGACGCTGAATACGGTCACCGCCGCGCGGCCCGAGGACTGGGTCAGCGTCACGTGGGCGCCGGCGAACCAGGTCTCCTCGCTCCAGGCCTCGTTCATCACCGATGCCAACGATGAGCTGCCGGCCGGCGTTACGGTCTACTACCGCAACGGCGACCAGTGGGTGCCGGTCAGCGGCCAGCATGTGACGTTCGCGGGCGCGTCGAACCAGCCATCCACGATCACCTTCGACCCGGTCACGACGACAGCGCTGAAACTCGACATGACCAGCGCGGCCCCGTACGACCCGACCACGGGCAACCTCGCGATCTCCGAGCTCTCCATTCCGGGGGTCAGATAAGCGGGCCGATCGCCTGCTCGACCGCTTCCAAAACCGCGCCCGACCGCACCAGCTCCTCAACCGACGCGAGCTCGGGCGACATGAAGCGGTCGGGCCCCGGCCCGGCCGCCCGCGAGCGAACGCACGCCAGAGCCGCAGCCGTCCCAACAGCCGGCGACAGCGGCGCCCTGAGGTCGAGCCCACGCGCGGCACACGACAGCTCGACGGAAAGAATCCGCGCCAGATTTGCCACCGACAGGCGGAGCTTGCGCGCCGCCCCCCAGCCCATCGACACGTGATCCTCCTGCATCGCGCTCGTCGGCAGCGAGTCGACGCTCGCCGGCGCTGCGATCCTCCGGTTCTCGGCGACGAGCCCCGCCTGCGTGTACCCGGCGATCATCATCCCCGAGTCGACGCCCGGGTTCGCGGCCAGGAACGGCGGCAGCCCGTGCGAGCGCGCCGCGTCCAACAGCCGGTCGGTCCGCCGCTCGGCGATCGCACCCACCTCGGCCGCCGCCACCGCCAGGTAGTCGCAGGCCATCCCCACCGGCGCGCCATGGAAGTTTCCGCACGACTCGACTCGACCGTCGGGGAGCACCATTGGGTTGTCGATCGCCGAACGCAGCTCGACCTCCGCCACTGAGGTGGCGAACGCGAGTGCATCCCGCGCTGCCCCGATTACCTGTGGCGCGCACCGGAGCGAGTACGCGTCCTGGACGCGTGGATCGCCGAAGCGGTGACTCAAGACGATCTCAGACCCGGCCAACAGCGCCCGCAGGTTCGAAGCGCTCGCCACCTGCCCCGGCTGCGGCCGCAACGCGATCAGGTCCTCGGCGAACGCCCGGTCGGTTCCGAGCAGCGCCTCGACCGACATGGCCGCCGCCACGTCCGCGGTCCGCAACAGCACGCGGAGATCAAACAGCGCGATCACGAGCATGCCGAGCATCCCGTCGGTGCCATTGATGAGGGCAAGCCCCTCCTTCACGGTCAGCTCGAGCGGCTCGATCCCGGCAGCCTCGAGCGCCTCCGCCGAAGGCACGCGCCGGCCGGCGGCGTCGAACACCTCTCCCTCGCCGATCAACACGAGCGCACAGTGCGCCAATGGAGCGAGGTCGCCGCTCGCCCCCAAAGACCCGTACTCGGGCACGACCGGCGTTATCCCCGCCCCCAAGAGCGCCAGGATCCGCTCGGCAACGACAGGCCGCGCTCCCGAGTAGCCCATCGCCAGCGTCCGGGCGCGCAGCAGCATCATCGCGCGTACGACCTCGCCCTCGATCGGCGGGCCCATGCCGGCCGCGTGCGAGCGCACGAGCGCCCGCTGGAGTTCGACGCGCGCATCCGCCGGGATCCGGACGAGCGCCAGCGACCCGAAACCGGTCGAGATCCCGTACGCCGGCTCGTTCGAGGCGGCCAGCGAGGCCACGACCGCGGCGCTGCGCTCCATCGCCGCGCGGGCCTCGTCACCAAGCGAAACCGCAACGTCGCCCCGGGCCACCGCGACCACGTCGGCGGCGCTCACGCCAGAAGAACCAAGGAGCAGGCTCACGACGACACCCTAGCCCCGTCCCCCGGTCGTACCTCTACCGCGTCCTCCAGCCGGCCGGCGTCCGGAGGCAGCAAGGCGATGACGTTGCCACCGAATCCGCCCCCCATGATCCGGGCGCCGAGCGCCCCCGCGCGCTTGCACCGCCGCACGGCCTCCTCCACCGCGGGCGTCGACACCTCATAACAGTCGCGAAGCGAAGCGTGCGAGGCGTCGAGCAGGCGCCCGAGCTCGACCATGTCGTCGCGCTCGAGCGCCTCCACTGCGGCATCGACGCGCGAGTTCTCGGTGATCACGTGGCGGGCCCGTCGAGACAGCGGCTCCGGCAACGACTCGGCCATCGCGAGCGTGGCGTCCCGAAGGCTCGAGATCCCCAGCTCGGAGCACGCGCGAGCACACTCGGTTCGCCGCTCGTTGTATCCGGAACCCGCATGGACGTGCTTCTCGCCCGAGTCGACCGTGACCAGGCTGAAGTCGCCGAGCTCGAGTGACACGAGCCGAACGTCGAGCGAGCGGAAGTCGATCCTCAGGGCGCACGCAACCCGGCCGCACAGCGACGCGATCTGATCGAGCAGACCCGTCTGCGCTCCCACCCAGTCGTTCTCGATCCGCGAGCACAGCTTGGCGAGCTCGATCCGGTCCGGCTCGGCCTCGCCGCTCACCGCGAGCATAGCCAGCACCAACGCGACCTCGAGCGCGGCCGAAGAGGACAGGCCGGCGCCGCGGGGAACCGTGCCGCTTATCTCGAGCTCCGCGCCGCGCAGCCTCGCCCCGGCCCGGTCGAGCTCGCCGGCGGCGCCCCGCACGAACGCACGCCACCCTCGCGCCCGTCCGGGGTGGTCGACCAGGAAGCTGTCCCGCTCGCCGCCCACATCGACGGCGATCGCCTCGATTCGGCCGTCGGCGATAGTGCTCGCCCGGACGGTCACGCCCTCGCTGATCGCGAACGGCAGCGCGAGCCCCTGGTTGTAGTCGGTGTGCTCCCCGATCAGGTTCGCACGACCTGGCGCGAAGGCGACGGCGTGGCTGGGCAAGGTTCGAATAGTGTCCCGGCGGTGTCGGTGAACTGGGGCATCCTGTCAACTGCGCACATCAACCGTATGTTCCTGGCGGGCGCGCGCGAATCCCCGGGCGTTGAGATTCTCGCCGTTGCCAGCCGCGGCCAAGCCCGCGCCGACGCTTACGCCGGCGACAACGGCATCGAGCGCGCGTACGGGAGCTACGAAGCCCTGCTCGCCGATCCCGACGTCGAGGCGGTCTACATCTCCCTCCCGAACTCGCTCCACATCGAGTGGACGATCAGAGCGCTCGAGGCCGGAAAGCATGTCCTGTGCGAGAAGCCGCTCAGCCGACGGGCCAGAGAGGTCGAGCGCGCCTTCGACGTGGCCGAAACACAACAACGCCTCCTGATGGAGGCGTTCATGTATCGCCACAACCCCCAAACCCGCCGACTAACGGAGCTCGTCGCGCAGCACGCCGTCGGCCGCGTCCGCGTCATCCGCGCCACGTTCGGGTTCGTCGCCCACGATCCCGAGAACGTCCGGCTGAGCGCCGCGCTCGACGGCGGTGCGCTGATGGACGTCGGCTGCTACTGCGTGAGCGGCACCCGCCTGATCGCCGGCGAGCCCGAGCGCGTGGCGGCCGAACAGGCCCTCGGCGGCCAGGGCGACGGCGTCGACGTCGCGTTCACCGGCGTCATGCGGTTCCAGAATGACATCGCGGCGCACTTCGACGCGGGCCTGGCGCTGGTCAGCGGGGACCTGCTCGAGGTCGTCGGCGACGAGGGCACGATCAGGCTTACCGATCCCTGGCACTGCCGCAACCCCGGGATCGACGTAATCCGGGGGGATGGCGGCGTCGAGCGGATTGAGGTCGAGACCGAGAACTCCTATCGGCTCGAGGCGGAGAACATGTCGGCGGCGATCCGCGGCGAGGCCAATCTGCTCCTCGGTCGCGACGATGCCGTCGGCCAGGCCCGAACGATCGAGGCCCTCTACCGAGCGGCCGACGATGGCCGCGTGGTGAGCCTATGCTGACGATATGGCTCCTCGCAGCTCCGCAGCACTCGGCGAGATCATCCGGCAGCAACGCGAGTTGACCGAGATGTCGATGCGCCAGTTCGCCACGCTCGCCGGGATCTCGAACCCCTACCTTTCGCAGATCGAGCGAGGGCTTCGCGCCCCCTCCCAGCAGGTCCTCGACGGGATCGCCAAGGCTCTCAGCATCTCGGCCGACGCCCTGTACGAGCAGGCCGGCATAACGCCGCCGGGTGTGGAGCCCGAGGACAATTCTGTGCTCGAAGCGATCGCCGCCGACCACCGGCTGACCGCCCGCCAGCGTAAGGCGCTCGCCGAGATTTACGAATCGTTCGTGGCGTCCTCCCCGGCCGGGAAGCGAACATGAGCACCGGAGCAAGCAACGGCAAGGCGGCGATCGTCACGGGAGCGGCCAGCGGAATCGGCCGCGCCGTGGCCGAGCGTCTGACAACCGACGGGATGGACGTTCTATCGGTCGACCTGAGGCCCGACCCGGACGGCCCGGGGATCCCGTTCGAAGCGGACCTGACGAACGGCGACGCGAACGAAGCCGCGGTCAACGAGGCGATTAGACGCTTCGGCCGCCTCGATGTAGTCGTGCCGAACGCCGGCATCCAGCACGTCTCCCCGATCGAGGAGTTCCCGGTCGAGAGGTGGAACACGATCGTCTCGCTGCTACTCACGAGCCCGTTCCTGCTCGCCAGATACGCCTGGCCGGCGTTGAAAAACTCAGGCGCAGGCCGCTTCATCGCGATCGCCTCCGTGCACGGGCTCGTCGCGTCGCCCTACAAGGCGGCCTACATCAGCGCCAAGCACGGGGTCGTCGGGCTGTGCAAGACGCTCGCGCTCGAAGGCGCTGAGGTCGGCATCACCGCCAACGCCGTGTGCCCCGGCTACGTCCGCACTCCGCTGGTCGAGAAGCAGATCGCCGATCAGGCCCGCGCCCACGGCCTGCCCGAGGACGAGGTCCTCGAGAAGGTGATCCTCCAACCGCACGCGGTCAAGGAGCTGATCGAGCCCTCCGAGGTCGCGGGCGTGGTCGCGTTCCTGGCGAGCCCGGAAGGCAAGATGTTCACGGGCGCACCGATAACCCTGGACCAGGGCTGGACCGCGCGCTGAAGCGGGCGCTCAGCGCTGAAGCGGGCGCTCAGCCCGTCCGCGCCACCGATTCGCGCAGCGGCCGCAGCGCCGCCTCCATCGTCACGAGCTGGTCGAGCATCGTCGCGGCGGCCTGCTCCATCACCTCGTTCGCTCGGAGCACGCCCTCGTTCTCGTCGATGAACTGTTGGTAGAACGGAACGTTGACCTGCTCAATCAGCGGAAACAGCTTGACCGCGGTCACGACCTGTTGAAGCTGCTCTACCGACCGCGTGCCCGCGGCCACCCCACCGTACGAGACAAATCCGACGGGCTTGTAACGCCACTCGTGGTGCAGGAAGTCGATCGCGTTCTTGAGCGACGCCGGATAGCCGTGGTTGTACTCGGGCGTGACGAACACGAACGCGTCGGCGGCCTCGACCTTCTCGCTCCACTCGTGGGTGTGGCCCTTCGTGTACTGACGGAGCCGCGGGTGATTCGGCTCGTCGAGCAACGGGAGCTTGAACTCGACGAGATCGACCACCTCAACCTCGAACCCGCCGTGGTGGCCGGCACGCGAAATGAACCACTGTGCCACCGGCCAGCCTCCGCGGCCCGGACGCGTCGAGGCGATCACGATCATCAGCTCGGCCATCGCCCGGCAGACTACCCGGAACGACTTAGCGGAAGCCGACCAGCGAGACCTGCCCGTGGACCGTGGCCCCGCCGTCGGTGATCGTCACCGACGCCCCGAGCTGGTTGCCGTGGGCGTGAGCGAGCATCGACCGCCCGGCCGATGTGAGCGAAAAGATCAGGTAGCCGACGTCGCGGGCGCCGAGCAGTTCCGAGCCGGTCGTGGCGATGACGGTGTTGCCGACCAATACGGTCGTCTTGGTGTGGCACGGCGTCGACGCGAGGCATTCGGCCAGGATCCCGCCCACGCCACCGGACGAGACGAAGTTGGTCAGCCCGAGGAGACGCAGCGTCTGCGACTGGCTGGCGCTGTGCGCGGGCGAACCGCCGCCCGTCGAGAACGGGATCAGCGTGATGAAGCGGCTCAGCGTCAGCGTCTTGGAGGCGCTACCGCTCAAGTGCACGAGCAGCCGACGACCGCGAGCGTGGGCGAGCATCGACCGGCCGGCGGCGTTCAGCGTGAAGTAGATGATCCCGCCGCCGTTGGCGGGGATCTGCTCGGAGCCGGTCCGGGCGACCACCGTGCGCCCGACAGTCACCGTGACCGAGACGTGGCACGCCCGACCGTTGTCGCAGATGGCCGGAAGGCCGCCGGTGCCGCCCCCGCCCACGTACGCGGTCCTACCGGCGACCCCGATGTGGGGCTTGGCCGTGGCCATCGCCGAGGTCCCGAGCACATTGCCGCTCGAGTCGAGCGCCTGCACCTCGAAGTCGGCCACTCCAGTCGGCGCGGCGATCGCGGTCTCGAATCCGCTCCGATTGGCGTTCTGGAGTGGAACCATCGAGCTCGGGCCCGTCCCCGCTAGCACCCGCCACGACGACACGGCGGTGGCGCCATTCCAGCTCGCCCACAGCTCGGTCGTCCCGTCGTTGTTCGGGGCGAGCGTCATCGGAGGCGGCCCAGCGGGCTGGCCGCTCCAGCTCAGCTTGTACGCGCGATAGCTCGACGTGTTCGAGGTGAAGCGGGCGTCGAACACGAGCTTCCCGGACGAGTCGAACTCGGAGAAGTACGGCTGCTGACCCCAGCCGACGAACAGGTTCCCGTTGGGCAGCACCTGGGCGCCGCCCTCGAAGTTCGTGTCGAGGCCCGGACTGTGCTCGAACTGCCTGACCAGCGTCACCGTCTTATTGGTCTCATTCACGGACAACTCGAGCGCTCGGGCCTGGTGCACCGTGGGCGGCCCGCCGCCATCGTCGAACAACGTGAACGTGCCGTTCGGCTGCACCAGCACGTTGTGCTGGAACGCGGTCTGGGTGCCGGGCCCCATCTTGAAGCTGTTCTGGTTCGAGCCGAGCGTCCAGATGACCGCGCCGGTCTGGTGGTCGACCTTGTAGACGGCCCAGGTGTTCCGCATCGAGATGATCAGATTGCCGTCGGTATCGAGTGAGACCGAGTTCAGGTGGTAGGGGTCGAATACGTATCCGGACGCGCCCTTCTTGAAGAACGACTCGGTGATCGGGATGTGGTCGAGCGCGTGCCACTCGAACAGGACAAGCCCGGTCTTGATGTCGATCTCCTGCACCACAGAGTCCATCAGCGGCCGCCCCATCCCGGGGTAGTGCACCGGCGAGACGCCCACGATGTAGGCGTCGCCCTGGGGCGTGACGAGGAACTCGTGCAGGTCCATCCCCTGCAACCCGTTGGCGGCCTGGACGGTGGCGATCTGCTGATACTGGCTGTTGAGGATCACGCCCTCGCCGCGGCCGCTCCCGTTGTTGGTGAAGCCCTGCCACCAGGTCAGCACCGGCTGCCCGTTGAGCTGCTGCACGCGGAAGTCGGTGGCGAGTTCGTTGGCCGGCAGCGGCTGGAACCAGATCATGCGGCCAGAAGAATCGAGGATCATCGGGCCGTTCTGCACCGGGCCGTACTGCGGCGTCACGAAGATGTCGCCGGCGTACTGAGAGGACGATTGCCGGTTTACCGTGACCGACGCCGGCTGCAGGTCAGGGCGCGTATGGAACTGCTGCACGCCGTTGGACCCGGCCGGAACCATCGGGAGC
>Ga0070765_100001451_pt1 | contig 14582 bp, 10 predicted proteins | sample HubBroMetageWFT5_FD_71516 | JGI IMG/M metagenome (GOLD analysis project Ga0070765, IMG submission 71516) | Warmed and freeze-thawed soil microbial communities from the Hubbard Brook experimental Forest, New Hampshire - Hubbard Brook CCASE Soil... | ecosystem: Environmental > Terrestrial > Soil... | reverse complement strand
CGCATCCTGCTTTACGGCAACAAGACCGTTATATTCGATTAGCTCTAGCTAGTTGGATCAACTCTTCTTGCGCGTGAAATGATAAATCATCGGTGTATCTTTCCCATTCTTACGCCAAGTCCATTCTTCAGTGATGTGATCGTTGTCTTCGAAGCGAATGACGAGCTCATGTTCGTGCCCGGTAGCCTCTGACGGCAAATTTCCCGCGCCCTGAAACGAGAAAGTCAGCTCCTTGATGGCGCCCTCGCTAGGTATCGCGCGCATCCGCGGTTGGTTATTTGTCGGGCAATAGTGAATCAAAGAAATGGAATCCCCATCGACGTTGTACAGCGTAACCATCTCTTCCAGATGCATGGCAACCAATGTCTCCATCACGGTTGTGCCATTCACAATGACCTTAAAGCTCGTCTTCGCGTCCATGCCGTCCGCATCTTTACCTTTCCACTCCCCGGACAGTGACTTCAATTTTTCAAATGCCGTTTTGGTCTGTGCTCCGGCCCAGGCCGCATACACTCCAAAAATGAGAGTCAGCAACAGTACACCGATCCGCTTGTTCCCTCGCATCATTCATCCTTTTTGCTGGAATTTGTAGGTAGCGGCTGTCTGCCGGGAGGGTCAGGAAGGCGGTCGAGGAAGTCGCGCGAAAAAGCCACCAGAAATTCTCCCCGCCCCGAAGGTCATGTTACGAGGGGCGGGGAAGGCGCGGCAAGGACGCGCAAACTTAAAGAAACGGCCAAATTGGCCGTAAATTATTAACGCTTCTTAACTCGAGAACTATCGCGCGATGGCCGCCCGTGTATCTTTCAAATCCGCAGCGAGCAGCCGGTGAAACAAATGTTCTCCAGCCTCGCGCCGCACAGACAGTCGGCCCGCTTGATATGCGCGTGAACCGAGCCCGCGCTGCACACCGGCGCAAATCACGATATCTTCTTGCTGTACGACCTCGCTCACTCCCATGCTTTCGCGAACGTAGGCCATATTCGCTTCGCTCGTATCGCCAAAATAAAAATCAAAAATCACTTCGCAGCGTCCAACGCCCATCGGTAGCACAAGATTCGTGTCCAAATATCCTTCGTACCAATTCAGCATAAAGTTGGGATATTGCCAGAAATAATACGCGCGGTCGCCCTTGCGCGTGTTGGCCGCGCTTGCCTCCGATGAACTGTCCACCGCTACCGGGCTCGATTGCACGCAGCAGCGATCCACATTTTCAATCGTGTAATTGGTGTAGTCCAAAACGCTGTTCAACCCTTTGTGCATGTGCGGCACGTGGTATCCGCCGTCCAGAAAATTGTCCACATACACTTTCCAGTTGCAGTCCAATATGTAGCTGCGCCGCTCCACGAATTTCAAATCACCAAACCCGAGCGGCTGGGCCAGCTTTACCAGCGCGCCAAGAAAGTCAACGAGTGATCCTGCGTGCGGATCCAGATTCACAAAGACAAACTTCTCCCAGGTCTCCACTCGTATAGGCGCCAATCCATTTTGCGAGCGCTCGAAATCGCGAACGCCCTCGAATTCCGTCATGCCGCGAAGTTCGCCTTCCAGATTGTAGGTCCACCCATGGTACGGACAACGAAGGTGCGGCGTGTGCCCGCAAGGCTCGTTCATGACCGTCATCGCATGATGCCGGCAAACATTGAAAAACGCGCGTAACTTATTGTCGCTTCCCCGCACTACCACCACGGGTTCACCTGCCACCGTCGCGGTGACATACTGCCCGGGCTTTGCAACTTGCCCCGTTCGCCCAACCGCCTGCCACGTTCGCGAGAAAACGTTTTGCAACTCCAGATCGGCGATGCGTGTATCGGTGTACCACGGCGCGGGAATCGTATGCGCTTCTGCGAGCGGCGCGGACGCATTGTACGAAGCGAGAATTTCTTTCACCGTCTGTTCCATGGGGTTTCTCCTATCGATTTTTGTCAGCGCCGGAAATCAGCCTACGTGTTCCTTTCTCAAACCCCTATCGCGCCCTTCAACACCAGCAAAAACTGATTGATCCGCATCTGATTTTTCTGCGGATCCGCCGGATGCGGAAAGAGTCCCGGATCGAGTTCCTCGGTGAGCAGCGCGTCTTGAAAACGTTCCATCGTCCAGTCCAGAATCGATACGATAAGCGTCGAGTCAATGTCAGACCGAACTTCTCCGCGTGCAATTCCCAAGCGCACAAATGCTGTGCTGCCGTAAGGATCCTCCGCCAGCAAGAACCGGTTGATCTCGCGTTTCAAACTAAGATCTACTCCGTAGTTTCCCAGCAGCGCCACGCGATAGGGAATCCAATCTTCCCGGACGAGTCGCTCAGTCCTCAGCAGCCAGTAGCGCAAAATCTCAAAAAATCCTCTCTCGCGAATTTGCGAAGGGGAATCCAAATAGGCGGGAAAAGAGCGAACCGCTTTTTTGTAAGCTTCCAGAAACAATCCGCCTTTGCTGCCAAAATATTGGAAGATGGAACCTTTAGCCACGCCCAACTGCGCTGAAAGATCCTCAATGCGCGCCGCGTGATATCCCTGCTCAGCGAAATGTTGCATCGCGGCATTCACGATGCGCTCGCGTTTTGCTTCCATGCGCGGATGCCGGTGAGTTTTCTCTGGAACGGGAGTCTCCAAAATGGCCCGGCGTTGCTTAATACGCGGGTGTGACCTTAGGTCATTAGTTGAAGCTGTCATTGGAATATTCCCCTATATATGCTATCTAAGTGGTACCGCGTTATTGCTGACTGGCGGTCATACTAAACGAAATGCCTCCTTCGCGCAAGTCCTATGACGCAATCGTCGTGGGCGCTGGGCACAACGGCCTCACTGCTGCCGCGTATCTCAGCCGCGCGGGCCTTTCGACTCTCGTTCTTGAACGCCGCGAAATCGTAGGAGGCTGCTGCGTAACCGAAGAAATCGCCGCTGGTTGCCGCGCGTCTACGACTTCTTATATCGCCAGCATGCTGCGCCCCACCGTGATTCGCGATCTGGACCTCGGCGCGCACGGTTTGCGCATGGTGCCCTGTGATCCGAGCTTGCTGGTCCCTTTTCCCGACGGTCACGTCGTCCCTTGGTGGGCCGATCGCGATCGTGCGGTTGCTGAGTTTCGCAAGTTGTCCACACGCGATGCTGCAACCTTCATTCGTGTGGACGAGCAGCTCAAGAAGTTGGCGCGCTATCTCCAACCATTTTTTCTCAAACCGCCCCCTGAACCTTCGCTCCAGGGCGCCGACGGATTTTGGGAACTTTTGCGCGTAGGCAAACGGTTTCGCGGCGTGACCAGCGCAGAAGTGTCTCAGCTAGTGTCCTTCTTGACCGGCAGCATCGGCGATTTTCTCGACCGCAATTATGAGTCTGAGAAAATGAAAACGATGTTCCTTGCCAATAATCTCTACGGAAAACACGGAGGTCCTTACGACCCCGGCTCGGCGCTCGGGCTGCTCTTTCATTTGCTCGGTGGTGGAGATGGCGAAGTTCAGGGCTTCTACGGTCACGTAATCGGCGGAATGGGCGCCATCACGCAAGCCCTCGCCTCAGCGGCCCGCAAGTCGGGTGGGGAGATTCTCACCTCATCGCCTGTCGTTAAGATCCATGTCCAGGACGGAATTTCTCGCGGTGTAATACTGGAAGATGGAACAGAAATTTCCAGCCGCATGGTTCTTTCAAATGCCGATCCGAAACGCACTTTCTTAGGCCTGCTGGACGCAAATCAGCTACCCGAAGATTTCCGCCACGCCATCGCAGGCATCAAGATGGACGGCCCCTGTGCGAAAGTAAACTTCGTCCTAAGTGAAGAACCTCGCGTCACCGGCATGCCGCCGGACTGGCCCGCGCCGCAGCGCTCGCTTTTCACTTTGGTTCCTTCGCTTGCGTTTGCCGAACGCTGTTACGACATCGCGAAGTTCGGCGATATTCCCGAAGAGCTCTGGGTCGATTGCGTGGTCGCCTCCAACGTCGATTCCACCCTCGCGCCGCAGGGTAAGCACGTGATGACCACGTTCATTCAGTACGTCCCTTATCGCCTGCGCGAAGGTACTTGGGACGAGAACCGCGAGCTCCTGGGCGATCGCGTGGTAAAGAAAATCGCCGAGTACGCGCCCAACGTTCCAAGATCCATCATCGCGCGCCAGGTTCTAACACCGCTCGACCTCGAGCGCACTTATGGCCTTACCGAAGGAAACATTTTTCACGGCGACCTTTCCCTCGAACAGCTTTTTTTCATGCGCCCAGTCCCTGGTTGGGCGCAATATCGAACGCCAGTTGCCGGTCTCTATATTTGTGGTGCTGGCGCGCATCCCGGTGGAGGAGTCACCGGCGCCCCAGGTTATAACGCGGCTCATAAAGCTTTGCGCGATTGGAAAAGTGGCCGCGTAAAGAAAGCCGGCGCCTAAATTTTTCTTAGAGCAATTTTAGTGACGAAAGGAGATCAAAATGGCAAAGCAGCAAAAAAAAGGAATCCTCGAAAAACTAGCCGAAGGCTCCGTGCTGGGTGACGGCGGCTACCTACTCGAACTGGAAAAGCGCGGTCGCGTGCGTGCGGGTCCCTTCACACCCGAAGTAGCGCTGAACAATCCTGACGCCTTGCTCGAACTCCACCGCGAATTTCGCGATGCCGGCGCCGAAGTGTTGCAAGCTCTCACGTTCTACGCTAGCCGCGACAAGCTCGCGACGGTCGGCATGGAAGAGCGCGTCGAAGAATTAAATCGCGCCGCCGTTCGCATCGCGAAAAAAGCGGCAGAAGACCGCTGTCTCGTCGCCGGAAACCTGAGTCTCACCTGGATGTACGAGCCCAACGACAAAGCCGCCGCCGATCGCGTGCGGAAGACCTTCGACGAACAACTCGACGTTCAAGTAGCCGAAGGCGTCGATTTCATTATCGGCGAAACGTTTTCGTTCCTGGGCGAAGCTCTACTAGCCGTCGAGCGGGCGAAAGCCACAAAGTTGCCGGTTATGGTCACCGTCTGTTTCGAAAATGAAGACGTCACGCCGGACGGTAAAAAAGCCGCCGACGTCGCGAAAGCCTTAGCCGACGCCGGCGCGGACATCGTCGGCATTAACTGCCTCCGCAGCCCCGAGCACACGCTGCCATTGATGGCAGAAATGCGCAAAGCGGTAAAAGGTTATATCGGCTGCCAGCCCGTGGCCTATCGCACCACGCACGAGCATCGCGACTTCACCAGCCTCTCCGCATTTCCTGATCAGCTCGAACCTTATCAGCTCACCCGCCGCGAAATGGCCGATTACGCAACCAAAGCCCGCGAAATCGGCGTGAACTATATCGGCGCATGTTGCGGAGCGGTCGCCACGCATATCCGCGAGATGGCTCGGGCGCTGGGAAAAATTCCCGCGGACGATCGGGTCTGGAAAAAGGGCGGCGACAAACCGATGTCTGCCTATGAATATTACGGACACGACGAAAAGTCCAAGGCCAGCGGAAAGGCCACCTAGCGCGGCTCGAAACGCTCTCGCTTTCTGAATCTTCTGGGAGGATGATGTCCGCGTAAAGCTGATGGCTCCGCCGGAACTCACAACCAGCGAAAACGGAAGCTCCAATCGCCCCCGCCGGACGATGGGTTTTCGCGACCTGGTTCTGTTTTACATCGTCACCGGCATCAGCCTCCGCTGGATTGCCACAGCGGCAACCGTGGGTGCCGGCGCGGTAGTAATCTGGCTGATTGCCTGGACCGCTTTTTATCTTCCTCTCGCGCTATCGGTGATGGAACTTTCCTCGCGCTATCCGCAGGAAGGCGGCCTGTACGTCTGGTCCAAACGCGCGTTCGGAGAATTTCCCGGTTTCCTCACTGGCTGGACTTACTGGGCCAGCAATCTTCCTTACTTTCCTGCGATACTTTACTTCACGGCGAGCAACGCGCTCTATATCGGTCCCGCTCGCTGGCAATCGCTTTCCAACAACAAAACGTATTTTCTGCTGTTCGCGCTTTTCGGTCTCGCCCTTGCAACTTTTCTGAATCTCATAGGTCTCTCGGTAGGGAAGTGGCTGCACAATCTCGGCGGCATCGGCACCTGGCTGCCTATCGCAATTTTATTCGCCATTGCCGGCATTGCGTTCCACCGCTTCGGCTCAGCCACCAGCTTCACGCACGCGACCATTATTCCGCACATGCGCTTTCACGATGTGCTCTTCATGGCCACCATCGTTTTTGCTCTCGGCGGCTGTGAATCAGCTTCCTTTCTGGGAGACGAAGTCCACGACGCACGCAAAAATCTCCCCAGAGGATTACTCGCCGGCGGAGCTTTCGTCACCACCGGCTACATTCTCGGCACCGTCGCCGTGCTCATCGCTCTCCCCGCCAATCAAGTAAGCGGCCTGCAGGGAATCATGCAAGCGATCTCGAAATCAGTGGAACGCATCGGCCTCTCCGGGGGGGTGGCCATCGGAATCGTTTCGTTCGCCGCTTTGCTCATCACTGTTAGCAATCTCGGAGCAATGGGCGCTTGGCTCGCGGTTTCTGCGCGCCTCCCTTTCGTCGCCGGACTCGATCGCTATCTCCCCGCTGCATTCGCGCGCATTCACCCCAAGTGGAGCACCCCTTATGTCGCTATTCTCGTTCAAGCCGCCTGTGGAGTTCTTTTCATCTTTCTCGGCCAAGCAGGGACCAGTGTTTATGGCGCTTATGAAGTCCTCGTCAGCATGGGAATCATTTCCTATTTCATACCCTATCTTTTCGTGTTTGCGTCGCTGATCCGCTTGCAGCGCGAGCCTCCGGGCCCAGACGTAATGCGAATTCCCGGCGGCAGCCTTGTCGCAAAAATGGTCGGTGTCCTCGGTTTCATCACCACCCTGATCACCATAGCTTTCTCGGTGCTACCCGCCGAGGACGATCCCCACAAAGTTTTAGCGGTGGTGAAAATAATCGGCCTCACAATCTTGCTTCTCGCCCTGGGCGTATTCGTTTTCATCCTGGGAAAGTCCCAGGCTGCAAAACGAATCTAGCCGGGCGGCGTAATCACTATTTGTCCGAAGTTACCTTTTCTACATGCGAGGTCGACTACGATCCACGAGAGGCATTGCAGGGAAGTAAACTGCTGAGGTTCCGGCTCTGCTCACCGCTCATCTTCACACATTCACCGTCTCGAGCCGAGGGAATACCCGGATGTGAGGTATCCAGCTTGACCACGCTTGTAGATACGCAAACCGTCTCTGCCTCGATGGTCCCTGGGCCAGCGACTCCACGAGCCGTTCCCCAGCCGTGCGCGCCTTGGATTTACAGCCCCTGGCTCGACCTGCTCGTGGGCTGCGGCGCGTGGTCCGCTCCGCTTCTAGCCGTAGCCATGTGGATGGCTCCGTCGCATACGCACGCTTGGGTCGTCGCCTTCTACGCGCTCGCCCTCGTCTTCAACTATCCGCACTTCATGGCCACCATTTATCGCGCCTATCACACGCGCGAAAATTTCGAAAAGCATAAATTTTTCACCCTGCACATCACGTTGTTGCTTGCTCTTACCGCAATCCTGATGCACGCGTCCCCGCGTCTGTTTCCCTGGGTGTTCACGCTTTACATCTGCTGGAGTCCTTGGCATTACAGCGGACAAAATTACGGACTCCTGATGATGTTCGCCCGCCGAAGCGGCGCCGAAGTCACTCCGATGGAACGTCGCTGGCTGCGCGCTGCGTTCATCACCTCTTACCTAATGCTACTTGCAAGTTTTGAAACCGGCGGCTCGACTGACCCATTGATTCTTTCGCTGGGTCTTCCCGCAAAGTTTACTTTTGGCGTGCGTCTCGCGCTCGGAGTAGCCTTCGCAGTTTTCACTTGGCTAGGTTTTCAGCGCATGGTCCGCAAGCACGGCATTCGCGAAATGATTGCGCCGATCACGTTGGCGATAACACAATTTCTCTGGTTTGTTTTGCCCACGCTTCTAGAATTGCGTTCGGCCTACCAAATTCCTCAAACCCGTTACAGCAGCGGCATTCTCGCGGTGCTGCATTCTACGCAATATATATGGATCACCAGCTACTACCAGCGCCGCGAAGCGCGTGCTAGTGGCCAATCAAATTGGCGCCTGCCGGTATACTTTCTGACCCTCCTGGCTGGTGGGATTGCGCTGTTCATCCCCGGCCCCTGGCTGGTGAGTTACATCTTCCATTTCGATTTCACCACCAGCTTCTTGATTTTTATGGCTGTCGTGAATATTCACCATTTCATTCTCGACGGCAGATTGTGGAAACTGCGCGACACGCGCGTGGCCTCCTTGTTAGTGGACCACACCGCAAAATCTGCGCCTGTTGCCCAAACACAACCCGCCCCGAAGAAAGCTTCTCGCAAAAAGCCCGCCGCTGAGAAACAGTCCGGCCACCGTATCACCGCGCCGGCATTCGCGATCAGCGCGGCCATTTTGCTTTTCCTCTGGGGCGGCATGGACCAAATCCACTTTGCGCTCAGCAACAATGACGGAGACCTTTCTTCTCTTCAACGCGCCGCCGATATGAATCCATACGACAGCGCGCTAAATGCTCGCATCGCGCTTGCGGAAGCAAAAGCAGGGAATCGCGACGAAGCTGTAGCCGCCCTCGCGCAAGCCGTCTACCTCAATCCTGCAAACATCGGCTTGCAACAAGCCTACGCTCGCGCGTTGATCGAAGCGGGTCGCTATGACGACGCCTTTGCGCTCTATCAAAAAACGCTGGAAACATTTCCCCGCGACGTGGACTCGCTAGTGAATTTCGGATTACTCGCAGTCCGTCTGGGCAATCCTGATCGAGCTATCGACTCCTGGCAAAAAGCGGTGGACGTAAACCCAAATGAAACGAATGCCCACCTTTACCTAGCGCAGGCTTTCGATCAAAGAGGCGAGCCTGCAACGGCTGCCCGTCATTGGGAAATCTTCTTGCGCTTGGCCGCCTCGCAGCCGGGAGATTCTCGTGTCCCCACTAGGGACCAAATAATCTCCGCCACAATTCAGCTGGCCGATGACGAATCTGCGATCCATCGTTTAGACTCCGCCCTCACACGCTATCAATCCGCGATTACTCTCGCGCAGAACGCAAACAATCCTAAACTGGAAAGCCTCGCCTTAGCTCACCTGGCTGACCTGCAAGAAAAGAAAAATGATGCGTCAGCCGCTGCTCAATCCTATCAAGGCAGCCTCGCCTTGGACGCCAAGTCTGGCGATGCGCTGGCGGAAGGCTTTGATTGGTTCAACTACGGCCAGTTTCTGCGCCGCCATCAACTGCCCAAAGACTTAGCCTACGCCTGCTTCCTTCGTTCCGAAGACCTTCTTGCCAACGCCAATCCTGCCCAATTACAAACCGTGCAAGCCGCGCGCCTCCAACTGGAAAGCGAAATGGGAAAGAAGTCTCCATCAGCGGCGCAAAAAGATCTCTCAGCTTTACTCGCTCGCGCCACAAATCTCCCAGCCGGCTCTCTGTAATTAGTAGTGCAAAACCCGCCCTTCCCTGCAAAACATTGCTCGAACGCCGTTATCAAGTCAGCCGCAACTGTCCCTCAGGCCAACTAGCGGACCCAATACGCACGGCTATGCTAACCAGGTAGCCATCCATCGACGGTTTCAAACGAGGTTCCGTGCCACTGAAGCTCAATCAGAAAATCCTTGTGCTGGTCGTCATTGTCGCCGTGACGAGCGCATGGCTTTTCACCTCGCCGGGCCCACGAGCGCAAGCCACTGATGACGAAAAGCTCTTCGATGCAATCTGCCCCATCATTTATCCCGTCGATCAATCGGCCTCCGACCGCGGCTATCACTATCTTTTCTACGGCAACGGTTTCTTCATCAATAGCGACGGCTACCTGATCACCGCTGCCCACGTCCTAAGCCAGCTTCACGGTGGACAGCCCTACGTCCTGCTGCACCAGCCGTCTTCCGAGTTTCGTATAGCTCAAGCCGCTTTGGTTGCCATCGATCGCGAACATGATGCAGCCATTCTGCGCGTCTCGCCCAATCCATTCGCAGGGAATTACAAAGTTTCGTTTTTGCCTCTGTCTCCCGATAGGCCGCTACTTGGTCAGACGATTCTCTCAGCAGCGCTGCTGCCTTCCAAACCTGGCGAAGCCTACACGCTCAACGCCACGATAGAAATGCGTGCGAGCGGAGAAGTTCTGGACTCAGAATTTTCTAAATTGGAAAAGGGAAGGGGTGACAGTGAGTTGCTAATCTTCGGCCACGAAGTCGTCCTGGGCCAAAGTGGCGCTCCGGTAATCTCCACCGAATCTCAAAGCGTCGTCGGCTTGGTCGAAGGCCAGTGGTTTGGCCGCAACTCTCTCGCGATGGTAGCCGCGGAACGCCAGCAAGTAGGGGCAATCCTGCCAATTCACTACGCCATCGCATTACTGCAGCAAAAGCACATCACTTGGCATACGAATTTGCGCGCTGAAGGGAAAAATGATCGAGACATCGCCGGGCATGGGCAAAATTCTTGCGTACCGGTGGCGCTGTCGTTAGTTCCCGCGGCTTATCCCACCCAGTCCATTTTCGGCGGTGAAGTCATCCTCGACGCGCGGGTCGACAACACCGGAACTCTCACAGACATCCAGACCATCTACGGCGAAGCTCCCTATCTCGAAAAAGCTGTTGTTTCCGTTCGCACCTGGACATTTCTCCCCACCACTCAGAACAGCCACTCAAACGAACCCAGAATCGGCATCGCATTCGATTTTGTTCCGCGTCTCGCCGCCACAAAGGCGCCGAAAACTCACAATTACGAAAACGCCCCTTCCGATTCGCGCGAGCGCAACTCTCCAGAACGTGCCGCATTCCCAATCGACACCGTCGAGGCCGAATATCCGGCGGACGCAAATGTTCAGTCCAGCGTGATTCTTTCAGCCGGCATCACCGAGCAAGGCCAACTCGATGCCGTAAAAATATTACGCGGAGCCGAGCCGTTTACAGATTCCGCGACCAGCGCTCTCCATCACTGGCGTTTCGAGCCCGGAAAACATCTCGGTGCAACCATCCCTTCGCAAGTGATCATCGTTTTCACATTTGCGCAACCCCTGGTCTCCTCAAAGACGCAACCGCCCAAGTCTTCGCAATAACTCGCTAATGCCGTTACAATTCTGTCCGCGTTCGATATGTTTTATGATTCATAAGAGCTTAGAATGTGTTTCGCATTAATTCGGGGAAAACATCTCAGGGGGCGCGATGTCCACAAAAATTATCACTGTACGCGGTCGTGAAATTATCGACTCTCGCGGCAATCCGACAGTCGAAGCCGAAGTAGGACTCGAAGGCGGCGTAATGGGCCGCGCTGCTGTGCCTTCCGGTGCTTCCACTGGAGAGCACGAAGCCATCGAACTTCGCGACGGTGATAAATCCCGCTATCTCGGCAAAGGCGTGCTCAAAGCCGTCGGCCATGTGAACAACGGCATCGCCAAAGCCATTGTCGGTATGGACGCTTCCGAACAGCGCGCCATCGATCGCCGCGTGGTTGAAGCCGACGGAACCGACAACAAATCCAAATTTGGCGCTAACGCGATTCTCGCCGTTTCCATGGCTACCGCGCGGGCCGCTGCCACCCAGCTCGAACTCCCGCTCTACCAATATCTCGCGAGGTACTCCTCAGAAGGTTTTGCCGACACGCTTCCCGTGCCCATGATGAATATTTTAAATGGTGGTGCGCACGCTGATAATTCCGTGGACGTCCAGGAATTCATGGTCATGCCACTCGGTGCGCCCAATTTTAGGGAGGCTTTGCGCTGGGGTATCGAAGTGTTCCACAACCTGAAAGCCGTCCTGAAGAAGAATGGCTACTCTACTGCAGTCGGTGACGAAGGCGGCTTCGCGCCAAACCTAAAATCAAACGTGGAAGCTGTCGAACGCGTCCTCGAAGCCATCACCGCCGCTGGGTACAAACCCGGCGAACAAATCTGCATCGCCCTCGACCCCGCTTCCAGCGAGTTCTACGATCGCGACAAGAAAAAGTACGTCTTCAAGAAATCCGACAAGTCCGAGCGCACCTCTGAGCAAATGGTCGAGTTCTGGAAATCCTGGGTCCAACAATATCCCATCGTTTCGATCGAAGACGGTCTGGCGGAAGACGACTGGGACGGTTGGAAGCTCCTCACTCACGAACTCGGCAGATCGCCTGCCGCAGATATGGAAAGGAGAAAGACCATTCAACTCGTCGGCGACGATATCTTCGTCACGAACCCAAAGATTTTCGCCCGCGGAATTTCAGAAAAAATCGGCAACGCCATTTTGATCAAGCTCAATCAGATCGGCACCGTAAGTGAAACCGTTGAAGCCGTGGAAATGGCTCGCAAAGCGAATTACGCGTCCATCGTCTCCCACCGCTCTGGTGAAACCGAAGACACCTTCCTCGCCGACTTTGTCGTTGCCATGGGCTGTGGCCAAATCAAAACCGGTTCAGCCTCGCGCACTGATCGCATAGCCAAATACAATCAACTCCTGCGCATCGAAGAGCGCCTGGGCGCCGACGCCGTTTTCCCCGGATTCAAAGCCCTCTCCGCCCACCCCGTCTTGCGTCCCCCACGCCAAGTAGGTTCCGCAGAAGGCGGACGGACCGAATTGTGAAAGGCGCACGGTGTAGAGAAGGTTACAGCCTATAAAACTTTTCAGAATCGGAGCATGAACACGGAAACGGAAACTCCAGCTCATCTCAATACGCTGCCAGACGATGCCCTCCTCCATACCTTGCAGCGTGCGGCATTCAACTATTTTCTAACTCACTGCAATTCAGCCAACGGATTGGTCGCCGATAGGTCTGTGGCCAGTTCACCCTGTAGCATCGCAGTGGTCGGATTCGCGCTCTCCTCGTATCCCATAGCTGTAGAACGCCGCTGGATGACGCGTGACGATGCTGCTCAGCGAACTCTTAGCACTCTTCTTTTTTTCCTGAATAGCGCGCAGAGCGAGGCGTCGGACGCAACCGGCTATATGGGTTTCTATTATCACTTCCTTGACATGCGGACTGGGAGACGTGTCTGGAATTGCGAGCTGTCGCTTATCGACACTGCTCTGCTGCTCGGCGGAACACTCGCTGCGAGTGCCTATTTCACTGGCAATTCTTCAATCGAGGTTCAGATTCGCCAGGTCGCCGAGACGCTGTATAGTCGCATCGATTGGCAATGGGCTCAGCATGACCGGCCCACTCTTCCGCAGGGATGGAAACCGGAATCCGGTTTTCTTCACTACGGTTGGGAAGGCTACAGCGAAGCGATCCTGCTGTATGTTCTGGCGCTAGCCTCTCCCACCCATCCGATCCCGGCCAATAGCTACAGAGCATGGACCTCGACCTATCAATGGGAAAACCTGTATGGCTATGACTTTCTTTACGCTGGCCCGCTTTTCATTCATCAGCTTTCCCACGCGTGGATCGATTTTCGGCGCATTCAAGATCCATTCATGCGCGAGAAGGGTAGCGATTATTTCAAAAATAGCTGTCAGGCAACATATATTCAGCGGCAGTATGCGTTGCGCAATCCAAAAGATTTTCGCGGTTATGGCGATAATTTCTGGGGTTTTTCGGCGGGCGACGGCCCGAGCCCTCAACGTATCCAAATCGATGGTGTGAACCGGAGCTTCTTCGGCTATACAGCTCGTGGCGTGCCCTATGGACCGGACGACGGCACTATCTGTGCCCCCGCGGCTCTGGCCTCTATTCCGTTCGTACCGGATATGGCATTGGCAGCGGTCCGCTTCTTGTGTGATCAGTATCCGGAAGTTATCAAGGAACATCGGCTTCCCAGCGGGTTCAATCCCAGTTTCATTCGCGATGGATCCCGGGCATGGATCAGTGAAGGGCATTTGGGCCTCGATCAAGGGATTGTTACATTGATGATCGAAAACTATCGGTCGCAACTCATATGGAAGCTGATGTGTCAGTGCACCTACATCCGGAATGGATTGCGCAAAGCCGGCTTTCAAGGCGGTTGGTTGTAAAGGCTAATCCGCACCTTAGAGGAATCCAATGCCGACTGAACAATTGTCCTTCGATCGGACATCCACTGACTTCGACCTGCGGGAATTGCAAAATGTTCACCCGCAGGACTGGAAAAATCCCGAGCCGGCTGACAGCTACGGTTTGGTAGTCATCGGCGCTGGACCCGCGGGATTTCTCACGGCTCTGAATGCCGCCAAAGTCGGCGCCAAGGTCGCGATCGTAGAGCGTGATCGTTTCGGCGGTGCGTGCTTCAATGTTGGCTGCATCCCTTCCAAGACTCTTATTCGTACTTCGCGCCTGTACGCAGAAATGCGCAATGCGGATAACTTCGGCGCTGAAGTGCCAAACGATATCATCGTGAATTTCCCGGCTGTGATGGAAAAAATGCGGCGTGTCCGCGCGCGTGTCAGCCGCCGGGTTTCGGTCCAGAAGTTGACCTCCGCGGGCGTTGACGTATTTTTCGGGCAGGCCCGCTTTGCTGGACCCACGGCGGTTGAAGTCGAGGGTAAGACCTTGCACTTTAAGCGGGCTCTTATCGCCACCGGTGCCCGGCCGAAAGTTCCCGCGATCCCCGGAATTGTCGCCGCGGGATACTTGACCAATGAAAATGTCTTCGATCTCGACGAATGTCCTAGGCGCTTGCTTGTTCTCGGAGGCGGGCCGCTCGGTTGTGAACTGGCGCAGGCCTTCTGCCGGCTGGGTTCGCAAGTTCACATCGTGCAGGACGA